>Ga0180216_1003963_pt1 | contig 11381 bp, 26 predicted proteins | sample eDN3rd37CBELigMG_FD_128879 | JGI IMG/M metagenome (GOLD analysis project Ga0180216, IMG submission 128879) | Enriched Miracle-Growth compost microbial communities from Emeryville, California, USA - eDNA 3rd pass 37_C BE-Lig MG (version 2)... ...
CGAAAAAAAGAAAAAAAGTGAAAATTTCAAGTTTTCGCGCCAAAACTTTCGCGCCAAAACTGCACCGGCAGAATTCCGGCAGAAACCCGCGTTCACCCGATTCTGCCCTTCCCCCTCCATACCACCGCCGGCAGAACAGGGCGGAATCAGGGCGGAACAGCCGTGGCAGAACAGCGGCAGAATCCCGGCAGAACCGATCGACAGGTTGCAAGGTTTCGCGCCAAAACTACGATTTGAGGGGCACAATGGTCTGACAGGTTCTGACACACACGTGGCTTTTTTCGCGCCAGTCGCCGCCTTTCGCCGCCGCCGCCGACGTCGCCGCCGCCTGCAGCGCCGCGGCCGGCGCGCTCGCTGGACAGCCCACCACCGCGGTCTCCCGCGCTCGCTGGTGGCATTCAAGACCCCATACGCACGACCGACTGCTGCGACAGCTCGGACACGCGGGCGCGTTTTTCTCTGTGCGCACGCTTTTCCTGGACGGCTTCCTCCTGCGGCTGGGGTCCATCGGCCCGAAGTGACCTGGTACGCGAAAGAGCGGCGCCGGAGGCGTCCAGGGCATGCGGTGGGGCGAGGAGGGCTCACGCGGATGCGGAGACGCTGCTCGGTCGGTGGGGCCCGGGGCCGCAGCAACCATGGCGACCTCGTCGTCGAACGCGGACCCGCTCTCGTGCCGCATGTACGAGAACAAGTTCCCCGAGATTGACGAGCTGGTGATGGTGAACGTGCGGCAGATTGCCGACATGGGCGCCTACGTCACGCTCCTCGAGTACAACAACATCGAGGGCATGATCCTGCTGAGCGAGCTGTCCAGGCGGCGCATCCGCTCCATCAACAAGCTCATCCGCGTCGGCCGGAACGAGATCGTCGTCGTCCTCCGTGTCGACAAGGAGAAGGGTGCGTGCACCGCGCCGCCCGTGACGCGCGAAAGCGGCCGGGAGGAGCCCCAGCGTTAACGCGGCGTGGCCGACGGCTTTGTGCCCTATGAGCCTCCGCTAGGCTACATTGACCTGTCCAAGCGCCGCGTGTCGGCCGAGGACATCCAAAAGTGCGAGGAAAAGTTCAACAAGTCCAAAGCCGTACGTGGCCGGCGGATGCGGCGCGTGGCCTATTGGCATCGTGCCGGCTGACGCCGCAGCGCTCGTCCTGCCGACCGGCATGCGTGGCTCGCGCGCCGCAGGTGCACAGCATCATGCGGCACGTGGCGGAGAAGCAGGGCCTGGTCCTGGAGCAGTTCTACGAGCAGGTCGGCTGGCCGCTGTACAAGAAGTATGGCCACGCTTTTGACGCGTTCAAGCTGGCCGTCACGTACGTTGGCACCGCCGCGCGGATAGCGCGCACTACGGCCGAGCAAATGTCTGAAACACGCCTCGATGCGAGCGTTTGCGGCGTGCGTTGGTGGCAGCGAGCCGGACAAGGTCTTTGAGGGCCTCACGATGACGCCGGAGGTGCGGGAGGAGCTGCTGAACAACATCCGGCGGCGCCTGACCCCGCAGCCGGTCAAGATCCGCTCCGGTACGGCTGCGAGGTAGATGGTGACCGTGGTTCTGCCCCGCTCCGGCGCCGACATTGCAGGGTGTGCACGCCGCTCTTAATTGGGTGCCCCTCCAAAGACATCGAGCTGACGTGCTTCACCTACGACGGCATCGACGGCATCATTGCCGCCCTCAAGACCGGCGAGGAGTGCTCGACCGAGGACATCCAGATCAAGGTAGGCCCGGGGATGGCGGACAGAGCCGTGGCAGGTGGTGGTGGTGGTGGTGGTGGGTCCAGGGTGCTGACCTTGGCCCTCTTGCATGCCCGCTGCGCCTGGCTCGGCGGCGCGCAGATCAAGCTGGTGGCCGCGCCGCTCTACGTCATGACCGCGCAGTCGCTCGAGAAGCAGAAGGGCATCGACCTCATGGAAGCGGCCCTCGCGAAGATGACCGAGGTCATCAAGTCCAAGGGCGGCGACATTGCCATCAAGATGAAGGTAATGCGGTGGCCCTGTGAAGCGCGTGCTGGTGAGCCAAGGACGGAGCGTCTAACTGTGGCTTGCATGCGCGCGTTGCTCGGCGATCCGTCTCAGCCGCGGGCGGTCAGCGAAGCGGACGACAAGGAGCTCCAGGACCTGATGACCAAGGCGGAGCAGGAGACGGCGCAGGTCGCCGGCGACGAGCCGGAGGACGACGACTAACTCATGTGTACACTAGCACATCCCGTAGAAGAAAACGGACCGCAAAATACACTTGCTTGCATTTCTCAATGCGCTCGCCCCTGTACACTGGGTCAATCCGCACCGCCGCCGGTCAGTTACGCGGCGGTGACCGGCCGCAGCGCCGTCGGCAGCACCTGGATCGGCTGCGTCTTCAGGTCCGACAGGGACACGGTCACCAGCAGCCGCGAGGGCCTCGTCCAGCGCCAAGCGGCGGCGGCGGTATGAGGAACTGCGCTCGGGTCGGCTGCGGCGCCAGAACGGCCGCCGGCGCAGCCGCGGGGACGGCCGCAGGCGTGGACACAAGCGCGGACGCGGCGAGAGGACGCGTCCTGCATGTCTGCACATTGCACACATGTCTGCATGCCTGCATGTCTGCATATTGCACACATGTCTGCATGTCTGCATGTCTGCACATTGCACACATGTCTGCATATGTCTGCACATGTCTGCACTGTCTGCGATGTCTGCACATGTCTGCATGCGCCGCCCAGGAGAGCTGTATGCGGCCCCGACACGGCGCCCACAGTCGTAGCGATGACGTAATCGCCCAGTGACTGGCACGGCGAGCACGCCGCCAACAGGGACGTGCCTAGACCTAGACCGCGTGCAGGGCACAGGCACCGGGCTGGGCGCGGCCAGAGCTGCGTGCACAGAGGCAGACGTGCGCAACGCCGCTGCACGTTCACGGCTTCCAGGCATCGGTTCGCGCTGGGGACGTCGTCGTTGCTGCACGGCGCCCAACGCGGCCAAAACAGCCCAACGCCGTGATCTGCGCTAGCAAACGGCCAGGGAGGGGCAGATGCAGGCGCATGCGCCACCGCGACGCCATGGAGCCGTCGACGGCCAGCTCGCAGCCGCCGAGCGAGGCGCTGGCGTCGCTGGCGATCCGCACCGAGGATGCGGCGGCCGCCGCGCCAACCGAGCCGGCCGCGGCGGCCGACAAGGCGCTCCCGCCGCCGCCGGACCACACGAGCACCGACGACGGCGACAGTGACGATGACGGCGACGGCTCGGACGCGAGTAGCGACGGCGACGGCAACGCGCGCGACAGCAGCAAGGACGACACGGCCGCCGGCGCCGCCCCGCGGAGCCACACGCCCGCGGCCGTGGTCCACTCGGTCGAGAAGGACCTGGACGCGGGCGCGTCGTCCGCGTCGGCCTCGCCGGTCACGTCGCCGGCCCTCTCGCCCGCCCTCTCACCGATCTCCACACAAACGTCGCCGAGCAAGGCGCCCGCCTCGGCGGCGGGGTCCGTGCGCGGCGCCAAGCCGTCGGGCGTACGTAGACCGCTTGCTGGGCTTCGACCCGGCGATCTCCGCGCTCACCTCTCAGGCGCGCCGCGCGGTGCGCTTCCAAACGCAGGCCCTCAAGCTGATGGCCAGCCTGCGCAGCCGCGAGCCCGTGCTGCCGCCAGAGGACTGCCTGGTGCCAGACGAATGCGTGGTCTACGCGGCGGATGACGCGGGCCACCGAGAGCCGGTGGGCTTCCAGGTGCGCGCGCCGAGACACCTCGACGGACGGAGCGCCGGGCGGGCGCCTCACCGCACGAACAGGCGCCGGTGCTGGCGGGCGGTGCTGCGGCGCAGGCGGTGGACAAGATCCCAGAGCTGCCGCTACTCGTGTTTGTCAACTCGAAGAGCGGCGCGAACGCGGGCAAGCAGATGCTGGCCGTGCTGGCCAAGGTCGGCCTGAGCCCGGTGCAGCTGGTCGACATCATCAAGGAAGGGCCCAAGAAACGGTGCGCAGCTAGGCGGCGTCATGGCCGAAACGCACCAGCGCGCACCGTGCTAAACGCCGGCCTCGTTCCGCTTGCGCCTCGCGCGACGCAGGCTGCGGCTCTGGGCGACGCTGAGCCGCCCGTTCCGCGTGCTAATTTGCGGCGGCGACGGCACCATCGGGTGGGTCTTCTCGGCGCTGGACGATGAGAAGCTACTGGACCGCGCGATCGTGGCGCTCGTGCCCGTAGGCACGGGCAACGACCTCTCCCGCGTGCTTGGATGGGGCAGCGCCTCGAACGCACCCCGGGTACCGCGCCGGGTCCACAGTTCGACTTGTCCAATATCTGCGACTCACGCAGCATGCGCGCTTTGGACCTGGTTGTGTTTGGTAAACGCGCGCAGGTCGCCCGCGTCTTGCACAAGCTGCAGGACACCACGTCGGTGCACCTGGACCGCTGGACGGTCGCCATTCAGTTGCGCGACGGCGCGGGACTGGAGGAGGTCGTGATGAACAACTATTTCTCCATTGGGTGCGCCGCTGGCCAGCGATGCGCGCACGCAAGACACCGGCTGACCTCGCCCGGTGTGCGTGCCGTTGGCTGCGGTTGCGTTTTCAGCATGGGCGCCCAGGTCGTCCTGCAGTTTGATCAGGGCCGGAAGCGGAACCCGCAGCTCTACTCCAGCCGGCTATTTAACAAGGCGGTCTACGCGTGGGACGGGCTCAAGGACTCGATCGTGCACTCGTGCAAAGACCTCCACCTGCGCATCCGTGTGGAGGTACGGAGCGAGAGGGTCGGGCGCACGGCAACGGTGCGGGCGATTCACCCCCCTCGTCATTTTGCCGGGCCGACCTACACGTGGCGGCGGCGTACCCAGCTGGACGACAAGCCGTTCGAGCTGCCGCACCTAGAGGAAGTGATTGCGCTAAATATTCCTAGTTATGCAAGCGGCAGCGACTTGTGGGCGGGCGCACGCGACGCGGCGGGAAACACTGGCACGGTACGCAAGCCGGCGTGCCGGGTCCCCGCAGAAGATCAATCGCGGGCTCACGGAATCGTGTTGGAATCATTGACGCGCTGACCCAAGCAGGCGCCGCCGGTGTACGTCGACGACCGCAAGTTTGAGTTGGTCTCGACCGCTGGATCCGCCCACATGGTACGCCTCGCCCAAGTTGCACGGCCGTGGGACGGTGCGGCTGCTTACGCGCGGTTCGGCGCGCTGGCCTTAGAAAATTTCGTTCTGCGCTTGAATTAGGGCCGTATCAAGGTCGGCCTGAGCTCGGCCCGGCAGCTGGGCCAATGCGGGAAGCTCAAGATCACCGCCCTCGCACCCGGGAAACTGCCGATTCAGGTGGAGTCCAATGCCCGCAGCCTGGCTTGCCGCCAAGGGCAATCATTCACGCTGCCTGCTTGGAGTGCAACGTACTCTGTCGGAACGGCTAGATCGACGGCGAGCCCCTGCTGGTGGACTTTGAGACGATCACCGTGTCGTGGCGCAACCAGGCCACTGTGCTTGTCCGCAATAAGAAGCCCATCAAGGCCGCCTCGGCGCCGGCGACGCGCGAGGCCACGCCCATGCCGTCCACCAGCAGCTAACGCCAGGACTGAACTGAATGTGTGCCGGCCGATAGAAGAGTGGTTTGCATGTGTCGTGACCTTGTAATTATTTTTCTTTCTTACTTTTTTCATTTTTTTGGTGTATATGTGTGTGTGGGTGCTCGATCGTGCGTTGCCTGTACCTGTACACTTAAGTTGCATGGATGCTGTGTTCGCTCAGATGGCGGTCGTGCGCCGCCGGTAGCTGGCGGCCGAGTGCGTCTCCAGCTCGTCGGCGCCGCTGTGGTCGGTGCCGGAGCGGCTGTGATGGTGGCGGCCGTTGGCCGCGGCAGGGTCGGTCCACGCGGAGGTGTCCGAAGCGACCACGATGCGCGTCGGGGACTCGGCGACCACCCGCGCGCCGCCGCCGGCCCACCGCGCGCCCTCGGGCGACGGCGGCTCGGACAGCTCGGCGTGCAGGCTCGGCAGGTGGCTGATCGATACGGACCGCTTGCGGCTGTCGGTCCACACCATGCTCCCGCCCGACGACGGCCGCGCGGGTCCCGCGCTGCGGAGGCGCCTGGTCGGCGTGCGCTAGCAACGACAGGCACTGGGCGAAAAATGCATTAGCAGCGGCGCAGAGTACGCGCGCAAAATCGTCCGCCGACGTCATACTCGAGGTCCCTGGAGATGTCGTCGAGCTTGATCTCAATGCACATGTGGTTGTCCAGCAGCGCAATCTTGGGCCACGTCGCCCGCTGGCCGCGCAAAATGCTAGGCGCTCCCTTTGACATAGGGTGACGAGCCGTACCGATTATCAGCTCAGCCGCCTCAACTCGGTGGATCGGGCGGACCAGCGCACCATTTCTGCACAAACTCGTCCGTGGGGTAGGCCACAATGTCCTTGTAGTCGGCGATGGACAGGTCCGGCACGATCACAATGTCGCCGCGCTGCACCTGCTCCAGCGTGCTGAGCACGCCTTCCGCCCACCGCGGCAAGAGTTTCAGTACCGCGAGCTGTCGATCGAACCGAGGCGGTGCGAGCGGTGGCGCGTGAGCGAGTGTGCCACGCGCACGGACCGTTTGCACCAGCCGTACCTGGGACATGCGGTGCCGCATCTCGGCGAATACGAGGCCAGAGACCGCGCCTAGCAGCGTTCGCCGGTCGCTGGCAAAGTTCTTGGGGATGAACGGCACCACGTACGGCGACACTTGCGACACCACAAAATGGTTCTGCACGGTCGGCCCGCGTTGGGGTTCGGAGGACCTCGAGGTGCATCAGCCTCAGAGGCCGCGCACTTTGTGCGCGCCAACGTCCAAAGCTTACCACGTTGAAGAGCTCCGCTAGGCGGCTCACCGGTAATTGGCTGCAAAGTCGAGACAAGGCTCTTCATCACGCCCGCGCGCGCATCAGCCCAAACCGGTCGTCGCGAGCGTACGTACTAGCACGCCGAGCACATACACGCCCGTGCTGGCGTTGGACCACTGGACGCCGTCCAAGCTCCAGGGCACGATCTCGCCCTTGGCATTCTTGGCCAGGAGCTGCACGCCCTCGTAGAGACCGGGCACGGTCAGCGATGCGCACGCCGCGGTGCGGATCAGCTGGTTGACGAACACACTCACGGCACATAGTGGGGGCGGTGGCTCAGCACACGACGTCGATCAGCGTCAATAGCGTTGGGGCGGTGCTGCGCACCACTTGAGGCGCGGTGAGGTAGTTGAGCAGGCGTGGCACGTCGGCCTGCGCGGCGGTCGTGACCATAATGTTGAGAATGCGCCCCGTTTTCATGTACGCTTCCTGGAGCCAGCACATGCGCCGCGCGAGCAGCGCAACGCCACGTTGGGATACGGTAAAACTCGACCGCTGGCTGCCTGGCGCTCGCGCACCTCAAAGGTGATATCGCCAATGTTGTCCCGCGCGCACTCGTCCAGGACAGAGATGTCCATCAGGGCGCCGTGGCGCCAGAGGCGCTCTAGCCGCCGCTTGATGGTCTGCCACGGCGACCGTGCGATGGAGCGCCGGAAGAACGCCTGGAGGTTCAACGCGCCGCGCTCAAAGATGCGCGGCAGCTCCTCGTCCGGCGTGACGCCGACGATGGCGGCGATGATGGACCCGACGGAGCTGCCGGCGATCACGCGCGGCAGAAGGTGCGTCTCGTGCAGGGCCTTGACCACGCCCAAATGGTACATGCCTGTGCGCGGTAGCGACCGGAACCCACACGCAACTCCACGGGCTGTAGCGGCCGATCGATAGCACCCAACAATGATCGCCTGCCCGCTGGCATACCGAAGGCGGCGCCGCCGCCGAGCACGAGTGCCGTGCGGCCAAACGTCTGCTGCGCCTCGTGGATAAAGTTGATCTTTTGCGGCAGCGACAGCTCGCTCTCCGGTGCGTCGGCCACAACGTCCAACAGGTGGAGCACCAGATCCAAGTACTGCATGGTAAGAGTGTGTTGAAGGCCGGCGGGGTGAACGGTACATTAGTGCGTTTATGTGGTTAGCACGCGAGCGTATTTTCGGCATACCTCATGAATGAGCATCTTGGTGCCAATGACACTGACGCTGAACAGCTTGCTGTTGCCGATGCCGGCATAATTCCGCAGCATGCCTGGCCGGGCCGCAGAGGCGGTGCGAACCACACGCTTTGTTAGGCATGGTGCGTCGCCGCGCTAGTAGTAGGCACGTCTGCCCGGGCAGCCGACGTACCGGCACGAAGGGCAAACAGGATCTTGTTGATGTCGCCTTCATCGGCCAGCTGCCGGAGATGGCGAATGCGCGCCGCGATGAGGTTGGCATCGTACAGGTTGGTGGTCCGCACCTCGCGCCAAATGTCGGACCCTGTGTTCATGAATATGGCAGGATGGAGAGACGCGCAGCTTAGGGCTTACTCTCTAACTTGAGCATACTTCATTCCGTCGAGCCCTACCTTTGGTGCTGCGTTGCCGGCGTTTTAAAAGAGGTTCGTCCTCTCAAAGACACAGGGCGTCAGCGGTCATTTTGTCACATACAACCCAAGCATGAGCACGCGCATACCGATCAAGCAGCGCGCCGTGGGAGCGCCACTCGGCGCAGTTCTTCGCGTGGTCCATCTTGCGCAGCAGCACGCGCTGCTGCCGGCCCCGGTACCAGAGCCACCGCCACACGCGCTGGGCCGCCCGCGAATGGCGCATGCACCTTTCAGGCAGCATTTAGCTTCCTGAAAACGGGTACGCTTCTACTTCCCTGGCTCGGAGGCGCACCTCGACCAGCCAGGCGAGCACGTCCAGCAGGCGCCACAGCCAGATCAGCCACAGCGGCATGGGCTTGGCGCCCCTTTCATGAGGCAGGTCGGCCGCCGGCGGCACTTTCGCGTCTAGGTCCGCAGAGGTCAGCGGGCTGCCGAGGGTGAACCCCTCGACCGCCCGGTCGGCCATGGTACTCCAGGTGGCACACGTTGCGCGGACGGCAGTCGCCTGCAGCATGCAAGGAGCAGCAGGCTACGACGACCTTCCCCGCCGTGACCGTGCAGTCGTAGCGGGTCCCACTGCGTCGTTGGTGTGAACGTCACACACCGGCACTCACTTCAACGTCTCCGCCTGCTCCAACCAACACCCGCTCCAGTGCCTTCCACCTGCTTCCACGCGTCCTCCCGCGACCTTGCCGCGGCCTTCTACGAGCGTCCTCCCAGCCCTGCACCACCGGCCTCCACTCGCCCGGCGGCGCTCAACGTCCAAGGCGTCCGATGACGTCATATGAATGACGTAATGTAACTTTTTTGCTTGAGAATGGGCGCTTTGGCGTGGCCGTTCAAAGGCGGAGTGCGAACCGTTGGAAGTAGGAAAGGCCTTTAAAGGCGCCCGCAGAGGACGACACGGACGACGAGGACGAGGACGATGCGGAGGAGGAGGAGGACGCGGACGCGGACGCAGGCGAGGACGACGCGGAGGAGGACGAGGAGGACGCGGAGGAGGACGCGGAGGAGGACGCGGACGACGCGGACGAGGACGACGCGGGGGAGGACGAGGACGACGCGGGGGAGGACGAGGACGACGCGGGGGAGGACGACGCGGAGGAGGCCGAGGACGCGGACGACGACAAGGGCGAAGAAGCAGACGACGACAAGGGCGAAAAAGCAGACGAGGCCGAAGAAGCGGGCGAAGAAGCAGACGAGGGCGAAGAAGCAGTTGAGGACGTCGACGAGGACGAGGAGGACGAAGACCAGAACGAGGAAGAGGACGAGGAAGAGTGGGAAGAACACGGTGGTGGACAGGGAGCAGCAGAGCAGAAGCAGGGCGAGAGGAAGAGGAGAAGGACCTGGCGGCAACTGTCGTTCTCGACGCTGCCACAAAAGGATCTGACGGACTGACTGACCAGGACATGGTCGGGGACAAGAAGGCACGAGGAGGGGAGGAAGGCGAGGAGCTACAGTAGGAGTAAGGGGCAGCAGGAGGCCTGCCCGTTTCGGCGCGTCGCGCCTGTCCCGGAGCGTCGCTCCGGAAGGTCGTGCCTGGCCGCCATGGACTTCCAGCGGCAGATGCTGGACCAGCTCATGGGCGTGAACCGCAACCAGGGCCTGGACGGGCGGCGGCCCCGTCAGTTCACCGATAATGACGTACGGCGGCGGCGGCGGCAAGGCCACAAGCTCGTGTAGGCGCCTGTGACCGACCCTGTGCGCAGCTGCCCTTCGGCCTCCACTATGTCCACACAGGTCTGCAAGAACTTTTTGGTCGCGTGCTGCCCGCACGAGTTGTTCACCAACACCAAGTCGGACCTGGGCCCCTGCAACTTGGTGCACGACGCCCAGCTGCAGGCCGAGTGCGTGCCTGGCTTGCAGGGCGCTGTGCACGCTCCCGTCTGGCGCTCACGCGTGCGTTGTGTCGGGCCCATGCCTGGCGTGCCGCAGGTACCAAGCGAGCAACCAGCGCTGGCGGCTGGGCTACGAAGTGGAGTTTGTGAGCTACGTGACCGAGATCATTAACAACACGGACCGCAAGTACGTCCGGCGTATGCGCTGCGCCGAGCAACCCAGCGGTCACTGACAGTGCGTCGACCGCGTCCAACGTGCTTTTGGGGGCTCCAGGATTCGAATGGGCAAGGACCGGTTGGCCAAGCCCATCAGCGACCACGTGCGTTCGCAGTGCGCCGCGCATGTGTGCGCCCACCCAACCAAACTGCTGACATCTTACCTTGGCCACCGCCTGGTCTCTGGCCTCTCCAGCTGCTCAACCCGCGGCGCGACGAGATCAATGAAAAGATTGTCCGGCTCGACGTGCAGATCCAGGAACAGATGACCAAGGTCCGCTCGCCCGCTGCGCGGCACCACCCGAGGCCGCATGATTGCTCACTAGCGCCAATCCACGCTCGTGCGGCCCGCAAGCCGCGCGCAGATGGAGCAGCTGGCGGAGGCTGGCAACGTAACGGAAGCGAGCGAGCTGATGCAAGCAGTCGACATGCTGAAGGCGGAGCAGGCGCGCCTGCAGGACAGCCTCACGCAGGTGGACCCGGCTTTCCGGCACGAGCAGCGCATGGAGATCTGCGACGTGTGCGGCGCCTTTAGCGTGCCGATCGACGGCCACGTTCGGCAGGTGTCGCACGTCGAAGGCAAGCAGCACACCGGCTTTGTGAAGCTCCGGCAGGTGCTGCAGGAACTCAAGGTGCGGGGCAGTGCGCGGTCCTGGGCTGCGAGCGTGTAGAGATGCTCACGTTTGCGTTGCGAGCCCTGTCTTGAGTCGAGTCGCCTCAGGATGAGCTGGCTGCGCGCAACATCCCCTTGACCTCGCGCGGTGGCCACGACCGCGACCGAAAGGCCAGTAGCGGCTCCGACCGTGGCCGGAGCGACTCGCGTGACGCCGCCTATCGCGACCGCGATCGGGACCGCGACCGGGACCGCGACCGGGACCGCGACCGCGATCGGGACCGCGACCGGGACCGCGACCGCGACCGCGACCGAGA
>Ga0180216_1003965_pt1 | contig 11379 bp, 12 predicted proteins | sample eDN3rd37CBELigMG_FD_128879 | JGI IMG/M metagenome (GOLD analysis project Ga0180216, IMG submission 128879) | Enriched Miracle-Growth compost microbial communities from Emeryville, California, USA - eDNA 3rd pass 37_C BE-Lig MG (version 2)... ...
AGCCCGATCCGGCCAACGCCTGCCTCCTCCTCACCGAGGGCGGCGGCTACCGCCTCGACCCCCAGGCCGGCCGCGCCGCCGCCGCCTGAGGGCATTGGGCTCCGAACGGACAAAGCCGGGCACCTGCTGCCCGGCTTTTTTCATGCCCTGCGCCCGGCCAGGGGAAGGCGCCGCCTTCCCCCCGGACCCCCATCCGCCAGGAGGCTGAGCCTCCTGGACCTGCCTTTGAGGGCTCATTGGCCCGCGAGGTCGAACGCCCCTGACCGCAAGCGAAATGATGGCTTCCCGCCAGCTGCGGGATCAGGGCCGCCCCTCCCGCCCGCAGGCTATCGGACCGCTCGCCCTCTCCCTCCAGGCCGCCCCCGCCGCGCAGCAGCAGACCGGCCCCGACCCGTCGCTGCCCCAGCCCCAGCCCCAGCGCGGCCTGCTGCCCAACATGACGATCCCCCGCCCGGCCGGCTGGAACAACGACCGTGCCACAGGGCTACACCATCCAGCCCATCGTCACCGACCTCCGCATCCCCCGCCAGATCCTGGTGCTGCTCAACGGCGACATCCTGGTGGCCGAGGGCTCCGGCGGAAAGGCGGCGCCCACGGTCTGCCTCAAGGACTTCATCGCCGGCTTCATCAAGAGCCTGGGCAAAAGCTCCGTCCCCGGCGGCAACCGCCTGACCCTCCTGCGCGACGCCGACAGCGACGGCACCTACGAGCTCCAGCGCACCTTCGCGGAAAACCCCAACGCCCCCTACGGCCTCGCTTTGGTCAACGGCAACCTCTACGTCGCCAACCAGGACGCCCTGGTCCGCTTCGACTGCCGCGACGGCCAGACCAAGGCCTCCGGCCCGCCCGAGCAGGTCACCGCGCTCCCCTCCGAGATCAACCACCACTGGACCAAGTCCCTGGCCGCCAGCCTGGACGGCGCGTTCCTCTATGTCGGCATCGGCTCCAACAGCAACATCATCGAGCGCGGCATGGCCGCCGAGGTGGACCGCGCCATGATTTGGCAGATCGACGCCGAGACCGGCGCCCATCGCCCCTACGCCACCGGCATCCGCAACCCCACGGCGCTGACCATCCAGCCCGGCACCGGCCAGCTCTGGGCCGTCGCCAACGAGCGCGACAAGATCGGCCTTCCTGACCGGCGACGGCAAGGCCCGCGGCCGCCCGGTCGGCGTTACGGTGGACCCGGGCGGCGCCCTGATCATCGCTGATGACCTGTCGAACACGGTGTGGCGGATGACGCCGAGCCGGTAATGCCCGCCCGGGGGAAGGCGCCGCCTTCCCCCGGACCCCCATCCGCCAGGAGGCTGAGCCTTCTGGACCTGCAATAAGGAGCGATGAAGCGCTTCTGGCCGAAAGCTACAGTCCGTTCCCAAGGCAAGGCGCGGAGAAGCGGACACTCGGCGTTAGATCTTCCTCAATAGATGTCGATCCGATGCGGTCGGTCAGACCACTGCGAGACGATCTCGGAGGCGGATATCTCAGTCGAATGCTTTAGGTACATTCGGATTGTCTGACTTTGGCGTTCACTTATTGTTTAGTAGAAACGAATGGCATCAGCTTTCAGCAAGAACGAACCCCCTGACCACTCACTCGACAACGCCGTTCAGTAGTAGATCGGCGGCAGCGTCAAGGACGCGCTAGCAAGTACGCACGTCCAGATGCCTGCCGGCTCTGATCTTGCCAAATGCAAGAATTGCAATAAACTTCTCCTAGCAGTGCTCCCAACCATCACGGCGCAGCGGCACCATATGCGCGCTTGTCCGTCGATGCACGATAAACGGCTTGTATTATCCGGAATCAATCTTCGAGGCGGCAAGTAAAGCTAATTGTGCTGATCTGCCAACGATCAGCTGAGCCCTTAAGATCTTGCAAGCAAAGCCAGCTTTACGAGTGGAACGCACTTCTCTTTTACAACGAAATTGGTGTGGCGCACTTCTGACGGCTGCATGTAGAGGATGTGGAGCGGTAGATCCACGCCCGCCAACTTCATCTCTTTTTTGAGTTGATATAGAGCGCCACCGCCTGGCCCGACGACTAGAATGTCTATGTCTTGGCCAATTCCGCTTAAGGTCGAACCAAACATATACGATTCGAAATGTACTAGATATTCACAGCATTCCAACAGATGGCATGCAATTTCGCTGGCGGTCATCAGGCGCTTTTCATGTAATCCTTCAGCTCTTCCCATTTCATTACCTCGCATCCGAGTTCGCGCCCTGCATCAATGGCTTCGCACGAAGGGCTTCCGTTGGGATTGATGTTCCATGCGATGTTTATCGGACCGAACCGTTCCCAAAGGCTGCGGACAGCATCGGCTGTGGGTTCGTACTCCGCGATCATACCAATCCTGAGAGTGGCCCCGCTTCTGAGGGAGACACGGTGAATGCGGTCGAACTCCCGGATGACTTGCTTCACGCGACCATATTGCCGAAGAAGCCTATCCGAAAATTTGTAGAGCTTGTGGGACGCAGTGTTGGCATTTCCATCCAAGGCAGCCGAGTAAAGCGTCGAAAAATTTCCCCAGCCCACGCGGTTCTCTTCAAGATACCGGATCGCTTCACCTTCCCATACGCAACTCGCCCGATAGCCACAAAGGAAATCCAAATTCGGAATCTGCTCTCTATAGCGGGCCGTTGTAGCCACATTGATCGTTTCATCAGCTGATATTGCAGCCAACACATCCGGCTGATTTTGGGTCACGACTTTAATAAGATCGTTCTCTATGAATTCTGCTGTTGAACCTTCCGGATTTTTAAAGTTGGCGAGCGCGTATCTTACCTGCCAGTTCACGAAAAGATGCTTTCCATCAGGTTAGGGAAACGAATTGCGCGACCTGGGACGCCGCAGACGTGTCGCTCTGACAGGCCGCGCACATGTTCCTGATAATCGGCGAACGTCTGACGTTCTTCGTCAGTGGCAAGCCCCAGATTCGCCTGGATGATCGCCTGAACGCGGTAGTGATTGGGCAGGATCACGCTCCTCATCCGCTGGTTCCAAGCCTTCGAGATTTCGGACTCCGGATTATAATCGAACGCAAATCCGTCTATGGGGGCATATTTTCTCCAAATCGCCCTGTTCTCATTTAGTATGCCTTCAATCGCGTATTTTACTTGTTCGCGATTGTCATAAGTTCTGATGCCTTGCTTGAGCGCTAGGTTCGTATGGTGCTTATGCTTCCAATCGAGCAGTATGTTGCGAGGGTAGGCCTCAGGGTTTTTGTCGATCTTCGTATGACATGTCGGGCACAGAAGGATCAGGTTATCAAACGCATCCGCGTTGAAATCACCAGTTGGTCGGTCCTCATGGCGCGGCCCAGCATCGCCATGCGGGATAACATGCGCCATCTCAGCAATGTGCTTGTCGCCACCCATCTCGACTGGAAACAGAGCATCAAGGCAGTCCGGCTTCTGGCAGTAGCCTGATGCTGCGGCAAATAAGCGTAGTCGTGTTGCAACCGGTATAGCCTTACGCTCTGCCATCAAAACACCCTACTTTTTCGCTCGCGCCCAAATGCGAGTGGGCCAATCTCGTCCCCGTGGTCCAGCACACTTTTGTTGAAAACCTGCTAAACGCGCCTCTGATTACATGTTTTCTAGCATTGCATGGTGATAGAGGCATAGAACTACGCGTTGGGAGAGGAGAGTTTTCCGCCCGCGGCTGTTCCAGACCGGAGCGTCGCTAATCCCCTCTCTCGATCCATTTCTGGTTCTGGCAAGAGATCCATGCTCGCTTTGTGCAAAGTTGCAGAGGCATGCGGGCGACCGACGTAGGCACTACGCAAGCCGGGCTGAGGCTGGACGATGATCACCTTGATCGATACTGCCTTCTACATCTGTCAAGCTTGACAAAAGGCATAAATTCCTACTACCCTCCTGTTCCCCACTCGGAGCGGCCCCCATGTCCCGCCTCACCCCTCGAACCCCGTGGACCCCGCTCTCCGACGCTTCCTGGGCCGCCCTCCAGCCCTTTCTCCCGACCCTCTCCCCCCAGGGCCGCCGCACCGCTGACCTCCGCGCCCGGCTGGATGCCATCTTCCACCTCGCCCACCAGCCCGGCGCCCCATGGAGGAGCCTGCCCGAACACCACGGCAAGCCCGACACGGTGGCCCGTTTCTTCCGCCGCCTCACCCATGCCGGCGTCTGGCATGCGCTGCTGCGCGCCCTCGCCAAGGCCCCGCCCGGCCATCCCCTCCGAACCATCGAATACGCCATCTGCCGCGCCTGCCGCCGCGCCGCGCGCCTGGGTGGCCTGCCGCTTCTCGTGCTGATCCGCCGCCTCGGCCTGCGCTCGGCGCTGGATGCGCCCCCCTGGCTCCTGCCCGATCCGCTTTTGTCCGAAACCCTGCTTCGCCTCCCCCTCGGCCCCCGCACACCGCCCGAGGCCCTGCGCAGCCTCCTCCGCCTGGCCCGCGACGTCGCCGGAAGGGCGCGAATTCCCCGCTCCGTGCGCCTGGCCTGGGCATGATCGCCTTGCCCGCGCCCTTCCGCTGCGGCAAACCCCGCTCGAATTTGCTCCTTGGGGAAAAGGACCCGACGCAATGGCGGTGAAGGACGTGAAGAAGGTGGTTCTCGCCTATTCCGGCGGGCTGGACACCTCCGTCATCCTGAAGTGGCTGCAGACCACCTACCGGTGTGAGGTGGTGACCTTCACCGCCGATCTCGGCCAGGGTGAGGAGCTTGGCCCGGCGCGGGACAAGGCCCGCCTCCTCGGCATCAAGGAGGAGAACATCTTCATCGACGACCTGCGCGAGGAGTTCACGCGGGATTTCGTCTTCCCGATGTTCCGCGCCAACGCGCTCTATGAGGGCTGCTACCTCCTCGGCACCTCCATCGCCCGCCCGCTGATCGCCAAGCGCCAGATCGAGATCGCCGAGAAGGTCGGCGCCGATGCCGTCGCCCATGGCGCCACCGGCAAGGGCAACGACCAGGTCCGCTTCGAGATCGGCTACTACTCCCTGAAGCCCGACGTGAAGGTCATCGCCCCCTGGCGCGAATGGGACCTCACCAGCCGCACCCGCCTGCTGGAATTCGCCGAGGCCAACCAGATCCCCATCGCCAAGGACAAGCGCGGCGAGGCCCCCTTCAGCGTGGACGCCAACCTCCTGCACAGCAGCAGCGAGGGCAAGGTGCTGGAGGACCCCTGGCAGGAGCCCCCCGAGACCGTCTGGCAGCGCACCATCCGCCCGGAGGACGCGCCCGACGTCGCCACCGAGATCACCATCGAGTTCGAGCGGGGTGACGCCGTCGCCATCAACGGCGAGCGCCTCTCCCCCGCCACCCTGCTGACGAAGCTGAACGAGCTGGGCCGCGCCAACGGCATCGGCCGCCTCGACCTCGTGGAGAACCGCTTCGTCGGCATGAAGTCCCGCGGCTGCTACGAGACCCCCGGCGGCACCATCCTGCACGCCGCGCACCGCGCGATGGAAAGCATCACGCTCGACCGCGAGGTGGCCCACCTCAAGGACAGCCTGATGCCCCGCTATGCCGAGCTGATCTACAACGGCTTCTGGTTCGCCCCCGAGCGCCGCATGATCCAGGCGATGGTGGACGAGAGCCAGGCCAGCGTCAGCGGCACCGTCCGCCTGAAGCTCTACAAGGGCAACACCATCGTCACCGGTCGCCAGTCGCCCAACAGCCTCTATTCCATGAAGTACGTCACCTTCGAGGAGGACCAGGGCGCCTACGACCAGTTCGATGCCCAGGGCTTCATCAAGCTGAACGCGCTGCGCCTGCGCCTCGGCGCCATGGCCGGCCGCAAGGGCGGCGCCCTCTGAGGGCAGGGGAAAGCCGCGGGCGGAGCCGTCCTGTAACGCTCGTGTTTCCGCCGGCCTGGCCCAGGCAACCCCGCTCCCGGGCGGGCGTTGATGGGCCACCGGCCGGCGGCCATCACGACTGTCGCCGGAGTGAAGCAGCGAAGGAGAAGGCGAGAATGATCCGTCTTCCGGTGACTCTTGCGGCGGTGGGCCTGGCGTTCACTGTCGGCGTTCCCTTGGCTCATGCCCAGACCGGCCCCGCCTATGGCACGACCGGCTACGGCGCCCAGCAGCCCTCCGCGCCGATGGGCGGACAGATGCCGGGCAGCATGATGCAGCACCAGGGCACCATGCCAGGCTCCGGCATGGGCGGCTCTGGCATGGGCGGCTCTGGCATGGGCGGCTCTGGCATGAGCGGCTCTGGCATGGGCGGCGGCATGGGCGGCATGCAGGGAGGCCGCGTCGTCGGCCAGGATCAGGTGACGATGCAGCCGGGCATGTCCGGCCGCGAGCGCGTCGCCGTGCCGGCGCAGCCCTTCTCCGGGCTGAACCTGCCCAACCAGAATGTGGGCAACGGCGCCTATAACGGCGGCGGCATGGTCCTGGAGTACATGCCGGACGGCAGCGTCCGGGCCGTCTCACGCTGATCCGCCTGGTTGGCCGGGGAGTGCCTTGCACTCCGCCGGCCGACCACGCTTTCAGTTGGCGGGCACCATCGGAGTGCGGCCGAGTAGCTTCACAGGGTCCAGCGCCAGCGCGCCCGCGCCGAGCCCGGCCTGCACGAAGAGGGCGGCCGTCCAGAACACCGGAAACTCCCAGCCGCCACCCGGCCGGCTGAACACCCAGCCATTGCCGATGTGCTGCATGGTGGCGCCGATCAGGACCGGCACCGCAAGCAGCGCCACCAGCCGCGTCCAGATGCCGAGCACCAGGGCAAGGCCGGCGGCCGTCTCGGCCAGCGCGACCAGGGCGCCGAGCACCGGCGGGAAACCGAGGTTGCCGAAATAGCCCATTGTCCCGGCGAAGCCGAAGGTCATGATCTTCATCAGGAAGCCATGGGCAAGGAACATCACGCCCAGGCTGACACGCAGCAGCAGGGCAGCGTAGGGCGCGGTACGGTTTTCCGACATGGAATGGCCTTCGTAGGATCTGCGGCCTCACTCGGCCGCTCCCCTGCTGTAGCCCCGCCTGAGCCGCCGCTTCCAACCGCCATCGGAAACGGCCATTATTGGCCGCGTCAATGACGGACCTCTCCCGCCTCGACCTCAACCTGCTGCGGGTGTTCGACGCTGTGGCGCGCGAGCGGCATGTCACGCGCGCCGCGCAGCGGCTGAACCTGTCGCAGCCCGCCGTCTCCAATGCTCTGGCCCGGCTGCGCGGCACGCTGCAGGACGAGCTCTTCCTGCGCCGCCCTGGCGGGGTGGAGCCGACCGCCCTCGCGCTCTCGCTGATGCAGCCGGTGGCCGAGGTGCTGGGCCGGCTGCGCGATGCGCTGGCGGCCCATGCGCCTTTCGAGCCGGCCAGCGCCCGGCGCGTCTTTCCTGTCGGCCTGTCGGAATATGCCGAAGCGGTGCTGGCGCCCCCACTGCTGGCGCGGATGGCCGCCGAGGCGCCGGGCTGCCTGCTGACCATCCGCCACACCGACCGCACCAACGCCATGATGCTGCTGGAGCAGGATGCGGTGCAGATGGCGGTGGGCGTGCTGCCGGAGCCACCCGCCCTCTACACCCGTCTGCGCCTGCTGCCGGAGGCCTTTCTCACGCTGATGCGCCCCAACCATCCGCTGGCGGAAGGGCCAATGACGCCGGAGCGTTTCGCCGCCTGGCCGCACCTGCTGCATTCGCCGAACGGCTCGCGCGAGGGCGCGCTGGACGAGCCGATGCGGCAGGCCGGGCATCCGCGACGGCTGGGCGCGGTGGTGGCGCATCTCTCGGCTGTACCGGCCATCCTGAAGCGCACCGACATGGTCATGGCGCTTTCCGCCCGCTTGGCCGTGCAACTGGCCGAGGCGCATGGGCTGGTGCTGCGACCCTGCCCGGTGGAGATTCCGCACACCCGGCTGTCGCTGCTCTTTCCGCGCCGCCTGGAAGCGGATCAGGGCCATGCTTGGCTGCGCCGGCTGCTGCTGACGGTGGCACGCGAGGCGACCGAGGGCTGCGACCGTGTCAGGGCCCTGCAACAGGGCTTGGTGCTCTCCGAAGACGACTAATCCTGCCCAACTGACAGAAAAAAGAAGAGGTTCGGGGGGTCCGAGGCAGTGCCTCGGACCCCCCGACCTTTTTCATCCCCAAGGCCCTCGTCGCCGGCGCTGCGGCCGCGCCGCCCCCCAGGGACCGGGCGCCGTCCAGGTGCTCTGTGTCGGGCGTGGCTGGGCCGGGCCCATCTCGCCCGCCAGTGCCATCAGCCGCGCCACCCGCTCCTCGGTACTGGGATGGGTGGAGAAGAGGCTGTCCATCCGCAGCCCGGCCAGCGGGTTGATGATGAACATATGCGCCGTGGCCGGATTGGCCTCGGCCGCCTGATTGATGAAGCTGCGCCGCCCCTGCTCCAGCCGCATCAGCGCATGGGCGAGGCCGGCCGGGTTGCCGCTGATCTCGGCGCCGCCGCGATCGGCCTCGTACTCGCGGGAGCGGCTGATCGCCATCTGCACGATCATCGCGGCGAGCGGCGCCAGCAGCATGATCAGCAAGCCGCCGATAGGGCCGAGCCCGCCGCGCTCATCCCGGCCGCGCATGCCGCCGAACAGGAAGCCGAACTGCGCCAGCATGCCGATGGCGCCGGCGAGGCAGGCGGTGACCGTCATGATCAGCGTGTCGCGGTGACGGATATGCGCCAGCTCATGGGCGATGACGCCCTCCACCTCCTCCGGCGGCATCCGCTGCAGCAGGCCCGTATTGACCGCGACCGCGGCATTCTCCGGGTTGCGGCCGGTGGCGAAGGCGTTCGGCTGGTCCTCGTGGATGATGTAGAGGGCCGGCATCGGCAGTCCCGCGCGCTGCGTCAGGCGGGAGACCATCGCGTAGAGCTCCGGCGCCTCCTCGGGGCCGACGGGCTGGGCATTGTGCATCCGCAGCACCATGCGGTCGCTGTTCCACCAGGCGAAGAGATTGGTGGCGCAGGCCACGCCGAAGGCCACCACCATGCCGCCCCGTCCGCCAATGGCATAGCCGACGACGACGAACAGAGCCGTCATCGCCGCGAGCAGCAGGGTTGTTCGCAGATAGCCGTTCATGCCCTCTTTCCGTTCTCAGCCTCCGATCCCCAGATGGGGAGCATGACAAGCGCTCAACAAGAGGCCGCCAAGCCGGCCAGCCCCAGCCAGACCGAAACCAAACCCGCCCCCGAGGCGCCGAAGCCGCCGGAGAAGCCGAAGATGCCAAAGGAGATCGACGGGCCGAGCGGGCCGGAGCCGACCCGCTACGGGGATTGGGAGCGGAAGGGACGCGTCAGCGACTTCTGAGCCAGGGCCAAGGGGGCGCCGCCCCCTTGGAACCCCCGCCGGGGTGACAGTGTCACCCCGGACCCCGCCGTTCTCGGCGGCGCAACGGGAGTCAGCGATTCGTTCGTGCGACTCGGGGGAAGGCCTCGGTCGAGTACCCCTTTTGCTTCCTCTTTGTTCCGTTCTGCCGGCGGACAGCGTCCGCTGGGCTTGGCAGAAGCAAGATGGGGGGTCCGGGGGAATTCATTCCCCCCGGCGCTGTTCGAAGAAATCGCGCAGCAGGTCACCGCATTCCCGCTCCCGCACCCCGCCGATGACCTCCGGCGCATGGTGGCAGGAGGGCGCGGCGAAGATGCGCGCGCCATGCTCCACCCCGCCGCCCTTGGGGTCGTAGGCGCCGAAGACCACCCGCCGCACGCGGAAGAAGCTGGCGGCCTGGGCGCACATCGGGCAGGGCTCCAGCGTCACGGTCAGTGTGCAGTCGGGCAGGCGGGGCTCGCCACGCGCGGCCGCCGTCTCACGCAGGGCCAGGAGCTCGGCATGGGCGGAGGCATCGTGGCGTTCCTCCACCCGGTTGCCGGCGCGGGCGAGCACCGTGCCGGCGGGGTCGGTCACCACCGCGCCCACCGGCACCTCGCCGCGCGCGGCGGCGGCGCGGGCCTCCTCCAGCGCGATCTCGATCGGGCTGGGCACGGGCCTCTCAGGGGCCGATGAGCTGGCCGCCATCCACCACGATGCTCTGCCCCGTCACCCAGCGGGCGCGGTGCGAGGCGAGGAACAGCACGACGTCCGCGACTTCCTCGGGATGACCCAGGCGGCCGGCCGGGATCTTCGCCCGGGTGGCCTCGTAGAGCGGCGCGCCCTCGAGCCGGCGCTTCTCCCAGGAGCCGCCGGGGAACTCGATGGAGCCGGGGGCGACGGCGTTCACCCGGATGCCCTTGCGGGCGTACATCTTGGCCTGGCTGCCGGTGTAGTGGTCCACCGCCGCCTTGATCGCGCCATAGGGCGCGCTGCGATCGCTGGCCCGCAGCGCCGAGATCGAGGAGACGTTGACGATCGCGCCCGCGCCGGATTTCTCCAGCCAGGGCAGGGCGGCGTGCGAGGCGCGGACGATCGCCATCATGTCCACCGCGAAGGAGGCGGCCCAGCCGGCCTCGTCATCGGTGGAGCCGAAGCCGGAGGCGTTGTTCACCAGCACGTCGATACCGCCCAGCGCCTCGGCCGCCTCGGGGATGAAGCGGGCGATCTGGTCGGCTTCGGCCAGGTCGCAGGGAGCGGCGAAGGTCGGAACCTTGAAAGCGGCGATTTCCGCCTGGGTCTCGGCCAGCTTCGCCGCGCCGCGCGCGCAGATCGCGACCGCCGCGCCCTCCTGGGCGAAGCCGAGCGCGATGGAGCGCCCGATGCCGCGGCTGCCGCCCATCACCACCACACGCTTTCCTGCCAGTTGCATCCTTGGTCCTTCCTTCCGGCGCTGGACACGGGGGAGAAAGGATTCTCCCCTGCACCCCCTCTTCTTTCTTTTTTATCTGACAAAAAGAAGAAGGGGGTTTGGGGGAATTCATTCCCCCAAGCTTTCTTATTGTCCGCCGCGCATGGCGCGGCTAGCAACCCCACCATGCGCAAGCTTCCCCTGATCGGCCTGACCCTCGATGCGGAACAGCCCGGCGGCTATTCCAAGCTGCCCTGGTACGCCCTCCGCCAGAACTACTTCGCCAGTGTGGCGCGGGCCGGCGGCCTGCCCATCGCCCTGCCGCACGAGCCGGAGCTGGCGGAAGCCTATCTGGACGAGATCGACGGGCTGCTGGTCACCGGCGGCGCCTTCGATGTCGATCCGGCCCTTTATGGTGGTGGCCCGGCGCATCCGACGGTGGCGCTGAAGGAAGGCCGCACGGCCTTCGAACTGGCCATGGTGCAGGGCGCGCTGAAGCGGGACATGCCGATCCTCGGCATCTGCGGCGGCGAGCAGTTGCTGGCGGTGGCGCTGGGGGGGCGGCTGATCCAGCACATCCCGGACAGCATCCCGAATGCTCTGGCGCATGAGCAGCCCAACCCGCGCACCGAACCCGGCCATACGGTGGAAATTTCGGACGGCACGCTGCTGGCGCGGCTGATCGGCGGCACGCGGATGGCGGTGAATTCGGCGCATCACCAGGCGGTGGAGCGGCCGGGGGCGGGCAGCATCGTC
>Ga0180216_1003967_pt1 | contig 11377 bp, 10 predicted proteins | sample eDN3rd37CBELigMG_FD_128879 | JGI IMG/M metagenome (GOLD analysis project Ga0180216, IMG submission 128879) | Enriched Miracle-Growth compost microbial communities from Emeryville, California, USA - eDNA 3rd pass 37_C BE-Lig MG (version 2)... ...
CGACCGCGAGCGAGGCCGGCATGCGGCGGAACGCGAGCTGGATCGCGTGGAACATTTTGTCGACCAGCGCGCCGCGCTCCATCACGTAGCCCATCAAGACGAATAACGGGATCGAGATGAGCACGTCGTTGGTCATCGCGCCGTAGGTGCGCTGGACCATCAGCTCGAACACCCTGTTGTCGGCGAACAGGTGCGTCGGGTCATAGAAGGCGATGAAGCCGAAGACGATGCCGAGCCCCATCAGGGTGAACGCCGTCGGGAATCCAAGCATGATCACGACGACGATGAGCCCCAGCATCAGGAGGCCGAGTGCTGGATCGCTCATGTGTTCAGGTCTCCACCCATGCCCCGCTGGCGCGCCACCTCGTCGATGTGCTGCGCTCGTTCGATGGCAGCCTTGCGCGCTTCCTCGTCGACATATTCGCTGTGCGCGAGCTGTTCGCCGACGACGTCCATCTCCGCCACATCCTTGAGGCGGCTCGGCCACTCGCCGGTCTTCAGACAAATGATGGCGCGCACGATCTCGGCCACGCCCTGCAGCATGACCAGCGCGCCGGCGATCGGGATGATGGTCTTGAAGTGATAGACCGGCGGACCGTTGGCCGTAACGTTCGAGTGCTCGGCGATGCGCCAGGAGTCGGCCGCGTAATCGGCGCCGGCGTAGATGAGCGCGGCGATGCCGGGAATGAAGAACACCACATAGAGCACGACGTCGAAGGCGGCCTGCGTGCGCGGCCGCATCGACGAATAGAGGAAATCACCGCGCACATGCGCGTTCTGCGCCAAGGTGTAGGCGCCGGCCAGCATGAACAACGTGCCGTAGAGCATGTTGGTGAGGTCGAAGATCCATGCCGTCGGCATGTTCATGATGTAGCGCTTGAACACCTCGATGCAGACCGCGAGCATCAAGATGATGATCAGCCACGCTGCCGCCTTGCCGACCCACGTGCTGATCGCATCGATCGTATGTAGGAATCGCTGCGCTTGCATTGCGTCCTGCCGTTCCCGCCTTCCAACGGGGCGCATTCGCGCGCTGCCTTTCGAAGGCTAACCCCAAGCTGTCCGGACGGCCGCTTTCCCCCGGGCGTCCGGCTGCGATGTTTTTTAAGCAAAACACCATTCGGTCTGCGACCGAATGGTGTTTGCCGATTGTTATTGCCGCTAGATCTTCTTCGCCGCCCCGTTGGGGCCGAAGTAGTGGTCGAACGCCATGCGGCGGTTCACGATCGTGTCCTGTTCCCAGCGCGCGGCGCGCTCCGCGAAGGCGAGCTGCGATTGCAGGATCTTCTTGAACAGCGGGTTCGCGGCCGCTTTCTTCTTGGCGACGTCGTCGTAGATCTCGAGCTGCTGCTTCAGCACCGCGTCCGGCGTCTTGTAGAACTTGACGCCGTTCTTCTGCTGCAGCTCCAGATAGTCCTGCGAATAGCGGTCGACCGCCTTCCAGGACATGTCCGCACTCGCCGCCTCGACCGCATTGGCGATGATCGCCCGCATCTTCTCCGGCAGCGCGTTGAACTTGTCCTTGTTGAACATGATCTCGAACTGCTCGGCGTTCTGGTGGAAGCTCTGCAGCATGCAGACCTTGGACACGTCGGCGAAGCCGAGCGCCTTGTCGGACGAGGCGTTGTTGAACTCAGCCGCATCCAGCAGGCCGCGGTCCATGGCCGAGACGATTTCGCCGCCGGGCAGCGCGTTCACCGCGGCACCCATGCCGCTGAACACGTCGATCGAGATGCCGACGGTGCGATACTTCAGGCCCTTGATGTCGTCGGCCTTGGCGATCGGCTTCTTGAACCAGCCGAGCGGCTGGGTGGGCATCGGCCCGTAGGGGAACGAGACGACGTTGGCGCCGATCGAGGCATAGAGCTCGTTCAGCAGTTCCTTGCCGCCGCCGTATTTGTGCCAGGCCAGCAGCATGTTGGCGTCCATGCTGAACGCGGGGCCCGAGCCCCAGAGCGCGAGCGCGGTCTGCTTGCCGTAGTGATAGACGAGCACGCCATGGCCGCCGTCGAGCACGCCCTTGGAGACGCCGTCGAGCAGGCCGAAGGCCGGCACGACCGCGCCGGCGGGCAGCACCTCGATCTTGAGATCGCCGCCGGTCATGTCGTTGACCTTCTTGGCGTAGTCGATCGCGAATTCGTGGAAGATGTCCTTCGACGGCCAGGTGCTCTGCCAGCGCATGCTGATCGGGCCCTGCGCCTTGACGACTGCGGGACCCGCAATCGTCGCCACGCCCGCGACCGCGGCGCCGCCGAGGAACCGGCGACGAGTCGCACGTGTAGTGTTCCCTTCCTTGGTCATTCCATGCCCTCCCTTGGGACTTTGTTTTCGACGTCTTTTGGTTTTGTTATGTAGTTATAAGCACTAACACCGACGCCTTGGCCGTTAGTCTGTATTTATTTTCAGGAGGCGGCAAGCCTGAATCTAGCGCTATCCGTGTGTAGCGGCGCACCTCACGCTTCGCTTCGTCCGGCCCACCGGTGTGCGATGCGAAAGGTGGGACGAAGCACGGTGTCGTGGGGACAGGTGCGAACGCCATCGTCGTGACAAAGTATCCCGGCCGTTGAACGACGAACGGGCCGTGTTGCACGGCAGCAGGAGAGACCTTTGAGAGGCATATTTTCGACCCTCGGCGCCGTCTGGCGGATCGCCAGCCCCTACTTCTATTCCGAGGACCGCTGGCCCGGCCGCCTGCTGCTCGCGGCCATCATCGCCATCGAGCTGGGCATCGTCGCGATCAACGTGCTGCTCAACCAATGGAATGCGCGCTTCTACAATGCGCTGCAGGACCGCAACTGGGACACCTTCGTCTACGAGCTCGGCTATTTCTGCGTCCTGGCCACCATCTTCATCATCGTCGCGGTCTATCAATTGTACTTGAACCAGTGGCTGCAGATCCGCTGGCGCCGCTGGATGACCCGCACCTATCTCGACCACTGGCTCGCCGGGTCCAACCACTACCGCATGCAATTGCTCGGCGACGCCGCCGACAACCCCGACCAGCGCATCGCCGAAGACATCCGCCAGTTCATCGATGGCGGCTCGACCGGCATCGGCATTCTGCCGCTGGGGCTCGGCCTCTTGAATTCCGTGGTGACGCTCGGCTCCTTCAGCGTGATCCTCTGGAGTTTGTCGGCCGCGGCGCCGCTGCATCTGTTCGGCGTCGATTTGAATATTCCCGGCTACCTGTTCTGGGCGGCGCTGCTCTACGCCATTCTCGGCACGGCGCTCACCCATTGGATCGGCCGGCCGCTGGTGGCGCTGAACTATCAGCAGCAGCGCTATGAGGCCGACTTCCGTTTCAACCTCATGCGCGTGCGCGAGAACTCCGAACAGATCGCGCTGCTCGAGGGCGAGCCCGCCGAGCGCGATCAGTTGCTCGGCCGCTTCGGCCAGTTGGTCGACAACTGGATGGCGATCATGACGCGCACCAAGCGGCTGACCTTTCTCACCGCCGGCTACGGCCAGGTGGCGTCCGTGTTTCCGATCATCGTCATCAGCCCGGCCTATTTCGCCGGCGCGGTGCAGCTCGGCGGCCTGACGCAGACCGCGTCCGCCTTCGGCAGCGTGCAGGGCGCGCTGTCGTTCTTCGTCGACGCCTACCGGCGGCTGGCCGAATGGGGCGCGGTGATCGAGCGCTTGAACGGCTTCGACCAATCGGTCGCCGCCGCGCGCGCGGTCGCCAAGGCGCCGCCGGTGATCACGGTCACCGCCGATGAGGGAAGCGCGGTGCGCTTCGAGGATCTCAGCGTGACGCTGCCGACCGGCGTGCCGCTGGTGAACGCGCATGACATATCGATCACGCCGGGCGAGCGCGTCCTGGTGAGCGGACCGTCAGGCGCTGGCAAGTCGACGCTATTCCGCGCCCTCGCCGGCGTGTGGCCGTTCGGGCAAGGTGAGATCCATGTGCCGCGCAACGCCAAGATGATGATCCTGCCGCAGCGGCCCTATTTCCCGATCGCGCCGCTCGCCCAGGCCGTCGCTTATCCCGCGGAGCCGGGCCAGTTCGATCCGCAAACCGTCGCGGACGCCATCGCCGCCGTCGGCCTGCCCGCGCTCGCCGCGCGTATCGACGAGGAAGCGCACTGGAATCGCATGCTGTCGCTCGGCGAGCAGCAGCGGCTCGGCATCGCGCGCGCATTGCTCTACGCGCCGGATTACCTGTTCCTCGACGAGGCGACCGCCTCGCTCGACGAGCCTTCCGAGGCGAACGTCTATCGGATGCTGGCGGAGCGGCTGCCGCGCACGACCATCGTCTCGATCGGCCATCGCAGCACGCTCGTCGCCTTCCATCAGCGGAGCCTTGCCTTCACGCGCGAGGGCGAGAGCTTCGTGCTGCGCGACGGCAAGCTCACGCCGGCGGCGGAGTAGCACGCGCTGGCAGGCGCATGATCGTCCGCGCGATCGTGCGCCTCACCACCAGCGCGTCGGCCAGTCGAACCGGCGCACCGCGAGGTGCCAGGCATAGGCGAAGGCGGCCAGCGCCACGGCGCCGGCCGCCACCGGCACCAGCAGGAAGGTCCACGGCATGTTGTTGACGACGATCAGCAGCGGATCGATGCCGGCGGGCGGATGAAAGGTGCGCGTCGCGTGCATCGCGACCATCGCGACACCGACGGCAAGCGCCGCCACCCAGGCGTCCTGACCGAAGACCGAGAGCAGCAGCAGGCCGACGAGCGACGAAATAAGATGACCACCGATCAGCGCGCGGGGCTGCGCCGGCTCGGCATCCGGTGAGCCGAGCACCAGCACGATCGACGTGGCGAAAGGGACCGCCATCAGCGGCATCGCGTGATGCGCGGCGAAGAGCTCCATGCCGCCGATGGCCACCGCGCCGCCGGCCGCGCCCGCGAGCATCGCCAGCCATTCACGCCGGTTCCTGGTGGTGCTGGTGGTCGTCGTGTGTTTCTGCAGCATGGCCAATGCAAAAGGCGGCGGCTGTCTCCAGCCGCCGCCCCTGACTTTAAAGCTTCAGTCGACCGCCGCTTACTTCAGGCTGCCGAGCGTGAGGTCAGCCGACAGCTTGGCGATGAAGGTCGCGCCGCACCACTTCGATTCGCCAGCCAGCGTGGTGGCCGGGTCGCCGGTGAGGAGCGCGCAATCCGTCTTCGACAGGTTCGTGTCGGAGTAACGCAGGTCGAGCGTGAAGGCGCTCCAGGTGAAGCCGATGCCAGCGTTCCAGGTGGTGTAGCTCGGCAGGTTGACGGAACCAACCGGCACGAGGCCGAGCGACGGAACGCTTGCGACATAGGCGTCGGCGGTGCCGAGCTGCTGGCGGCCGAGTTCACCCGACGCGTAAGCGCCGATGCCGGACGGCAGGAAGGTCGACGGCGCGGTCAGCTTCACAGTACCCGCATAGTAGGTGCCCTTGGAGCCCGTATGCAGATAGCTCGGCGTGTACTGGACATAGCCGCCGATGGTCAGCCAATCGGTCGCGGTCCAAGCTACCTTGCCGAAGAGTTCGACGAAGCTGGCGTTGTGGATGGCAGGCAGCAGACCGAAGTTTTCGCTCTGATAGTAGCTGTCGCCGCCGGGATACCAGTAGTACCAGACGCCGAAGTCGAAGGAGACCGGACCGAAGGTCGGACGGATGCCGGCGTACAAGTCGATTTCGGCGGCGGCCTTGTTCGGGAACTTGATGCTCTCGCCCGCGATGCCCGCGTAGAGCTGCAGGTTCGGCGTGATGTTGAAACGCGGTTCGAAGTAAGCCGCGACCGACGGGTGATGCGCCGACTGCGTGATGCCGCGCCACACATAGTCGCTCATGATGGCCGATCCGAAGGCGATGTCCCACGGGCTCGGCGCTGCGACGACCGGCGGCGCCTTGACAGCCTTCACCGGCATATCGGCCGCGAAGGCCGGCGCTGCAGCAGAAACTGCACAGGCCGCAACTACCGACATAACAAGCTTTTTCATTTCCACCTGCCCCTTTTTGGTTCGATCGACTTCCAGCCGACTTTCACTCGCCCGTTCCCCCTGCGCACGGAAACCGTCTCTAACGATCCGGCTGCGATCGACCCGTACGCCACAGGACGCGCTTACCGCGAAATTTACACATCTGCGGCTGCAATGCGGCAAGCTGAAAACATCAGCAGTTGCTGACTTTTTGGGCGTTTCGCGCCCTTATCGACATGATGGTGTGGTGGTGTGGCGAGTTTGCCACATTTTTACAACGGTGGGTCGTGGGAAAAATCGTTTGAAGTCAAACATTTTGAAGCGCCGCCGCGCTCCCAAATGGGGCACGGCGGCGCTTCTTATGAGGCTGCCTCTAATGCAGGCGACGCCTTAATGCAGGTGAGTCGCGGCGACGGAGCTTAGGCAGCGGCCTTCTTGCGGTTCGCCTCGAGACGGGCATCCACCAGCGCAACCTGGGCGTCGATCGCCGGATGGCTCAGCCCCTTCTGCTTGGCGATGAGCTGCACCAGCTTGTCCGCGCGCTCGATGTTCGGCGCGCCGTTCTGCAAGGCGCGCGCCGCCGAGGCCGGACGCGTCAGCGATTGGGCGGCGGCGGCATACTTCTCGAACGGCACCAGGTCGTTCGGATTCGCGCCGAGCTTCACGCACAGGTCGAACACGAAGTTATAGACCGAGCGCGACTCCTCGATGTTGGAGTGCACGGCCTCCTGGGCGGTCCGCATGCCGTCCTTGGTGATGCAGCGGTAGTTGCCGGCGAGCAGCATCGCCCACTTGGCCAGCGGCACCCAGATCGAGTCGTAGGCCTTCAGCTTCACCGGCAGCTCGATCTTGCCTTCCGGCGTGTCGAAGCGCGCGGCGTCGACGTCCTTCTCCAGGTCGCGGATGATCTGGGTGTCCTTGTCGTCCTCGAAGCGCGCGCATTTGAAATTGGTCGGCAGCGTGACGAGCAGCTCGTTGGCCTTGCCGTCCGGCGGACGGATCGCCTGCGGATCGGGGCTGTTGAGCGTGATCTTCTTGGGGTCGACCGAATCCCAGACGCGCGGATCGGTGTAGGCCGCTTCCAGCGCCTTATAATCGAGGCCCGGGATGCGCTTGATGTAAGGCAGCGGCGGCATGTTCATGATCGACATGCAGGGCACGCGCGATTTGCCGACGGCGTCGAGCAACTGGCGCACGCCTTCGGAGCGATATTGCGGCTCCTGCATGCACAAGCCGACGAGATCGTAATCGGCGGGATTGACGCCCGTCGCGGGGCCGGCCGTCACTTCACCCGGCAGCTTGCGGGATTCCAGCAGCACCGGCTCCTTGCGGCCGCGCACCGGCAACGTGACCTTGAACCCTTCCGCGTTGATGAGATCGGCTTCCGCGGGCAAGCAGACGAGATGGATCTTGTGTCCGCCGAACAAGAGCTTGGAGGCAAGCAGCGAACCGTAAGATGCGCCCATCAAAAGAATTTTTTTCGGTGCCGGCATGGCTGTATCGCTCCGTGTCACTGCTTTGAGAATGAGAAGCGGGTTGCTTAGTGCCGAGGCCCGCGGGAGGCAATGCTAGGCGCAGCAGCCAACCGATGCAATTGCGCACAGCACGCAACGTGCTGTTATCGCAACGCAAAACCGGGATGGACCGATAGAGGGGATTGATTAAGGAGAACAGCGGCCGCTCGGGAAGCGGCTGTCGGATCAACGCCATGCGGCCGCGCGGGCCTTCGCGGCCACGAACTCGCGCCAAACGCGAGCCGGTCTCGCAAAGCCTGGAGACCGCCGGTCGCGCGATAAATGCCCTAGCCGGCCCCTTGCCGATCGCTCGGCCGCGCCCCTTTCAGGTCCGCATGGCGCCCGGCGAATTCGAGCTTATGCGTTTCGCCGCAAGGGCAAGGAAACAGCATCGGCTCCGGACGCGGCGTCGCGATGTCGTCAAAGGACAGGCTGGTGATCACCGCAATGTCGGTGACCGGGCAAGTGACGATGATGCGCTGCTTCTTCATGGACAAAGAATGCAACGGCCGGCGCAATGGTTCCGCAGCGGCCCCATGGAGCATTTGCGGCAAAGTGTGCGCGCTTTCGAACGAAACTACTGTCTTAACGCGCATGCCGAACGGCGTAAGCGCCGCGGCACCCTACAGCCACTTGCGCCATTTGAAGTAGAGATACGGCAGGATGGCCGCCATGATCATCATACCGATCGCCATCGGATACCCGTACTGCCACTCGAGCTCCGGCATTAGCTTGAAGTTCATGCCGTAGATCGAGGCGACTAGGGTCGGCGGCATGAACACCACCGCGGCGACCGAGAAGATCTTGATGATGTTGTTCTGCTGCAGATTGACGACGCCGAGCATCGCGTCGAGCAGGAACGTCACCTTGGTGCTAAGATAAGTGGCGTGGTCGGACAGCGAGATCACGTCGCGCTGCATCGACTGCAACTGCGTGCGCGCGTCCTTCGGCCACTTCATCGCGTCGGCTTCATTGGCGAGGAACGACAACAGCCGGCCGACGGAGACGAGGCTCTCGCGCACCTTGGAGGTGAGATCGCCCTTGCGGCCGAGCGCCCGCAAGATGTCGTTGTGGCTGCCGCGGCCACCCGCCTCCTCCGGCTCGAAGATGGAATGCGAGATCTGGTCGACGTCGGCGCCGATGCGCTCGAGAATGTCGGCGGAGCGGTCGACGATCGCATCGAGGAGATCGGCCAGCACCGTGTCGCCGGACACCTTCGGCGGACAGGCGCGGGCAAGCCGGTGCTCGACCAGCGCGAACGGGCGCGGGTCGTCGTAGCGCACCGTCGCGAGCCGATGCCCGGCGAGGATGAAGGTGACGGCCGTGGTCTTGGGCGAGGCCGAGTCCGACTGGCACATCAAGGTCGCGGTCATATACCGCGCGCCGTTCTCGACGTAGAGGCGGCTGGAGACCTCGATCTCCTGCATCTCTTCGCGCGTCGGAACCGCGATGCCGAGCAGCTGCTCGACGAGCTTGTCCTCTCCGACGGTCGGCGAGATCAGATCGATCCAGACGGCCGCCTCGGGCGGCGGGGTACCGGGTTCTACCGAGACACGTTCGAGCGTCGGGCCGCGCGGGACATAGACCGAGAGCATCACTCACCCGATGATGCGGCGACGCGGACTTGCATCGCCGCCGTGGAGCGTTGTCGTGCTCTCTTGGCCCGATCTTCCGCCGGCGCGCAAGTGTAAATGACACCGGCGCAAGGACGACGGCCGAAGGTCCGGCGACACTGCCATCGTCAGGGCGTTGTGAGGGCTACTCTGGCAGCCGACCGCAGTCGGCGCGGCGCCTAGTCGCGTTCGGATACGAGGCGCGTATTGCTGGCCGGCCGGCGCTGTTCGGGCTGGCAGCGCACCGCGGCGGCGACCGCCGAGATGCCGATCTTGCCGTAGCGAGCGTCGAGCTCGTTCGCCTGGCTCGCATTTGAGCGCTGGTCTTTATGACTTTCGTCGTCCATCTGCTTCCTCCGCACTAGCTCTTCGGCTGGTTTCGCCGTTCGTCTAACATGGCCACCGAGTGAGGCGGAATTGCATAGTAATTTTAGTGTTATCGTGACGGTTTGGATGCGTCGGCGGCGCGTCACCATGCAACGCCCGTTATGGTAAACGTTTCATTAACACCTTGCCGGCACTATCATTTTCTAGCCGCTCCCGGCCCTGTGCAGGCGTGCTCTCCGGATTGCGGCATTCCTGCAACAGGACGCAGGAAGCTGTTGTGGGAAGCAGCGGAAAACGTGGCTTTCACGTGTCCGATTCGGTTAATTCCGGAAGTTAGAAATTCTGTTCGGGCGCTATTGGGGCGACCGGGGAAAAGGATCAGCAATAATGGCGACACGGGGGTTGTCGGTCGTTCTCTTGGGAATCGGCCTGGTTCTTGGCGGCTGCATGCAGTCGACCGTGGAACCGGCTTCGGAAGCCAATCTGACGGTTCGGGACAAGAAGCTCTTGGCGGCGGCGCCGTACGAGAAGGTGAACATCCCTGAGCCGTACAAGCGGCACATCGTCACCTATCACCGCAAGGAAGCGCCCGGCACGATCCTGGTCGATTCCGACGCGCGCTATCTCTATTACGTGCTCGAGGGCGGCAAGGCGATCCGCTACGGCGTGACCGTCGGCGAAGAAGCGCTGGCCTGGTCGGGCGTCGCCAAGGTCGGCCGCAAGGCCGAATGGCCGACCTGGACCCCGACCGCGGACATCAAGAAGCGCATGGACGTGCCGAACTTCGTGTCCGGCGGCCCGCAGAACCCGATGGGCGCTCGCGCGCTGTATCTGTACGCCAACAACAAGGACACCCTGTACCGCATTCACGGCACCAACCAGCCGGAATACATCGGTCAGGCGATCTCCTCGGGCTGCATCCGCATGACCAACGAGGACGTCATCGACCTCTACAACCGGACCAAGGACGGCACGGTGGTCGTGGTCCTGGCGCCGGGTCAGGGCGATGCGCTCAACCCGCGCGTTGCCTCGGCGAGCTCGCTGTTCCGCTAAGCGGCACGCACTGAGAAGATACGGAAACGGCGCCTTCGGGCGCCGTTTTTGTTTTTGGGCTCTCGCACGCGGGCGGGCGCCGCCCCGCCCCCGCTCAGCCCAAGGTGATGTGCAAAATCTCCGGCGGCACGCCGAGGCGCATCGGCACCTGGCTGCAGCCCAAGCCGCCCGAGACGATGAGATGCCGGTCGCGCTCGACGATGTGGCCATAGGCGAAGCGCGCGCCGTAGGCCGACGGCACCCACAGGGGCGGCACGAAGGGGACCCGGATCTGTCCGCCATGGGTGTGGCCGGCGATGGTGAGGGACACGCGCTGCGGCACCCGCACGAACACATCCGGCTCGTGCGCGAGCAGGATCACCGGATCGTCGGTCGTGACCTTCTTGAGGGTGCCCGGCAGATCGTCGACGCCGCGGAAGCGGCTCGGCCCCAGCCAATGCGCGAGCTGGTCGCCCAATCCCAGGAGCCAGAAGCGGCGGCCGGGCTCGCCCAGCAACACGGCATCGTTTTCCATCAGCGGCACGTGCACGCGGTTGAAGGCCTGCCGCACGCCGGTGACGCCGTGCCACCAATCGTGGTTGCCGAGAATGGAATAGACGCCGAGGGGCGCGCGCAGCCGCGCGAACTCCTCCGACCAGGCCTCGTTCGGCACCACCTCGGTGATGAACCGGTGCGTGGCGAAGTAATCGCCCATCAGCACAATGAGATCGCTGTTGAGGGCGTTGGCCGCGTCGACCACCTGCCGCACGCGCGCGATGCCCATGTTCGGGCCGCCCGCATGCAGGTCGGCGATGACGCTGATCGTCAGGCGTTGGCCCGCCGGCCAGCCCGGCGGCGTGAGACCGTAAGGCGTGATCACCAGATCGTGCGCTGCTTCCAGCGCCGCATAGGCGCCGGTGCCGGGGAAGACAAGCGCGCCGAGACCGGCCACGCCCAGCCCGGCCTTGAGCAGGCCGCGCCGGCTCACACCTGGCG
>Ga0180216_1003968_pt1 | contig 11376 bp, 10 predicted proteins | sample eDN3rd37CBELigMG_FD_128879 | JGI IMG/M metagenome (GOLD analysis project Ga0180216, IMG submission 128879) | Enriched Miracle-Growth compost microbial communities from Emeryville, California, USA - eDNA 3rd pass 37_C BE-Lig MG (version 2)... ...
CCCCGAACCCTGGATTATCCGCTTGGCGGGTGCCCTCCACGTTGCTAACCCGCGCCAGCCAGCCGGCCCTCGCGCACCCGTAGCTCAGCTGGATAGAGCGCTGCCCTCCGAAGGCAGAGGTCAAGCTAGTTTATGCGGATAGTTTTGAAGGAATTGGTTGGAATTGCAGGGGTTTAGACAATTGCAAGGATTGGGTTCACATCGCAATTCAATCCGCGTAAGCATTGCGTAAGCGCAAGCACCCGTAGCTCAGCTGGATAGAGTGTCGCCCTCCGAAGGCGAAGGTCACAGGTTCGAATCCTGTCGGGTGCGCCAACCATCTTAGCGAATCAAGAACGAGGTCCCGATCTCCTTCGAGTTCGACTGCTTATCAGGCATGCGTATATTGACGTCGCATTCCAGCACCCCGCCCACCTTACTAGGCTTCCCCCGACAAAACTTCCCACACGCGCTTGTATCCATCACCGCTTAGCGATGCATTGCTGGGCCTGGCTCTATCCCAGTCCTTTGATCCAAGCTGTTTGAGAAAACCTCTAGCCTTGCCGACTGAGAAACTGCTCTCGTCTCCGCCAGTCACATTCTTGTAGAGGTCGCCAAGCGCTTCTGCCGCGCTTCTCGGTGCAGCGTTCATGCGCATCAAGACTGCCTCTTCGGTGCGAACACCGTGATAAATCATGGCAGGGAGAGCATTGATACGGCGACGCTCTGCATCGGAAAGTGCGTCGAAATCCATGCCTGAAACACGGCTGAGGGCAGAAACTCCCCATGTCCCGTTGTTCACGATCGCGCGGTAAATCGCTTTGCAGGCGTCCGTGATTGCAGCGGTTGCTGCTTCATCGTCACGGTCACGGGTAAAGTACTCTTTGGCAATGGCGTCGATGCCTTTCCCGTTCACCCAGTCGCGCGTGATGTCTGACAATCTCGTCTGGTCGAAGCCGTCGCCGCCGATTTCGTCGAGCGGCTCCCTCAGTTGCGGAACCTTGAGCATGACGCCGAAAAGGTCTGCAATTTTTCCGCCGTCACCGAAAAGACTATCAGGTGTCCAGTCTGACGGAGTGAGCCGTTCTTCTAATCCCGCCATTCCTGACATCGCACGGGCGACACCTTCGGGTGAGAATCCTGTAGAGTCCGCAAGTTCTGCATATCCGGGATTGTCGGCGAGCTTTCTCGCATAGGTCTTGGTGGCATCAAGTAGGGCATCTGCCTTTTCACGTTGCGCGGGGTCATTGCGCATCGTGGTGTAGCCATAGGTCTGCCGCAACAGCTGTTCCGCGTCGGCCAGAACGTCGTCGAGATTTTTCTTTTCAGCCCAAAGATGCGCGACATAGCAGCGAAAATCTTCCCATTGATCCTGCCACAGGACGTCGGAAAGTTCATTGAGCTGCCCTTGAGCTGCCAAGTCATCAATCAGCGTCACTAAGCGTGAGACAAGGGCTCCCGTATTACGGCTCACAAAAGATTTGAGCGCGTCAGGGTCGGAGCCCTCGGCAAGACCGACGACGCCGACGCTATCATGGCCGATGCGTCCTGCGCGCCCAGCTAGATTCCAGAATTCCCTCGGGGCCATCTCCTGCCCGTAAGGATATTTATGGGTCTGAAGGAAAACCGAAGAGACAGGGAAATTGATGCCCTGGGCAATCGTTGTTGTGGCGCAGAGCATTCTCAGGCTGCCGTTTTCGGCAAGCCATTCCATTAGTGCACGGACATCATCGGACAGTCCTGCGTGGTGAACACCAACACCGCGCTCCAGCAAGCTTACGAGCTGGAAATCGGGACTGATCTCGCTCCGCAGGAAGTCCTGAACGAGGCGGATATCATCGGGAACCGCCTCGAAAGCGGACAGACTCTCCGCTGCCTCTCGGCCCATTGTCCACACCGTCGGGATGTTGTTGGCGACTATGACACTGGTGCCCCGCGCCGACATAATAGTGCCCATCGCAGCGGTTTGGTGTGCCAAACCTTTTTGCTCGCCCTTGCTTAGAACCTTGCTCTTGGGAACATTGATGGGCTTCACCCCGCCGGCGCGATGCTCGCCATGCAACGGCATAGCCTTGGGTGTGGCCGTCAAGGTCTCGAACTCAAGGTGCCAGCCAGCCCTTTCGCTATTGTCTTCGACAGCACGATAAAGGCCGATGATCCTCTCGTTCGGCTTCCAGGCTGTCGTCCCGAAACTGATCGCCTGACCTGCATTGATATCTTGTGCGAGCCATCGGGCGATAGTGTCCGCCCCATCGACGAAGGGCATGAGCATGAGGAAATTGGCTGTCGGACAATCTCGTTTGACCGTTGCCAGCAAGAGCTCGATGCGAAGACCGCGTCCCTCTGACTCGATGTTGTGCGCTTCGTCCATCACGACAAGCGCAAGCGGTCGCGTGACCTTCTTGTTTCTTATCAGCAGGGAGAGCTTCTCGGGAGTGGCAACGAGCACGTGGAACGGTTGCTGGGTATCGGAGAGAAGCTCCTCTTCAAAGGCATCGACTTCAATCGCTGCGGTAAGCTGTTCGACTCGCAAACCAATAGGCTCGAAGTCCTTGCGCAAGCGCCGTGTTATCTGCGCGGATAGCGCGCGTGTCGGGGCCACATAGGCAACCCAACCATCGTCCGCATTGAACTGGTTGAGTGCCTGCAACATTCTGAACTGGGCAAGCAGCGTCTTGCCGCCCGATGTGGGCATATCGACGACGATCGCCGTCTTGGCCTGATCGAGTAGACCCTTTTCCAGCAAAGCCGCGCGCTGGGGAGGCAAAAGCTCGAACATCGCCTGATGCCCTCGATGGGTCAGCGAATGAACGAACTTCGAAGTCTTGGAGTTGACTGTGCGGGTCGCCCACCAAAGCGAATTCGTCACCATGATACGGGCAGTCGCGTGCAACCAGCGCAGCACGATCTCATGCTGCGCATCACTCGAAGCGACGGCGGCCTTGATCGCCGCATCGAAATGCTTGTCGAGGCCCGCAAACGGATTCACGGGCTCCCCTTGGAGCATATAATGGGCGACAATTTCCGTGCCCTTCGCCCAATGGTAGAGTGCGGCGAGACGCAGTGCGATCGAACGGTCTTCTGCCTCCGAACCGTTTTTCAAACGCCCCGCTTCAAACCGTTTTTGATCGTCGCGAAGCCCAGCAATAATCTCGCGAATTCGGTCAAGATCATCCCAGCCATTCTTGCGGAACAAGCGAACCCAGCAATGGAATAGCCTATAGAGAAGGCGGCGATCCCACTGAACGTCGGCGACGCTGGGAGCGGACAACGCCGCTTCGTTGTCCTTGTACCAGCGACGCAAATCGGACCAGCGGTCGCCGCAGTAGGCGAGCGCGGAAAGTTGAAGCACGAAAAAGAGGCGGTCATTCGCCTCCTTTGGCACGGGCATCAAACGGCGGATATCGAACGCCTTATAAGAGGCCGATATGGCCTGATCGCGCAAAACACGATTTTCGCCCGCCGGACGGCTAAGTTCGTCCAGCCCTTCGATAGCGGCCATCTCGTAAGCGAGGGCGATCCGCTCGAGGAACGGCTCGTCGTCTTTCTCAACCGCAAAGGAGAAGGTGATCTGTTTCCCCACTGCGCGATAGGCAAGCCGCTCGTTAACGAGCCGATCAGCACGCTCCAGTGCTTCTCCGCCAATGGCGCAAACGGCCCAGTGGTCTCGCAAGGATGCAAAGGCTTCGGCAGATAGACTCATGCCTCGCCTCCCCTCCGCTGCGCAATCAAGGCCGCCCCGAGACCTTCGATACGCCCTTTCGGCAGATAAAGCGCGATCAACTCGATGCGCGCCCCCTCTGGACAATCCTTTCCTAGCTTAACAACGCGGACCCGCACATCATCGACGTGAGGGTCTACATCTCGGATGAGAACGCCATAAAGCTGCACATCCGACTTGTTCTGTAAGTAACGACGGCTCGCGGCCTCAAAGCGCGGACGCCAAGGCGCAGCCTTGGCACGGTGGCAAAGGTACTTGAGAAGGTCATCGCGAATGTCGTCACGATCACGAAGGTCTTCAAGCTGCTGCTTCAAGCCAGTACGACCGTACATTGCGCCAGGCGGATGCTTGTCTTCGGTAGATGTCTTGACCTCGCCGAAGGCAAGAACATCGCCATCATCATCGGTCCGAAAACCTACCAAGTCAGCTCCAGGGAGGCTTGAGCCACTCTTGCGCTCATCACGAGAATCCGGCCAAGGGAATTCGCAATCGCGATGATCGGTTAGATAGGCCTCAGCGATGGCTTCACCGACACGCCAATCTTCAATTTCGTCGGGCTCTGCGAGTATGTCCCGCAGTCCATCTTGAGCGAATTCTGTTTCGGCGAGCCCGCTCAAGATCGCTTCAATATCGGCCTTTCCGTCCTCATCGAACACGATGTCCGAGACGCGATCTGCCAGCGCAGCGTCCAGCTCATCAGCGGACCAGCTTAGCCCCAGCCCCGAGCATGGGGCTTCCCCATGAGAAAAATTGGTTTCGCCTGCCGCAACGGCCATCATTGTCTGCCTGGAATCTCAACTGGTAGGTCCCCAAAGATCTTTGCAGCATAATTGGAGGCTCGACGCCCGAAGTCGCCATGATCGAAGTCTATGAATGAGACTCTCTCCTCCTTCAAGGCAGCGAAAACGCTGTTGTCAGCCTCGCTTGCATATGGCGGCCCTTCCACGACACCATCAAAAAATAGCTGATAAAGCGGAAGCCAGACGCGGTCCAAGTCATACTCAGTCATCCGTCCAGCATTTAACTCGTCTTTGAATTTATTCGCCCAGTCTGCAAATGCCTGAAGGGGGAGTTTGCGCTTTTTCGCATATACATAGCCCATGAGAACAACTATCGGATCATTCGTATCAAGACAGCGTCCAGGTAGTTCCTCCTGAGCCTGAGCACTCAACTGCATTAAGTAGTATATACACCAGACAATGTTGTCTGATTGTGCAAGGGCAAAGGACCTATCCAGCAGCTTTAGCACCCGCCTTTCCACCCGCTGTTCGACACGGGAGTCAGCAGATGCCACACGGGGCAGCCAGCGCTGGATCAGCGGAATGACAGTCGGATAGTAGTATGCGTAGCGGAGAAGGGCATCCTCAAAGTATCTCTCGGCTGCCTCATCGTCTGATCCAAGGCCTTCATTCTCGATGCCGATCTCGATGATCGCCGAGAATGCGTACTTGATAACGCTGCCGTCAGGAAATTCTTTGCTGAGTGCGACTGCCTTGTCGATAATCAATTTGAGCTGTCTGAATTTTAGCTTCGCCCGCGCCCCTCCCTCATCCGCATCCGTCTCATCATCGACGCCGAGGAATAGATTTATGTCTGTGATCCACTCCTCGCGATTGAGCACAGGCATTTGGGACACGAAGGTCTTTTTCAGGTTCAAGGTGAGTGCGTAACGCTCTAATTCACGCGAAAGGCTGATCAGGAACTGGTCGCCGTCATCGCGACTATCCACGTATGCCGTATAATCATCAATATATCGGGTAAATTGATATCTCTCGCGCAGCGCCTCATCTACCCTGTATAAGATGGCCTCGCTCAATAAAGTCGATGTTGCGGGACCGATTGGCATCCCTTTCGTCTCACAGCGCTGACACAATGTGATGGCTTTATCTATCTGATTATACCACTTACCGCTGTTCTGCGGCCCCTTGTGTTGCTTTGCCTCATCGTGGCCCACGAGCGCCCATGGCAGGGAATGACTGTAAACGCTGTGATAAAAGTTGTTAATGTCCGTTTTTATACGGTAGTTTTTCCCAAAATCAGCGAGTGGATCTTGATCTTCAACTTCACCATCTGCTGCAACATGATCGTACCGATGCACGACAATTCGGCCATCCTCGTGTAAGCCAAACTCCAGTTGCGAGTTGGGACTCTGACAAACTTGTGAGATTTCGTTCCAATTTTCAGCAATGACTGTAACGAGCTCAGCGTATGCCCTAGGATGTGGAATACCCATCATTCGGGGAATGTTGGGGTGCCGAGTTCTCCTGAAAGGCAGTAGGTCATACCCGCCTTTCCATCGAGCCTTAATCTCGACCAGCTTAGTGACAACCTCAGGCGTGAACTGGGTGGAATTGAAAATGGGAGGGAGCTCTTCCTTGTGGTCGTGCTGCCGCGGCAAATAGTTGTATTGGAGGAGCGCCTTACGGACAGCCTCTTTGTCCAGGCCATTTAGGCTCGCCTCAAAATCCAATCCGGTCATACAAACTCCTGGACACGTCCTTCGGCATCGCAGGAGCGGATTGGAGGCGATATCGATCCAAGCAGAGGCAAGTCGTAGGGTTGCGTTTGAGAGTTAGCGATTTTTTCAAATAGATCACTTCGCAGGCCAAGCTTAGTCTCGTGACATTGCCTTCGACACAGGCCGTCCCGCACCGTCAGCCCCAACTTGGCCCTGACCCCTTTGACTTCCCCGGTATCTAATCTCATGAGATGCCCCGACCCTGAGCCAAGAGACTGGGGGAAAATTAAGACATCTTCAACGCAAAGTTCGATCTTGCTTAGCGTTCTTTGTCTTCCTTTCCTGCTCACAAGAAATGCGTCTGCGTTCAACCAAGCTCCTCAGGCTCTCGGTGAGGACATGCGTCGAACTGCCGAGCTTGATGATCTCGATCTCGCCATCACCAATCAGCACATACAGGGTGCTGCGCCCGATCCCGAGAGCGACAGGCTTCAGGAACGCGCATCGCGATCGGCTCGATCGTGGGCTGGTGTTTCCGCTCGTTCCGCTGATCATTTGTTTCTGCTTTCGCCATGCCGGTCGGTCCTTTTCATCTTTGGGGTGATGACGGACCGACCTCAGGGACATGGAGGGGAAGCCGGTCAGGCCCGCCATCGACACCGATTATCGGTCGAGAAGGTCAGATAGCGCCACATGACGTTTCTACGCTGGCGTTGCCGTTTTCACGCCTTTGCACCGATCCGTCGTAGCGGTCGGACTGAAAGCATCCCCACGGATCTATAGGGATCATGGCGGCCATGCCATTTGTGGCGTTTGAGAACCAGTTTGCGCGCAGTTCGACTGACCGCCGTCGCCAAGCATATTGAAAAGAAACGTAATCCTCAAGGAAGCGCCGCCGAGCCGTTATCGGCGCCGTCGCATATTGCTCAACGAAACCAACCACATGCGCCCCGACCGACGGCGGCGCTTTTATCTCGCCATCCTAATACTACCCCTGCACCAGACGCCCCTGGACGCTCTTTTACGAGAGCCAATCCCTGCTGCAAGTTTGCACGCGCGTTGCACTGACTAAGCATATCATTTGCAACCCTGTTGCTCAGCGCCTGCACCTAGAGCGCGTTGCGAACACCTCCTTTGAATGTCGGCTTGAAGCTCTTGGGTCGCATTGAAAGTCGCGCCGTGACGAACTCCAGCCAGATCAGATCGCACCCGGTGGGCGCTCGATTGGCGCGTTGCTGATTGCAGCGCTGGTGCTTCAGAAGACCATTCTCGAGCGTTCTACCGCCGCCCCTGCTGCGCGTCGTGACATGATCAAACGTCGGATAGGCGGGATGGTATCGCTTGAGCCGGGAACCGCTCGGAACATGCTCTCCGCATCCGGCGCACAAGGATCCCTGTGCCCAGCGAAGGGCTCGGAGTTGTCCGGCACGTTGTTTGGTAGCGGCCACGGTGTTGCTTCTAGACTGTCGCGATGGAGACCAAGTTAAGTGCAGACTGCGAGATGGTCGGAAAGCGAGCAGCTGACATCGCGTCTCCCGATCGCACCGAGGAGCGCCCATGTCTATGCTTTGTCAGGGCGCGCCTTAGCATCGGCTTTGAGTTTATCGAGGCGCTCCGAACATACTTCGTGGACCACTCGGCCAAGCTCCTCGACCTGTTCGCCGAGCCATTCGAGTTCCTCTTTCGTGATGCGGTAGTGCTTCGAGTAGCGTGCCTTGACGTAAGCTTCCTTGAGCTTTTCGAAGCGGCTGCGGTCGCGTTTGGTGTCGCGCGGCCAGACGTAAGTGAGGCGCGGATCGATGCGCTCGGCCTGGGTGCGAAGAAAGCCGAGATTATGCACGTGCGGCGTGTAGAAGGTGCAGACCAGGAGGACACAATGGTAGAGGGTTTCAGTTCCTTGATGCAAAAGGAAGGCGGCTTTCTTCCAATCTCCCTCTGACATGTAGAAGCTAAAGCCTTTCAAGAAGCTCGCGGCGCTAGGCATCCACTCGTCAAAGTATTCCTGCGCCATCGACAAAGCCTGCTCGTGCGTCTTGGGCTTCGGCGTGTGCAGTTCGGTCTCATCGGACTGGTAAAGCGCGATCCCGTCTTGCTTCACGTCCATGAAGAAGTAGCGACCGTGGGCCAGCCCGTCATTCACCTCCTGCAAGGTGTGGACGATGAAATTTACCGGGGTCTTGAGCGCCTTGGTCACACCGTATTCGCGCATCAGCCGGTCATCGAGCTTGGACCAGTATTTCACTCGGTCGACCAAGCGCTTGTCGTTCACGATGATCAGCAGGTCGAAATCCGACTGGTAGCCTTTGGCGGTGTGCGGTTCATCGACCCAGGTGCCGCGCGCATAGCTTCCGTAGAGGATCACCTTGAGAATGCGTCCGGCCTTTTTCCACTCGTGCTTGGCCAACGCAAAGGCGTCATCGAATTCCTCGAAGATCAGCTGCACCACGCGTTCAATCTCGCGCTGCTTTTGCGGTGGCAGATGATCGAGGTCGGTCTTCATCATCCGACACCTAGCAAGGTGCTGGAATGGTTGCACCTGTCGAGTGCAAAGGCGCGCGGTGACGGCGCCCCCCAAAGCGCTAAGGAGCCGCGCGCTGGCGCGCCGCGCGTTAGCAACAATCCGATGAGGATTGTCGTTAGGATTGTTAAGGGACGCTGTGTCCCAGCATTCGTGCGGGTTTGAGGCCTTTCTCGGTTCCCGATAGTCCGAGTTTCCGGTTCCTGTTCGTCCGAACAATCGGGTTCCCGATAGTCCGAGCGGACCAGCACCTTATCCACAGAGTTGGCCATCCCCATTTCTGGGGATAGGGCTTGATCCAAGAAGCGCGTAAGCGGCAGGTTGCAGGACTGAAGTCCAATTCGAGCCATCCTGATCATCTGGAAGTTCTGGCGTCACGGCCAGCCAGGAATTCGCTCATTGTGTTCTTTCGTGTCACGCGATCGAGCGAGTAGGCGCTCTCTTGAAATCGCGCACCCTTGAGGAGAGCATCGACATAGCCAGCGATTATGTCGGCGGCCGTGATCAGCGTAGCATCGAGGACATGAATATATTTGCTGGTGATCGATCCCTTTGCATGCCCCAAGAGCGCGGCGATCGTTATTTCCGTGAACCCAAGATCGTTGCCGATGCTGGCGAAACTGTGTCGCAGGACATGAGCCGTAACGCCTTCCAGCGGCGTGCCATTTAGCAACTGGTTCCACTGCCTCGGGAAGCCGCCGAAGGCGGTGTCTGCCCCATAGCCCGGGAATACGTAGCTGCCTGTTGCCGTTTTGTGCTCCGCCTCCAGGAACTCGATCACGGGCAGGCCAACAGGTCGAATCGACCTGCCTTCCTTGCTATCGGAAAGTCGAAGACAACTGCCGCTGAGATCGACATCGCACCATTTGAGATTGATGATCTCGCTTCGCCTGCAGCCGGTGAGAGCGATCTGGCGAATGATATCGGTTGATGGCCAGAACTGTTCGTTTTTCTTCGCTTCGATGAGCAACTGACCCAAAATGCCATACTCGGCCTCGGTTAGCCTCCGCTCCCGCACCTTGTATTTCGGCTTCTTGATACCGTGAGTTGGATTGCGGTCGATGACCCCAAGGTCGATGGCATAAGTCAGGATGCCGCCGATCAGGCCTAGTGTGCGTGTGGCGGTTCCTGGACCACCCTTCACAATCGACTTGCCCCGTAGCTTTTTGGTTTTGACGACAATACGCGACCGGCCTGCGATAATATCGCGCATGATCTTGACCATGTCGGCCCGGGTGAGATCCTTGACACGCCGACTGCCCATCAAGGGAATGACATGACGCTTGATCCGCCCGATGTCGGTATCGATCGTGGATTGCTTCTTGGGTCGCCCGCCTTTGCCGAGGATAAGCCCGTCTTCAAGGTCTTGAATGTAGCGCTCGCAAAGCTGCTTCATCGTCATCGCCCGATGATCTTCTTGTCGCTCCTCTGCGGGATCATCGCCGGTTGCGACGCGACCCAGCTGGGCCTTGGCTTCGCGCCGGGCAAGCTCGGCAGTCCAGATTCCGTGCAGCCCAATCGCCATGCGCCGCGATCGTCCGCACTGGCGGTATTGAACGATGTAGCTTCGTTTGCCTGAGGGGAAGACACGCAACCCAAAACCGGGTAGTTCTTCGTCCCACAAGATGTAGTCCTTGGTCTTGGCTTCGGCTGCTTCGACAGCGCGTTTGGTCAATTTGACCATGGCGATCTCCGTCTCGGGACCTCGAATTCGCGTAAGCGTGAAGGAAGCACGCGGCGGCAAGTCGAGGCGTAAACGCGGTTACGCCAGCGCAAACTGCAATCAATCTAAATCACTTAATAACAGTAGTTTAGAGTAGAATTTCGTAGTCTGGCGTACCGGTTTTGTACCGGCTCCGAAGGCAGAGGTCACAGGTTCGAATCCTGTCGGGTGCGCCAGTCTTTCAATGACTTAGATGGACAGCCTTCCTTTCGTACGGAATGAGTACGGAAAACAGGGGGTGAAAAGCGCCCTTTGGAGGTTGGCTCTGGTGCGCCTGCGCTTGACCTACATCCCGCCATAATGGATTGCAGAGGGGGCTAGGCAGATCAGGCAATGCGCCCGGTCGCGGCTGGTGCAGTTCGATACACACCGTACGCGACAAATCGCGGCTAAAAATGGCTCAATTGTGCGGGTTTCGAGAGGTGGCAGCTTCTCAATCAAAAATGATTGGCCATTCGGATTTGATTAAATTGGCCGCTTTCTGCGGGTTTGCGGCAAATCATTTTTGGGTCAATGGCGCATTGGTCAAAGATAGCCGCGAATAGCTGCTACCTTGATCGCAGCGGCGATGACGGCTCCCAGAACAACCCCAACGCCAATCCGCCAATCACTGTTTTCTAGCTTTATGCCATCGGGCACATTTTCATCGTCGATCCAAGCCTTGCGGTAATTGTGCCGCAGCCAAAAATAGATCGCTATCGCGCCGGGCAATGGGACAAGGGGGGCGAGCCAAGGCGAGATAAATTCACCGCTGCCGAAAATGAAAATCATCGCGGCACCGAGATAGGAGGCCGCTACGGTCCAAAGTGCGCGCCTATCGGCCTGTTCCTTCAAGGCGATCATTTTGCCGCTTCCTGTCCGCCGTCAGCACCAATGGCACAGATTTGAGGTTGTGATTTAAGGAGGATCTGGGCTTCGTCGTAGTGACGAAGGAACGAAGATGAAGCCCAGATCCTCCAATGTAAAATCGCCCGCCA
>Ga0180216_1003969_pt1 | contig 11375 bp, 11 predicted proteins | sample eDN3rd37CBELigMG_FD_128879 | JGI IMG/M metagenome (GOLD analysis project Ga0180216, IMG submission 128879) | Enriched Miracle-Growth compost microbial communities from Emeryville, California, USA - eDNA 3rd pass 37_C BE-Lig MG (version 2)... ...
ATGATGTCCAGCACCAGCGCGCTTTTGCGCTTGGCTGTCCATCGTTTGATCTCGTCTTCCATCTTCGTGCTCATGGTGATTTCCTAAATTATCACCTGAGCAGGTTTTCACTGGGTCATTACATGCCCTCGAGATCGGCCGCCGAATTGATGCCCGAGCTCTTGAGCGCCAATATCGCCTCGGGCCCGCCGTTGAAGAAAGTGGCCACCATCATGACGGGCGTGTCATTGTTGGCGCGCGCCGACAGCAAGGTGGTCGTGTCGGCGATCCCGAAATCCGAGCTGCCCGTGGCGACTCTCTTGACGGTATCGCCGGAGCCATAGCCGCGCTCTATGGTGACGTCCAGGCCTTGTTCCCGGTAGTACCCCTTTTCCTGGGCCACGAAGAAGCCCACGTGCCGGCCGCTCACCAGCCACTCCAGCGAGAGCTTGACGCTTTCCACACCCACGGCCGGCGCGGAGGAGGCCAAGGCGATCGAGGCCAGGATGGCCGGGGCAATCTTGCGAAGTCTGATGTTCATTCCATGTTCCTCCACCGTCTCTTTCGATATGTCGCCGTCAGGCCTGTTTCGGCAGGCGCCCGGCGTCCCGGCGTTCTTCGAAGGCCTTTACGTGCGTGTAGGCCGCTACGTGCAGGCAATCGTCCAGCCCGAATTTCCGGCACTGGCGCAGCATGTCGCCGATGATCTGCTCGGATTCGATGCGCCCGCCCCGTTCGAGGTCCCGCAGCATCGAGGCCTCGTATTTCGAATCCGGCTGCGTGAACAGGTCGAGATAGTTCTTCAGGAAGGCCTCGCCGGGGCGATGGCCGGCGCGGGCCGCAATCTCGGCATTGGCCCTGAGGAACCGCTGCAGCAGCGCGGTTCCTTCGGGCGTGCGGACGATCTCGCCCACGTTGGCGCGCATCAGGCACGTCATCCCCGCCACCGTCGACAAGTGGACCATCTTCATCCACATCTCGTGCATGACGTCCTTGCTGGGACGCGACTCGATGCCGGTGCCGCGCAAGAGCGCATCGAACGCCCGCACCCTGTCCGACAGCGCGCCATCCTGCTCGCCGAACGTGAGGGTTTGCCAGTCGCTCAGTTGCCGGACGATGCCCTCGGGCGTGAGCGTCACCTGCATCTTGATCGTGCCGCCCAGCACCCGTTGCCGGCCGAACGTGTCGTTCAGCCGCTCGATGTGGGCCAGCCCATTCAGGATCGGCAGGACGCAAGCCTGGCCGGCCATGGCCGGACGTATCGCCTCGATCGCGGAGTCCAGGTCATAGGCCTTGCAGGCCAGCAGCACGAGATCGAATTCCGGGCCTACCTGGCTTTGCTGCTGCGAGGCGACCTTCAGTGCCGCATCGCCGAAAGGACTCTCGATGCGCAAGCCTTCGGCCTCCAGTTGCCGCTGGCGCGCCGCGCGCACCAGGAAGGTGACGTCGGCGCCATGCTGCGCAAGGCGGCCGCCCACCATGCCGCCGATACCGCCGGCGCCCAGTATGAGGATCCTCATCGCTTGCCTCCTCGATCGCCGATGCTGCGAAAACGCTTTCCTTGATTCATGGCGGGACATGCCTCCTGTCTTTCAATGTGGCGACATCGGCTCGTCCATATCCGTCCCCCGCGACGGCGAGGGCACGGCGCCGTGGTGCATCGGACGGCCCTGGCCGAAAACGACCGCCGGCGTGTCGGCCTCGTTGACGAGCAGGGAAAAGACGTCGGGGCGGGCATAGTGGCCCACCGCATCGAAGTCGTACTTGGCGCGCGGGATGGCATCCAGGTCGATCTCGGCCGTCAAGAGCGCCTCGCCGCCGAATTCGGGGCCGGCCAGCACCTGGCCCGCCGGATCGATGATGCAGCTACCCCCGCGTGAAACGACGGGGTCGCCCTCTCGGCCCTCAGGGCCATGGATTCCCGGGTAATCGCTCTGGCGGGCGAACTGGTTGCAGGACAGCACGAAGCAGCGACCCTCCAATGCCACATGGCGCATGGTCGGCAGCCAGGTGTCCCGGCCATCGGCCGTCGGCGCGCAATAGATCTCGATGCCCTTGGCATAGTGCGCCATGCGCATCAGCGGCATGTAGTTTTCCCAGCAGATGACGGCCCCGACCTTGCCCAGGGGGGTATCGAATACCGGCATCGTCGAGCCGTTGCCAAAGCCCCAGATGAGCCGCTCGGCGCCGGTGGGCATGAGTTTGCGATGCTTGCCCATGAGCTCGCCCTCGGCGGAAAAGAACACCACCGTGCAGTACAGCGTGCCGACGTCGCGCTCGATGACCCCGACCACGAGCTGCAGCCCGTGCCGCCGGGCCACCCGTCCCAGTTGCTCGCATTCGGGCCCCGGCACCTCGATCGCCTGGTCCCAGTAGCGGCGGAATTCCTCGCGCCCCTCGTCGGAGCGCTGTCCCACCAAAGTCCCGAACGCGGAGCCCCTCGGGTAGCCACCGACGTAGGCCTCGGGGAACAGGACCAGCCGCGCGCCCTGGCCACGGGCCTGCTCGGCCGTATGCGCGATCATGTCGATTGCATCCTGGGTCGCCGGCGCCGGCCGTAGCTGGGCGACGGCGACGCGAAACCGCTTTTCTCGATTCATGGCCAAGCCGATGTCTCCTGTGTGCCGGGGAGCGGTCGCGAGATCCGTCCATCGTGCAGCCTCGGACCCCACCTGGCATTGCCGTTCTTGAGATATCCCGTATACTGTATATCGAATATATTCCTCCGCTACTGGGGCGTCAAGCTGACAGTAAAATGGCGGCACGCCTCCGGCGGCCTCCCACTGTTCCCCCCATCCGATGAGCCTAGATCCCTATCTCGCTGATTTCTCCGCGCAATCGCCCACGGCGGTGGAAACGATCACCCGCATCCTGCGCCAGGCCATCCTGGAAGGCGCACTCATGGGGGGCACGCTGCTGCGCCAGGGGGACCTGGCCAAAAAGCTGGGGGTCAGCCGCATTCCCGTACGGGAAGCCCTGCTCAAGCTCGAGGGCGAGGGCCTCGTCGAGACCCAGCCGCGGCATGGCGTCGTGGTCACCAGCCTGACCGCCGAGGATTTCAAGGAAATCCTCCAGATGCGCTACGCGCTCGAGAGCCTGGCGCTCGAGCTGGCGATTCCCCATTTTTCGAAAGCCGATCTCGATGACGCCCTGCAAATGGTGGCCCAGGCCAACGCAAGCATGTCGGTCGACAGCGACCGGCAACTGCGCGAGGAATTCGAATCACGCTGGGGCGAGCTGAACTGGCAATTCCACAAGCGCCTCTACCAGGTCGCGCGGCGCCCGCGCCTGCTGTCCTCCATCGAGAACCTGCAGCAGCTCTTTGCCCGGCAACTGCGCGTGCACATCAAGGATCATGCGCAGCAGCATCCGCAGGGGGACGCGAGCCCGGCATTCTCGCCCTTGCGCGCCAATCGGGACGAATGGGAGCGAGTCATCGAGGAGCATCGGCAAATCGCCCTGGCCTGCGCGGACCACGACCCGCAACGGGCAAAGGAAATCCTCGGGCGGCACATCTTCGTGCACGGCGAGCAAGTCGTCCAGAGACTGCGGCAAGTGGAACGGGCGAAAAGCGCGGCGGCAGGAAACTGAACGCTCAGCCTCGCGGGCCGGTCTCCGGGGCCTGGGCGAGGCCGAAGCGCTCGTAGTGTTGCCGGACCTCGGGGGAGGTCAGGTGCGCGAGCAGGCCGCTCGCCCATTCGCCCGCGGCGCCCTCCAGACCCGCCGCAAGCGCAATGGCATACGTGGTGTGGTGTTGCAGATCGCCGGGCAGCATGCCCGCCAGCTCGACCCCGGCATTCGCCCGGATCACCGAGGATTGCGTCGCGCCCAGCTCGGCTTCGCCCCGCGCGACCCGGTCGACCACGTCCACGCCGGATGCGGCGAGGATGGTTTTCCCGGCGAGGGCCTCCCGGATCGCCAGGCGCTCGATCACCGATGCGAAGTGGATGCCGCTGGAATCGCCATGCGCCGGATCGCCGTAGGACAGCGAGGCCGCGGCCAGCAGCGTCCGGCGCAAACCGTCGGCCGTGGACACGTCGGGCCGGGCCGCCCCTTTGCGCACCGCAATCCCCACCCCCGTCGTCCCGATGTCCGAGACGGTCGATGCGACGACCCGGCCCTGCGCGGCCAGATCGGCGATGGCCGGGCGGCTGAGGACGACCACCTGCACCGCTTCGCCGGCAAGGATTCTTTGCTTCATCCTGCCGACCGGGCCAAAGTCGAGGAGGATGCGCACCCCGTGCCGTTCCTCGAACCGCGCGATGGGGTCGCGCAAGGCCGCCTGCGCCGCGCCGGCGCAAAAGAAACCGATGTCAGGCACTGGCCTCGCCCTCCTGATATCCAATGGATCCGGACGCAGCCTCGAAGCCGCAGCGCCGCTTGAGCGCGGCCATCGCCGGCGCGCACAGATGATCGATCAGCACGGCGGCCAGGGCGGGCTGGGCGCCGCGGCGGGGCACGCCGATGCAATACTCGGTCTCCAGCGCCATGTCGCCGGGCAGCGGGCCGGCAAGCACCACGCCCGCGGTCGCCACGATCTCGGTCGCCTGGGTGCAGCCGATGGAGCCGGGCATCGCCGCCTCCGCCATGGCGCGCATGGCGGTCGATCCGTTGGAAAACTCCCGTATGCGGTCTTTGATCCGGTCGAGAATCCCCAGGCTGGCGAACGACTTGCGCATGTGGATGCCGGCCGTGGCACGCTGCATATCGGGTACGTAGATCCCCGAGGCGCTCGTCAGCGCGCGCACGAGCGCCGGCACGTCGCCGATGGCGGGATGGGCCCCCGGGACACCCTCATCCTCGATGAAGGCGACAGCGGTCGGGACGATTCCTAAAGTAGAAACATCGCCGGCCGCGAAGTGCCCGGCGGAGGCGAGCCCATCGATCACCGTCCGCGACGAGATCATGGCATCGCACGGGGCCCCTGCGAGAAAGCGCTCTTTCATCGCGCCCACGGCCCCGAATTCGCCGCGCAGCGTGCAGCCCTCGCGCGCCTCGAATTCCGGCCGGATCGCCTCGATCAGGCCGGCGGCCGCGCCCGCGCTCAAAATGAACAGGTCCGCCAAAGATGGGCTCCTCATGCCATGGCCGCCCTATCTTAGCAAAAACGGCGGGGCCGAAGCCCCGCGTTCTCATGAGAAGAAGCTCTTGACCTTGTCGGTCCAGGACTCACTCTTGGGCGAGTGGCGGTCGCCGCCGGAGTTCAGCGAGGCCTCGAACTGGCGCAGGAGGGCCTTTTGCTCGTCGCTCAGACGCACCGGCGTCTCGAGCACGATGTGGCAATAGAGGTCGCCCGGGTAGCTCGAGCGCACGCCCTTGATGCCCTTGCCGCGCAGGCGGAAGGTCTTGCCCGTCTGGGTGCCCTCGGGGATGGTGATCTCGCCGCGGCCCGAGAGCGTGGGCACCTCGATCGTGCCGCCCAGGGCCGCCTTGGTGAAGGGGATGGTGAGCTCGCAGTGCAGGTCCTCGCCGTCGCGCTGGAAGATCCCGTGCGGCTTGATGCGGATCTCGACGAACAGGTCGCCCGGCGGCCCGCCGTTCAGGCCCGGCTCGCCGTTGCCCGCGGAGCGGATGCGCATGCCGTCGTCGATCCCGGCCGGGATCTTGACCTGCAGGGTCTTGTTCTTGCGGATGCGGCCCACGCCGTCGCAGTCGGCGCAGGGATCGGTGATCTCTTTCCCCGAACCATGGCAGGTCGGGCAGGTCTGCTGCACGCTGAAGAAGCCCTGCTGCATGCGCACCGCGCCGCCGCCGCCGCAGGTGTGGCAGGTGCGCGGCGAGGTGCCCGGGCGGGCGCCCGAGCCGTGGCAGGTCTCGCAGGTCTCCCAGCTCGGGATGCGGATCTCGGTCTCGAAACCGTTGGCCGCCTGCTCGAGGCTGATCTCGAGGTTGTACTTCAGGTCGGCGCCACGATAGACCTGGGGCCCGCCGCCGCGCCGGCCTCCCCCGCCGAAGATCTCGCCGAAGATGTCGCCGAAGGCGTCGGCGAAACCGCCCGCGCCCATGCCGGCGCCGCCCGCTGCGTTCGGGTCGACGCCCGCGTGCCCGAAACGATCATAGGCTGAGCGCTTTTCCTCGTCGGACAGGATCTCGTAGGCCTCCTTGGCCTCCTTGAACTTGTCCTCTGCCTCTTTGCTGCCCGGATTGCGGTCCGGGTGGTGTTTCATGGCCAGCTTGCGGTAGGCCCTGCGGATGTCGTCCTCCGAGGCGTTCTTGGCCACCCCGAGGACTTCATAGAAATCGCGTTTTGCCATTTAGTTTACGTGCCTGCGCTGCCTGCGATGTAAGGAAAGACGCCCGGCCCGGCGCCGAAGCGCCGCGAGCCGGGCCGAAAGAGGGCCGCAACCGTCAGTCGCGCTTGACTTCCTTGAAGTCGGCATCGACCACGTTGTCGTCGGCCGGCTGCGCGGCATCGGCCGATGCCGCGCCCTCGGCCGCCGCCTTGGCCTGCATGTCGGCATACATCTTTTCGCCGAGCTTTTGCGAAGCCGTGGCCAGCGCCTCGGACTTGGCGTCGATCGCCGCCTTGTCGCCGCTCTTGACGGCCTCCTCGAGGTCCTTGATGGCCGCCTCGATCGCCTCTTTTTCCGAGGCCTCGAGCTTGTCGCCGTACTCGGCGAGCGACTTGCGCGTGGCGTGCACCAGGCCGTCGGCCTGGTTGCGGGCCTGGGCCAGCTCGGCGATGCGGTGGTCTTCCTCGGCGTTGGCCTCGGCATCCTTGACCATGCGCTCGATTTCCTCCTCGGTCAGGCCGGAGCTCGCCTTGATCGTGATCTTGTTTTCCTTGCCCGTGCCCTTGTCCTTGGCGGACACGTGCAGGATCCCGTTGGCGTCGATGTCGAAGGTGACCTCGATCTGCGGCAGGCCGCGCGGCGCGGGCGGAATGCCCTCGAGATTGAACTCGCCCAGGGCCTTGTTGCCCGCGGCGATCTCGCGCTCGCCCTGGTAGACCTTGATGGTCACGGCCGGCTGGTTGTCGTCGGCCGTCGAGAACACCTGCGAGAACCGCGTCGGGATCGTGGTGTTCTTTTTGATCATCTTGGTCATGACGCCGCCCAGGGTCTCGATGCCCAGCGACAGCGGGGTCACGTCGAGCAGCAGCACGTCCTTGCGGTCGCCCGAGAGCACGGAGCCCTGGATGGCGGCGCCGGCGGCGACGGCCTCGTCGGGGTTCACGTCCTTGCGCGGATCGCGGCCGAAGAATTCCTTGACCTTTTCCTGGACCTTGGGCATGCGGGTCATGCCGCCCACCAGGATCACGTCGTCGATGTCGGAGACCTTGACGCCCGCGTCCTTGATGGCGATGCGGCAGGGCTCGATCGTGCGTTCGATGAGCTCCTCGACCAGGGCCTCGAGCTTGGAGCGCGTGATCTTGAGGTTGAGGTGCTTGGGGCCCGAGGCGTCGGCCGTGATGTACGGCAGATTGATCTCGGTCTGCTGCGTCGAGGACAGCTCGATCTTGGCCTTTTCGGCGGCCTCCTTCAGGCGCTGGAGGGCGAGCACGTCCTTGGACAGGTCGACCCCGGATTCCTTCTTGAACTCGGTGATGATGTAGTCGATGATGCGCTGGTCGAAGTCCTCGCCGCCGAGGAAGGTGTCGCCGTTGGTCGAGAGCACCTCGAACTGCTTTTCGCCGTCCACGTCGGCAATCTCGATGATGGACACGTCGAAGGTGCCGCCGCCCAGGTCATAGACGGCGATCTTGCGGTCGCCCTTTTCCGCCTTGTCCAGGCCGAAGGCGAGGGCCGCGGCGGTGGGCTCGTTGATGATGCGCTTGACCTCGAGGCCGGCGATGCGCCCGGCATCCTTGGTCGCCTGGCGCTGGCTGTCGTTGAAGTACGCGGGGACCGTGATCACGGCCTCGGTGACCTCCTCGCCCAGGTAGTCCTCGGCGGTCTTTTTCATCTTGCGCAGGATGTCGGCCGAGACTTGCTGCGGGGCGAGCTTCTTGCCCTGGGCCTCGACCCAGGCGTCGCCGTTGTCGGCCTTGAGGATGCGGTAGGGCATCAGGTCGATGTCCTTTTGCACGGCCTTCTCGTCGAACTTGCGGCCGATCAGGCGCTTGACCGCGAACAGGGTGTTCTTGGGATTGGTGACCGCCTGGCGCTTGGCCGGCGCGCCCACGAGGATTTCCCCGTCGGGCATGTAGGCGACGATGGAGGGCGTGGTGCGCGCGCCCTCGGAGTTTTCGATGATCTTGACCTTGCCGCCCTCCAGCACCGATACGCAGCTATTGGTCGTTCCCAGGTCGATGCCGATGATCTTGCTCATGTTTGCGAGTCCTGTCGATGATTGTTGAATGGGGCTGGATGCCCGCCGATGGGTCTAAAGTGGGGACGCCCGGCGCGATTTCAAGCAAAACCGCGCCGGTTCCGGGCTCAGGAGTCCGCCGGGCCCGCCGACACGATCACCAGCGCGGGGCGCAGGACCCGGTCGGCGATCAGGTAGCCCTTTTGCAGCGTCTGTGCGACGGCGCCCTGAGGATGCTCGGAGGGCACGTTGGAGATCGCCTGGTGGCGGTGGGGATCGAAGGCATCGCCGGGAAGGGGGGCGATCTCGCGCATCTGGTTGCGCTCGAAGGCGTTGTTCAACTGGCGCAGGGTGGCCTCGACGCCCTCCTGCCAGGCCTGGGCGGTCTGCCCGGTCTGCGCCAGGGCGGCCTCGAGGCTGTCGCGCACCGGGATGAGGTTCTCGGCGAAGGCCTCGGTGCCGAACTTGCGGGCCTTGGCGACATCCTCCTGGGCGCGGCGCCGGATGTTCTCGACCTCGGCGTGGGCGCGCAGCAACTGGTCGTGGTAACGGGCCGCCTTGGCCTCGGCCTCGGCCAGCAGGGCCGCGAGGTCCTCGCCCTCATTGGGGACGGCGCCCTCGGCGGGCGCATCCTCCGGACGGGTCCGGGCGGCCTCGGGAATCGGGTTGCCTTGGGGATCCAGGTCTTGCTCGGATGCCGACATACGGGGGTCTCCACTACGGATGAAAAAAAGCGATGAAAGGGAACATGGGGGCGGGCGCGCCGATTTCAAGAGCCGGCGCCCCGAGAGCCGGCGCCGCGCCCCCTCTCGAGAGAGGCTAGGTCCAGCCGCCCAGCTCGCGCGCGATCAGGCCCGCGTAGCCGCGCGCCCAGGCCGGCTCCGCGTTCAGGCAGGGGACGTAGCGGAATTGCCGGCCGCCCGCGCCGAGGAAGGCCTCGCGGCCCTGCATGTCGATTTCCTCGAGGGTCTCGAGGCAGTCGGCGAGAAAGCCCGGACACATCACGTCGACCGTCCCCACGCCCTCACGCGCCCAGTCCCGCAGAGTGGGCAGCGTGTAGGGCTGCAGCCAGGGCGCCGCGCCGAAGCGGCTCTGGAAGGCGACGTGCAGGCGGGCGCCGTCGGCCCCCAGGCGCTCGCGCAGCCCCCGGGCGGTGGACAGGCATTCGCGGAAATAGGGATCGCCCTGGCGCACCGAGGCCTCGGGCAGGCCATGGAAGCTCAGCAGCACGCGATCGGGCACCCCGGCCCGCGCCCAGTGCGCCCGCAGCGCGGCGTGCAGGGCCTCGATGTAGGCCGGCTCGCGGGGAAAGGACCCCATGAACCGCAGCGTGGGCTGGCGGCGCAGGCGCGCGGCGTGGGCGCACACGGCGTCGACTGCCGTGGCGATCGTGCTGGCGGCGTACTGGGGATACATTGGCGCCACCAGGATGCGGGTGCAGCCTTGTGCCCGCAAGGCGTCCACGCCCTCGGGGATCGAGGGGTTCCCGTAGCGCATCGCCAGGCGCACGCGCACGTCCAGGCCGCGGCCGGTCAGCTCGGCGGCCACCGCGTCGGACAGATCCCGGCTGTGCACCAGCAGCGGCGAGCCGCGTTCGAGCCAGATCTCGCGATACTTTGGCGCCACCGCCGAGGGGCGGCGGGTGAGCACGAACAGGCGCAGGATCACCTGCCAGAGCGCGGCCGGCAGCTCGACCACCCGGGGGTCCGAAAGGAATTCGCCCAGGTAGCGGCGCACGGCGGCGGGCGTCGGCTCGTCGGGTGTGCCCAGGTTGACCAGCAGGACGCCCAGCGGGCCCGGCCCGCTGTCGGGAACGTCGAGGTCCAGGGCGCGGGGGTCCGGGGGTTCGGGCAGGAATCGTGGCATGGGCGTGGCGGAGGGGAACGGGCATCCGGGGCCGCGGAGGGCACCGGCGGCCTCAGGAGGCCTCAGGAGGCCGAATGGCTGAGGGCGTTGGACAGCATGCGGGCGGTGATGTCGACGATGGGGATGACGCGCTCGTAGGCCATGCGCGAGGGGCCGATCACCCCCAGGGTGCCGATGACCTTGCCGTCCACGCCGTAGGGCGCGGTGATGACCGAGACGTCCTCGAGCGGCACCAGGCGCGAATCGCCCCCGATGTAGATCTGGACCCCCTGGGCGCGGCTGGAGACGTCCAGCAGGTGCAGCAGGTCGGTCTTTTGCTCGAACAGGGCGAACAGGCGGCGCAGGCGGTCCATGTCGGCGGTCATCTCGGAGATCCCGAGGAGCTTGCCCTCGCCCGAGATGACCACCGCCTCGTCGTCGGAGGCCTCGGCGCTGGCGCCCGCCTCGACCGCCGCCTGCATCAGGCGGGAGATGTCGGACTGCAGCGACGAGAGCTCGACCGCCAGCGTCTCGCGGACCTCCTGGAAGGAGCGCCCCGAGAAATTGCGGTTGAAGAAATTGCTGGCCTCGAGGAGCTCGGCCTCGGTGTACTCGCGGGTGACGAACAGGATGCGGTTCTGGACGTCGCCCTCGGGCGTGACGATGATCAGCAGGACGCGCCGGTCGGACAGGCGGATGAACTCGATGTGGCGGAACACCTGCGAGCGCTTGGGCGTCAGCACCACGCCCGCGAACTGCGACAGGTTGGACAGCAGCGAGGCGGCCACCGTCACGGCGCGGCCGGGCTCGGCCGCCGGCAGGAGCTCTTGCAGGCGCGAGGCCGGGCTCATCTCGTAGGGCTGCACCGTCAGCAGGGTATCGACGAACAGCCGGTAGCCGCGCGGCGTGGGCACCCGCCCCGCGGAGGTGTGCGGGCTGTGGATCAGCCCCAGGTCCTCGAGATCGGCCATCACGTTGCGGATGGTCGCCGGCGAGAGGTCGAACATCTTTGAAAGCGTGCGCGAACCCACCGGCTGCCCGTCGTCGATGTAGCGTTCGATCAGCGCCTTGAGCAGCGCCTTGGCTCTATCATCCATGTGCACTCCCCGTGCCGGGAGCCCGCCCCACGGCATCTACGGCAGCGCAGCGGCGAGCATCCCCCTATAATCGGATTCTGCCCCTATTATTCCATTAATCGGCGAGGTATTCCGTCCCATGCACTTCAAGACCGTGGCCATCGTGGGCCGATACCAGGACAGCGGGCTGGACGCGCCGCTGCGCCGGCTGGCCGGCACCCTGCG
>Ga0180216_1003972_pt1 | contig 11372 bp, 8 predicted proteins | sample eDN3rd37CBELigMG_FD_128879 | JGI IMG/M metagenome (GOLD analysis project Ga0180216, IMG submission 128879) | Enriched Miracle-Growth compost microbial communities from Emeryville, California, USA - eDNA 3rd pass 37_C BE-Lig MG (version 2)... ...
GGCCGCGGGGGGCAAGGCGCGGGGGCCGAAGGCGAAGTCGATGATCCTGGTCTTCCTGACCGGCGGGTTGAGCCATCTCGACTCGATCGACATGAAACCCGACGCGCCCGACGGCATCCGGGGCGAGTTCAAGCCGATCGACACGGCGGTGCCCGGCATCCAGTTTTGCGAGCATCTGCCGCATCTGGCGGCGCGCGCCGGGGATTTGGCGGTGGTCCGGTCGCTCTCGCACAAGTTCACGAACCACCTGAACGCGACCCACGAGGTGCTGACGGGCCATTCCCAGCCCGGCGCCTTCTTCGACAAGGTCGCCTCGCGCGACGATTACCCGTGCTACGCCTCGGGCCTCGATTACCTCCGTCCGCGCCAGGACGGCGTCCCTTCGGGCGTGATGTTGCCGACGTTCCTGATGGAGGGCCCGCTCACCTGGCCCGGCCAGCACGCGGGGTTCCTCGGTCCCCGGCACGACCCCTGGCAGATCCGCCAGGATCCGAACAAGGAGGGGTTCCGCGTTGATAGCCTCTCGCTGCCCGATGGGTTCAGCGTCGAGCGCCTGGAGCGCCGGATGTCGTTGCTGGAGAAGCTGAACGGCGGCTTGAACGATGACTTCTCGGAACTCGCCTCCGCCAGCGCCGACCCGATGAGCGACCAGCGGGCGCGGGCCATGTCGCTCTTGCTTTCAGGCAAGGTCTCAAACGCGTTTGACCTGGACCGGGAGGCCCCGGAGGTCCGCGACCGCTATGGCCGGCACATGTTCGGCCAGTCGCTCCTGCTGGCCCGGCGACTTGTCGAGGCCGGCGTGCCGATCGTCCAGGTGAACATGGGGCGGGTGCAGCAGTGGGACACCCACTCGGGCAACTTCAAGAGCCTGAAGGACCGCCTTCTGCCGCCAACCGACCGGGGCGTCGCCGCGCTGTTGGACGACCTGAAAGCCCGTGGCTTGCTTGAGGACACCCTCGTCGTCGTCACCGGCGAGTTCGGCCGGACCCCTCGGATCGGGGCGAGCACCGGCAACAACAACACGCCCGACGGCCGCGACCACTGGGCGGCGGTCTTCTCGGCCCTCTTCGCGGGGGGAGGCGTTCAGGGGGGACAGGTCATCGGCGCGTCCGACCGCAACGGCGCCCACCCGGCCACGCCCCCCTACTCTCCGGGGGACCTGGCGGCGACGATCTACAGCGCCCTCGGCGTCGATCCGGCCTCCGAGGTCAGCGACCGCTTCGGCCGGCCGATCCGCCTCTGCGAAGGCCAGCCTATCGCCCCCTTGTTCACGGCCTGATTCGGTCGATCGGGACGATCACGCGGCGGCGCTTTCGTCCTCGATCTCGTCGTCGGCCTCGTCGACCTCCTCGGGCTGATAGACCAGGAGGTTCGCGCGGTGGAATTCCTCGTGGACGATCTCGAAGGGGGCGCCGTTGATGGCCCAGAGCGCCTCGACGACCTCGTCGACGTCGCCTTCCGGCTCGTCCCAGACGGCGACGAGCGTCTCGTCGTCCCGAACCAAGACCTCAAGTCCCTGGTCCGTCAAGTGGCTCGCCAACTCGTCGCGCTTCGACGGGTCGGCGGTGAAGGTCCAGCGGATCATGTCGATGGTCTGCTCTTCGCCGGCGTCGCTCATGGCGAGCCCTCCCTTCCTGGAATCCATTATCCGATCATCCCGATCATTCGAATCGGCCACCGAGCGCTTTCGCTTGAGTCGAGCGGCCGCGCGGGGGGATGATTTAATGGAGGTTCGTTGACAACAAGGAGTTCACGCGCCATGACGATCGTTCAGAAGATGAGAAGCCAGCTCGCGCCGGCGATGAAGGCGCGCGACGCGGAGAAGACCGCGTTTCTGCGGTACTGGATCGCCCAACTGACGTTGGGGACCGGCGAGGAGATGGCCGACGCCGACGCGATCAAGAAGATGCGCTCGGTGCTTAAGGAGGCCAAGGGAGGCGCCACCAGCTTCACGGCCGACGAGCTGGAGCGAATCCGCGAGTGGGTGCCCGCCGGCCTGTCGCCGGACCAGATCCGCGACGAGCTCGCCCCGGTCGCTGACCAGATCCGAGCCGCGCCGAAGGACGGGATGGCCATGGGAATCGCCATGAAGACCCTGGCCGGCAAGCCCGTCGAGAGCGAGGACGTAAAGGCGGTGGTCGAGGAGATTCGCGGCTCAACTTGAATCGCGCGGCCGGTTTGTTTAACCTGATTTGAACGCCTGAACGCTTCAACGGTTGAGGGGGCGATAAACCCATTGGGGCGCGAGCGCATGAATCCTCGAGGACTTCTTCGCGTATTGACCGTCTGGGCGCTCCTGCCGCCGGGAGCCGCGATCCGGGCCGCCGAGGAGCCTCCGTCGGCTCCCGCCGACTCCGAGAAGGCCGCGTTCTTCACCGACCGCGTCGAGCCGATCCTGAAAAACCACTGCGCGAAGTGCCACGGAGCCGAGGACAAGATTCGCGGGGGGCTCCGCCTCGACAGCCGCGAGGCGGTTCTCAAGGGAGGAGACCTCGGCCCCGCCGTGGAACTCGACGCGCCCGAGGAAAGCTTGCTCCTCGAGGCCCTTCGGTACGAGGGGCTGGAGATGCCCCCCTCCGGTCGGCTCCCCGACGACGACGTCCAGACCATCGTCCGCTGGATCGAGATGGGCCTCCCCTGGGCCGCCGGCGCGGACTCGGCGCCCCTGGCCGACGCTCATGACGAGCCTGAATCCATCGCGCGCTCCGATGACTGGCCCTTCGACGCGATCGTTCGCCCTCCGGTCCCGGCCGTGAAGGAGTCGGGCTGGGTTCGAGGACCGATCGACGCCTTCGTGCTCGCCAAACTTGAGGCTGAGGGGCTCGCCCCGGCTCCCGAGGCCGATCGCCGGACCTTGATCCGCCGGTTGAGTTACGACCTGACCGGTCTGCCCCCCTCGCCCCAGGAGGTTGAGGCGTTCGTCGGCGACGAGTCGACCGACGCCTACGAGCGCCTGGTTGATCGCCTGCTGGCCTCGCCCCATTATGGCGAGGCGTGGGGGCGGCATTGGCTCGACCTGGTCGGCTACGGCGAGACCAACGGCTACGAGCGCGACTCGGCCAAGCCGTTCGTCTGGCGGTATCGCGACTACGTCATCGCCGCGTTCAACGACGACAAGCCCTACGACCAATTCATCCACGAGCAGCTTGCCGGCGACGAGATCGCGCCCGACTCGCTCGGGGCTCAGGTCGCGACCGGTTATTACCGGCTCGGCCTCTGGGACGACGAGCCCGCCGACCGGCCGCAGGCCCGTTACGACATGCTCGACGGCATCGTCTCGACGACCGGCCAGGTCTTCCTCGGCATGACGATCGGCTGCGCCCGGTGCCACGACCACAAGCGCGACCCGATTCCACAAACCGATTACTACCGGCTTCTGGCCTTCTTCATCGACATGGGAGACCAGACCGGCCTGGAGGTCCACCCGTTCGGCGAGAACGGGGTGAAGGTCCTCTCCGTCCGCGAGAAGGGCCGGGCCGAGCCCCACGTCCTCTTGCGGGGCAACCCTTACCTGGTCGGTCCCAAGGTTGAGCCCGGCGTTCCGGAGGCGATCGACTCGGGCGAGACGACCTTCACCGGCGAGCCCGGCAAGCGTCGGGCGCTCGCCGAGTGGCTGACCGACCGCCGCAACCCGATGACCGCCCGGGTGTTCGCCAATCGCCTTTGGCAGTACCACTTCGGCCGGGGAATCGTGCCGACGCCCAATGATTTCGGGGCGCTTGGCGAGCCGGCCACTCATCCCGAATTGCTCGACTGGCTGGCCGCCGAGTTGATGGACGGCGGCTGGACGGTCAAACGGATGCATCGGATGATCTTGCTTTCGAGCGCCTATCGGATGTCGTCGAAGGCGAGCGCCGAGGGCTTGGCCCGCGACCCGGCCAACCAGTGGTTTTGGAGGTTCCCGATGCGCAGGCTGACCGCCGAGGAGGTTCGCGACGCGATCCTCGCGGCCAGTGGCGAGCTTAACCTGAAGGCCGGCGGCCCCAGCGTCCGCCCGCCGATCCCCGCCGAGGTGCTCGCCGGCCAGTCGGTTCCCGGTCAGGGTTGGGACGTCTCGCCCCCGGACGAGGCCGCTCGGCGCAGCGTTTATGTTCATGTGAAGCGGTCGCTCCTCGTGCCGATCCTGGCGACCCACGACGCGGCCGACACCGATTCGAGCTGCCCGGTTCGGTACACGACGACCGTTCCCACCCAGGCGCTCGGCCTCTTGAACGGCTCGTTCTCCAACGAGCAGGCCGCGCTCTTCGCCCGGCGGCTCGAAGCCGAGTGTTCGGGAGACCTGGCCGACCAGATCCGCCGGGCGATCGTCCTGACCACCAATCGAGAGCCTCGGCCCGACGAACTGGCGCGCGACGTGGCGTTCGCGCGGTCGCTGCGAACCGAGGCGGGCCTGTCGGCTCACGACGCGCTGACGCAGTACTGCCTGCTGGTTCTCAACGCCAACGAATTCCTTTATCTCGACTGACGGGAGGAAGAGGTCTCATGCGCCAACCTGGAGAATATCGGCCTTCCGGCGGCCAGTTTTGCGGACGGACTCGGCGGGAGTTCCTCTGGGAGACCGGCGGCGGCTTCACCGCGACGGCCCTCGCCGCGATGTTCGCTCGGGACGGCTTCCTGACGCGTCAGGCCCGCGCCGCCGACGGCGTCACGCCGTTCGTCAGCCCGCTCGCCGCCAAGGTGCCCCCCCGCCCGGCGAAGGCCAAGAGCGTCATCTTCCTGTTCATGTACGGCGGGCCCAGCCACGTCGACACGTTCGACTACAAGCCCAAGCTGTACGGGCTCGACAACAAGACGATCGAGATCAAAACCTTCGGCCGAGGCGGCAAGCGGAACGAGGGGCGGGTTGTCGGACCCAAGTGGGCGTTCCGGCCCTATGGCGAGTCGGGCAAGATGGTCTCCGACCTGTTCCCCAACCTGGGGAACTGCGTGGATGACATGGCGTTCGTCCATTCGATGTACGCCGAGTCGCCGATCCACGGCTCGGCCATGCTGATGATGAACTCGGGCCGGCTGATCAGCGGCAACCCCTGTCTGGGCTCTTGGGTGACGTACGGACTGGGGACCGAGAACCAGAACCTGCCCGGCTTCGTGGTGATGCTCGACAAGACCGGCGGACCGATCAGCGGGCCGAAGAACTGGTCGAGCGGCTACATGCCCGCCGTTTACCAGGGCACCGTCATCCGCGCCGACGGCGTGCCGATCCACGACCTGGCGCTTCCGCCGGGGACCGACCGCTCGGCCCGTCGACGGTTGCTTGACCGCCTTCGCGAGAAGAACGAGGAGCATCTGGCCGAGCGCGCCGACAATTCCGAGCTGGCCGCGCGGATCGCCAGTTACGAACTGGCCTTCCAGATGCAGCAACACGCCCCCGAAGCCGTCGATTTCTCGCGCGAGACCGACGAGACCAAGTCGCTTTACGGGATCGACCGCGCGGAGACCGCCGATTTCGGCCGCAAATGCCTGCTGGCCCGGCGGCTGGTCGAGCGCGGGGTGCGGTTCGTCCAGGTTTACGCCGGCGGCGCCCACAACGACGACAACTGGGACGCCCACACCGACATCGTCGCCAATCACACCAAGCACGCCGGCCGAACCGACAAGCCCATCGCCGGCTTGATCCAGGACCTGAAGCGGCGGGGGCTGCTCGACGAGACCCTGATCGTCTGGGGAGGCGAGTTCGGCCGCCAGCCGACCGCCGAGTACGCCGAGGGGACCGGCCGCGACCACAACTCCTACGGCTTCACCGTCTGGCTGGCCGGCGGCGGAATCAAGGGCGGAACGACCGTCGGCGCGACCGACGAGCTCGGCGCCGCGGCGGTCGAGGATCGATGCCATGTGAGGAACCTTCACGCCACGATCCTCAACCAGCTGGGCTTCGACCCCAACGCCCTGACCTACTTCTACGGCGGGCTCGACCAGAAGCTCGTCGGCGTCGAAGGCGCAGAGCCGATCGCGAAGCTCGTTTAGCGCGGGCCGACGGCCTGTTACGATGGACGACCTGTTTCCGTCGCCGGCGGCCTCCGTGAGGCCGGGATCGCCCTGGGATTGTGATGTCCCGCGTCCCGGGGTCACGGATGCGGCTGCAATGGATTCCAATTTCTTCTCGGGAGTCCGTCCATCATGGCCTCAAATCCAAAGCTCGTCCTCGCGCTCGCTCTGATCTGCTCCCACGTGACGACCCGCGCCGGGGCCCAGGAGGTTCAGATCACCCGCGAGGCCGTATGCCGATGGGCGGAAACGCCGCCGAAGCTCGACGGCAAGCTCGATGACGCTTGCTGGCGCGGCGCCCAGCCGATTGAGTACTTCGCCGCTTTTTGGGCCAACGAGCCCCGCTCGGGGACGCGCGCCTATCTGGCCTGGGATGACGAGGCCCTCTACTACGCGGGCGAGATGACCGACGCCGAGCTGCGCGCCTTTGGCGAGAAGCGCAACGAGCACCTCTGGAATGGCGACGTCTTCGAGCTGTTTCTCAAACCCTCCAAGGATCACCCCCAGTATTACGAGTTTCAAGCGAACCCCCGCGCCGTGGTCTTCGAGGCGGCCTTTCCCAAGCGGGGGCCACTGCCGCACCCCTTCGATCAGGCCCCGGTTCTGGGCAACACGGCCGCGGTTGCGCTGGACGGCTCGCTCGACCAGCCGGGCGACACTGATCGAGGCTGGACGGTCGAGGGCCGCATCCCCTGGTCGGCCTTCACCCCCTCGGGCGGCAAGCCGAAGCCGGGCGCCGTCTGGTCGTTCGCCCTCTGCCGCTACGATTATGGGCCCGAGGGAACCGAGCCGCTGCTGATGAGCTCGGCGCCCCTCACCGAGCAAAGCTTTCACCGATACGAGGAGTACGGAACCCTCCATTTCGAGGGACCGGCGACGCGGAGTGAGGGAAAGTAGCGGCCGACTTGCCGTCGCGCGAGGTAAGCGGGTTTTAATGTCGGGCTCACGATTCGCTAATCCACGGTTTTGTAGAGTGACGAGCGTTGGAACGGGCCGATCCCACCCGCGTGAAGGGTGAAGTCGGCGCCATGACCACCACGCGAGAACCTCGAAACCGTGGGAGAATCGGTATGAACCACATCCTCGCCCTGCTTCTCGGAATGATTACGTCGGCCTTCGTCACGGCCGCGGCTCCGTTGGACCAAAATGTCCCGCTCTCCGAGGTTCCCTCGGCCGCCGTAAACGCGGTCAAGGAGAGGTTCCCCGGCGCCGAGATCCGAGACCGGGTCGAAAAGGATACGGAGAGGACCGGGGTCTTCTACGAGTTCGAGCTGTGGAACGACGGGAATCAGATCGAAGTCGAGGTGAGCGCCGAGGGGCGGATCCAAGAGTTTGAAGCGGAGCTGAACGCCGCCGACTTGCCGAGGGCCGTGGCCGCCGCGATCGCCAAGAAATTCCCCGGCGGCAAGGTGACGAAGGCCAAGGAGGAATTCGAGCGCCGGGGCGATCGCGAGCAGACGGTCTACGAGGTCGACGTGCTCGTCGACGGGAGGAAGTGGGAGGTAGAGATCGCTCCCAACGGCCGGATTTTGGACCTCGACGACTGAGCCAGTTTTGGAGGAGTCGAGGGCGCCGAACCGGGATCGGATCGGCGCCCATTTTTTGCTTCCCGTTCAGTTGTTCGATCGCTCACGGCGAACGGTGACGCTGCGGCCCTTGATCCGACTGCCTCGAAGCGCGGTGATGACCACGTCGGCCAGGTCTTCGGGGACCTCGACCAGCGAGAAGCGGTCGGCGATGTCGATGCCGCCAACTTGCCGGCCGGTCAGGCCCGCCTCGCCGGTGATCGCGCCCACAAGATCCTGGGGTCGAACCCCCGCGGCGCGGCCCGCGCCAACGAAGAGGCGGGTCATGTTCCCTCCCCTTCCCTCGCTCCATCCGCGCTCCTCGCCGGCCGGTCGCCGTCGTTCGCGGGAGGGTTTGCCGAAGGGAGATCGGCCCTCGCCCCGACCGTTGCGGGGACGCTCGCGGAAGGGCTCGACGTTGGGGATCTCCTCATCGTCCCCTTCGGAACCATTGGCCTGATGGAGCAGCTTCGCCGCGGCCATCGCGACCTCCATCACGTCGAACTCGTCGGCCAGTGATTCGACGATCACTCGGTAGCGATCCAGGTCGCCTTCGACGATCGACTCGCGGATCGAGGCGCGGGTCAGCTCAAGCCGGCGCGCCCGAAGATCGGCGGCGGTCGGGATCTTCTCGATCGCGATCCGCTGACCCGTCGCGTGCTCGATGCCCCGAAGCTGACGATGCTCGCGCGGCTCGGCCAGGGTGATCGCCACCCCTTCGCGACCGGCGCGGCCCACCCGGCCGATGCGGTGAACGTACGATTCGGTCTCAACCGGCACGTCGAAGTTGATGACGTGGGAGAGGTGCAGGATGTCGAGCCCGCGCGCGGCCACGTCGGTCGCGACCAGGAGGTCGATGGCCTCGTTGCGGAACTTCTTCATGACCCGGTTGCGCTGTTCCTGGGTCATGCCGCCGTGAAGCCCCTCAACGCGGTAGCCCCGCGAGTTGAGCGTCTCGGTCAATTCGTCGACATCGGTGCGGCGGCGGCAGAAGACGAGCGCCGCCGACGGGTTTTCCACGTCCAGGACCCGCCCCAGCGCCGCCAGCTTGTGGCCCCTGGGGATGATGTAGGCCGTCTGCCGGACCTTGGGGACCGCGCCGGCGGCCGGGGGCTCGGACTGAATCTGAATCTTCAGCGGCTCGGTCAGGTGCTTCCGAGCGATGGCCGCGATCCGCGGGGGGAGCGTCGCCGAGAAGAGGACCGTCTGGCGCTGCTCGGGCGTCTCGGTGAGGATCGCGTCGATGTCCTCGGCGAAGCCCATGTCGAGCATCTCGTCGGCTTCGTCCAGAACGACGACCCGAACGTGGTCAAGCTTCAGCGTCTTGCGCTTGATCAGGTCGAGCGCCCGCCCCGGCGTGGCGACGACCACGTCCACCCCGCGCTCGATCGCCCGAATCTGGGGACCGTAGGCTTGCCCGCCGTAGACGGGAAGGACCGACGCGCCCACGCCCTTGCCGTACTTGTGGACGGCCTCGGCCACCTGCATCGCCAGTTCGCGCGTCGGCACCAGCACCAGCGCGAACGGGCGCGGGCGCTTCTTCTCCTCCAGCGACAACCGATGCAGCAAAGGCAGCGCGAAGGCGGCCGTCTTGCCCGTGCCGGTGGCGGCCTGTCCCACCAGGTCCTTCCCCTCCAGCAGGGGCGGAATCGCCTCGCGCTGGATCGGCGAGGGCTCCTCGTAACCGAGCGCCGTCAACGCCTCGACCAACTTGGGGTCCAGACCCAGCGACGAAAAGCCCAAAGCCGTCGCCGTCGCACCCTCCGCGCCACTCTTCACCATTCCGCTCAAATCCTTCCCTTCGCCCTTCCGCTTGATGCGCCGCGCCTCGGCGCGTTTCCCGCATGGTGTGTTTTCAATGCAAAAAACGGACCCCGATCCGAGCATTCCACGATCGTGGAATGAGAACGGGAGGCGCGGCCGCCGCGGGCCGGACCTCCCGGTTCCTCTGGGATCAATCGGAGTCAGACGTCGCAGAGCGTCACCGCCTGCCGCAATCCCTCCATGGGGTCGCGGGTGGGGATGAACTCGTGGCCGACGTAACCCTCGTAGCCGATCTCCAGCAGCGCCTTCATCAGCGGAGGGAAATAAATCTCCTGGCCCTCATCCAGCTCGCAGCGCCCCGGATTGCCGGCCGTGTGGATGTGGCCGATGTAGTCCTTGTGCTCCCGGAGCCGGGTGATCAGATCGCCGTCCATGATCTGGACGTGGTAGAAGTCGAACAGCAGCTTGAGGTTCGGCGAGCCGACCCGCTTGATGATGTCGACGCAGTAGTCGGTGTGGTCACCCTGATAACCGGGATGCCCCTTCATCGGGTGGTTGGTCACGCGGGAGTTGAGCATCTCCAGGCAGAGCGTGACGCCGTTCTTCTCGGCGTGGCCAAGGACTTTCTTGTAGCCCTCAACGCAATTGTCGGCCCCTTTGTCGGCCGGGATGTCCTCGGCGTAGCCGGTGAAGCAGATGACGTTCTTGTAGCCGTAGGCGGCGCAGGCGTCGATGGCGTCGGTCGTGGCCTTGATGACGCGATCCCAGTGCTTGGGATTGTTGAACCCCTTGAGGAACGGAGGATCATCGCCCATGTCGATCTGGGCGATGGCGTTGGTCAGACCCGCCTCCTTGAGCTTCGGAAAATACTTGGGCGGAATCAGCTCGATGCTCCCGCAGCCAAGGGCCTTGGCGTTCTTGATGAACTCGTCGATCTCCCAGTGGGGCTCGAAGCACCAATGGACGATCGACTGCTTGATTCGGCCGTTGCGAATGGGCGACATGGAGGCGGCTTCCGTGGATTGGGGCGAGCCCACAAACCCAAGCGCGGCCGCGCCGGCGACCCCTTTGAGCAGGTCGCGCCGGCTGGTTCCGTCCGATGGGTTCGGTCGGGAGCTGTCGAACGTGTTCATGAGAGGAGGGGATCCTAGCAAGGAATCGACGCGTCGGCGCGTGGGGGAGGGCCCGAGGGCTCCAAGGGTGTTTTAACCACGATACGGGATCGCGACCGAATTTGCGAGAGCCAATGCGCGCCGCTTTCGAGATTTGGCGTGGAGCAAGTGGGACAACCGCCCGGGCGTGTCCCGTCAATCCGACCCATTCGGTCGGAGGCGCCTCCAACCCGTTGGTTGGCCCCCGCCGGTCGCGGCCGGCGGGGCGTCGGTGGCGACGCTCCCGCGGGACGATCGCGCGAGCGGCTTTCAGTGAGTGGTCGCTTGTCTCCCGGCGCGTCTCGTGACCAACCGGAGTCGCCGGACTACCCCCGAGGCGCGGCCCCCGCCACGAGATCCGCTCCGTTGGCCAGGCGCCGCGCGCGACGGTAGCTCGCTCCAAGGCCGGCTGGCCCCCGAACTATCCCAATTGGGTTCGTTCGGCGCGGTCGGAGGGGCCCGCGTTGGGACGCAAATCTTAAACCCTCCTAGGGTTTATGTTGTCTTCGCGCGGCCCGGAAATTGGGTTCGTTCGGCCAAAATCGCGCGATTCATGGCGACGGGTGTCTGGTCTCGAACCCGGAGCAGTGAGGCGTTCTAAACCCTCCCGCCGCCCCCCACGCCAAGCGCCGGCTCGGCGGGAGCCTCGCCTTCCCAAGGGTGTTGCCCTCTCAAATTCGGGCGCGACGAACCAGACGGGTCCCGAACGGCCCCAAATTGGGTTCGTTCGGCGCGGTCGGCCGAAGGACGATTTGGTCCGCAATTTCTTGTTTCTTCGGGGGTTGCGTCGGACGATCGCGGCGCGGAGATTGGGTTCGTTCGGCCAAAATCGCGCAATTCTCCACACGTCATGTTCACCAAATTGAGAAGGAGCGTGGTGGAGGACTCGGGCCGTCGGAGATTCGCC
>Ga0180216_1003974_pt1 | contig 11369 bp, 10 predicted proteins | sample eDN3rd37CBELigMG_FD_128879 | JGI IMG/M metagenome (GOLD analysis project Ga0180216, IMG submission 128879) | Enriched Miracle-Growth compost microbial communities from Emeryville, California, USA - eDNA 3rd pass 37_C BE-Lig MG (version 2)... ...
CGACAGCCATTCGGGTCGCAGATAGAGCGAGACGTTGTGATACTGGCAGCAATTGAACACCAGCGGCGCCTCGACCGGCAGCACCACGTCGAATTCGGGAAACACCGACTGGCCCGGCGCGATCACCCACTCGCGCTTCACATGGACCGGCGGCGCAGCGTCGAAGCCCTGAGCCTTGATGGCGCGCTGCGCCACGCTTGCGTCCTCGGCGGCGAGCACCATCGATTTGATGCCCTCGGCGCCGGACAGTGTCTCGGCCATCGCGGCGGGCAGCCGCGCTCGGTCTTGCGCGCTCATGAGCTCGATGAAATTGGCGCAGCCCGGCGTGACCGGCTGCATCAGCACCAGATGGTTGGCGATGCCCATGGTCTCGATGCGGCTGATCGGCGACAGCGTGAAGCCCATGCGCCGGAACAGGTCGGCCGCGGCCTCGAGGTTCTTCACATAGGTCAGCAGATGGTCGATCTCGCGGATGGGCTTACCGGGCATGGGAGTCACTCACGATCCTTTGGCAAATATCGTCGACATGCAGCGAGACGCAGTCGATCAGCGGCACGCCGCATTCCGGCATCGGCAGCAGCAAGGGCAGTTCCGTGCAGGCGAGCAGCACCGCATCCGCGCCGCGCGTGACGAGACGGTCGATGGCCGTGCGCAGCAGCGCGCGCTCCGCGACGGCATCGCAGTCCGTGGCGCCGAGGCGGTCGATCAGTGCGTCGAGTTCGGCCTGTTCGTCGGTAGTGGGAAGCACGATGCGGCGCTGGCCGAGCCGGTCGCCGAGGAAGCCGGCGCCGGTCGTCAGATGGGTGCCGAGCACGCCGACCGCGCCGACGCCCATCGCATCGAGCCGGCGAGCGACGGCATCGAGAATATGCGGCGCGTCGAAAGTCCCGGCGGCGCTGACCGGCGCATGCCAGAGATGGGCGGTGACGGCGGTCAGCGCCACGATCTCGCAGCCGGCCGCGGCGAGCCGTTGGGCGGCCTCGACGAAGCGCGCCTCGACGCCCGCGCTGCCTTGCGCGGCGAGGCAGGCGAGCACGTCGGCATAGTCGAAGTTCCACAGCAGTCCCGCAAAGCTGTGGCGGCTGCCGAAGCGCGTCTCGCAGGCGCGGTTCAGCCGCTCGTAATAAAGCGCGGTCGAGCGCCAGGTCGTGCCGCCGATCAGGCCGACACGGCGATGCGGCACGGCTTCTGCGGGGAAACGCGGGTCCGGGTTCGCCATGCGTGTCACCCGCCGAGCGCGATCTTGGAGCGGCCGGTCAGCAGCGGCAGGCCGAGGGTCGCGAGCACGAACAGGCCGGTCAGGAATTTCAGGTCGGACGGATGCAGGCCGGTGGCGAGGCCGAGCGAGATGAGCTGATAGTAGACGATCGAGCCGACCACCGGCGCCATCAACTGCCGCGCGACGCTGGCGCGGCCGATAATCGCCTCGCCGATGATCAGCCCGGCGAGGCCGTTGACCAGCACGCCGAAGCCCATGGTGACGTCGGCATAGCCCTGCTGCTGGACGACCAGCGCGCCGCCGAGCGCGGCGAGCGCGTTGGCGATGCCGAACCCGAGCACGACATAGCGGCGTGAATTGATGCCGAGCGCGGGAGAGACGCGGGGATTGGCGCCGACGCAGCGCAGCGACAGGCCGATCTCGGTGCGGTAAAACGCGATCAGCGCGACGATGACCGCGACGATGATGGCCACGAACAGCGCGACCTGCAGCCAGATGTCGAGCAGGATTTTCGGCGTGATGGCGTCGAACAGCGACAGCTCGAGCGGCAGCGCGAGGTTCGGCATGCCCATCGTGCGGAGGTCGACGCTCCAGATCATGGTGGCGATCAGGATGCCGGCGAGCAGCGACGGGATCTTGAAATAGAGATGCACCAGCGCGGTGGCGGTGCCGGCGAGAAAGCCGGCGGCGATGGCGAAAACCGTGCCGGTGAAGGGGTCGAGGCCGGCGGTGATCAGCGTCGCGGCGAGACAGCCGCCGAGCGGAAAGCTGCCCTCGACGGTGAGGTCGGGCAGCGCCAGCGTGCGGAACGGAATCATGATCGCGAGGCCGACGAAGGCGTAGAGCAGGCTCTGCACCAGCGTCACCGGAACAAGGTTGAGGAACGTGTCGATCATGGCAGGCCGTCCCGGTTCAGCATCATGCGGTCGTCCTTGATCCGGAAGCGGTCGACGAGGTCGGCCACCGTCAGGCCTTGCTTCTCGGCCGTGCCGATATCGGCGACGATCCGGCCGGAATCCATCATGACGATGCGCGTCGCGTGGTCGAGGGCGTGGCTCATGTTGTGCGTCACCATCAGCGTGGTGAGCCGCGCCTCGGCGACCAGCGCGACCGTGCTCGCCATCACCAGTTCCGAGGTGCGCGGGTCGAGCGCGGCGGTGTGTTCGTCGAGCAGCAGCAGCTTCGGCGGGCGCAGCGTCGCCATCGCGAGCGACAGCGCCTGACGCTGGCCGCCGGAGAGGTCGCCGGCGATGGTATCGAGGCGATCCTCGAGCCCGAGTTTCAGCCGCGCCAGCGAGGCGCGGAACATCTCGCGACGCGCGCCGGTCAACGCCCGTCGCAGGCCGCGATGTTGCGCCCGCAGCAGCGCCAGCGTCATGTTCTCCTCGACGGAGAGCGATGCCGCGGTGCCGATCATCGGGTCCTGGAACACCCGCGCGATCAGCGCCGCGCGGACGTGCTCCGGCGTCGTCGTGACGTCGGAGTCGTCGATCGCGATGCGGCCGTCGTCGGGCAGCACCGCGCCGCCGAGAAGATTGAGCAGCGTGCTCTTGCCGGCGCCGTTGCCGCCGATCACGGCGACGAACTCGCCCGGCGCGACGGTAAGGTCAACGCCGGCAATGGCGACTTTCGCGGAAGCCGTGCCGGCGTTGAAGGTCTTGCGCAGTCCCGACGCGACGATCATGCGCTCAGTTGATCACGCATTTGCAGTCCGCCAAAGCCGGCGGCAAGGTAAGGCCGAGGGCCTTGAGCTTTTCGCCGTTGATCATCGGCTTGTGCTCCGCGGCGGTCGGGCGGTACGGCGGAATGCTCGCCGGCGAGGCGCCCTTCAGGATGCGGCCGGCGATCTGGCCGGCGGCGTAGCCCGACTGCTCGAACGACACCGCGAGCGCCGCCACCGCGTAGTTCTGCTGCACGGCCTGCGGGATCGAGGTGACCACCGGCAGCTTGGCCCGATCGGCCGTCGCCGAGATCGCCGCCATGCCCTGCTGGATGCGGCCCGACGCGACCGGGAACAATGCGTCGACCCGGCCGACCGCGGACTGCGTCCGCTGCGCGAGCTCGTTGGGATTGTCGACGCCGATCTCCACCAGCGTGACGCCGTGCTTGGCAGCCACCGCTTTCATGCCGTCGACGGCGGCCTTCGAGCTGTCGTCGCCGGTGTCGTAGAGCAGGCCGAGCCGTTTCATGTTCGGCAGGAACGTCTTGAAGAAGTCGAGCACCGCATCGTAGTCGAGCGCGACCGAGGCGCCGGTCATCAGCGTGTCGCCCTTGTCCCAGGAGGGCACCAGCTTGGCGTGCACCGGGTCGGCGATCGGAAAGAACACGACCGGGAAGCTGCGGGCGCGCAACTGATTGCGGGCGCCGACCGACACCGGCGTCGCCACCGTCGCCATCAGGTCGGGCTTGGCGCCGGCAAGCCGCGTCAGCATTTGCGGAATCAGCGAGGCGTCGAAGTTGACGTGGCTTTCGTCGAACACCATGCCGCTGCCTTCGGCAAAGCCGGCGTCGGCCAGCCCCTTCTTGAAGCCCCGGATCGACGCATCGAGCGTCGGGTGCGGTCCCCAGCCGGCGATGGCAACCCGCTTCGGCTCCGCATGCGCGGAGGACGCGACGGCAAGGCACGCGGCGAGCACGAGTCCGAAAAATTTCAGCATGTCATTCCTCCCATCCGGTAGATTATTGTCTTGCATATAGTGCAATCTCATGCAGCTTATGCAAGAGTAATTTTGAGGATGGGAGGAGCCAATGAAGGCGGTGTTCTTCAAGGAACACGGGGATCTCTCGGTTCTGCAGTATGGCGACGTGCCGATGCCGGAGCCCAAGCCGGGCTGGGTCCGGCTCAAGGTCCGCGCCTGCGGGCTCAATTATTTCGACATTTTCTCGCGGCGCGGCATGCCGGGGATCACGGTCGAATTGCCCGGCATCACCGGCGGCGACTGCGCCGGCGTCATCGACAGCCTGGGCGAGGGGGTCGAGGGCTGGGTGGTCGGCGACCGGGTGCTGCCGGTGCCGCATCACGTCAACTGGTCGAATGGCCAGTTCGAGATGCTGGGCGAGAACCGCAACGGCGCCTTCGCCGAATATTGCACGGTACGCGCCAGCCAGCTGATGCGGATTCCCGACAACGTCGCGGACGAGAAGGCGGCCGCGCTGCCCTGCGCCTATGGCACCGCGTATCGGATGATGCATGCGCGCGGGGCGATCAAGGCCGGCGAGAGCGTCCTCATCCTCGGCGCCTCGGGCGGCGTCGGCAATGCCTGCGTGCTGCTCGCCAAGCTCGCCGGCTGCACCGTGATCGCGGCCGCCGGCAGCGCGGAGAAATGCGAGCGGCTGCGCGCCATCGGCGCCGACGACACGATCGATTATTCGACGACGCCGGTCGACAAATACATCCGCGCCAAGACCGGCTCGCTGCTGCGCGGTGGCGGCGTCGACGTCGTGGTGAATTTCACCGCGGGCGACACCTGGGCGCCGTCGATGCGCTGCGTCAAGCGGTTCGGCCGCATGCTGTGCTGCGGCGGCACCGGCGGCTACAAGGCGACGACGGATATTCCCTATCTCTTCACGTCGGAAATGACGATCGTCGGTTCGACCGGCTGGAGCGCGGAAGACCAGCAGGCTTGCCTCGACCTCGTCGCGCAGGGCAAGCTCGACCCGCCGATCGACCGCATCATGCCGCTGAGCGAGGGCATCGACGCCGTGCGCGCCATCGAGGAGCGCGCCGTGTTCGGCAAGGTCATCGTCAAGCCATAACGGGAGCGCCGATGGCAACGCGGTTCGCCGGCATTGACGACATCAAGGCGTTCGCGCGCGTGCCGCTCGACCGGCGGCTCAACGGACGCGATCTGATCGCGTTCATCCTCGATCATGCGGCAGAACGCGGCGATGCGGTCGCCGTGCGCTATCTGCCCTCCGGCACCGCCGACGGTCCGGCCGAGGTCTTCACGCGGCGGCAACTCGTCGACGGCGCCGCCGCGATTGCAAAGACGCTGCGCGACAACGGCGTGACGCAGAACGACGTCGTCGCCTCGCTGCTGCCGAACGGCCCGGGCACCATCGCTGCCGCGCTCGCCGGCATGGCGGTCGGCAAGCTGGCGCCAATCAACTCCTATCTGGACGAATCCCAAATTCGCAAACTGCTGGCGGATTGCCGGGCCAGGATCGTGCTGCTGCCGCGCGAGACGCCGGAGGCGATCGCCGGCACGCTGTCGGCGCTGCGCGCCACATCCGATCCATCCTTTCCACGGGTCCTCGTCATCGATACCGCAAGCCTGCCGGCCGATGCGTCCGCGCTCCCGCTGCGGGCGCGGCCGCTGTCCGACCTTGTCGCGCTGTTTCACACCGGCGGCACCACCGGCCTGCCGAAATTCGTGCCGCTCACCGCGGCCAATATTGCCGCGATCGCGATCAGCTCGCAGTTCGGCTACGGCTACGACCCGTCCGACAATGTGCTGTGCGCGATGCCGATGTTTCATGTCGGCGGGCTGTTCGCCTGCTCGCTGTTCCCGCTTCTCGCCGGCTCGGCCGTCACGGTGCTCGGGCCGCTCGGCTACCGCGGCAAGGACGTGATCGCGAGACTGCCGGACACCGTCGCCGCCAGCGATATCAGCGTGGTGATCGGGCCGCCGACGGTGATGGCGCAGGTCGCCGCCAACCCACCGGAGCCGGCCCGCGTGCCGCATCTGCGGCTGTTCATCAACGGCGCGGCGGCGCTGCCGCGCAGCGTCGGCCTGCGTCTCAGCGAGCGGACCGGCATGCCCGTCGTCGAGCCCTGGGGGCTGACGGAGTCGTCGCTGGCCGTCACCTGCGGGCCGCGCGACGGCGCGATCCGCCAGGGTTCGGTCGGCCTCGCTTTGCCGTACGCCGAGGTGAAAGCCGTGCACGTCGATGCGGCGGGCGTGGCGATCCGCGATTGCGCGGCCGACGAGATCGGCGTGCTCGCGATCCGCGGGCCGATGGTGTTCGACGGCTATCTCGACCGCCCGCCCGAACTGCAGCCGTTCTTCGCCGACGGCTGGCTCGACACCGGCGATCTCGGCCGCATCGACGCCGACGGCTTCGTCTGGGTGACGGGCCGCGCCAAGGAGCTGATCAAGCGCGGCGGTCACGGCATCGATCCCGGCATGATCGAGGACGCCTTCACCGTGCATCCGGCGGTCGCGCTGGCGGCGGCGATCGGCAAGCCCGACGCCTATGCCGGCGAACTGCCGGTCGCCTATGTGCAATTGCGGCCGGGCGCCGAGGTTTCGGCGGATGCGCTGCTCGAATTCGCCCGCGAGCGCATCCCCGAGCGCGCCGCGGTGCCGAAGGAGATCGTGTTCCTGCCGGCGCTGCCGCTGACCGCGGTCGGCAAGGTGCATAAGCAGACGCTCAAGTTCGACGCCACGCGGCGTGTCGCCGAAGAGGCGGTGCGCGCCATCGCCGGCGCCGACGGCGCGGTCGAGGTCGCGCCGCATCCGCTGCACGGCCTCGAGGTGCGCGCGCGCGTGCCGGCGCGTCATGCCGACGCGGTGCGCGACAGGCTCGCCGGTTTCGCCTTCCGGTCGGAAACCATCGCAGACGATCAAGGAGCAGGCTGATGTTCGATGCCGAGGCGTTCAAGCGGATCGTGGAAAGCTGCGCGTTCCATCAACTGATCGGGCTGCGGCTGGAACGCGCCGATGCCGAGGCCGGCGTCGTCGTGCTGCGCCAGCCCTATGATCCGAAGCTGAGTATCTTTCCCGATGCGGGCGTGGTGCATGGCGGCGTCATCGCCGCGCTGATCGACGTCGCCGGCGCAGTCGCCTGCGGGCTCCCGCTCGGCCGGCCGACGCCGACCGCCAATTTCCGGGTCGACTTCCTGAAGTCGCCGCAGAAATGCGACCTGATCGCGACCGGCCGTCTGGTCCGCAGCGGCAAGAGCATCGCGATCGCCGATGTCGAGATCAGCGACGATGCCGGCGAAATCTACGCGGTCGGCCGCGGCACCTTCAGCACCGCCGCCGCCTTCAAGGCGATTGCGGGCGGCGCCGAGACGGCCCGGTCATGAACCTCGTTCCCGCCATCGTCGCGCGGCACGGCGAGCTGACCGACTGGCGGCGCAGGCTTCACGCCTGGCCCGAGCTTGGCTTCGAGGAGGAGCGCACCGCCGCCTTCGTCGCCGAACGGCTGAAAGCGGCGGGGATCGAGGTTCATACCGGCATCGCCCGCACCGGGATAGTCGGCGTGATCGAGGGACGACCCGGCAATCGCCGCATCGGCCTGCGGGCGGACATGGACGCCCTGCCGATGGAGGAGGTCGGCGAGCGGCCGTGGCGCTCGCAGAATCCCGGCCGCTTTCACGGCTGCGGGCATGACGGCCATACGGTCATGCTGCTCGCCGCCGCCGAGCACCTTGCGCAGACGCGCGACTTTGCCGGCACCGTCGTGGTGATCTTCCAGCCGGCGGAGGAAGCGCTGGGCGGCGGTCGCGCCATGGTCGAGGCGGGGTTGTTCGAGCGCTTTCCGTGCGACGAGATCTACGCCCTGCACAATCTCCCGATGCTGGCGGCTGGCCGCGCCTCGGTGCGCGAGGGCGCGGCGCTGGCCTCGTTCGATGTGTTCGACGTCACCATCACCGGGCGTGGCGGCCACGCGGCGATGCCGCACCAGACCATCGATCCCGGCCCGATCATGGCGCAAACGGTGGTGGCGCTGCAGTCGCTGGTCGCGCGGCAGATCGATCCGCTGGATTCGGCGGTGATGAGCGTGACGCAGATGCAGGTCGGCAATACCTACAACGTCATTGCGTCGCAGGCGACATTCTCCGGCACCGTGCGCGCGCTGAAGGAGAGCACGCGCGCCGCGCTCGAAGCCGCGTTCCATCGCACGGTGACGCATGTCGCCGAGGCGTTCGGCGCAACCGCGAAGGTGTCGTACCGCAACGATTATCCGGTTCTGGTCAATGAGCCGCATGCGGTCGAAAAGGCCAGCCAAGCCATCGGGGCCGTGCTCGGCGCCGACGCGCTGGACCCGAGTTTCCCGCCGCTGATGGCGGCGGAGGATTTCGCCTTCATGCTCCGGGAGCGGCCGGGCGCCTACATCTTGCTCGGTCAGGGCACCGGCGGCAGCGACCCGATGCTGCATCACCCAGCCTACGACTTCAACGACGCGATCCTGCCGGTCGGGGCATCGCTGCTGGTGCGGCTGGCGCGATAGCCGGCGTCCGGCTGGCTGGGCTTTGCTTCTTGGAAGCTTCGTGAAAGATCTTAATGCGGACGATGATGCCCGCCACGGCAAACTTTAATTGCTCAGGTGCCAGGTGTTTTGCAGCAGGAAGCCTTCGGACAGCCGCTCGGCGCCGTTGCCTTCATCCGCATAGTCGGACGACTGCCGGTCTTTCCGCAGCAGCCTCAGGCGAAGCGCGAGCGCGTTGCGGACGTGCTTGCGCGCCGCCTCGTCCGCGCGCTTTCCGTCGCGATCGCGGATGGCTTCGATGATCGCCATGTGCTCGGAGCGGGCCTGCTCGATGCTGCCGGGCAGGACGGAGGACGAGTAACGAAGCAGCCCCAGCGTGTCGATGACGGCGTTCAGCGATTGCGTGAGGTAGCGGTTTCGCGCCGCGGCATAGATGGCGTGATGAAACTCGCTGTTGATGACCGCGAGGCGTCCGAGATCGTCTTTCGCCGCCAGCTCGCTCTCGGCGATTTCCAGAAGATGATCGATTTCCGCATCCGAAGCGAGCCGCGCGGCGAGCTCGGACGCCGCGCCGTCCAGCACCTCGCGCAGGAAATACAGCTCGAGGAGCTGACTCTGGTCGAGCTCGGCCACCATCGCGACATGCCGCGGGCCGGCCACCATCAGCCCGTCGGAAATGATGCTCTGGAACGCTTCGCGGACCGGCGTCCTGCTGATGCCGAGCCACGCCCCGACGTCGCCTTCGCGCAGGCGCTCGCCGGCCGTAAGCTGGCCCGAACGAATGGCGCCGCGGATGACGCGCGTCGCATATTGTCCGAGCGCCTCACCCTGAAGCTTCTTCGGCGGCGTGCTCTTGAGAAGAGCGACGGACGTTCCCTTGGTGCGGGGTGACTTGCTCAATCGCACTTGCCTCCTGATTCTCGCGTGTCCCGATAGTAGCAATTCCGGATGGATTTTACGCCCGCTCGCCGCGGAACAGCGGCGGGAGCAGCGGGTCCGCGATGCCCTGGAACGACGGCGGCGCCACGTATTTCTCCACCTTGATCTTCCGCGACGGGAACCGCGTGTTTCTGGCGTGCTCGCTGACCAGCCGGCCGTCCACCATGATCATTGTAATGGCGGGCAGATCGCCTCTTGCCAGACACTCGAGCGCATTATTCACAGAGGAATCGATCGGGGTGTGCATCAGCAGGATATCGGCCGGTGCGCCGGGACGGAGGCGGCCGACATCCAGCCTGTAGGCGTCCGCGACGTTTCCTGTTGCGAGGGCCCAGGCGGTCGCAGGCGGGATGCCGATCATCGACGACAGTTCGTAGACCATCCGGAGCATCGCGATGGGAACCACGCCATGGCTCGTCGGCGTGTCCGACCCGATCAGCAGCCGATTGAGTTCGCCGCGCTCGAGCAGGGTGCGGACCAGCCGGTGCGACACCGCGGGATTGCCGGCGAAAATGGTCTCCAGATAGACCTTCGACTGGGTGATCGTCTTCTCGATTTCCTCCCACGGCGCGGCGGTCGAGCCGCCGTTGACGTGGACGAGAACGTCGGGCTCGTACCGTAGCACGCTCTCCGCGGTGAGGAGCGAGGCCGAGGCCGGAACCGATTTCGGCCCGAAATGAACGGGAATGATCCAGCCGAGGTCGCGGGCCCACTTGACCATGGGGTTGACCTCTTTCGGGTCGGTCACGCCGGATCCGCCGATCTCGGCGACGATCCGGATGCCGGCCTCGTGCATCTCGGCGAAGTCGTCCTTGGTCAGGCCGCTTTCCAGAATGACGGAGCCGCCGTGAACCTTCAGGCCGCCGCCCGGCCGGAAGTTCTGATAGGTGTAGGCCAGCAGCATCGAGAGCGCCTTGGTGCCCTTCGCGGTCTGCGGCCGGCCCTGCAAATAGGGCGAGCCCTGGCTGAGCGCCGTCGTCACGCCGCCGTTGAGCATGCCTTCCAGCGGACCGAACACGGACTGGCGCGGGTTCCAGTCGCCGACGACCAGATGGATATGAGGATCGATCAGGCCGGGGAGGGCGGTCATCTGGTTGGCGTCGATGATGCCGTCCCGCTCGCCGACCTTGAGGTCGCGCTCGTATCCGATGTCCGTGATGCGTCCGTTGTCGATCAGGATCGCATCGCCGTCGATCGTCGGCTTGGCAAGATCGCCGGTTACGATCGCGCCGATATTCTTGATGATCGTCTTCATCACTGACCTTTCATACCTATGGTGGCGATAGTGTCTGATCGTCGCTGTGCCGGTTCGCGTGCTGTGCTGCTGACAGCCGCGCCGGAGACATGCGGCTTTTCCGCATCGACCAGTACGACCGCTGTCCCGAACATCAACGCAATTCCCTGAGGGGTCTCGTTCGCCCTTCGCGCGCCGACGGTTTGGTGAAACGTCGGCTCTGATCCGGAGAGCGACAAACTTTCCTCTTGTCTTGGGTATAATTGGGTATACACTAACATGCAAGAGTACGTTGAGAGATACTCAAACAGGATGAGGGGTAGCCAATGCCAAGGCAGATCAAGCTCGTTCAATCGCTCGCGCTCGGTTTGGCGCTCGCCGGCAGTGTCGCATGGCAAGCGTCGGCGCAGACCAAGCCCGACCAGGTCACTTTCGCGCTCAACTGGCTGGCGACAGGCGAGGCCGCCGGCTGGTTCCTCGCCTTGGACAAGGGTTACTTCAAAGAGAACAACATCGACGTCACCATCGTGCGCGGCTTCGGCTCGGGCGACACCGCGAAACGGGTCGCGGCCAAGCGCGCCGAGTTCGGCGTCGTCGACATGGGGTCGGTGATCCTGCAGCGGATCAATGAAGGAATCCGCGTGCGGGGCGTCGGCATGTTCTATGGCCGCGCGCCGCATGCCGTCTTCTTCCGCGAGAAGCTGGGCCTCAAGTCGCCGAAGGATCTCGAAGGCAAGACGATCGCCTGTCCGGCCACCAGCGCCAACAAGCTGATGTTCCCGGCCTTCGCCGCCGGCGCGGGGTTCGATGCCAAGGCCG
>Ga0180216_1003975_pt1 | contig 11369 bp, 16 predicted proteins | sample eDN3rd37CBELigMG_FD_128879 | JGI IMG/M metagenome (GOLD analysis project Ga0180216, IMG submission 128879) | Enriched Miracle-Growth compost microbial communities from Emeryville, California, USA - eDNA 3rd pass 37_C BE-Lig MG (version 2)... ...
CTGATCGCGGAGGCTGGACACTGGGTGAGCAACGAGCAGCCTCAGCAGCTGACGGAGGTCCTGCTCCGCTGGCTTCGCTCTCTCACGTCCAACAAGCTGTAAATCTCCTAAACAAAACAATTCTCTCATGCAAGCGTCCAGCTGGCAAGAAATCCGGCAGGGCGGTGGCTGAAAGCATGAAGGATCACGGGCAGCAGCAGCAGCCAAGCAAACAACAACAACGTGATGACGTCACCTATGGCCGCGAAGGCGGGTCTCGACGCGGCAGCGGACGACGCACCGGACGGCGGTGTGCCTTGCGAACCGAGCAGACCGCGGGCGACACATACGAGCGCTCAGCTGCATGCGGAGAGAGCACGGGAAGGCACGGAGCCGCGGCGAACTCGCTGTGGCGCCGACGGAAGCCGGCGCATCTGGCTGAGTCCGCCCAAACGATCGGCAGGCCCGTACAATGGGCGCCCACGCCAGCCGGCCCGGCCGGCCGGGCGGCGGCCGGCCCACCGCCAAGGCCCTGCACGCCGCGTACGCATCCGTGTCGGCCGACGAGGCGGTGCTGATTCGGGAAAGCTTTGGCGTCCTGGCCGACACCCCCGTCGCCGACGGCGTCCTGGCCATTTCGCCGCTGGCGTTCGAGGTGGGCGACCGTGGCGCGCCATCTGGCTCCTCCGCACAGCCAGCCTAACCCCCGCATTGGCCTGTCCCCGCGCGCTGCTATGCCCGCACAGCAATTTTGCTCGGTGCTGCCGGGCACGGTCCGGCAGGGCCTGCTGGCCCTGTTCGCGCGGCACAGCGCGCACGGCGGCCACCGGCTGCTGGTGGACGAGCTGGGCTATGTGACCGTAATTAGCGGCCTGATCACGTGCGTGGCCAACAACGGCACCCCAAGGCCAACAGCCAGGCTGACACTAACGATGCCATTTAGCCCACGCGCACCGTTGTGCCGCCACCGCTGTGCTGTAACAGGGCCCGCAATACGCGTCACGACTTTGTGTGGGAATGGCTTGTGTTGGCCGCGGCGGCCCTGCGCGCCGGCCCGGCCGCCCAGCCGCCGCCCGCGGCGCACACTGCCGGCCATGCAGCGGACGACGCTGGCGTCGCGGCGCCCGCGTGGGTGAGCGCGCCGGGCCTGGAGGGCCGCGAGGTTGCCGACACCGACTACCGGCTCTTCGTGCAGGGGGTGGCGCAGGCCGGCCTGCGCGTTCACCAGCTGCTCAAGACCATGGCCGGCCCGCCCGAGGCGGCCTCCGACGCGTTTGTGGACATGCTGCTGCGCCAGTCGCAGTTCCAGCCGGGCCGGCGGTCCTCCGTGGTGGACCTGCTGTTCGAGTGGCACGGCCACAGCGGCGACGGCGCTGCCCACGCGGCCGCCGAGCCAGCGCCACCGCCGCCGCTGATCCCGTCCGCGGTGACGCGCGAGATGGCCGAGCTGTGGTACAAGCGCGCGAGCCTCTTCACCAAGCTGATGGACGCCTTTGTGCTATTCACTTTTGTCCACCGCGAGGAGCTGCTGCACGACGACTTTGACCGCGTCCGTCGCGGCCACGCGCCCGCCCCCGCTGCAGCGCCCGGCGCGGCGCCCGCCCCCGTCCGGCCCGAGGTCAGCGAGAAGCGCAAGGCCGAGGGCCGCGAGTCGGGTCTCCGGCTGCCGCGCTTTCGCGGCCACCGGTCGTCGTTGCTCACGAACGAGGCCATCTGGTGGCTCAACATGGCGGTGCCGCCGCCCTGCCGGCACTTGTGGCGGGTACGTGTGCCATCGAGGTCGGTGCCAGTCCCGCTGTGCTGGTGGGGCTGATGCCCGTCCGTTGTCGGGACTTTTTATTACCCCTCAACGTTCTTGGACAGGCCCTGTTCAACAGCCGGACGCACGGACAGAACTGGGCAACCTTTTTCAGCCGCATCGTCAGCCAGGGACCGACCCTCATCGTGATCGAGGACAATGACGGCTACGTGTTCGGTACGGTGATGTCGTGGGCGACCGCGCATGCCGATGCGACATACATGCTGAGAGCAGCAGGGGCACTGGACCCACCTTGCCGCATGCCGCCAGGGGGCTTCGCGTCGTCGGACTGGAAGCGCACGGCCAAGTACTACGGCAGCGCCGACTGCTTTGTCTTCTCGCTCAAGCCCACCATGGCACTGTACACCGGCACCACAGTGAACGACCACTACCAGTACTTCAACACCGGCACGGAAACGTTGGCCAACGGCCTGGTACGGTGTGCCGTGTCACAGGGTCCCCCGTGTCGGGTGGCATCGCTGACGGCTGTACCAGGCCAATCTCTACTCGCGCGCCGCGCTGCGGGGCAGGGCTTTGGCGGCCAGTTTGGCTACATGGCCCTGTGGCTGGCCGAGGGCCTCGAAACGGGCCACTCCAAGGCGAACCCGCGCACGACCACTTACAACTCGCCGCGCCTGTCCAAGGAGGAAGAGTTTCGCGTCCGCCACGTGGAGGTGCGGCGAGACGGCAGGCGATCGGAGCGCCCTTGGATCCACTCAGACGAGGCTCAGGCGCCGCGCGCACAGCTCCACATCGCGCACGTGCGGCAGGTGTGGGGCCTGAAGGAGCCCGAGATCGACCCCAACCGGGAGACCGGGCCGTCGATCCTCGACAAGCACAAGGAGGACCAGGTGCTGCTGGAGTGGGCGGGTCGCGAGCAGCAGTCCAAGGGCATTCGCGACCGCGCACCTGACGAAGCGCACTCGGACGAGGACTAACTTTGTTGACCTGTACAGTAACTGAAGTATCGTGGTTTGTACAGACGGTGAAATTTCTTTATGGCGTGGCAGCTTTGGAAAGCTCGGATGCGAGCGCCTCGGCGGCGACCTTGGCAGCCGCCAGGGCTTCGTGCGTCGCTGCCGGCATCCCGCCGGCCCCATGGCGCATCAGCTCTGAGAGGCTGTTCACGGCACGCGGGTCACGACGAAGAGCCAGTCTAGCAAGTCTGTACGTGGCACCGGCTTCCCTTGCCCCAAGGTGCTCGACGCACCGGTCCTGTAGCCGCGCGGTCAGGGCCTCGAGGAGTTGCACGAGACGCGCGTCGACATCCGGCAAGCTGCTGTGAGCCAGCAGCGGGGCGAATAGGTCGCCCGCAAGGCGGAGCAGTATTCCGTCGACCTTGGGCGCACGCGTGCATCGAGTCGGGCGTGTCAATGCCAAGTAAGCGGATGCGTCTCGCTGTCGCGCATTAAAGATCTAGTCGCACCTGGCAGTTTTGCAGCGCGACGCTCAGGTTGGCCTCCCCGGCGTGGCCGCTCTCGAATGACTCGAATGACGATGCGCCCCTGAGATTCGACAAGAGTGCCGCGGCACGCTCCGGCAGTTGGCCGAGCGCGGCGTGCAAGCGAGACGGCTGGCCCCCCAGTAGACGCGGTCCCGGCAGGAGGGCCAAGAACGACGTCGTGGCACCTGGCAGGGCCGCCAGTGCATCGGCGATGGTGCCGAAAGCGATACGGGCTGCGGAGCATGCAAGGCGATGGCAGCAGACCTCCTACGACCCGTTAGCCACCGACCAGCACGATCGGCTCACGTTCCGCGGGGGGATGCGCACATTCGCCAGGGCGCGGGAACGCTTTCAGGACGTCGAGCGCGCGCTCGAGGATCGCGCGCGCGTTTGTTGACAGTTCCCGCGCCGCCGCGCCAGACACCGTCCGCAGCTGGCGCACGCCTAGCATAAATCCTTCGAGAGCTGCCGACAGCGCGAACGGCGACCGTCTGCACGTAGTATACATGGGTGAGCAAACGGGCGACAGTGACTTTCCCAGGCAATCGCGTAGTAGCGCGCCTTTGCCAACGTTGTCAAGGCACGCCATCACCGCCTGGAACTGCACTTCGCGCTTTGGCGCGCAGACAAGGATCACCAGCGCTGCGTGCGGATCGTCGCCCAAAGCCATCCATGCAGGACGGGCTTGTGAACAAGTTTGCCCAGGCTAGGATGCCGTGCGATGATTGGGCGGCGGCATACTGGTCAGTTCGTAGACCAGCTGGCTGAGAACCAGCCGCAGCTGGATGGCCGCATCCGCGGTGGGGGCGCGCTCGTGCCGGCGCTGGTGCAGCGTGCTGAGCGTGTCGGTGCGCTGCATGGTCAGCGACAGCACGAACGGGTCCATGTCGTCGTCGGGCACGAGCGACTCGACCGCCCACATCAGCTGCAGCAGTTCAAGCTCCTGCGCCACGCGAACGCGAGGACACATGCAGAAGGATGGCATAAGCTGCAGTGAAAGCTCATGGCGTCAGCCAGCAGGTTGGATGCGCCAGACCTGCGCAAACGCTCGCAGGTCGGCCGCTGCTGGAGTTGTGTGACTCGGTGCAGGCCATGGCAAGAATGCCCAGGGGGAGCGCTGTGATGAGTCCGCTGCCGCTGACGCCGGCGGCGGTGCGTTTGCCGCTTCGGAAGACTGCGGCGACACCGGGGAATCGCCCTGGCTGGGCCGCTTGGTGGCGACGGCCGGCTTTGCGAGGCAGCGGTTACGGTGATCCACCAGGTGGTGCGTGTAACGGTGCAGCTCGCGGCCGACCGACCTGCGCAGGCCGTTGGTGGCTTCATAGAATGAGCTGTTAGCGTTGCGATGGCCGCTGTGCGCGTCATTCTTGGCCGTACTTGGCGTGCGGCGTAAACAGGATGAGCAGGCGGTCAGCGTGGTCGCCAAAATCCAGCACGACGAGCTCGTTGGTGCAGCCCCACCGCCGCACAGACGTCAGCGGATAATGGCGCAGGACCACCTGCAGCAACGTTGCGCGCACATCCCCGATCGAGCCAACGGCAGCTGCAGTCCAGTCACTCGCCGTGACCTCGCGACGTTTCGCAGCTTGGCTGGCCCGCGCACGCGCTCCGTCGGATCTGCCACCGAGATGTGGCGGCTGCTGATGCCGAGCGCCAGCGTCTGCATCGTGCCCGCGCCAGGGCCTTCCACTTGTCGATGCTGCCGGTGGATCCACGTACGCACTCGGCCGATGCCGCAAGTGTGAGCCAGCCAGCACGCCTTGCTGCCGGGCCTCGCTTCTGGCCGTAACCTACCATGACCTGAAAGTACTGACTGCCGTAGTCGACGATGGAGCGCGTGAGCACCATGGCCTGCGCCATGGCTTCGAGGAGGCTCATCCGGCTCCTGGCGACGTTCTCACAGAACGGCGCCAGCGCCTGCTGGTGGCGCTTGTCTGGCAGGCGTCGCCGCCAGGGCGCGGCCAGGTAGTCGATGCAGTCCTCGGCCTGGAGCGGCTGGTTCGCCCGCAGCGACGCGATGTACCAGTGCCAGACGGCGAACGCGTAGGCGGACTCCAGACTGATACAGTACCGACCGCACAGGATGTCCGCAGCCGCCTGCGGCATGCATCCGTGCGTAAGCGGGCGCGCGTTGACGAAGCCCACATCAGCAAGAGGGCCCTAGTCCTCCCTGCAAGAAGAACGCTGTTGTTTCTATTTCGCCGACCTGGTGCCAGATGAGGGAGAGCAGCGCCGGGTCGGACGCGTCCACGCGGTGGTCATCCGTATGCACGGCGCGCTTGAACACCAGCACCTCGTGCGCGGCCAAGTTCAGTTGCTCCAGCGTGCAGTCGTTTGGCAGGAACGTGTCTGCGCGCCGCCAAGCGGGCCGATGTCCTTCGAGCATGTCGGCCGCGTGCAAGGGCCGCTTCCGTGGCGCGCGACTTTGGACGGACCGTGGCCAATGTCCCACAGCGCCTCGGCCTTGGGCGCGTAGCGGGTCCGCTGCCCATCCACCAGGCCCAAGCCGGCCATGGCGAACACGGTCGAGGACACCGGGTCCCAGCCGAGGTCCAGGTCCTTGCTGTCCTTGCGCGGCCGCGGCTGGATGAGGCCAAAGCCGGCCCCCGACGGCAGCGCTGGCGCAGGACGCCAGCGGCCAAGCTGGGCGGCACCACGGCGGGCGTTAGTCCAGGCCGATGACGTTCCCGCCGCGTGGGAGCAGCGCACGCACCGAGCTTGCGCGCGATCTGGCCGACGAGGACGCGCACGGGCTCCGTCAGCGGCAGCTTCACGCTGTGGACGGCGCCGTCCATGGTGAGGATGCGCGTCGGCCGCTCTGTACTCCGAAACTCCAGCACCGCCTGCGTACGTCCCGCTTCCCAAGGCGTGCCACCCCCGGGCACGGTCAGGTCTCTGCGGCGGCGAAAACGGAAAGCCAAACGACTTGCGTACGCTGGTGGGAAAGGTGAGGACGGACGAGAGCGGCGCCTGCTTGGCCAGCCACCGGCCGGGCGTCCGGGGCGTCGGCGCCACGTAGAGCGCGAAGCTCTCGTCGCCGATGTCCCGCGGGGCCATGGCCGCCCGCAGCGCCGCCACCACTTGCTCCGCGGTGGCGCCGGCGTCGACCTGAGCCGCGCGTGCGAGCGCAGTCACAGCTCTGCGAGTTAGACCCCGCAGAAAAGCTAGCTTAGCGCGCCGGGCCGCGCACGGAGCGGGCGGTACCTCAAAGCGGCGCTGAAGGCCCAGCTTGATGAGGGCCACCGTCACGGTTACCCGCTCGGCAGCCATGGTGGCGGCCTGACGGTGCGCCGTGCTAGTTAGCTCCCAAGGTGCCTGGCCCACTGGCCCTGCCTGAAGACACGGCTACTGCCGTTTCCGCGTTCCATTCAGCCTTTGCGCAAGCACTATACAGCGCCTCTGATGCGACCGTGAGCTAGCTGTTCTTCGCGTTGTCGCGGGCGCGTGTGTTCGCAGGCTGGGTGCTGCTGGTGCTGTTGTTGTTTGCGCCGCAGCTGTCAATGCGGCGCCGCAAAGCACCGTTCCAAACCTCGTGTTTTGGGCTTTTCAACAGGCCACGGCTACGGTATTGTACAGGCACACAGCGCTTTACATGTGAAAATCGACCAGCTTCCACTTGGTGGGGTCCTGCTTGTGCTTCACCGCTATTCCGGACCGCAGCAGCAACTCCACGTAGGCCGGGTGGTACGATGGCAGCACGGGAATGTACGGATCCGGCGTGTGGCTGACCGCGGCGTTCAGCAGCTCCTCCAGCATGCCCTTGAGCGTGTACACCTTGGGCTGCGGCCGGCCTTCCTCGTCGGACGACGCGGCCGCCTTGCGCTTGGCCTACCCCGCCGCACATTCGCCGTCAGACGGCTGGAAGACCCCGTCAACCCCAGCTCACGCGGAGCGCCCCGCCGCCCGCCGCCGCGCGGACCTTGCCAGTGGGGGGTGTCTCGACTTTGGCGGGGTAGTACGTGTCCACAAACGCGCGGAGCCGGGCCAGCAGGAGCCGGTTCTCGCGGCGCAGCACCTCCGTCTGCTGCAGCACCTCGCGCTCCGCCGCCCTGTGTGCTCCACCCGGAGAACGCACGGCGGTCGCCCGATTAGCGTTACCATCGCTTCGTCATAGCTCCAGGACAGGCACGTACGACATCGACGCGCCGCTGCTCCGCGAGAGCTGCACCTCGTCGCGCAGCGCGGCGAGCTTCGCCTCCAGCGCTCGTCCCAGTGCAGCGTGCTCCTCAGTAATCTGCTTTTCCCTGTGATTCGCCAAGGTTGAAGGCGGCACTCGGTGACCGGGGTCACCACTCGCACTGCCTCGGCATGGTGGCCAACGCAATCCCCGCGTGCGCCATACACCGCAATGTCGTCCTCTAGCTGGACCCGCTCGCTCCGCATGGCCGCCAGCGTCTCCGTCAGCTGCTGCACCGTGTCGCGAATCTGCTGCTCCACCGTGACGGCCAGCGTTTGTGGATCGGTCGCTCGCAGCACCGCCACGTCTGCGTGTAGAATCGCACGCACACAGCGATGCTCACCCGATCAGACCCCCCATCTTTAGCCATGTCAGCCTTTGCACGCGCGCCCGGACCTTCAAACTGGGCGGCGTCCTTGGCCAGCTCCAGCTCCGCCTCGTAGCGGCGGTGGCGTTCCCGCAGGACCGCGATGCGCTTCGCCCGCTCCCCGGTCGCGCCTTCCTCAGCGGGCGCGCGCACCACCGTCGCCGCCAGCGCCTGTTGGTGGATCTGGTCGTCCCATGTACGCCGCCACAGCAGCGGTACGCACAGGGCTAAGGTCCCGTGGCAGTTTGCGCGGACCGCGGCCGGACGACGCCGGTGCGCACCTGGCTTAATTGGCTCCACAGCGCCTCGCACCGCTGCTTCGCTTGCGCCAGCGCGGCGTCGATGGCGGCATCGTGACTGCCGTTCGCCTCGGGCGCGGCGCGGGTCAGCAGCAGCGCATGATCCGTCAGCGGCGCCAGTGCCAGCGCGCGTTGCTCCAGCAGGGCAGCCCGGCTGGCCAGCTGCTCCGCCTGCTCATTGTAACACGGAGGCTCGGCGCGCTGCGGGCGACCTGTCAGCGGGTGGCAGTGCAACCTGAGCCAGTGCGGTGGATTTCCGCCACGTACGGCCCGGAGCAGCTCGCTGGAAGCCATTGTGGCGTACCGCCTACGCTGAGCGAACTCGGCGTGTTCTTGTCTGCGGCAGGCAGGGGACGTTTCCTTTACGTTGGTCGTTCGGCGTCCTGCTCGCTTCGGGACGCCGCTCGAGTCCAGTCGGTCTCCTCGTCCGTGTCCTCGGCTTCAAGCAACACGTCCCTTCAGGTTCACTTCAGCCGATGGCCTCGTCCTTGTCCTTGCGCCCGTCCGTGGCCTTGTTGTTGCGCTCGTCCTGGTCCTTGGGGTCGTGCCCCGTCGTTGAGCTCGTCCGCGTCCGCGTCCGCGTCCGCGCTCCACCGTTGCAACGAACGGTTTCTGCAGTTTCGCGCGCTTTCTTGCGATGACGTCACGACTGCACGCGATTTGAGGGGCACAACGCCCGCAGACGCCGACGCGGACGCGGCCGACGACGCAGCGGCCGACGACGACGAAGAGAACGAAGAGACGCAGCGGCGGCCGACGACGACGAAGAGAACAAAGAGACGCAGCGGACGACGGAGGAGGGGACAAGGACGCCAACGTCGCCTACTGGTCCAGATCAGGAGAAGAACAAAGAAGAGCCACACCGCCAGCAACCTGGCCGCCTGCTCGACGACGACGCGTGGATCAGGCGCGCAGCACCTGGAGTTCCTGGGTGGCGAGCGACGGGGGGCGCCAGTGGATAGCGGGCACAGGGACGCGACAGACGTTGCACCCGGCTGCGTTTGAATCGCGGGGACGCCGTCGGCGGTAGCGGTGGCGAAGGCCGCGACGCGACCATGTTCAAGTCGCTACGGAAGGGCGGCGACGGCGGGTCGCCGTCCGGCAGCCTGCGCACCGGTGGCGGCCGAGACGGCCTCGCGGGCGGCAGCAGCATGATCGCCACGGGCGGCCTGGCCGCCCCGCCGGGGAACGCGTCGCCAACGACCGCGGCGGCCCCGGCGGCGCCATCCGCGCCGGTGGTGTACAAGAAGGAAGAGTTTGACTTTTCGGGGCCGCTCACCAGCGACATGCTGGTGGCCCGCAAGGTGCGGCCCGGGCGAACGGCGGTGTCCACCGCCCTTGGACGCTAATCTCCGCTGCGGCGCCCTCGTCCGGGACGGCGTGCCCGTCCGCCAGGTCGCCATTGAAGGGTTCAGCGCCCTGCCCAGCGTTGCGGCTGTCGACCCCGTCTTGGGCCTGCTGGCCGTCGGCTGCGCCGGCGGCCGTGTCAAGGTCTACGGCAAGGAGGGCGTCGAGCGCGTGCTCCAGCTGCCCTCGCGCAAGGACGTCAAGTTCCTTCAGTTTGACGTGAACGAGGTGCGCCCGCCGCGTGCGCCAGCCCGGTCTCGCACGGCCTCGATGCCCTTACAAACGTCTGCGACTGGCGCTCCAGAGCTGGTGGGACGCAATGCCTGCAGGGCCGCCTGATCTCGGTGGACGCACGGGACAAGCTGCTGGTGTGGAACCTGGCGGACGGTCGCTTTGCCGGCTCGGCGACCGCGGCTGCCTTGCAGCTGGGCGAGCAGTCGCTGTACGCGGACGGCTGGCGACGCCTGGACCGGTTCTCTGCCGCGCGGCACTCACGCGCTCCCTCGCACCGGTCGGGTCCCTGTGGTGAGCCGCCAGCATGACGTCGTGCCAGATGATCGCCGGCACGCGCTGGCTGCTGTACGGCGCGAGCGACGGCGTCGTGCGCCTCTTTGACGTCGGCCGCTGCGTCGTGTCGCAGTACTCGGTGCCCGTGCTGGTGCCGCCGTACGGCGCCGCCGCCCTGGCTGAGCACCGACTACCGCGGCAGGCCATATGCGCTGACGCTTGCCGTGAGGTCCATGGCATCCCGGGCTCCTGTCGCATAGATCCGTGGACCGCGTGGTGGTGCACGCATCGCTCAACCCGGAGAACGCCAACGAGCTCGTGGTGGCGTACGCGTCGGGTGAGATCATGGTCTGGGATGTCAAGGGCCGCAAGCTCCAGCGGCGGCTCGCGCTCGCGGAAAAGCCGGTACGCCGCGGCTCCTGCCTTCCGTCCAGGGACCGCTTGTTGAAAATCGCGATCTCACCTAGGCCGCGCCCACCCTGGCCGCGCTTGCACGCACCTCCAGGGACAAGGGCCCCGGCTCGGCGCGGCATCGTGGCACCCGCTGGGCCGCTACTTTGCCGCCGGCTACGACAACGGGTCCTACGCCATCTGGGACGTCACGTCCACCAAAGGGCCCGTGGCCCACCGTGCGGGTTCGTCGACCTTGCGCGCGGGTTGTCTAGCCTGCTTGAAGCCATGCTCACCAGCGCTGCCGTCCGGCGTTGTTCATGGTGCCGGCGGCAGTGATTGAGGGCGCGTCGCCGCTCGCGCCGGGCGATGACCACGTTACGCGCTTGCGGTGGTGCAGCCTGCCCAAGTACGTCTCGCGCTGGAGGGCCAGGGTTCTCCGGTACACGGGCTCACTGCAAAAACGCCCCAGTGCCTCCACGTTCGTGATGGATGCCCAGCTCGGTCGACACGCTGCTGATGCTCGCGGGCGGCGTCGGCGGCGCCAGCATGCAGGGCATCACGCTCATCCACCTCACCAACAGCAGCTTTGCCGTGAAGCAGAGCACCGTGCTCTCCATGGACGGCCCTGTCCTGGACTTTGAGGTGCTCGCCGCCTCGCCGTGGTACAACGGTACGCCAAGGTCGCGCCACAGTCTCCGTTGCGCAGGCACGCACTGATGGAGCCCATCCACCGGTCGCTGCCACTGGTCGCGCGTGCTGCGCAGGTGCGCACGAGCCCACGGCGCTGTTCGTCCTTGTCAAGGACGCTGGCCTGGTCTCGTACGACCTCCAGCACCAGCACGGGTGCGTGGCCAATCCCGGTGCCGCCGCCCACCCACGCGCGCCAGCCGCTTACCGTCTATCGGCTCTCCTGCGTTTGCTAGTGCCACAGGCCGCGGATCACGGCGCAGCCGTCGGCCAACCAAATGCTCCATTCGCCGATCGTGCTGACGCGCTTCTACACGGCGTGCGAGCCGACCCTCATCTCCCGCTTGCAGGCGCATGCCACGCAGTTCAAG
>Ga0180216_1003976_pt1 | contig 11368 bp, 10 predicted proteins | sample eDN3rd37CBELigMG_FD_128879 | JGI IMG/M metagenome (GOLD analysis project Ga0180216, IMG submission 128879) | Enriched Miracle-Growth compost microbial communities from Emeryville, California, USA - eDNA 3rd pass 37_C BE-Lig MG (version 2)... ...
CGTTCCTCGTCAGTTCTCCTCAGAACACTAACACATATTGCGTCATGCGGCCGACGGTGCAATCTCGAGCAGGCGGTGCAACTCTTCGAGCGTCGCCACCCGATCCTGACCTGCGAACCAGAAGGCATCGACCCCGGCGGCTCTGAGCGCGGCCTCCTGATCCCCAGGTCGACCAGCAAGGAATACCCGTGCTGCGCCTGCAGACTTGAGCGCCTGGGCAGTCGCTTCAGCCAGCTCGGCATAGATCGCGTCCGAGGAGGCGATGCAGGCCACGCGCGCGCCGCTGTTGGCGAAGGCCGCGCCAGCATCGCCGGAGCTCGTGAAGTCTTCGCCGATGAGAGCTTCGATGCCGCCAGATGCCAGGAAATTCCGTACCCAAGTCGAGCGAGTGCCGTGATCCGCCGGGGTACCGAGCGCGGCGACGAATACGCGGGCGCGCTGCCCCTTCGCCGCGGCGTCCGCATCCGCGGCATCGCGCAACCGCTCGAACGGCTCGGCGAGCCGGGACTGGCGGAGCGGTTTGATCTGGACGGCCGGATCGGGAGCAAGCGGCGTGGCTCGCGGCCAGGGCTCTGCCTTAACGCCGTCATCGCCGAGCAACGGGAACGCTGAAACGCCGGTCAGCTCGATGCGTCCTGTCGCGATGGCTTTTCGGCGGCGCTCGGCGACGGCGGCGATCTCGTCCTGGAGGGCGCCGGAAGCGAGGACTGCAGCCATGCCGCCTTTGGACTCGATGCCCTGGAACAGCTCCCACGCTTTGCGGGCCAGGTCATCCGTCAGCTTTTCGACGTACCAGCTCCCGCCCCCAGGATCTGCAACTCGGCCGAGGTTGGATTCTTCCTGCAACACGATCTGGATGTTGCGTGTGACGCGGCGCGCGAAAGAGTCGGTCTTGCCGAACGCGTACGTGAACGGCAGTAGGGTAATCGATTGCGCTCCACCAAACGCTGCTGCAGCGCAGGCGATCGTCGTGCGCATGATGTTGGTCCACGGATCGCGCTTCGCCACCATCCGCCAAGCACTGACCGCCGAGAGCTGCACCTCTCGTGCAACGGCACCCGCGCCACACGCTTCCGCAACTCGCCAGATTAGCTGCCGGGCGGCTCTGAGCTTTGCCAGGGACAGGAACTGGTCATCGTCGACCGCAAGCGACACGGCGATCTTCGGCAGCGCCTGCTCAGGTGAAATGCCGCCGTCTTCACACGCGCGCAGATAGGCAACGATCGTGGCGAGCATCGCCGCAAGCTCCTGCGCCTCGCTGGCACCGGCTGCGTGATAGGGGTTGCCATCCGCCGCAAGCGCGGTCACGCGAGGCCAGGATTGGGCTTTGCGGACGAGATCGACAGCCGAGGCAAAGCTGCTTTCGAGCGGTAGGCTCAGCTGCCCATTTTGGGCCAATGTGCCGAGGGGATCGGCGTTGAAGTGACCGGCGCGAACAGCACCATCGACGCTGCGCTCGGCCCATAACGCCTCGAGTGCGTTCGCCGCCTCGACGGCAGCCTCGCCGGCAACGAGAGCAATGGGTGTTCGCTCCAGCGCCACGCGCTCGAAGGCAGCAGCGAGAGCGTCGTCCGTAAGCGGCAACCCAGTTGTCCCCGGCGACGCAATGTGGAGCGCAATCGAGGTGACTCCACCACGGAGATCTTCGAGGATCGCGGTGTTGGCTTCCGTCGGATCGGTCGCTGAATGGAACTGCCGGATGTCCCAGCCCGCCTTCTCACCAGCCTTGTTGAACCCGCGCGTGTACGGCGCCTCACCCGGACGTGTCGTTTCCGTGCCGGGCAGCGTGTCGGCGCGCGTGTAGAGGGGCGCGATGCGAATGCCGTCCAATGTGCGGGAAACGAGCCGCGCCTCGAAATCGCTTCCCTTCAGAACCTTGGCGACGAGCGCCATCCAGGCTTCATGCGTTGCAGGCTCGAAGCCGGCTGCAAGCTTCAAATCCGTGGTTTCGTCGCTCATTCAGATTCAACCTCTTCCATCGTGGCGCCGCTCCGCCGGGGCGGTGCCATTCGGCGGCACATTACTCGAACTCGGTCGCAATGCCATCGGTCCGATCGCGTGCCTTACGCGCTGCGAGAGACAGCGCTTATCCCCCGGGGCTGATGCTGTGATCCTTTTCAGTCCCGCGGCCGCATGTCATCACGGTAATAGTTGAGGGTGCACACGAATCAGATCGGCGCGAGTTCTATACCGGGCGGCACAAGACACGGGGAGCCAGTGATGGAGCAGGACGGCAAGATCTTCATCGGCAAGAGCAGCAAGCCTGAATACCTGGACCTGAAGCTCGCCAATCGCCATGGCCTCATCACCGGCGCGACGGGCACCGGCAAGACCGTAACGCTGCAGGTGCTGGCCGAAGGCTTTTCGGATGCGGGCGTGCCCGTGTTTGCCGCAGACATCAAGGGAGATCTTTCGGGGATAGCCGCAAAGGGCGAGCCGAAGGACTTCATTGTCAAGCGAGTCGAGGAAGTCGGCCTCGAGGGCTACGAGAACAAAGCCTACCCGACAGTCTTCTGGGACGTTTTCGGCGAGAAGGGCCATTCGGTCAGGGCGACCGTCGAGGACATGGGCCCGCTGCTGCTGTCCCGCATGCTTGAGCTCAACGATGTCCAGGAAGGCGTGCTGAACATCGTTTTCCGGGTCGCCGCGGACGAGGTTGCCGCGGGGCACAAGCAGTTTCTGCTGCTCGATCTCAAGGACCTGCGCGCAGCCCTGACCTACGTATCCGATAACGCCAAGGAGATCTCGACGAAGTACGGCAATGTCGCCGCGACTTCAGTGGGTGCCATCCAGCGGCGATTGCTGGTTCTGGAAGAGCAGGGTGCGAACCAGTTCTTCGGTCAGCCGGAGCTCGACATCACCGATTTCCTCCGCACGACGAACGACGGCCGTGGCTACATCAATCTGCTTGCTGCCGACAAGCTGATGGAGAAACCCCGGCTCTACGGCACCTTCCTGCTGTGGATGCTGACGAAGCTCTGGCAGAAGCTGCCGGAAGTGGGGGATCCGCCCAAACCCAAGCTGGTCTTCTTCTTCGACGAAGCGCACCTGCTGTTCAATGATGCTCCCAAGGCGCTTCTCGAGCGAATCGAGCAGATCGCGCGTCTGGTGCGCTCGAAGGGTGTCGGCGTCTACTTCGTCACCCAGAACCCGATGGACGTGCCGGACACCGTGTCTAGCCAGCTCGGCAACCGAGTGCAGCACGCCCTGCGGGCCTTTACGCCGCAAGAGCAGCGCGCCGTGAAGGCGGCGGCTGGCACATTCCGCCGTAATCCAGAGCTTGATACGGAGCGAGTTATTTTGGAGCTCAAGGTGGGCGAAGCGCTTGTCTCCATGCTCGAGAACAAGGGTGAGCCGTCGATCGTGCAGCGCACGCTGATCCGCCCGCCATCCGGCCGTATCGGTCCGCTGACGGATGCCGAACGTAAGAACCTGATCGACACGAGCCCTGTCTATGGCAAGTACGAAGACGCGCTGGACAGCGAGTCGGCCCACGAGCTGCTGGCCAAGCGCGCTGCTGAGAAGGCCGCCGCTGAGGCCGAGGCTGCGAAGCAGAAGGAGTCGGACGCGCAAGGCTGGGCCAAGGTCATCTTTGGGCGCGGTCCCCGGGGCGGTATGTCCGTCGGCGAACAGGTGGTCCGAGACGTCACGCGCTCGGTCATGCGTTCGACCATCACTCAGGTCAAGAATGCCATCCTCAAGTCCATATTCGGCAGCCGGAGGCGATGACGATGAGGGCGGTAGTTCGCGTCACGGCGGCCGTCAGCTGCTTCTGGGCGATGACATCAGCAGCGGATGCTCAGCAGTCACCGGAAGACCAGGGGCGTGCTTTAGCTGAGCAGCATTGCTCCCGGTGTCACGCTATCGGGCGCGAGGATGTGAGCCGGCTGCCGATTGCCCCGCCCCTGCGCGATCTGCCGAAACGGTACCCGGTCGAGAACCTGGCGGAAGCCTTCGCTGAAGGCATCGTGACGGCGCATCCGGCGATGCCGCAGTTCACCTTCCAGCCGCCGCAGATCGAGGCGTTGCTTGCCTATATCGAGAAAATCGGAACCACCGAGTAGCCAGCTGCCTTGTGGGCAGCAGAACTCACTTGCGTTGCGCGCCGGACTTGGGGTCGATGTCCGGCGGTACCTTCACCCAGGCGCGCCGTGCGCGGGCAAGCTCGAAGCCTTCGTCAAAGAGAGCTGCCTGATATTTGGGATCGAACAGCTCCTTCGGCTTGGCTTGGAACTCCTGCGGCACGAAGGCGAGATTGAACTCCGCCCCGCTGTCCTTCGCCATGCGGTAAATCCGATAAATGTCGTTTCTGTGCTGTGTTTTGACGAGCGTTTCGATGGCCCGCGCTGCAATTGGAAATGCCTGCTCGCGAACAGGTTCGTACTCGGCGTGGTACTTGCCGTTCTTGACGATATAGAGCCGCCGCTTAGGCAGCGCGTCGTAAAAGCGGTCGAGCGCGGTCAAAGGAACGTCGATCGGCGCTACGAACACTTCCCGCGTCGTGCCGCCGTCGACGTGCAGCTCATCGTAGGTCTTTCCGTCGGCGGTGACCGGAATTCTCACCGGCGGCAGTGCGCCGGGGATGGAGGCCGAGGCGAGGAGAACGCTCCGGAAAAGCTCGAGCGCGTTCGGATGTCCGCTGACAGCAATCTCGCCCATGTTCCAGATGACAGGCCGCTGGGCATCGAGATTGGTCGTCAGGATGAGTAGCAGCCGGCCCTTGCGATACTCGGCGGCAATTTCGGACAAGACCCGTCGGTCGATGTAGTTGGCAATGAGCTGCCGAAGCGGACCGCTATCCGTCAGAGATGGACCACCGAACAAGGCTGGCAGGAGCTGCGCCGTGACCAGCTGATTGGTGCCGTAGCGCGTCCAGATCTCACGGAGTTTGCTGTCATAGCGCGGCCCAAGGAAAGCGAAGGGCGCCGTGAGCGCGCCGGCGCTGACGCCGGTGACGACCTCGAACTGGGGACGATCGCCGCGTTTCGTCCAGCCGACCAGCAGACCCGCGCCGAATGCGCCGTCGGATCCCCCTCCCGAGAGCGCCAGGATCTCGACCTCGGCGCGGCTCGTGTTCTTGCGTCCGTCCGAGTGTGCAAGCCGTTTGACGGATGGAAGGCGCGTGCGCAGGGCAGCAGCAATGTCCGAAGGAACCTCGTCACCCCAGGCGCGGACACCCGCGAAATCGATCGGTGTTGCGCGCGAAGCGAGCTCGGCATTGGGCACGGGGATTCGCGCGTCCAGCGTGGCGCACGCTGCCAAGAGCAGCGCTGGAGCGATCACCAGCACCCTATGCAGTATTCGCAAACTCAATATCGCTCCCCCCTCGCAGCGCGACCTGCCAGCCTCCAGGCAAATCTTAGCGGGTGCTACTCGGAAGATGAAAAACGGTCCAGAAATGCGACAAAGTCATGGATAGATCCTAAACAAAAGAGCCGCGGCGATGCGCGGCTCTTCTGTTCTGCAACCAAATTCGAGCGATCAGGCCTTGTCGAGCAGGCCCTCGACGTACTCCCAATTCACGAGGTTGTCGAACCAGGCCTCGAGGTACTTGGGCCGCGCATTGCGGTAGTCGATGTAGTAGCTGTGCTCCCACACGTCGCAGCCGAGAATCGGCTGGGCGCCGTACATCAGCGGGTTCTCGCCGTTGGGCGTCTTGGTCACCTCGAGCTTGCCGTTGTTGATGGTGAGCCACGCCCAGCCGGAGCCGAACTGTGTGACGCCGGCGTTGATGAAATCCGCCCGCAACTTGTCGAAGCCGCCGTAGTCCTGCACCAGCTTCTCGAGCTTGCCCGGCAGCTTGTTGCCGCCGCCGCCCTTCTTCATCCAGTTCCAGAAGTGGGTGTGGTTGTAATGTTGGCCGGCGTTGTTGATTAGGCCCTGGTTCTTGTTCGCATAGGCCGCCTTGACGATTTCCTCCAGGCTTTTGCCTTCCAGCCCAGACCCTTGCAGGAGCTTGTTGCCGGTATCGACGTAGGCCTGATGGTGCTTGTCATGGTGAAATTGCAGCGTCTCGGCCGACATGAACGGCTGAAGCGCATCATAGGCATAGGGCAGGTCAGGTAGCTTGAAGGTCACGGGTGTCCTCCGTCGCGTTTGATTGGACCTAGCAGTGCGGGAGTGGCCGCAAACTAGCCGCTTGTTCCCGTTAAATCAAACGCCGTCGGAGGGGTACAGGTGCCAGCACCCAGGCGGAAAGAATTGGGGCGCAGCGACCCTGAGCACTGCGCCCCCTGGATCACGCCGGGGAAGTTCTTGTCAGGGTGATACCGTGATAACCGCGGGCGGTTGAACGCCCTCTGAATGCGGTATTCATCTTGCATTCATGTCGGGCCGGCGCGCTGGGCCAGTTGATCTGCTCGCGATTTTCAGTTCTATCGCACCTCAATTCCTGCCAGATTGGAAAAACTGCTCATCCGGAGGCTATGGGGAGAGCCGGACGGGGCACGTCAGCTGTCGTTCATTCGACGGATTCCATACCCCTCTCACGTTCATCTCCCCGATTGAACCGCTGCTGACAGGCACACCACCCATGTCTTCTCGCTTCAAGAAATATCTGTTCACGCTGGCCGTTCCGGTTGCTGCTATCGGCATCGGGGCACTCTGGCTGCCAAAAATGATGGGAGGGGACCCGGCCAGCCCGATCTACGAGACGGCTGAGGTCACGCGAGGCCCGATCCGGAGGGTGGTATCCACCTCCGGGCCGGTACGCGCGCTGGTGACGGTCCAGGTCGGCTCACAGCTTTCGGGCCAAATCCGGACGGTGCTGGCCGATTACAATACGGAGGTGAAGGAGGGTGACGTTCTCGCCGAGCTCGACGCGAAAACGTTCGCGGCTCGCGTCGCCCAGGCCAAGGCCGATCTCGCCTCAGCCAAGGCGCAGCTCGTCAATCAGCAGGCCGCCGTCCTCAAGGCGGAGGCGGTGCTGCGGCAGGCCGAACGGGCCATCGATCGCCAGCAGAAGCTCGCGGACCGGGGCATCTCCGCTCAAGCCTCCCTCGATGCCGCCATTCGCGACGCCGACGTGGCCCGGGCCGATCTCACCATCGCGCAGGCTCAGGTCGAGAACGCCAAGGCGGTCATCGCTCAGCGGGAGGCGCAGCTCGAGCAGGCGCAAATCGATCTCGATCGCACCGTGATCCGCTCGCCCATCAACGGGACGGTCATCTCGCGGACTGTGGACGTTGGGCAGACCGTGGCAGCCAGCCTGCAAGCCCCGGAGCTGTTCCAGATCGCGCAGGATCTGCGGCGCATCCGCATCGAGGCGCAGGTGAACGAGGCGGATGTCGGCGTGATTTCCGAAGGCAATCCGGCAACCTTCACCGTCGATGCATATCCTGAACGCACGTTCCAAGGCCGGGTGACACAGGTGCGGCTTGCTGCGACGGAGCTCGAGAACGTCGTCACCTATACGGTGATCGTCGAGGCGTCGAACGAAGACCGCAAGCTCTACCCGGGCATGACCGCCAATTTGCAGATTGTGACGGCGGAGCGCGACAACGTTCTGCGCCTGCCCAACAGCGCGCTGCGCTTCAGGCCACGCGGTGAGACGGCCGGAAGGACCGGTGGTGGCAATCCTGCAGATCGTGCTGCGCGCATGGCCGAGCGTCTCAAGGTCGAGCTCAATCTGACTGACGAGCAGGTGGCGACGCTCGTCGAGACACTCAATCGGTCCATGGCTCAGGCCAGGGCCGAGCAGCCGAAGGCCCCCGCTTTCGGGCGGCCGCAGCGGGCTGGCGGCGACCAGAGCGGCGCGGGCCGGTTCATGAAGCGCATCGAGCAGATCATCGCGCCGATGCTGACCGAAGATCAACGGCCGCTGTTCGAGCGCTGGAAGCAGCAGCGTGAGAACATGCGCACGGCGACCGTGTGGGCTCTGGGCACGAACGGCCAGCTCGAACAGCGGTTCGTCCGGCTCGGCCTCGGTGACGACCAGTTCACGGAGATCGTCGGCGGCAACGTCGAAGCGGGTGCCGAGCTGGTGGTCCGCGCGCGGGAGGCCCGCTCATGACGGTCGTGGCAACAATGCCTCGCCCGGAGAAGCGGACGAGCACAGCGCTGATCGCAGCCAGCGGCGTGTCGAAGATCTACACCATGGGCGACCAGACAGTGCGGGCGCTCGACGATGTCTCGCTCGAGATCGCGGAAGGCGAGTTCGTAGCGATCATGGGGCCTTCCGGTTCGGGCAAGTCGACGATGATGAACCTGATCGGCGCCCTCGACGTGCCGACCTCGGGCAGTCTATCGATCGACGGGCGAGACATCTCCGCGCTTTCCTCCGACGAGCTCGCCGACCTTCGCAATCGGACGATCGGGTTCGTGTTCCAGCAGTTCAACCTGCTGCCGCGCACACCCGCACTCCGCCAGGTCATGCTGCCTCTGCTCTACGCCAACCCCAAGCCGGCCGATCCGGAAGCGTTGGCGCGGCGGCGGCTGGAGCAGGTCGGGCTGGCAAGCCGTATGGACCACCACCCGCGCCAGCTTTCGGGTGGTCAGCAGCAGCGCGTCGCCATCGCTCGCGCGCTCGTCAACGACCCGAAAATCCTGCTCGCCGACGAGCCGACGGGCGCACTCGATACCAGGACGACCGCCGAAATCATGCAGCTCTTCTGCGACCTGAACGAGCAAGGCATCACGGTCATCGTCGTGACGCACGAACCGGATGTCGCCGAGTACGCCCGGCGAAAGATCGTGTTCCGTGACGGATGTATCGTCGAGGACAAGCTGCAGGCGGGCTTTCAGAGGAGGGCCGCGGAATGAGCCTCATCGACAGCTTGTTCGTTGCGCTCGCTGCTTTGCGCACGAACCTGTTGCGGTCCGTGTTGACGACGCTCGGCATCATCATCGGCGTCGGCTCCGTCATCATCATGGTGGCGGTCGGCTCGGGCGCGACGAGCGAGATCGATCGGCAAATCGCATCGCTCGGCTCCAACATGCTGGTCGTCTATCCCGGCGACTCCCGCGTGAGGGGGCGGTCTGCAGGCGCAGGTACGAGATTGCCCCTTTCCGAGCGCGACCTGCAGGCGATCCGCGACAAGGTTCCTGGTGTGATCGCTATTTCGGGTTATCTGCAGGGCAACGCGCCTGTCGTGTTCGGCAACATGAACTGGACGACCTCGATCGGCGGAATCCACGACCAGTATCTTTCGGTGCGCGATTGGGCGCTTGCGGAAGGGCGGGAAATGACGCCCCAGGAGGTGGTTTCCGGAGCGCGTGTGGCGATCATCGGTCGGACTGTCGCTGAAAAGCTGTTCGGGGCGGGCGACCCGCTCGGCGCCAGCATCCGTATCCGGAACGTGCCGTTCCAGGTGATCGGCGTTCTGAGCTCAAAAGGCCAAACAAGTTTCGGCCGCGATCAGGACGACATCATCTTTATTCCTGTTACAGCAGCGCGCGGCCGCATCATCGGCAGAAGCCAGGTGGTGAACGACCAGGTCGGCCAGATCTACGTCAAATTCGAGCCGAATGCAGATCTTTCGGCTGCGCAGGAGGAAATCGAAATCGTTTTGCGCGAGCGGCGCCGCATTCAGCCGGGCGCAGAGGACGACTTCAATGTGCGCAATCTGGCCGAGTTTCTGAAGACGCGTACGGCGGCACTCTCCACCATGAGTTGGCTGCTCGGGGCGACCTCGGCCATCTCCCTCGTTGTCGGCGGCATCGGCATCATGAACATCATGCTCGTGTCGGTGACGGAGCGCACGCGCGAGATCGGCCTCAGGATGGCGGTCGGCGGCCGCCGGAGGGACATCCTTCTGCAGTTTCTCGTGGAGGCGGTCACTCTCAGTCTGCTCGGCGGCATCATAGGGATCGCGATCGGCATCGGCGGAGCTGCGATCGTCGCTGTCTCGGCCGAATGGCCCATCCTCATCAATGCCGAGGCGGTAGGAGTTGCCTTGGCGGCTGCGGCGCTGACGGGGATCCTGTTCGGCTTCTTCCCCGCACGCCGCGCTGCGCTGCTCAACCCGATCGACGCGTTGCGTAGCGAGTAGGTGCGATGCGCGGGACGCCATACGCAGGCTCACAAAACTCTTTTCGTAGGTGCGCTCCGCCTGAGTTAATCAGGCACTGTTCGCTGGCTCCTGAGTTGGTGTAGTGTGCGCCTCACTGATGAAAGGGGAGGGGCGTCATGGTCGCGTTTCGGGACCTGTGGCTCGGTCATCCGATCAACGAGTCCGTTCAGTCGCCGTGCATAGCTCCGCGTGACCTGACGAACCTGGAAGGAACGGCGGTCGGCCGTGGATTTCCGGTATTTTCCAACCAGTGCGCCATTCGCATGGGGGTGGCGCTGAAGCGTGCCGGCGTCACGGCCAGCCAGCTATCCGGCTGTGCGCACTGCTCCGTGCACCCGCGCGAGGAGATGCATTTCATCAATGCGACCCAACTCGCGAATACGATCGCGCGGGCCAACCTCCCCGGCGTCGGGTCGCGCGAAATCATCAGCGGCCAAGATGCTGCGAACTTCTATCCCAAGATTTTCGGCCGCACTGGCATCATCTTCATCCAGGACTACTGGCGCCGCGGCTCCGACGCGCCGGGCCGTCCGACCGGCGACCACATCGACGTGTGGAACGGCTATCGCTCGTCCGCGAAGTGGCTGATGGAGTGGTTCTCCTGGCTCGGCTACTACTCCAACTACGCCGAGGCGCGCGAGATCTGGTTCTGGGAAGTGAAGTGAGCTGCGTGCATTTCCCACGGCCGAACCCACCTCACAAGGAGCACGCCTGATGCGTTATCTCATCGCCATGATCTTCGCGATCATTGCTGCGGCGGGGGCGACGGTATTCGTGAGCTCGCCCGTGGCGACCTGGGTCGTCAACCAGTTCGTGTTTGAAAGCCCCGATGAGGTCGGCGACCTCCATGCGATCGTTTTCATGGCTGTCAACATCCTGAGCCTCGCCATCGGCTGGACCATCGGCTGGTGGCTCGGGAACTTCGAGAAGCCGCAGAAAATCTGATCCGTTCCGCGAACCCGCCTTTGCTCTCCCGGTCCGGGCCGATTATATCTCGCCCGAGCAATCGGGACCGATCTCATGAAGCTGTTTCTGCTCGCCTGCGCCGGTGGTGCACTTGGCGCGGGCGCACGCTATCTCGTTTACGCCGAATTCACCCGCCGACTCGGCGCTGCCTTCCCGTGGGCAACGCTAGCGGTAAACGTCGTCGGCTCTCTGCTGATCGGCGTGCTCGCGGCTCTGCTCATCGAACGTCTGTCTGACACGGTTGGCCTCCGCGTGTTCCTCATCACCGGAATCCTCGGCGGTTTCACGACGTTTTCTGCGTACTCGCTCGACCTCGTTTCGCTGATGGAGCGCGGCGCGGCCGGAAGCGCGCTTTTCTACGCCGCGAGCTCCGTCGTCCTTTCCATCGCCGC
>Ga0180216_1003978_pt1 | contig 11365 bp, 17 predicted proteins | sample eDN3rd37CBELigMG_FD_128879 | JGI IMG/M metagenome (GOLD analysis project Ga0180216, IMG submission 128879) | Enriched Miracle-Growth compost microbial communities from Emeryville, California, USA - eDNA 3rd pass 37_C BE-Lig MG (version 2)... ...
CCACGTGGCCAGAAATGACGTCATCGGACTGAGGCGCACGCGGGCGGCGGCGGACGACGGACGACGGCGACGAAGAAGAGGACGAAGAAGAAGGAGGAGGAGGAGGACGAAGAAGAAGAAGAGGAGGAGGAGGAGGACGAAGAGGAGGACGAAGAGGAGGAGGAAGAGGAGGAGGAGAACAGGCGAAGAACAGGAGGAGGAGGACGGACGACGACGAAGAACAGTGGCGAAGGACAACGACGAACGGCGGTGAAGGAGCAGAAGGCCGACGTGCAGGACGCCTTCCTTGGCGAGGACGAGGTGGAGGCAGAGAACGTGGGTGGAACGACCCCCGTCCCACCGGCGACACGGCGACGAGGACGCGCCAGGTGCAGCCGCAGCAGCGCGGACGTCGGCCACTCCACTGCCCCAGCTGCCGTGCGGCAACTACTGCTGGGCAACGATGAAGGTCACGGACGTCAAGGCGGCTGCCGGCCGCGAGCAGCGCATCGCCGTCCACAGCCACATCCGCGGCCTCGGCCTGCGCGAGGGCACGAGCGTCGCCGAGCCGCTCGCCGCGGGCTTTGTCGGGCAGGCCGACGCGCGCGAGGCACGTCGGCGTGCCCTTGCTTCCGCCACTCGCCGCCCGTGCACTAACGCGTGCCGCTTGCGCCCGTTCTGCGCCTGGTGCACCCCAGGCGGCCGGCATCGTGGTCGACATGATCAAGAGCAAGAAGATGGCGGGCCGCGCGCTGCTGCTGGTCGGCGCGCCGGGCACGGGCAAGACGGCCATCGCGCTCGCCATGTCGCAGGAGCTCGGGCCCAAGGTGCCCTTCTGCCCGATGGTCGGCAGCGAGGTCTACTCGGCCGAGGTCAAGAAGACCGAGGTGCTCATGGAGAACTTTCGCCGCGCGATCGGTGCGGCCCCGGCCCGCCCGCCTTGGCAGCGGCGGCGTTGGCGTGAGGGGCACGCCCCGCTGAGCTGAGCGCCTGGACTTGCCCTGTCCCATGCCTCCCCACTCCGCAGGCCTCCGCATCAAGGAGACCAAGGAGGTGTACGAGGGCGAGGTCACGGAGCTGACCGCCGAGGAGGTCGAGTCGGCCACGGGCGGCTACGCCAAGACCATCTCGCACGTCATCATTGGCCTCAAGACCGTCAAGGGCACCAAGCAGCTCAAGCTGGACCCGACCATCTACGAGAGGTGAGTACCGGCGGCGGCCACCGACGCGTGCCGTGCGAATCTAACCTCGGCAGGGGGCCACTGGACTTGTTGCGCGCCGTGGCCGCGCCAGCCTGCAAAAGGAGAAGGTGTCGGTCGGCGACGTCATCTACATCGAGGCCAACTCGGGCGCGGTCAAGGTGCGCCGAGCGCTCGTGCGGCGGCGCACCGATAGCGGCCGGCAGCGACTCATGCGCCCCACCGCTCCCGCGCTGGGGCCCAACCACAGCGCGTGGGCCGGTGCGACGTGTACGCGACCGAGTACGACCTGGAGGCGGACGAGTACGTGCCGCTGCCCAAGGGCGACGTGCACAAGAAGAAGGAGGTCATCCAGGACGTCACGCTGCACGACCTGGACGTCGCCAACGCGCGGCCCCAGGTGCGTGCACGCGCACGCGCCGCCGCGGCCCCTCCGCCGCCACGCATCCGTGGCTGACGGACCCGTTGCTGCGGCGGCGGCTTTGACGCGCCGCGGAGCTTGCCAGGGCGGGCAAGACATCATGTCGATGATGAACCAGCTCATGAAGCCGCGCAAGACCGAGATCACCGACAAGCTGCGGAAAGAGATCAACAAGGTCGTGAACAAGTACATCGAGACCGGCGTCGCCGAGCTCGTGCCGGGCGTGCTCTTCATCGACGAGGTGCACATGCTGGACATTGAGTGCTTCACCTACCTGAACCGCGCGCTCGAGTCGTCCCTCTCGCCGATCGTCATCTTTGCCACCAACCGCGGCATGTGCCCCGTCCGGTGCGTGCGCCTTTGGACGCCCCGCGCGCGGCGCTATGGCCGTCGTACTCAACGCCGCGCCCCCATGCCTATGCCCCCGCGTTGCCTCCGACAGCGGCGCGGACGACATCGTCGCGCCGCACGGCATCCCGACGGACCTGCTGGACCGGGTGACCATCATTCGGACGCTGCCGTACACCGTGGACGAGATGGCCACCATCATCAGCATCCGCGCCAAGACCGAGGGCCTCACGACGGCCGACGGCACCGTCGCACTCCTCGCGCAGATCGCCGACCAGACGTCGCTGCGGTACAAAACACGCCCAAGCAAGGGGACGCAGGAACGCGCCGGCGCTCACCTAATGCCCATCCCCCTGACCGCCCCCCCGCCGCGCGCACGCGCCAGGTACGCGGTGCAGCTGCTGACGCCGGCGTCGATCCTGGCCAAGAGCCGCGGCAAGGACGCCATCGAGCCCGAGGACGTCGAGCAGAGCCGGACGCTCTTCTTCGACGCCAAGACGTCGGCAAAAATCCTCGTGCAGAACGCGACCAAGTACATTTCCTAGAGAGGCTAGCGATAGAGTGTACCCCCGCCGCGCGCGCGGCACGCTGTAGAAAACACCAGAGGGCGGATAAAGGGACGGTTTACTGTAGTGCGTTTACGTTTTAGGCCGACGAAAGTTCCAAACAAGCGACCGGCCGCAGGCGGCCACGGTAGTATACAAGGCACATTATGCGGCACCCCGCGGTGGGGGGAGGCCGAACCGACACAACGCATCGCCTCAACGCACCGCCTCATTCACACAGGGCGCAACTCGGCGCGCACGCTTACACCGCCTGCCCGCTGCCCGGCGCCGCGGGTGCGGCGGCGTACGCCGGCCTTTGCGCCGGGACCAGCGCGGGCAGGCCCGGCAGCCGCAGCCCGCCCGGGTGCGCGTGCACGACGTCCATCCGGTCGTCGTCCTGCTTGTCCCCGCCGTGCGGGGCCGCGCTCGTCGCCGCGCCGCCGCCCTCCTCGGCCTTCCGCTTCGTGCGCCTGGGTCGGGGCAGCGACCGCGCGGCAGCGCGCCAGGTCCATCTCAGCCGACGCTCACGTCGTGTGCGCGCGTGTGCGCCCGTGCGGCGTACCGTCCAAGGATGCCGGACTGGTCCACGGGCCCGAGGCGCATGGTCGAGCCGCGCTGCACGATGGGCGTGCCGGGAGACTGCTCGGCCGTCCGCTGGAAGTTGACACCGACGCGGAAAACGTCGCGCAGCGACACCACGCCCTTGGTCTCGCGGATGATGGCCGGCGAGTACAGCGGCGCCGGCATGGCCTCGGTGCCGCGCAGCCACGGGTGCGACAAGAACTCGTTGATGGTCATGCGCTTCTTGGCGTCGACCGTGAGACACCGCCGGATAATGTCGCGCGCCATCTCCGACACTGCGCGGGGGACGGGCACCGCGGCGCGCGTAGGGTGCGCAGCGGTAAGCGCGAGAGCACTTGCGCGCTACCGCCGCGGCGGCGGCGGTGCCGGCGGCCGGGGCGGGGGCCCGTACCGTTGGCGCCGGGCTCGTTGCCGGAGGGGAACTCGAAGCGGCCCATGCGGATCTTGTCCTTGAGCGACCGGACAGTCTTGCCTCGGTCGTCCTCGTCGTTGTAGAACGGGAAGCCGCCGAACAGGACAATGTACGTCAGGCAGCCGAGCGCCCACATGTCCACGCTCTGCCGCGGCCCAAGCATGCCGGCAGTCGCGCGTGGAGGCGCGGTCAGCACGCACGTCGTGCGCCCGCGCCGGCGCGCCGCGCCACGGCGCCGCACCTTGTCGTAGCGCCCGCCGCTGAACATCTCGGGCGCCATGTACTCCTTGGTCCCGACCGGCGTGACCGTCTGGCCGTTGGCGTCCTGCAGGAGCTTGGCGAGGCCAAAGTCGCCAATCTTGAGCTCGGGCGAGTCCGGCGCCACGAACATGAGGTTCTCGATCTTGATGTCGCGGTGCGCCACGTTGCGCGAGTGCATGTACGCGACGCCGTCTGGAGGCGACGCAGCGTGCGGAGCGGACGCCATACGGTACGTGAGCGGATGGCGGGCAGGCCTGCGGCGCCGCCAAACGCGCCGGCACGTACTCGCGACCTGCGCAATGATGTGCCGCGCGTCGTTCTCGTTAAAGTTGGTCTGCGGCGGCGGCGCCCCGCCGAGCCAGCGCGGCCGCAGCGTTTAGCGCGTCCGACGGCCGCCGCGCCACGCGGCGTCGCGGCCGGCGGACCGTACCAGCTTCTCCAGCCGCTCAAAGAGGTCGCCGCCGCGCATGAGCTCCATCTTGAGCACAAAGTAGTGCTCGGTCTCCACGCTGTTGTACAGCCGGATAATGTTCTTGTGCACGAGCATGCTCATGATGTTGACCTGCCCGCGCACGAGATCGCGGCGGCTTTCCCGCCGGCCATGTCAGCACGCCCCCCTCCCGCCGTGCTCTGCGCCTGCCCGTGGCCGCGCGCTCACGCGCACCTCGTTGCGGATGTTTTGCCGCTGCTTCTCGTTGAGCCGCGTCTTCTCGACGACCTTGACAGCGTACTCGCGCTGGTCCTGCGGGTCGTAGGCGCGGTACACGCGGCCAAAGTAGCCGTGGTTGATCTCGGCGCCCATCCGCAGCGACGGCATGCCGGGCAGGCTCGTGTGGGGCGCCAGCGGCGCGGTCAGCGAGGAAGTCATGGTGGCGGCCGCGATCAGCACCGGGTGGTGCGACGGCGGCGGCGGCAGTGGCGGCGGTGGCAGCAGCAGCAGCAGCAGCAGCAGCAGCTGGCGGCGTAACCGGCCACGTCCGTCCTCAGCAGGCGCGGCCCCGATCGCGCGTCGCCTGCGACCGCACCGCACCGCGTCAGCGCTGCGTGCGCTCGAGCGCTGGGGCGACGCGTGCGCAGTTGCTTCCGGCGCGTCCCGTGCGTCCCGTGCGTCCGCTGCGTGCGGCGTCGAACAGGCGTTCGCTGCGTGCTGCGTCGGCGTCGGCGGCGTGCGCGTCGCGAGGCGGCGGCCGCGGCCCACGCTGCTCCACTGCGTGGTCGGCACGCAGGCACCCGCCGAGGCCGGCCTGGGAGCGCCCTCTCCGGCCCGACCGTTGCCTAGCGGCCGCTCGTACGGTCCACGCCGCTTCACAAGCGCAGCACAACTCGCGCCCGTCCGCACCGGTACGCCTTGGTCCGTGCCCGCCGCCCTCCGCGTCCGCCGCGTCCGCCTCGTCCGCCACAGATTGCGCGGCGAGATGCACCACGCGTTGCACGCGATGCACGCGGCGATGCGCACGAAGCGCGCGAGATGCCGCGATCGCCCGCTGCCGCTGCGTCTGCCTCCGCCGTCCCGGTGCGTCCTGTGCGCCCTGCGTAGGCCTTTCGCGTGCGTTCTCTGAACGCCGCCGCCGTCGCCTGCGTCGATGGCGGCGAAGAATGTGCGTCGTTGGAACTGAGTTCGCCAAGTTGGATTTCGCGACTATCAAAGTTCGATTTCGCGACTATCAAAGTTCGATTTCGCGACTATCAAAGTTCGATTTCGCGACTATCAAAGTTCGATTTCGCGACTATCACAATTCGATTTCGAGACCATCCAAGGTCGATTTCGCGATTTCCAACGTCGATTTCGCGACTATCCAAGTTCCATTTCGCGACTATCAAAGTTCGATTTCGCGACTATCCAAGATCGATTTCCCGACTATCCAAGTTAGATATCGAGACGATCCAAGTTAGATTTTGGACTACGGACTCGGTAGCTGAACAGGGAGATGCATCGTCCTGTCAGCGCAGGCACATGGCCATGCATGTGCCTTCCCGGCCTGCACTCTGAACGGACCATGCCGGCCATGCATGCATGTCGGCACCTATCGACGTCTTTCTGCCCAGCCATCTGCCCGCGTCGACCCTATAGAGGCCTATTCGTGCGCATCCAGGTTCATACGGGCAATGACTGTACACAGACTGTTGGTACGAGGACGCACTAGCCCCATAGGGCCCCATACACACGCATGCACGCCTGGTACACGCCGCGGCGGACATCCGCGTCACGGACGGTGCCTAGCCCTCACTTCTTGCCGTGTGCGTAGTCGGCGTACGACTCGATGTAGAACTGGTCCGGGCGGGTGGTGGCGCGGACGGCCGGCAGCGCGAGGACGGCGTCGCGCCAGGCCAGGAAGGGCGCGAGCTCGGGCGTCTGCGGCAGCTGCAGGTTGCGGTAGTGGGTCAGGACGACGAGGCGCGGCACCCACGGCGCCAGGAGGATGTCGGCGACCGACACCTGCTCGCCGAGGAAGAAGGGGCCCTTGCCGCCCGAGGCGGCGCGCTGCGCGGCGCCAAAGCCGGCGAGCGCGGCGTGCAGCTGCGTGGTGGCCTCGGCCTGCTGCTCGGGCTCCTGCGCGCGGAGCAGGCCGTAAAAGTGCTTGATGACGTTGCCGACGACCTGCTCCACAAAGAGGTCGGTGAGCGCCTGCTGCTTGGGCGTGAGCTTGGTCAGCACCTTGCCTGGGTTGGGCGCGTCGCCGGTGGCGGCCGCGAGGTTGAGCAGGTAGTTGGTGATCACCGCGCTCTCGGCGAGGCCCTCGGGGAAGTCGGCGCTGCGGAGCACGGGCACCTTGGCCACCGCGTTGGGGCTCTTATCGGCGCCGGTCGCCTTGGCGTAGGCCTCGAGGAACTCGGGCGACTTGTTCTTGAGGTCGACCTCGAGCGCGTTGTACGGCAGGCCGAGCAGCTCGAGCGTGAGCCACGCGCGGTGCGCGAACGGGCACACCGTCGCGTAGTAAAAGTCGAAGGCGCCGGTCTTGCCGGCCGCGCCGCTGCCCTCGGGCGCCATGGTGGCTGGTGGGGCGGGAGGCGGAGGGGGCTCTCGCAGGGTGGTGGCAGTGGCTGTAGGGCGAAAAGGGTTCTGAGGCGGAACCCCTGCGCGCTGAGTCATCCACACTCCCACGTCGTCGCTCGCTCGTGGCCGATGCGCCGCACGACGGTGCCGCTGCTGCTCGTCTCACCGCTCGATGCCGCAAAACGACGACCGACTAAGCTGGCTGATGCCGACGTCTCTCCAGGGCGGGTTGTGGGCCGATGCCGGTACGGGGTGCGTGGCTTCTTCGGTAGGCCGGTGTCTGCCGCATGCTCTCTAGTGCGCTGCCACGGAAGCCGATCGAAGGCCGTCGAAGCTCTTTTCCTTAGTCAGCACGGAAATTGTCTTCCCTGTCACCCCCGCGCCCGCACTGCCGCCATAGGAATTCTGCCGCGCGATTCTGCCGGTGGCGACCCTCCGTCCCGGCGGAAGAACTATGGCGTCATCTTGCGCCGCAATGAGGCGTGCCAAGGTGGGCGCGTCCGGGGGCTGACGGAGGCGGTGTGCCGAGGAGGATACAGGACGAGGATACAGGACGAGGATACAGGACGAGGCGAGGATACAGGGCGAGGATACAGGACGAGGATACAGGACGAGGATACTACAGGACGAGGATACAGGACGAGGATACAGGGCGAGGATACAGGACGAGGATACAGGACGAGGATACAGGACGAGGATACAGGACGAGGATACAGGGCGAGGATACAGGACGAGGATCGACACACGCGCCGACGCCCCATGCCGACAATACACATGCCAAGGATGCAGGACGAGGATCCACAGCGAGGATACCGGACGCGGATAACGTCGTGAGGTTGCGCCGCGCGGCCTCGGTCAGTGTGAGTTATAGATCGAGCGCGCCTCCCACCCCCCTAGTAGGCGAAACCGCAAAGTGTTTATAAAGCGTGAACACAGAAGACGGCCATGCACCGCTGAGGCGGCATGGGGACAGGTCCTTTGGCCCATGTACACTATTTACACAATTATGCTCTTTGCAGACAACGTTAGAGTTCGGGATACAGGGAGCGCAACCAAGGGTTCGCCACGTAGCGGCCGCGCCGGAAGGTGGCAAAGTACCGGCCAAGGTCCGGGTGCAGCGCTGGCGCCGGCGCCTCCTCGGCCACTGTCATGGGCGCCGGCCAGATGCGCTGCGTGCACGGCAGCCCCCGACGAGCACCAGTGCGGCCCTCCTCAGCACGCGGCGCCGACACAGATGGCGTGGGCGCGGGTGGACGCCCTACCCGCGTGCCGTTGTCGCAGAGGATCTCGTAGGTCGGCGTCTCGTCGGCGGCCGCGCTCGGCGACGCCGCGTCCAGCGTGCCCCACCCGGCGGTGTCGCGCGCGCGGCGCCAGCCAATAACCACGCCGCGCAGCGGCACCCGCGTGTGCCGCACGACCGTGCCCACCGTCAGGATGCCCGCGTCTGCCCGCTCGCGGTACTTCTATCAACGGTCAAGTCCCGCTGGTAGGCAGCGCGCCGTGAGCAGGCCGCCCCAGCGCGCATCCACCGCCGCCGCGTGCACGCACCTTGGGCGGGCGCTCCACGCCCACTTTGCGGTGGTACTCGGCGACGAGGGTCATCCGCGACAGCAGGTCCTCGTACGAAGCCTGGACGGGCACACGGCGCGAACGACGGCGTGGGCGGTCAGGAGGGCGGCGCCTGCCGAGCACAGGCGCCGCGCGCGTACCGCAATGTGGCTAAAGGTGGCGGGGTTGCTCGTGTTGGCGCGGCGGAGCACGTCGCGCAGGACGGCCATATCGGCGCGAGCACGCTTGTAGTACTCGTCGTAGTTGAGCGGGTCGTGCAGCATGAACCGCGCCAGCAGCTGGAGCCGCGTCGCGTGCAGGTGGCGCGTCGGCGCCACCAGCAGTGCCTGCATCCACAGCCCCCACCCTGCACTATAGTACGGCTCAGCATACAGGGAGCTCTGGGACTGTTCCCACGCGCCGCGGCGCACCAGGTCCAGGTGGGCGAGCACCGCCGGCTCGTAGCGGCCGAGCCGCTGGAACGCGCTGAGCAGGTTCGTGCTTACTCGCTGGAACGTGTCTGCGTGGGGTCGCAGCGCCACAGGAGGAGAGCACACGTGTCAGCGGCCGGGGCCCCTACCGGCGCGCCGCACGCCCCGCTAATATGATTAGAGCGGGTGCTGTACCTCGCGCGGTCATGTTAAAGTTGTGCCAGACGGGGGCTTCCTCGGCCGGGCTCGTCGCCCCTTTCGCCGCGTCGCTGGCGACGGCGGAGGCGCCGGCGGCGTTGGGCGGCGCCGTCGCCGTCGCGATGAGCCGGCGCAGGTCGGCCTCCGCCTCCATCAGCCCACCGCTGGCGACGTCGATGAACGTCGTGCCGGACCGCAGCATCACGTGGTAGGGCACGTCTGCGGGCCGCGCGCAGCACCCTCCTTCCCGGCACGCGTGAGGACATTGCAGCACCACCGCGTAGCCTCGTGGGTGCCGCGCCGTACTGGCTAGCGCGACCGGCAGGCCGAGCCGCGCGGCGACGGCGCCGTACAGCGCGCACAGGCTGATCTGGTTGCCTGCGCACGGCCCCGAGGGACAGCGGATGGCGCCACGCCCCTCGTTAGTGCACGCGAGCGCGCCGTCTTTCGACGCAGGGCCACGCCGCACCGAGGCGCCGCTGGACGACGGCGGGGAGGAAGCTGTTGCGCGGGTCGTAGTAGGCCTCCGGGTTCTCCGGCGTGCCGCGGTTGAGCGCAAAGCCGTAGTGCTGGAAGAAGACGGCGTTCAGCGCCGGTACCCACGTCGTGGGCTTGTCCACGTCCACCTCTGAGTGTTGCGCGGCGGGCCAATGCAGCGGACCGCCTGTGAGCCGCCCTCCATGCCGGCCCCTCCGACCAGGCTGGCCAGCGTCGTACCGCCGCGCACAAGCAGCGCTCGGGCGCGCCGCGTGGCGTCGTCGAGGAAGGCGAGGACGTCGTGCTCGTGTGCCGTCGGGTCGTGCCACTGCGCCATCGCAATGAGGCCGCGCAGCAGCGGCGGCCACGCGTCGGGGTCCCCCGGCATGGGCCGCTCCGCGCACGCACGGACGATGCTCGGCCAGGCCTGCGCGACCCTGCGGCAGCGGCCCGGCCCGCCGGCGGTCGGGGACGAGGCGTCAGGGGGGTGCCCACGAACGGGCTATGCACCCCGTTCGGGACGCACCGCTCGCGGGCCTGCTTCAATGCCAGCTGCCGCATGTAGTAGCTGCGCAGCAGGTCCGGCACGTCGGGCCCCGCCGCGTCCCAGTAGGCCTGCGGGTTCGCCGGTTTTACGCTTACGCACTCTGCTGCTTAGCCTCGTCGCAGGTAGCAAGACACAGGCCGCCGTGTCGGGACGTACGGCGACCTCGTCGACCTGCTGGGTGGCGAGCGTCTTCTCGAGGAGCGCGAGCTTGGCGGCCTCGCTGTCGGCGGCGCCCAGCGACCAGTCCAGCACGGCCGTCCACGGCGGCGGCGGCGGCGGCGGCGGCGGCGTGGCCGCGCCGGGCTCCGTGTCCAGCGCTGCCGTTCCTGCTGGAGGTGGCCGCCGCGGCGGCTCGGCCGGCGGCACGGCCGTCCCGGCCGCCAGCCACCGCCGCCAGCCCGCCCCCGCGGCGGCACTCGAAACTCGCCGCACGGGCCGCCCCGTCCGCAGCGCCGTCCGGCCGACGACCGCGGCCGCCGGCCGCAGCCACCGCGTCGTCCACATGGCGCTGCTGCCGCTGCGGGTCCACCTTTAGGTGCGCGCGCGGGCGGCCACCAGGCTGCCAGGTGTTGGCATCCCCGGGACCTCCCCCTCCCGCCGCCAGCGCCGCGTTCAGCCGTCCACCACGCCAACGCCCGCACGTCACGTCCCGCGTCCTCCAGGTCCTCCAGGTCCTACGAGTCCTACCAGTCCTACCAGAGCGCCAGATGCGCCACCCGCCTCCTCGTCCTCGCCCCGCGTCCTCTTCAGCGTCCTCTTCAGCGTCCTCGTCCTCGTCCTCGTCTCGTCACGCTCATAAGTGACGTCACTCAGTAAGCAAGGATTACGTCACCCAGCTATCATAGTTGACGTCACTCAGTAAGCAATGACTACGTCACTGCACACCCATGGGTGACGTCACTCAGTAAGAGATGACTACGTCACCCAGCGCTGACGTTCCTCAGTAGGACATGCGACGTCACCCAGCTCTCATAGGTGACGTCACGAGGTAGCAAGGGCCGACGTCACCCCGCACCCCTAGGTGACATCACGCAGTGCCATCCCATGACGTCATCGCCGGGGGCGTCGTCGGTCGTTGAGACCGGCAGATTTGCATTCTCGCCGAGACCCGATTTCAGGCACAGACGGTCAACGTTGCCGGCTTGACACGCGCAATTAAGCGCCCCCCATCGGCCACCCATGGGGCCTAGAGGCAGCACCGCGATGCGCGCGCATCCCATGATCACGGGCCCGCCACCACGGGCGGACGACGCGGCGCGGCCGCGGTGCCAAAAAGATCGGCGTTTCTGCGACGATTTTCGCGCCATCGCCGCGGTCTGTTGGGGGGGGGGGGGGGCGCCCCTTCTCCCACCCACCCCACCCCAATGGGGGCCCCGGCCCGGGGGGGACGACAGAGGGGGGGGGCTCCCCCCAGGGCCCCCC
>Ga0180216_1003979_pt1 | contig 11364 bp, 12 predicted proteins | sample eDN3rd37CBELigMG_FD_128879 | JGI IMG/M metagenome (GOLD analysis project Ga0180216, IMG submission 128879) | Enriched Miracle-Growth compost microbial communities from Emeryville, California, USA - eDNA 3rd pass 37_C BE-Lig MG (version 2)... ...
AGACCGCGCACGTGGAGACAGTCGCGGAACTCGAGCGGGTTGCCCGGAGCGGAAGCTGATGCGCTACATCGTCACGATTGGAGACCGCGTCTTCGAGGTCGATCTCGCTGGCGACGTGCCTCGCGTGGATGGCGTGCCGTTCACCGTCGACAGCGCCCGAGTGGCTGGTGGCGCGGCCAGGCACCTGCTCATCGACTCCCGATCGATCACGGTCGTACCCGCCCGTGGAGATGCGCCCGGCCGGTGGGAGATCCGCGCCGGCGGATACCACTTCGATGCCCACGTGGAGGACGAGCGCACGCGGGCGCTCCGCGCGTTCACCCGCACCACAGCGGCAGTCGCTGGCCCTCAACCGCTCGTGGCCCCCATGCCCGGGCTGGTGGTGCGCATCCTGGTCGAACCCGGCCAGGAGGTGGTGGCTGGCCAGGCGCTCGTCACGATCGAGGCGATGAAGATGCAGAACGAGCTCGCGGCCGTCGCCCCCGGCACAGTGACGCGCGTCGCCGTGGCTGCGGGCGAAGCAGTCGAGCGTGGCGCGGTCCTGATCGAGTTCGAGTAGCCGCACCCCCTCTGATCCCCTCGTCGCCGGAGGTACCGTGAGTCACGAGAGCCAGCGCCGCGAGCGGAAGGAGCGGTTCACGACGACGGATGGCCTGCCGATCGAGCAGGTGTATACGCCCGGGACCGGAGCAGTCGATCACGATGCCGATCTCGGCATGCCGGGCGAGTTCCCGTTCACGCGCGGCATTCACCCGGCGATGTACCGAGAGCGGCTCTGGACCATGCGCCAGTACGCCGGCTTCGGTACCGCTGCCGAGACGAACCGGCGATACCGCTATCTGCTGGAGCACGGGCAGACGGGGCTCAGCGTTGCGTTCGATCTGCCCACGCAGATGGGGTACGATTCGGATCACCCCATGGCCTCGGGCGAGGTGGGGCGAGTCGGAGTTGCCATCGACTCGCTGGAAGACATGCGGACACTGTTCGACGGGATCCCGCTCGACCGCGTTTCCGTGTCCATGACGATCAACGCGACGGCGCCCATCCTGCTGGCGCTGTACGTCGCCCTGGCCGACGAACGCGGCGTTCCGCGGGACAGACTCTCCGGCACCGTCCAGAACGACATCCTCAAGGAGTACATTGCCCGCGGCACGCACATCTATCCCGTCGAGCCGAGCCTCCGCCTGGTGACGGACGTCTTCGCCTTTTGCGCAGATGAGGTGCCGCGCTGGAATCCGATATCCATCAGCGGATATCACATCCGGGAAGCCGGCGCCACCGCCGCGCAGGAGATCGCGTTCACGCTCGCCAACGCACTCGAGTACGTCGCACGCGCGACAGGGCGGGGTCTTGCGCTCGAGTCGTTCGCTCCTCGCCTGTCGTTCTTTTTCGCGGCACACAACGACCTGTTCGAAGAGGTGGCCAAGTTTCGGGCTGCGAGGAGGCTGTGGGCGAGACTCATGCGTGAGCGGCATGGCGGGTCGGACGCTTCGTGCCGGCTACGCTTCCATACGCAGACCGGCGGCGTCACGCTCACGGCGCAACAGCCGCTGAACAACGTCGTACGGGTCACGGTCCAGGCACTCGCCGCGATCCTCGGCGGCACACAGTCGCTCCACACCAACTCGTACGACGAAGCGCTTTCGCTACCCACCGAAGAGTCGGCGAAACTCGCGCTCCGGACCCAGCAGATCCTTGCATACGAGTCCGGGGTAACGGAAACTGTAGACCCGCTGGGCGGTAGCTACTACGTCGAGGCGCTGACGACGGCGCTCGAGGATCGTGCCCGCCAGATCATCGACCGCGTGGACGAGCTCGGTGGAGCGGCCCGCGCGATTTCGTACTTTCAGCACGAGATCGAGCGCGCCGCCTACGAGCACCAGCTCGCACACGAACGCGGGGAACGCATCGTCGTCGGCGTCAACGCATACAGGGAACCGGGTGAGACGCCCGCGATTCCACAACCGGAGTTCGCCGCGCTGGAGTCGGAGCAGCGCCGGAAACTCGCCGCTGTTAAGAGTCAACGTGATGGAGCCGCGGCCGACGCGGCTCTGGAGGCGTTGCGACGGGCGGCCCGGGGAAACGACAACCTGCTGCCGCCCATGATCAATGCCGTGAAGGCGATGGTTACGCTGGGTGAGATCAGCGACGCGCTCCGGGAGGAGTGGGGTACCTTCCGGGGTGTGGCGGAGTGATCCGCATCAACGTAAAATACCCGTCTGTTTCGCGGATTGAAGGATAATGCCTACTTACGAGTACCGCTGCCCGAAGGGGCATGAATTCGAGCAGTTCCAGCGGATGAGCGATCCACCGGAGGCGCTGTGCCCGCAGTGCGGCGAGGCCGCCAGCCGGATGCTCTCCGCGGGTGCCGGTCTGATCTTCAAGGGATCGGGTTTCTATCTCACCGACTACCGCAGCGAGTCCTACAAGAAGCAGGAAGCGGCCGAGAAGCGGGCGCCATTCGAGAACTTCGACCCGAGGAAGAGCCTCGGCCTCGACAAGAAGAGCTCGAACGGCTCGTCGTCCGACAAGTCGGAATCCAAGTCCCAGTCCAAGGACTCCACGGGCGGAAAGGCCGCCGGATCCTAGATGCGAGGCGATCGGCTCCATGCACAGCTGGTCCAGGTCGCCCGTGATTTGGGAGGCAGTGAGGCGGATGTGCAGCTCGACCGTCCGCGCAGCCCCGAACATGGCGACCTGACCACCAATCTCGCGCTCGTTCTTGCCGGCCGTGCCCGGCAAGCACCGCGCGCGCTCGCCGAACGTATTGTCGCAGGGCTGGACCTTGCCGCAGCCGGGGTCAGCACCGCGGAGGTCGCGGGCCCCGGTTTCATCAATTTCCGGCTGGCCGGCGAGGTGTGGCACGACCGGCTGCTCGAAATCCTGGCGTCGGGTCGTCGCTACGGCCGGTCCGATTCGGGGCGAGGTCGACGGGTCCAGGTCGAATTCGTCTCGGCGAACCCGACGGGTCCGCTACATGTGGCGCACGGACGCGGCGCCGCGCTCGGCGATGGCATCGCTTCACTCCTGGAATGGACCGGCTGGGATGTCACTCGCGAGTTCTACGTAAACGATGCCGGCGTCCAGATCGAGCGGCTTGCCGGCTCGCTGGACGCGCGCTGGCGAGAGCTCCGTGGCGAGGCCGTGGAGTTTCCGGAGGACGGGTATCACGGCGACTACATTCGCGACCTCGCGCGGGACGCCGACGAGGCCGCGGGCGCCGATCTGGCGGCGATGGACAGCGCGGCCCGGCGGCGCTGGTTCCGCGATTTCGCCGTGGACCGCCTGCGCCGGGAGCAGGACGAGGACCTCCGGGAGTTCGGCGTTCACTTCGACGTCTATTTTTCCGAGACATCGCTCTATGAGGGCGGGCTGGTAGAAGACACGCTCCGCGAGCTGGACGAGCGTGGCTTCACGTACCGGAGCGAGGACGCGCTGTGGCTCCGCACGACGGCATTCGGCGATGACAAGGACCGCGTCCTGGTCAAGCGCGACGGCACGTACACCTATCTCCTGCCGGACATCGCCTACCACCGCGACAAGCTGCGCCGCGGTTTCGAGCGCATCATCGACGTGTGGGGTGCCGACCATCACGGATACGCGCCGCGCATGCGCGCTGCTCTCGCGGCTCTCGGCCATCCGGATGTCCTTGAGGTCGAGATCGTCCAGATGGTGCGAATCCTACGGAGTGGACGGGAAGTCCGGCTGAGCAAGAGATCCGGCGAGTTCGTGACGCTGCGCGACCTGTTCCGGGAAACGGGCGTGGACGTGGCCCGCTACTTCTTCCTGATGCGCCGCGGCGATGCGCAGATGGTGTTCGACCTCGACCTTGCGCTGGACCATTCCGAAAAGAATCCGGTCTACAAGGTCCAGTACGCCCACGCGCGCATGAAGAGCATTTTCCGCAAGGCGGGACTGACGGAGGCAGAGCTGCCGCAGCCGGGCGCTGCGGAGCTCGCACGTCTCGTCGAGCCGGCCGAGCGGGAGCTCATCAAGCAGCTCACGCGTTTTCCCGAGATCGTGGAGCGGGCCGCCGAGACGCGCGCGCCGCACATGATCTGCGAATACCTGGAAGCGACGGCCGGGATGGTCAACTCCTGGTATCATGCAGGCAATCCGAGCCGGAACCCGGAACTGGCAGTGCTCGTCCCCGACGAGGAGCTGCGCCGGGCCAGGCTGGCGCTCGCCCAGGCCGTGGCAACCGTACTGGGGAATGGTCTGTCGATACTGGGTCTCACCGCACCGGAACGCATGGAGAGAGAGGAAGTCGCATGAGCCTGCTCGTCGTCGGGAGTCTGGCGCTCGACACGATCGAAACGCCGTTCGGCCAGGTGACTGACGCGCTGGGCGGATCGGCCACGTATTTCAGCGCATCAGCCTGCCATTTCCATCCGGTCCAGCTCGTGGGTGTCGTCGGCGGCGATTTCCCCCTCGACCAGCTCGATTTCCTTGCGAAGCGCGGCGTGGACCTCGCCGGGCTGGAGCGGGCCGAAGGCGAAAGCTTCCGCTGGTCCGGCGTGTACAGCCACGACCTGAACAATCCGGAAACTCGCCAGACGCGCCTCGGCGTCTTCGCCGACTTCCGGCCGCGGATCCCCGATGAGTTCCGGAACGCGAGGTGGGTGTTTCTCGCCAATATCGACCCGGATCTGCAACACGAGGTGTTGGATCAGGTCCGGTCGCCACGCCTCGTCGCGTGCGACACGATGAACTACTGGATCGAGTCGAAGCGCGAATCGCTCCTGGCGCTCCTCCCCAGAGTGGACGCGCTGTTCATCAACGACAGCGAAATCCGGAAATTCACGGGGGACCACAATCTGGTCCGGGCCGCCCGCTGGGTGCAGGAACGTGGACCTTCCATCGTCGTCGTGAAGAAGGGTGAGCATGGCGCCATGCTCTTCCACGAGGACTCCCTCTTCTTCGCGCCCGGCTACCCGCTGGAGGATGTGTTCGACCCGACCGGTGCGGGCGATTCCTTCGCTGGCGGTTTCCTCGGCTACATTGCGAATGTAGGTGGAACCGAACCCGCGACGCTGCGTCGCGCGATGATCTACGGCTCGGCCATGGGTTCGTTCGCGGTGGAACGTTTCAGCGTCGAGCGGCTGCGGGCGATCGAACCGTCGGTGATCCACACCCGTGTGCGCGAGTTCCAGGCGATGACCGCCTTCGAGCACGCGCTGCCGGCGCTGGTCTGAGGAGCGTAATGGAATCGACGGGCTCGGGCCTCAGCTATCGGGACGCTGGCGTGGACCGCGATGCGGGCGGTCGCGCGAAGCGTCGCATCGTCGAGCACGTGCGGAGCACCGCGTCGGCGTCAGTCGTTTCGGAGCCGGGCTCGTTCGGCGGCCTGTTCCGCGTGCCGACCGGCTATTCGAGTCCGGTTCTCGTCTCCAGCGCCGACGGCGTGGGTACGAAGATCAAGGTCGCGATGAGGGCCGGCCGGCACGACACGGTCGGCGAAGACCTCGTCAATCACTGCGTGAACGATATCCTCGTCGAAGGCGCGAAACCCCTCTTCTTTCTCGATTACATCGGCATCGGCGACATCGAAGAGGAAGTGGTCGAGGCGCTGGTCGCGGGCGTTGCTCGTGGCTGCCGCGCGAATGGCTGTGCGCTGATCGGCGGAGAAACTGCGCAGATGCCGGACATATATTCGCCCGGCGAGTACGATCTGGCTGGCTTCATTGTCGGCATTCTGGATGAGCCGAAGCGCCTGGGCGCGCAGCTCGTCCGTCCCGGCGACCGCCTCATTGGCCTCGCATCGAGCGGCTTCCACACCAACGGCTATTCTCTCCTCAGGCGCCTCTTCTTCGACCAGATGGGACTGGATGTCGGCGACCCGTATCCCGGTCTGGATGCTACGGTTGGCGATGTTCTTCTCACCGTCCATCGCAGCTATCTCCCGGCGCTCGGCCCCATCGTCGAGTCGGGACAGGTGCACGCCCTGGCCCACATCACCGGTGGCGGCATTCCGGAGAACCTGGCCCGCGTGATCCCTGACGGTCTGACGGCCAGGGTAGACCGCGGAACGTGGCGGCCACCAGCGGAGTTCGTCGCGGTCATGGAGCACGGCCGTGTGGACGCCGAGGAGATGTTCCAGACGTTCAACATGGGCGTGGGTATGATCGCCGTCGTCGCACCGGAGCATGCCGCCCACGTGCTGGAAGCCCTGAACGCGGCCGGAGAGCGGGCGTGGTTCGCCGGTGAGGTCGTCGAGGGCGCCCGGCGAGTCGAGCTCACCTGATCGTGATCCCGCGCGCAATCGACGCCGTCGCACGGGCACCGGGCCGTCGCATGCTGGCTGGCGCCACGCGTGCCCTGTCAGGTGCGGCAGCGGTGGTTGCCATGATGTTGAGCGTAGTCCCGGCAGCCGCGCAGCCGGCGGAGCTGGCGAGCCGGTGCGATGTCGCCGACGTCGACAGCGCAGTGATCGAGGTCTGCCGCCTCGCCGTGCAGGCCGTGGAGATGGCGCAGCCTCGAATCGGGATCGCGGCGGCGGGCGGTAACCCTGTGCCGGGCACGGCCAGCACGATCGGGATGCGCCTGGGCTCGACGCCGCGGGTGAGCGTTGCGGGGCGAGTCACGGGTGTGTGGGTCAGACTCCCGCCGGTCAGGGATGTCGGAGGACGCGAAGGCAGCGGGTTTATCCTTCCCAGTATCAATCTGGACGGCGCGGTGGGCGTGTTCCAGGGGTTCTCCCCGGCGCCGACCGTAGGCGGCGTGGGATCTGTCGACGTCGTTGCGTCGCTCGGCCTGATCGCCGCACCGGGCGCGTCCGGGATCTCGGACGGGTCCACCGGCACGGTCAGCGCGGGAGTCCGCCTCGGGATTCTGCGGGAGTCGTTCTTCTTTCCCGGCGTTTCGATCACGGGCAGCTATCGTCGCCTTGGCACGGTTACGGTTGGCGATCCGGGACTCGACAATGGCGACGGGTTCTACCGCCTGTCCGGGAACTCGGTGCTGGGCGTGCGGGCTGCTGCCGGCAAGAGGATCGCGACAGTGGGGATCACTGCCGGCGTCGGGTACGACTCGTTCCGCAGCAACGTGCGCATCGGCGCGCGCAACCCTCAGGCCGGGCAGGAACCGGGGGGCTCCATCTCTTTCAGCGTCAATGGCGTGGAGAGCACGCGCTTCGCGGCGTTCGGCAACGTGACGTGGACGCTCATGATCCTGAATCTCGCCGGTGAGCTTGGGTGGCAGGCCGGCGGTGAGCGGGTGCCCGGTGACCTGCCGGCGGGCGTGCGCGTCGAGCCGGGCAGGCGTGGCCTCTTCGGCAGCCTATCCGCAAGACTCACCATTTGACCACGGACGTGCCGGCGCAGCCGGGCGGCGCCGCCCGGTAATCCGGTGCGCGGTACCAGCGCATGACAGCTCACGACAGGGTGACGGCCGACGATCGGCGCTTCATGCGGCGAGCGCTCCGCCTCGCCGGGCGCGGATGGGGGCGCGTACACCCAAATCCGATGGTCGGTGCGCTCGTCGTGCGGGATGGTGTTGTGATCGGCGAGGGCTACCACGCGGAATATGGCGGCGACCACGGCGAGGTGGCGGCATTGCGGGCGGCAGGCGAGGCCGCGCGCGGCCAGACGCTGTACGTGACGCTGGAGCCGTGTGCCCACTACGGGAAGACGCCGCCGTGCACCGACGCGATCCTTGCCGCCGGAATCCGGCGGGTCGTGTTCGCCGCCCACGATCCGACGGAGCACGCTTCCGGCGGCGCCGAGATTCTCCGCGCGGCGGGGCTGGAAGTGGTCGGGGGCGTGGAAGAGGACGCCGCGCGTCGACAGAATGCAATCTTCTTCCACTCGGCATCCAGTCCGTTACCTTTTGTCGCGCTCAAGTTCGGGCTCACGCTGGATGCCCGCATCGCCGCGTCGCCCGAGAAACCGTCGCAGGTTACCGGACGGACATCGCTCGCGCGTGTCCACCGACTCCGCGCCGGATTCGATGCCATCATGGTCGGAGGCCGTACGGCGCGCGTCGATGACCCATTGTTGACGGTGCGGGGTAATCCACAGCCGAGAAAGGCGCCCGTCAGGGTCATCCTGGATCCCGGGGCGGATCTGCCGGTCGGGAGCCGGCTGGTGCGCACGGTCGACTCTGCACCGGTTTGGGTAGTCTGTGCCGAGGACGCGCCGCGAGACCGACGGAAGGCGCTCGCGGTAGCCGGGGTGCGCGTCCTGACGGCGCCCAGATCGGGTACAGGCCTCGATCTTCACGCGGCGCTGGGCGTCCTGCGGGGTGAGGGAGTGGCGTCGATCTGGTGCGAAGGCGGCGGCCTGCTCGGCGCCGCACTCCTGAATGCGGAGCTGGTACAGCGCATGTACCTGGTTTACGCGCCGAAATTCTACGGCGACTCAGGTGTGCCTGCATTTCCGGATATCGGCGCCCAGGAAGGGCTCTGGACGCTGAGTCAGTTGCGGCGCTCTGGAAATGACGCGCTGCTGGTCCTGGACCGGAAGGTGTAGCCCGTGTTTTCCGGAATCGTCGAAGAGGTGGGTCTCGTGGACTCCGCCGAACCGATGGGTGACGGCGTACGCATCCGCGTGAGCGCGGCTCGCGTGCTGGAGGGGCTGGCGCTCGGCGACTCCATTGCCATTGACGGCGTCTGTCAGACGGTAGTCGCGTTCGACGATTCGGGCTTCGAAGTGCAGGCGATTCCCACCACGCTGGCGCGCACCACGCTCGGCGAGTGGCGGCAGGGCCGGCGAGTGAATCTCGAGCGCGCGCTGGCCTTCGGCTCGCGTGTCGGGGGCCACCTCGTGCAGGGCCACGTGGACGGCGTGGCCGAGATCATCGCACGCGATCAGCATGACGAGCACACGATCCTGACGCTATCGGTGCCACCGGAAGTCGGTGACGTAACGGTGCTCCACGGATCGATAACGGTGAACGGCGTGAGTCTGACCGTCCACCGGCTGCCGGCCCGGGACGAGGTACAGGTTGCCCTGATCCCGTTCACGCTCGAACATACGAACCTGGCCGACCTGCGACCCGGAGATCGGGTGAACGTCGAGGGCGACATGCTCGGTCGTTTCGTGATTCACCACCTGCAACGGCGCCGCGCAGGCGACGCCACGGCGAGATAGAGGAGGCGCAATGCCTTTCGATAGCGTAGAGGACGCGATTCGCGACATACGCGACGGCCGGCTCGTCATCGTCGCGGACGACGAGGACCGGGAGAACGAGGGAGACCTCGTCTGCGCCGCGGCCCGCGTTACGCCTGAGATCGTCAATTTCATGGCCACACACGGGAGGGGGCTGATCTGCGTGGCGCTCACGCCCGAACGTGCGGACGCGCTCGAGCTCCCGCTCATGACGGAACAGAATCGCGACCTCTTCAATACGGCGTTCACGGTTTCCGTAGACGCGCACCCGCGCTTCGGCGTAACCACCGGGATCAGCGCGCAGGACCGTGCCACCACGATCCGGCTCCTCGCCGACGAGAACACGAAGCCGGGCGATCTCCGGCACGGCGGCCACGTTTTTCCTCTCCGCTCTGTCCCGGGAGGGGTGCTGCGGCGCGTCGGCCAGACGGAGGCGTCAGTCGATCTCGCCCGGCTAGCGGGGCTGCCGCCGGCCGGGGTGATCTGTGAGATCATGAACCCGGACGGCACGATGGCGCGGCGCCCGGATCTCGAAGCCTTTGCCGCCCGCCACGGGCTCAAGTTCATCACTGTCGCGCAGATCGTGGCCTACCGGCTGCGTACGGAGCGTCTGGTGCGGAGGATCGCCGAGACGCGGTTCCCGACCCGCCTCGGTGAGTTCACGCTGGTAGCGTACGAGAACCAGGTCGATCACCGGGAGCACGTCGCCCTCGTCAAGGGAGACATCGCAGGAAAGAAGAACGTGCTGGTCCGTATGCATTCCGAGTGTCTGACGGGGGACGTCTTCCACTCGATGCGGTGCGACTGCGGCGACCAGCTCCACGCAGCCATGCGCCGGATCCACGAGGAGGGTGAGGGCGCAGTGGTCTACCTGCGGCAGGAGGGGCGCGGGATCGGACTCGGTAACAAGGTCCGGGCGTACGCGCTCCAGGACCAGGGGCAGGACACCGTCGAAGCCAATGAGACGCTGGGCTTCAAGCCCGATCTCCGCGACTACGGCATCGGCGCGCAGATTCTTCTGGACCTCGGCCTGACGTCGATCCGGCTGCTCACCAACAACCCGCGCAAGATCGTGGGGCTGGAAGGGTACGGTCTGCGTATCACCGGGCGCGAACCGATCCAGGTCCAGGCCACCGACTACAATCGTGGCTATCTGCAAACCAAGCGGACCAAGCTGGGTCACCTCCTGTCCGATCTCGACGGCGGTGCGCCGGCCTCGCCGGGGCCCGCGACAAACGACGAAATGGAAGCCGGCGATGGTGCCGGCGATGAGGCACGCGCTATCGCGGGTGGTGCGGCATGAGCGAATACCAGGGGAAGCTCGACGGTTCGAATAACCGCTTTGCGTTGCTGGTCAGCCGATTCAATTCACTGGTCACGGAGCGACTGCTCGATGGCGCCCGCGCGTGTCTCGTCCAGCACGGCGTCAGCGAAGCGGACATCCACATCGTCTGGGTGCCGGGCGCCTGGGAACTTCCCCAGGCGGCGAAACAGCTCCGGGATCGCGGTGACTACGCCGCGATCGTCGCCCTCGGTTGCGTGATCCGCGGTGAGACTCCGCACTTCGACTACGTGGCGGGGGCTGCGGCCAATGGGCTGGCGACCGTCGCGCTCGAGGGTTCGGTGCCGATAGCGTTCGGCGTCATCACCACGGAAAATGCAGACCAGGCGCTCGCTCGGGCGGGCGGCAAGAGCGGTAACAAGGGATGGGAGGCGGCGCTGAGCGCACTCGAAATGGCGAGTCTGTTCCGGCGCCTGGAGGAGGAACTTGGGGGATCGTAGCTTCAGGGACCGCAGCCGGGCTCGGTCGTGGGTACTCCAGATCCTGTACGCGTGGGAATCACGCAGCAGCGAGGTGTCGCCCCTCGTTGTGTACGAGGAGTTCCTTGCCGAACGCAACGTCTCGTCCAGCAGCCGGCTGTACATCCGCGCGCTACTCGACGCGATCGCGGGCAACATCACGGAAATCGACCGGCAGCTCGAAGGCGCATTGACCAACTGGCGACTGAACCGCCTCGCCGCGATAGATCGCAACATACTCCGGATCGCCGCGGCTGAGATGCTCTACGTGGAAGATGTGCCTCCGCGCGTGTCGATCCAGGAAGCCATAGCCCTCGCCGAGAAGTTCGGCACGTCGGATAGTCCACGATTCGTGAACGGCGTGCTGGATGCGCTGATGCGTCGGATCGACGGCAGGGATCGACGGGGCAGGGAGAAGCCGGAGGTGTAGCTCCTGAGAGTACTGGTCCTCAACTGG
>Ga0180216_1003981_pt1 | contig 11358 bp, 9 predicted proteins | sample eDN3rd37CBELigMG_FD_128879 | JGI IMG/M metagenome (GOLD analysis project Ga0180216, IMG submission 128879) | Enriched Miracle-Growth compost microbial communities from Emeryville, California, USA - eDNA 3rd pass 37_C BE-Lig MG (version 2)... ...
CGGCTTGCCGGAGCGTCGTCATCGCCGAAAAACGGCATATCGTCGGGAAAGTCAGACATTTGACCCGAATGTAATGATTCGTGGCTGAAAGACCAGCGAAAGGGTTAAAATATTCGACTACTCTAATTGAGTAACGCGCCGATCCGTAAAGTTCAGGCGATGAGAAGCCAGCGCTTCGACGAGCCCGCGCAGTTCGGGTTCACGCTGCAACAGATCGTCCAGTTCCGTCATCTGGTTCATGGCGATCAGCCGCAGAATGTCGTCGCGGACGGTCCCATCGGCGCGCCGTGGCAGATGGGCAACCGGCTGGATCAGTTCGACCTTCTGTCCTTTAAGCCTTGCGCGCAGACTTTTCTCGTCTGCGTTCAGCGTTTCCACGAAAGCGTAGATGCCGACGCCCTTGGCTGGAAGTGAATAGAGCGCAAGCGCCACATCGGTTACGCGCGGATCGGATTTCAGTGCCGCACGGATTGCAGGACCTTCGTTGTCGATCCGGTCGCCCGTACCTTCACCGTCCGACCAGCTGAAAATGCCACGGGTGATGAAGTTGTAGACCTTCTTGCCTGTCGCGAGCCAGATGCGGGAGGGCAGCGACCGGCGCGCCAGAATGCGTTTTTCCGTTGGCGTCATCCGGTCCTTGGCGAAGGCACGCTTCTGCTTGAGCAGATGGCGGAAATCCTCATATGCCATCAGGCGATAGAGGGCACCGCGACGGCGATGAACGCTTGCCAGCTGGAAGTCGATGACCGCTGCTTCGCCTTCAGGCGTCATCAGCCAATTCTGTGGCTTGGCGAGATCGTTATGGGTGACACCGAGCCGGCGCATGTCGCGCAGAATGCGATGCGCGGTGCGATACCATTTCGGATCGGAAGGGCGCGCAAGATGCAATGGCGTTCCTTCTGTCCAGGATCGATAAAGCCCGTCCTTGTCGGTGGCGAGGAGTTGTGGGACGCCTTCGATACCGCGCACTGTCTTGAGACCGCGAATTTCGCGCCGGGCCAATATCCAGGCCAGCGGCTTCGACCACCAGGGAGCGGCGCTCACCACGCGACGGATGATGCGGGTTTCGGGATCGTTCACGAAATAGCCGGCATGGGTTTCTGAAAACACGTCGCGCTTGAATACGGCGGTTTCCACAAATTCCGGTATTTGATCGCCTTTCAGAGGCACATCTATATTGGGGTTCTGAACCATAAGGCTCCACTAGTGGATTGCATCCGATCAATCAAGTTTGATGGCCGACAAGCCTTATTGCAATCACGTGATCGAAGGCGCACAAGGAACGCACAGATTTCGTGCAGCTCATCGGGGAAATGCAGAAAATGGCACAAGGCGACGACAGCAAGCAGGCGATTGCGCAGATCATCCGACAGGAACAGGCGCTTATTTTTCCCTCGTTTGACGAAAATGCAGCATTTGCGCTGGGTGCGAGCATCCGCGATATCGCCGTGAAGGAAAAGCTTGGAATCGCCATCGAAATATCCCTGTGGGACCGGCAATTGTTTTATGCAACGACAGCCGGAAGCACAGTGGACAATCAGGAATGGTTGCGCCGCAAGTTCAATGTGGTGCGCCGCTTTCACGCTTCGACCTATCGTCTTGTTCTGGAACAGAATCGCGAGGACCGCATGTTCGCTCCCCACAAGGCGCTGAATGTGGAGGATTACGCGCTGGCAGGGGGCGGGTTTCCGATTTGCGTTGCCGGGGCGGGCGTGATCGGTGCGGTGATCGTATCGGGGCTGCCGCAGCGCGAGGACCATAATCTGGTGATCCGGGCAGTGGCGAAACATCTTGGGCAAGACCCGGTTGCTCTGGCGCTGCCTGCCGTTTGAATATCGAGTTTCGGAGAATGAACGATGTCGCTTGAAAATGTTGTCGCGCTTGCCCGCAACGAGGACGGTATCGCCGCAGCAGTCGGTGTCCTCAAGCAGCGTTTCGGTGAGCGTGCGCAGACCGGTCAGGCTATCCGCGAACAGCACGGCCACACGACAACCTATGTGCCGACGCAGGCGCCCGACATCGTCATCTTTGCCGAGAACGCGCAGGAAGTGCAGGATGTCGTGCGTATATGTGCCGAGCACCGTGTGCCGGTTATCGCTTTCGGTGCCGGTTCGTCGCTCGAAGGGCAGGTGAACGCGCCCGCTGGCGGCGTGTCGCTTGACCTCACCCGCATGAACAAGGTCATTGCCGTTCATGCAGAGGATCTCGATTGCGTGGTGGAGCCGGGCGTTACGCGTCGGGAACTGAATGAATATCTGCGCGACACGGGACTGTTCTTCCCGATCGATCCGGGCGCCAATGCCACGCTGGGCGGCATGGCTTCAACCCGCGCTTCGGGCACGAATGCGGTGCGCTATGGGACCATGCGCGAAAATGTGCTGGCGCTTAAAGCCGTGATGCCCGATGGCCGCCTGATCGAGACCTCCAAGCGCGTGAAGAAGACGGCTGCGGGCTACGACCTCACGAGGCTGCTTGTCGGAGCGGAAGGAACTCTTGGCATCATCACCGAACTGACATTGAAACTACAGGGAATTCCACAGGCGATTTCCGGTGGCATCTGTCCTTTCCCGGATGTGGATTCGGCTTGCCGCACGGTGATCGAAACCATCCAGATGGGCATTCCCGTTGCGCGCATCGAGCTTGTGAACACGCTTCAGATGCAGGCGCTGATACTCCACTCCAAACTGCCTTATGAGGCGCAGCCCTATCTGTTCGTCGAGTTTCACGGCACGGAAAGCGGCGTTGCCGAGCAGGCGGAATTGTTTGGAGAGATTGCTGCGGGCAATGGCGGCGGCGATTTCCGGTGGACACACGATGGAGAGGAGCGCGACAGGCTCTGGCGTGCCCGGCACGATGCCTATCTGGCATCGTTCCTGCTGAGACCGGGTTGCAAAGGTGTTTCGACGGACGTTTGCGTGCCGATTTCGCGTCTGGCCGATTGCATTGGCGAGACGGAAAAGGACCTCGCCGAAACCGGCCTGATCGCTCCGATCGTTGGGCATGTGGGCGATGGAAATTTCCACCTGCTCCTGCTTCTGGACACGGATGATGCGAGCGAAATGGAACGTGCCGAAGCTTTCATGGACCGGCTCGCCAAACGCGCCATCGCCATGGAGGGCACCTGCACCGGTGAGCACGGTATCGGGCAGGGCAAGATGAAGTATCTTACCATGGAATTGGGTGAGGCCACGGATTACATGCGGGCCATCAAACAGGCGCTCGATCCCGACAACATCATGAATCCGGGTAAAATACTGATTTCGTGATTCAAATCAGGCCTTTGAACGATTTTGCCAAGAGTTTGATTCATGCAGGCGTGCATATCGGCGTGGCCGGGATGCAATTTGCCTTGTTGTCGCCGGATCGATGCCGTTATGTTGCGCAGATAAAGACAGCGTGATTCACCGTTTGTTTCACGCTAACTTGCAATCTGTTTGACCGGAGCTGGTTTTTGGGCCGCATATTCGTCATCGTCGGCGGGCTACTCGTGCTGCTGTTGACGGCAGCACTTGTCGTGCCGCCTTTTGTTGACTGGAGCGGCTATCGCGCCGATTTCGAGCGGGAGGCGAGCCGTATTTTGGGCCGCCCCGTCAAAGTCGCCGGTGATGTCAGCGCCCGGCTTTTGCCATTTCCCTCGGTGGCCTTCTCCGATGTGCGTGTGGGGGCCGACGCGGCTCAGCCGGTGATGACCGTCGACACGTTCTCGATGGATGCCGAACTGATGCCGTTCCTGCGCGGCCAGCTTCTGATCTTCGATATGCGTGTCGACCGACCGCGGGCGACGATTTCGCTCGACAGGGATGGCAAGGTCGATTGGGCAATCCGTCCGTCGACGCCGCTCGATCCGGCGAAAATCAAGCTGGAACGACTTTCCGTCAAAGATGGCACCATCACGCTTCGCGAAGAAGCGAGCGGTCGCAGTCATACGGCGACCGAACTCAATGCGGTGATTTCTGCAAACAGTCTGGCAGGTCCGTGGCAGGCCAATGGAAGCCTCGTCTTGCGGGGAGAAAGGCTTGCGATCGACCTGACAAGCGGCGAAGCGAAGCCTGATGGATCGCTGCGCGTGCGGGCTCGAATTTCACCGGATGCAATCCCGGCTACTTTCGAGACCGATGGCGATGTGACCGTAACCGATGGGCGGCTCGACTATGCGGGCGACTTTTCTCTCCGTTCGTCGGATATGGTTGCAAAGACGGGCAAAGACCAGAAGGCGCCGGCGGAAACGCCCTTTTTCAGTGGCGTGCGTGTAACCGGAAAGTTCAAGGCGGATGGCAGTCGCTTCGACGCGAGCGAATTCCGGATGGAACAGGGGCCAGCCGACAATCCTTATGTGGTGAATGGCAAGGCCTTCATCGATTACGGCGAAGAGCCACGTTTCGAAGTCAGCGCCGATGGCCAGCAGCTCTACTGGGGGCCGAACGAAGCCGCCAGCGAAGAACAGACTGGCTCAGACATGCCAATTGCAGACCGGATTGCGATTGCACGCCGTGTTCTTGAGCAATTGCCCATTCCGACCATACCCGGCAATGTGGATTTGCGCCTGCCTGCGGTGATCGCGGGTGGTACGACGATACGCTCGGTCACGGTGAGTGCGGAACCTGATGGAAACAACTGGAATATTCGTCAGTTCGCTGCCGATCTTCCTGGACGAACCAAGGTGGAAGCCAAGGGCACGCTTTCGGTCGGCAAGGATTTCGGCTTCAAGGGCGAATTGCTGGTTGCTTCGCGCCAGCCTTCGGGACTGGCAACATGGCTCAACGAGACAGTCGATGATTCCGTCCGCAAGCTGGACGGTGCAGGCTTCTCCGGTCAAGTCGAACTTCGCGACGGTATGCAGCGGATCGATAATCTTGAAATCGCCTTGGGAAAGACAACGCTCAAAGGCTCGTTTGTTCGCGAAGTAAAGGGGTTGGCGCAGCCTGCAATAACGCTCGCGCTCAATGGCGGTGTGGTGGAAAGCGAAGCACTGCAAGCCTTTACAGGATTTTTCTCGAGCGGTGACGGCCTCGGTCTCCTTGATGGTCAGTCGTTGAATCTGGCATTCAAGGCGGGACCAGTCCGGTATCAGGACATGGAGGCTGGCAATGTCGATATGGCGCTCCGGCTTCATGACGGACGCTTCGATTTCGACCGGCTGATGATCGGCGACGTGGCGGGCACGACACTGACTGCGACCGGCACTTACGAACCCTTTGCCAATACGCCGTCCGGCTCGCTCGACGCGACAATCCTGTCTGCCGACCTTTCGCGGTTCCTGTCGCTGATGGCCAATCGCTATCCCCAGTTGCCGCTGTTCCACGCGCTTTCGATACGGGCAGCCAATTTCCCTAGCCTGTTCGAGGACAGCGAAATCAATGTCATCGCCAACGCAGTTTCGCCTTCGGTACCAGCGGTGGCCCCGGTGCCTGCAAAAACTGCGGCATCAAAAGGCAAGAGCGACCGACCCGCCGAGGCGAAAGCCAAGAATCCTCCCGGTGTTGGCGAGTTTTCGTTCAGCGTTACCGGCAAGGCGGGTGGCATGAAGCTGGACCTGTCGGGGACCGCGAGCGGCGGCGAAGGGGAGAGCGAGCCGTTGCAGATGCAATTGAACGGTACCGCGGCATCGGAACAAGGCGAAGCGGTGCTTGCATTGATCGGATTGCCCACCCTGCCGCTGGGGCTTGCGGGTGAACTTACGGCCGATCTAAGTATGCAAGGTGCACCGAGCGCGGGTATGCGGACGCTCCTCAAGCTCACGGCACCTGACGGGGCAGCGACCGCCGACGGTGTGATTTCGCTGGTTGGCGGTGATATTGCCGCCAGTGGCAAGGCTCAGCTGAAGTCCGCCGATCTGCAACCCTTCATCGCGACGGCGGGTTTCGCCCTGCCTGGATTTGGGGAGGGACTTTCAGCAGACCTTGCCAGCGACTTCCAGTTTGCAAAAGGTATCTTGCGGTTCCCCAATCTGACGGGAAAGCTGGACGGGGAAGAGGTCTCGGCGAGGCTGGAGGCCAATTTTGCCGACAGCGGACTTCCGCAGCTGAAAGGTGAGGCAAAGCTTGCCACGCTTGAGGTCGACAGCCTCGCAGCGATCATGCTCGGGCAGGATGCGTTCGAGCCGGCAAAACCTGTTGCGAAGACGATCTGGCCGCGTGGCGCATTCGCTGTGCGATCATCGCTGCCGCTCCTGCTGGATGTGAAACTCAATGTAGCGCAGGCGCATATGGGCGGCTTCGGGACCGCCACGGAGTTTTCGGCACGGCTTCTGAAGACCATGGACGGCCTTCAGCTGAACGAACTGACTGGTAATTGGGCGGGCGGATATCTGGTCGGCAATGTCTCCTTGAGCAACAGCGACAAGAATGCTCTTCTCTCGACGGAACTCAAGTGGAGTGGCGCAAACCTCAAGGATTTCTACCAGCTGGAGACCGGTGCTGCGCCGATTGGCGGCGTAGTGAAAGCTGCCGTCAATCTGAACGGAAGTGGCGAGAGCGTGGCGGCGCTCGTCGGATCGCTAGCCGGAACTGCAAGTTTCGACGTGGAGAATTTTACCGTCAATGGTCTGGACGGGGCGGCATTGCCCGCGATGATCGCGGCAGCTGACGCGGCGGGCGATCAGTCGTCTGGCCCGGACAAGCTCGCTTCGAAGCAATTTGTCGGTATTGCCGACAAGGCTACGGGGCAAGGTACGTTTACGCCGGGTAATGCGCGGTTTGAGTTTGCCATTAGCGGCGGTGTCGCGCGTATGGCTGCGGCGAACCTGAATGACGGCAATGCAGTCCTTCTCGGTGATCTGCAATTCGATCTGTCCACGCTCGGTATTGGCGGAAACGGCAGTCTGACGTTCCAGAACGATGGCGGTTCCGATACCGGCATCTCACCGCAGGTAGCCTTTTCTCTGGGGGGCACCTATAGCGTACCGGAAGTGACTTTCGATAAGCAGCCCTTGATCCAGTTCCTCACCCAGCGTGCACTCGAGCGCGAGCAGGAGCGTGTTGAATCGATGCAGGCGAGCCTCATGGAGAAGCAGCGTCTTCGCCGCCAGCTTGGACTTTTTGAGGCGGATGAAGAGGAACGCAACCGCTTGCAGCGTGACGAAGAGGCAAGGCGCCGTTCTGAAGCAAAGGCGCGTGAAGTGGCCCGGCAAGCCGCAGAGGAAGCGCAACAGCTTGAGGCGCAGAAGCCGCAGGCCGCTCCGGCGGGAGGGACGAATGCTCCCCTCGCATCGCCGGACGGCGGGCAATCCCTCAACGAATTTCTGAAAAGCCTGGAGCAAGTGCCTGCTGCTCCGGCACCTCAGCCTTGAGGCAATCGGGATTTGAGCCAATCCAGAACGTGGAGCCTCAGCGCGGAAGACAGGTTGATTGACCTGTCACGCCTGCCATCGATTTCTGCGATCAAGCTTGCAACGGACATCTCGCGCGCACCTGCAATTTCTTCAATCAACTCAAAGAACGGGTCTTCGAGTGTATAGCTCGTCGCATGTCCGCGAATACTGACGGAATGTTTACGTAACCGTCCCGGCGCGTTCACTTTTCCGCGTCCGGTTTGTCGCTTTTCTCCAGGCGGTTCTGATCCAGAAAACGCTGCGCTTTTGTCATTTCCGCCTGCGTAAGAACCTTTTCGGATTTCGTTCGTCCGAAATGAACGCGGTTCTGGTCCGCGTGTTTCTCTTTCTCAGCGCGGGCTTTCTGTTTTCTGAACTGCCGTAGGTTGACAATATCGCTCATGGAACCACGCGGAAACGTTGAAGATTTTTCGAAAAATTACCGCGTTTAGGTCCGAGCCTGCAAGTGCGTAATAGGTTGGCACTATTTCTGCGGGTTCTTCGGATTGGTGAACCACCAGATAGCCAGGGAAACCAGAATTAGAAGTATGAGCCCGACCGTCATTTGCAGAAGAGGGAAATTCGGTTCGTCCTTGGCCACAAAGAAGGCTGCGACAAGGCCGCTTATCCACAATACTGCCTGAGCAATTGCACGAATCATCGAACTCATCCTGAACCGGTTGCCGTCGAAACCGACTATAAAGCGGCCGTTTGCTTTTCACCATTGATTGCAATCAACGGTGAAAAGGGATCCATTCAATCAAACAAATAGAGCCAGCAGATTTTCAGATCGGGATGGCAATCGCGGTATTATTTCTTCCGGAATGCATCCAGCGAAACCACATCGGCCGAAGGCTTGGCTTCCTTGTCGGCCTCATCTGCATTGCTGTCTTTGGAAGCAGCAGCTTCTTTTTCGGCCGAAGTCTTGCGCGACTTCGATTTAGGCTTTTCCGCCTTCTCGACCGGGGCTTCCGTTGAAGCGATCTCAATGGGGGCAACATTGCCGCCTTCGTCATTGTCGCTTTCGGGCTGGCTGATCGCTACGTCGAATTCGAGTTCGAAATTGACCGAAGGGTCATAGAAACCGCGGACTGCCGAAAATGGAACGGTCAACTTTTCCGGAATATCTCCGAAGGAAAGACCAACTTCGAAAAGTTGGTCGGTCACATGCATGTCCCAGAACTGATGCTGTAAAACGATCGTCATCTGCTCGGGATATTTCTCCTTCAGGCGCGAGGAAATTCGCACACCAGGCGCTCCGGTCAGGAACGTGATGAAGAAGTGGTGGTTACCTGGCAAGCCAGCCTTGGCCACTTCCGCAAGAACCTTGCGAATGACGCCGCGGAGGGCTTCCTGAGCGAGAATATCGTAACGGATTAGGTCCTGTACCATGGTTTGCTTATCCCACGGATTCGGAGGTCGATGTCAAGTTCGTTCTCATCAGATACGATGATATATGACCTGAAAATGCAACAGCGCGATGCTTGTGGCCTGAAGATGTGCAATTTTTGAACGCCACTGGAGGCGCCGGGTCTATCGACGTCCGAATGCCCTCAGGAAGGTGCGCACTCCGTTGACGGCGCTCTTCTCGATGATCGCATCATCCAGACACTGGCCGGTCAGTATATGATAATGGGTGTCGGCGTTGATCAGCGCCATGAAATGGCGCGCCGCCAGATCGGGATCATCGACGTGCAGATGGCCATCCATCGCAAGGCGGGCCAGGCGCGCCGCGATCGCAGGTATGGCCTGTGCAGGGCCCTTCGTATTGCAAATGCTGGCGGCAAGCGGCAGGTTGGTCTCATTGGCCTGCAATATCTTGCGCAGAAACGCCCCGGACGAATCGTAGATGCAGTTCCGGCTCATGCGGATGGAGAACGCCACCAGATCATGCTCCAGATTGTCGCCGGTCTGGGGAAATGTGGCCAGAACCGCGAACATGCTCGCACTCATACGCGCCAGTGCATCCTCGACGACGGCAGCGAGCAGCGCTTCCTTGTCGCGGTAATGATTGTAGATGGTCTGGCGTGACACGCCCGCTTCGCTGGCAATGAGATCGATACTCGCCCCCTGAAACCCGTCGCGGTTGAAAACCCGCGCTGCGGAACACAAGATGAAGTCGCGCTTCATGCACTGTCCGGGCTTTATCGCCGCGGAATTCAAGCCCTTTTCGGATACGGCGCGCTTCTCGGGCAGGACGGCCATGTCGATTATGTCAGTAGGTTTCATAATCCCAACATAAGATAGCTTGACGTTTTGGACAATGGTGTCTAATTTGACATTAGTGTCAAATCTGTTTTGACCATCCGTATAGAATGCCTTTCGCTTCAGAGTTTTCAAATGTCAGCCACAACCAAAAATGGGCTGACTTCATCGAGTGAGAACGAAAACTCGAAGCGAATACAAAGATTTATCTGTCCTGTACCGATTTTGCGAGCCCGATGGCGCCATCCTCCCAAGCAAAACCGGAGATCCGAAATCGGTGCGGGAATCTCACGAAACATTGATGAAAGCGCGTCCCCCCATGGCTTCCAGTCTTGTGCGCAATGCCATTGTTCTTGGCCTTCTTTCCGCCATTGGCCCATTTGCGATCGATATGTATCTGCCCGCTCTGCCCACCATTGCCGCCGATCTGCATGCGGAAACCGGTGCCGTGCAGATGAGCCTTCTGGCCTTTTTCATTGCGCTCGCGATAGCGCAGCTCTTCTGCGGACCGCTGTCCGACATGATCGGGCGCAAACTGCCGCTCTATGGCGGGCTGGTCCTGTTTGGCATAGGCAGCATCGGTTCGGCTGTCGCCACCGACATAGATGTGCTCGTGCTTTTCCGTTTTGTGCAGGGGCTGGGTGCTGCTGCGGGGATGGTTATTCCACGTGCTGTCGTGCGTGATCTTCATACGGGCATCGAGGCTGCGCGCCTCATGTCGCTTCTGATGCTGGTTTTCTCCATATCGCCGATTCTGGCTCCCTTGACGGGATCCGTCATTATCAGCTTCTTCGGCTGGCGGGGTGTCTTCTGGGCCGTTCTGGTTGCGGCTGCTATCGGTATCGTTCTCGTGGCGACTGCGCAGAAGGAGACGAGAACGGCGGAAGCCCGGCTAGAAAGCAATCTGGGCAGCGCCTTACGCGGCTATGGTCGTCTGTTGAAAGATCGTTACTTTCTCGGGCTGGTTTTTGTGGGGGGCTTCGGGATTGCGTCCTTCTTCGTCTATCTCGCCAATTCGTCTTTCGTGCTTATCGACCATTACGGCCTGACGCCCACGCAATATGCGATCGCCTTTTCAGCCAATGCAGTATCGTTCTTCGGTGTTTCGCAGTTGAACGGCTGGCTGGGATCGCGCTTCGGCCTTCGTCGGGTCATGCGATTCGCGGTCTCCGGATTTGCTGCGGCAATGCTCGCCATGTTCGCCGCCGCCCTGATGGGGCACCAGTCGCTCTGGCTGATCGCCGGTTTCCTGTTCGTGGGATATGGCTTCCTCGGCCTCGTCATCCCGACAACAGCAGTTCTGGCTCTTGAGGATCACGGTGAAATTGCCGGTACGGCTTCGGCGCTCATGGGCACGCTGCATTTCGTGATCGGCGGCGTGGCGATCGGCGTGACCGGTTCGTTCTTCGATGGAACGGCACTGCCAATGGTCGGCGGGATTGCCGGTTGTGCGCTGACCGCCTTCGTGCTGACGCAAGTCGTTCTGTCGCGCAAGGCGAGCGAACTCGATACAGAGGCTGCTGCGGCGTAATCCATGGAAAGGGAAGTGGAGGCTTCTGTTGCCAGGTGCCTCCGAACCCCGCCTTAAGGTGCTAACCCCAAGGGCTTTAGAGTGGGTTTCCCGCACCGCCATTAGGCAGCGAGAGCATAACCCTGAGCTTTGTTGTCATTTGCAACTACTCAATTGACCCGATAACGGTGGTATCATGCCGAGTAAAAGAGCGATCTTTACACCCTTGTCGATCCTGTTTCGCCCCCGCCACAATACAAACCACTAGCCGATCTGTATTCTGGTGGAGGCGCCGGGTACCGCCCCCGGGTCCAATGGGTTTATTACACCGTCC
>Ga0180216_1003982_pt1 | contig 11358 bp, 7 predicted proteins | sample eDN3rd37CBELigMG_FD_128879 | JGI IMG/M metagenome (GOLD analysis project Ga0180216, IMG submission 128879) | Enriched Miracle-Growth compost microbial communities from Emeryville, California, USA - eDNA 3rd pass 37_C BE-Lig MG (version 2)... ...
GGTGAAGACCTGGCCCAGTCCTTCGGCGGCGTCGAAGATGTCGTCGGGGTCGCCGCTTTGCATCTTGTCGTAGAGGCCCGACTTTTCGGCCTCGGCCTTCGCCTCGTGGAGCGCGTCGAGGGTTTCGGCCGCGGCGCCCAGGGGATGCTTGGGCGTGAATCGGCCGACGTCGGGATCATAGTTGAAGTCGGCGTCGATTCGCTTGTTCAAGGCCGCGATGGGCGCGAACGACCCCTTATTTGTCCGGTCTCGGGTCTTGTCGCGGGCCACCCGGCCGTAGGATCGGATCGCCGGCGGCTCCTCAACCACCGAAAGCCTGTTTTGGGCCTCGGCGTCGTCCTTCACGAGCGCTTCGAGATAATCTTCGGCCACCCGCTCAACCGCGTCGGTCGGGCGCGGCTTGACCCGCGGCCAGAAGACCAGGGCGGTTCCGCCCGCGATCAAGAGCAGCAGCAGGAGCGCGACCAAGATCCGGTTCCGCCGCGAGGACGAGCGCGCCTTGGCCTCATCGGAGGGGCGAAAGACCGACGTCACCTCGTCGCCCGGTTCCGGTTCGACGGTGGGCAAGGGGGGGGGCGTGGCCGGACTGCTGGTCGTCGATGGCGGCGCCGCGGTCGTGGGAAGCCTGTGTTCGGTGCCGCATTTGGGGCAGGCGACGGTTGAGCCCGGAGGATTGTCGGGGACCATGAAGGCGGCGCGGCATTTGGCGCATCGGACGCGAACGCTCATGATTGGTCCCCGGAAGTCGATCCAGATTGGTTCCGACCGTTCCCCCGCGTCGGCGGTTCGTCGGGCCGGCACCGCCCGCAGTAGGCGCTTCCACCGGCGACCGCCCGGCCGCAGCCCCGGCAGAGCCCGGCGCGCTGGCGGATTGCCGGCAGGGCGAGGCGCAAGGGTTCGGTCTCGGGCGTCTCGCCGAGGCTGTCGAGCGTCCGGGCGACCCAGCCGGCGACCTTCCAGTCGATCGCCTTGGACCGGCCCCGACTCTCGGCCAGGCTCTTGACCCAGCCGGCCAGGTCGCGGTCGAGGGCGTGGAGCGAGTCGCCCCGAAGATGCTCGGTCAGCGCGTCGCGGAGATCAAGCGCCCGGTCGACGTCTTCATCGGCTCGCGCCGTTTTCAACTCGGTCGTCAACTCGTCGACCCGCGATCGACGGCCGACCGAAGGAGCCGCGGCGCGAGGGGAGTGGGGCGGCTTGGCGCCCTCGGTCGACTCAAGCGTCGCGGCGATCCGTCCCAGCGTGGGGATGACGTGCATCTCCATCAGGTCGACGGTGCGCCAGGACGCCTCCGCGCCGTCGGCCAGCACGTCCATCAACCCGGCGACGGCCTGCAACAACCGCCCGACCACCCAACCGGCCAGCCCGAAGCCGACAACCGCCGCGACGGCCATCAACCCCATGATCCGCCGCTCGGCCCAGGTGAACTGCGCGTCGGACATCAGCCCCTGGGCCTGCTGCAGAAAATACACCAACCCCAGCGCCGCGAGGCCGTACCGGGCCACCGGCGCCAGCCCGGCGAGGGCCCGCCCGCCGCCGCGAACCGATGCGTAGCGCGTGGTGGTGCTCATGCTCCGTGGTGGTTCTCGCAACGAGATCTGAGAAAGGGCGACCCTTCCATTATAAGGGCGGCTTTTCCAAGAGATAGGCGCAACGAGCCGCGCCCTCGACCTCGTACCGAACGAAATTGACGGCCTCGTAGCCCTCGTCCAGCGCCCCCAAAAACGCTTCGCGAACGGTTTTCCGCCACGCTTCGGCCAGTTCCGGCCGCTCGCGACGGAGGGTTGCCGCGTCGGGGGGAATCTCGAGCCGGACGAGGGGCTCGCCGCCGGTCCTCCTCGAGGCGCGGGGTTCAAGCATCCCCGACGCGCCGGGAGTCGCCTCGATCAGCGCCGGGAGGGTCGTCGGCTCGACCCACGGGGGAGACGAGGGCGAGGGGTGGGGGGCGTCGGCAACCTCCCACTCGGCGATCACCCGATCGGTGGGAACGCCCGCGTTGAGCGCGTCGGTTCGGGGACCGTACATGTTGTCGACGTACCGCCGCACCCGCGCCCCGAGCTTCGCGAGGTTGAACCGGGCGTTGCCCGCCTGGAGGGGATCGAAGGCCCAGGCGATCACCGGGATGTTCTCGCTTTGGGCGAACGCGCGCTGAAGGTGCTTCAACTCAAACCCGAGCCCCAACGATTGATGGCCGGGGACGACGCCGGTGAGCTGCGAGTAGAGGCAGAGCCGGTTCTCAACTCGCCCCAGGAAGGCGAACGACATGGCGATCGCCTCGCCGTCGGGGAGGAACGCCCCCAGCACGAGGCCCCCGTGCAAGTTCGCGCCGACCATCGTGGCGACGGGGATCACATAGCCGTCTTCGGTGATCCCCCAGGCCAGGCGCTGGGCCTGCTGACAGGCGAAGTAGTCGGCGGGGCTCTCGGCCCGTCGCAGAGTGATCTCGCCGATGACGCGGCTAAGGGAAGGCATGGGCGGGCTCGTTCCTACAGTTCGAGAACCAAAGCGGCCAGCAGCGCGGCTCGTTCGGGGATGGAGTCGATCATAATGTGCTCGTCGTCGGCGTGGGCGCCCCCCCCGAGCACTCCGAGTCCGTCGAGGGTCGGAGTTCCAACCGCGGCGGTGAAATTGCCGTCGCTCCCTCCGCCGGTCGAGCCTTCGGTCAAATCCATTCCCAGGTCGCGGCCGATCAGCCGGGCCCGCTCGAACAGGGCGGCGACCGCCGGAGTTCGCTCCATCGGCGGCCGGTTGATCCCTCCCGCGATGACCACCCGAGTGTCCGGCGTGACGGGGTCGAGCGACCGCAGGGCGCGCTCGACCGCCTCCGCGGCCGCGATGGTGACCGCCCGGACGTCGATCTCGGCCGAAGCGCGGTCGGCGACCACATTGGGCGTGGTCCCTCCCTGGACCAGGCCGACGTTTAGGGTTGTCCCCGCGCCCGGGTCGTTGAGCCCCTGGATTTGAACGATCTGATGGGCAAGCTCGACAATGGCGCTCGCGCCCCGCTCGGGAGCGATCCCCGCGTGCGCCGCCTTTCCCTCAACGCTCACCGAGAACCGGCCGACTCCCTTTCGGGCCGTCTTCAGGCTTCCATCGGCCAGGGGAGGTTCCAGAACCAGAACGTGGGCGCTCTCGCGGGCGAGGCTCTCAATCAAGGCTCGGGACGTGGGGCTGCCGATCTCCTCGTCGGACGTGAACAGCGCGGTTAGCGGCCGGCGGAGCGAAAGCTCAAGCACCGCCAGTGATTCGAGCATGGCGTGAATCAGAACCAGGCTCGTTTTCATGTCGTAAACGCCCGGTCCGTGGAGTCGTTCCCCCTCGCGGCGGATCGGCATTCGGGCGAGCGTTCCGACCGGCCAGACCGTGTCGAAGTGGCCGACCACCAGCGCGGGGCGCCGATCCGCCGCTCCCTGAAACCGGCCGACGACGTGATCGCCCCCCGCGTGGTTTCGGACGATCTCGACGCGCCCGCCCAGGCCGGTCCACCGCGCGGCGATCCGAGCGGCGAGGGGGTCGAGGGCCGCCTTGTCGCGGCTGGGGGATTCGTGCTCGACCAGCGCGGTCAACTCTGCGAGGTAATCGTCGAGGCGATCCTTGATGTACGACTGGACCAGAGAGGCTTTCATTTGGACTCGGCCTTCGGCGTTCGCCTCAAGCGGTTCGGCGCGCTGATTTTGGGAGGGCATGGCCCTCCCGGGAAGATGCTTTGATCCATCAGCCGCCCGCCCTCAGGGTCGTGGCGCGGAGCGTGTTCTCGCGGATGCGATCCTCGATCGGCTCGACCCCCAGGCCGGGCCCGGAGAACATGGCGATGACGCCGTCATGGGCCAGGACCGGCGGGTCGACCACGTCTTCATGATAATACTTGTCCGAGCCCGAGACGTCCCCCGGCAGCGAGAACCCCGGAAGACTCGCAATGGCCACGTTCGCCGCCCGGCCGATCCCAAACTCGTGCATCCCGCCGCACCAGACCGGAACCCCCCGCGCCGCGCAGACGTCGTGAATCCGCCTCGCCTCCAGCAGTCCCCCAACTCGGCTGACCTTGATGTTGATCACCCGACAGGCGCCCAGCTCGACCGCCTTGCGGGCGTCGGCCGCCGAGTGAATGCTCTCGTCCAGGCAGACCGGCGTTCGAAGTTCCCGCTGTAATTTCGCGTGGTCGATGATGTCGTCGTGGGCCAACGGTTGCTCAATCAAAAGCAGATTGAAATCATCAAGCTTCTTGAGCGTCTCCAGGTCACCGAGTGTGTACGCCGAGTTCGCGTCAACCTGAAGCGCCAAGTCGGGGTACCGCTCGCGGGTTTGGCGGACGACGGCCACGTCCCAACCGGGGGCGATCTTCAGCTTGATGCGCCGATATCCTTCGGCAAGGTACTGGTCGATGTTCCCGAAAAGCGACTCGATGTTGGATTCGACGCCGAGGCTCACGCCCGAAAGAATTTCCCCGCGCGTCCCGCCCACAAGCGCGTGCAACGGCAGGTTTTGGGAGCGGGCCAGGGCGTCCCAGCAGGCCATCTCAAGCCCGGCGCGGGCGAAGCCGTTCCCCTTCACCTTGCCGTACAGGGCCGTCAACTCCTCGACCGACGACCACGGGCGCCCCAGGACCATCGGACCCAGGAAATCGTGGAGCAGGTGCCAGCAGGTCTCGGTGGTCTCGGGACAGTAAAACGGGTCGGAAGGGCTGGCGCACTCTCCCCAGCCCACCGCTCCGTCGGCGTCGACGACGCGAACCAAAATGTGGTCCAGCCACGATTTGCGGCTTGAGCTCGTCTGGAACGGCCGGATCAGCGGAAGCCGGACGATGGCCAGGTCAATCTGTTGGATCTTCATGGAGTCAGCTTGCTTCCCCGCCGCGGGGAAGTCAACGGGGGCGCGGAGCCTCGCCCCGCATCGCCGCCGGGGGGGCGGACTCTTATCTCGAACGCGAGTTCAAGCTTTCCAGTCCCGATCCGCGTCCGTCTCGGAATCGAGGGTTGAACCGATCTTGATGTCGGCGGAGGCCAATCATACCATCAGCGCGAGCGTCGGCCCCAGCTCGCGCACGAAAGAATTCGTTGAAAAAAAAGACATGCGACGAGTTGCGTGTGGATTCGCGGAGGGGTAACATCAACGTCGCATGTAAGGTCGCTGATCGAGGCGAGTTCAGAATTGGATACGGAGCCGCCATTCCAAAGCGGTTGAGGTTCATCCGACGTCTTCGAGCGTCGCGCCGTGTTCTCAATGCAAAATCGAAGTGTGGAGGCCCAATGAGCTTGGCCCCTGCCGCCCCCCCGGCGTCGTCCCCGCGCATCGCGTCGATGGACCAGTTCCGCGGCTACACGGTCGCCGGGATGTTCCTGGTCAACTTCGTGGGGGGCCTGGCGGCCTTCCCGGCGGCCGTGAAGCACAACAACTTCTACTTCAGCTATGCCGACACGATCATGCCCAGCTTCCTCTTCGCGGCGGGCTTCTCGTACCGCCTGTCGATGCTGAGGCGGTTTGAGCGGATCGGCAAGGCGGCCACCTACCGCCACTTTTTCAGCCGCTGCCTGGGGCTGATCCTGATCTCGATGGTGATGTACGGCGCCGAGGATTTCGAGGTCGACAAGTGGGCCGACATCGCCACCGGCTCGGGCGTCTGGAACCTGATCGCCGGCATCTTGAAGGCCGACCTTTGGGAGGTCCTGGCCATCATCGGCGTCGTGCAAATCTTCATCATGCCCATGGTCGCCCTGAGCTTTCGGGCCCGGGTGATCGCGACGTCCGCCTGCCTGGCGGTTCACGCCTGGATGGCCCACTCGTTCAACGTCTTCTTCATCTACGGCCAGCCGAACTGGATGGACGACCTGTGGGGGCTGACCGGCAAGGGCGCCTGGGACGGCGGCTTCTTCGGCTTCGTGGGCTGGGCCGTGCCGATGCTCATCGGCACCCTGGTTTACGACGTCATGATCAGCAACGAGCCGAAGCGGGCCGCGGGCAAGCTGCTGGCCGCGGGCGCGGTCTTGATGGCCGTCGGCTACGGGCTAAACTGCCTGGCCACGTTGTACGACAAGGACAAGGGAAGCGTCGAGGTGATCGGCAAGGACGTCGCGGCGTCGCCGGTCGTTCCGCCCTGGGAGAACGCCCGCGGCCGGTCGATCGACTCGCTCCTGGCGACGCCCCCCTTCCTTCGGCCACCCTCCACGGACATTCGCCCCATCAGCTACTGGCAGATGAACAAGAAGCTGGTGAGCATGCCCTTCTCGTTCTTCTCGTCGGGCTTCGCGATCGCCCTCTACGCCCTGTTCATTCCGCTTTGCGACCTGGGCGGCGTCCACGTGGGCTTGTTCCGCACGATGGGCATGAACCCGCTGGCCGCCTACATCATCCACCACTCGGTCGAGGGAGCCGTGCTCGCGGTCGTCCCCAAGGACTCGCCGCTCTGGTACGCCTCGCTCGGCCTGGCCGTCTTCTTTGGGATCACCTACCTCTTCGTCCACTACCTGGAGAAAAACAAGATCTACCTGCGGCTCTAATCCGAGCCGGCTCGTGTCGAGCGAGATCAACGCGCGATCGCCTGAGGAACCGAGGCACCGCGCGGTTGGGCGAAAAACCAGGCGTTGCGATGCTTAGTCGGGCGGCTTTGCTGTGGAAACTTGCCGAACAAGCCGGTCGAGATGCGAACGCCGATGAAAAACACGAAAAATCTCTGGATTTTCCGTGCCTTCGCCTGGGAAAAGAAGTAATATTTTCGATGACACCTTTTGACGGTTGATCCACCTTTCCGGGAATCACGAGTCTTCACGCGCGGGAGCCGATAGGGCCGGGGACGGATCGCTTCTTTCTCGTTTCAGTCGATCCGATTGCTGTTTCAAGCGATACTCTTCCCGGATCGAACACCTAGAAAATCAGGATGGACGTCATCACCACGACGGTGTGGTCGCGTTGACGCGGACGCCCATCAAGAACGACGCCGGCGCGCCGGCGGCGTTGTTTTGAAACCGAACCCCTCGGTAAGAACGCCACGAAATCTTTCGGAGACAAGGAGGCGCAACGTTCCATGACGCGACGCTACAAGATGGTTGCGATGTCCGGTCCGCTCGTGACGGGAATCGCTCTGGTTTTCTTCGGGGGTTGTTCGGATTCGACCCCGCCTCCCGCCGCGCCCTCAACTCCCCAACCAGTCGGTCAGACCCAGCCCGAGTCCACCCCCCCCAAGGGAAAGGGGAAGAAGGCGAAAAACCCCTTCGACGACATGGGCGTGAAGGAGAAGCGCGAGTACAGAAAGAAGCAGCGAGCGGCGGAGGCGGCTGGTCAAACGCCTTGACGGCCTGGGGCTTGCGGCAAGTTGTTTTGGTCTCATGTTTTTCGTTTTTCATGCGTCGACATTCGACGCGCGGAGAGGTTCTGCTTTTAGAAGGAATCGCTTCATGAACAGGTCACGGGTTCTCCACGCCAAGCGGCCCGGCTTCACGCTGATTGAGCTGCTGGTCGTCATCGCCATCATCGCGGTGCTGATCGCCTTGTTACTGCCGGCCGTGCAGTCGGCCCGCGAGGCTGCCCGCCGGGCTCAATGCACCAACAACCTGAAGCAACTCGGGTTGGCCGCCCACAACTACGAGAGCTCCAATCAGTGCTTCCCGATGGGCGACCACATTGGCCGCGAGGCCGACTACAACCCGATGCGGCAGGACTTCGGCCACTTCGTCGCCCTGCTGCCTTTCTATGAAGGCGGGGCTCTCTGGAACGCCTGGAACAGCAGCGTCACCGCCATGGTGGCGGCCAACTCGACGGTCAATGGCGCGGGAATGAGCACGCTCTGGTGCCCGAGCGACGACGTCGCCGGCCTGCACTCGCCCACCGACGGCTCCGTCGACGCGACCGGCTGGGACGACGTGAACCAGCCGTGGGCCTACAGCAGCTACGCGGGCAACATGGGGACGCTCCCCTACCGCTACGGCGACGCCAAGATCGCCACCTCCGACGGCATCTTCAACCACCACGCCGGGTCCGTGCCCAGGGCCGACGGCAGCATATATACCGTGGGCCCGATCTTCCAGCCGACCCGGCTGGCCAACATCACCGACGGCACCAGCAACACCATCCTCTACGGCGAGCACGCCCACAGCAAGATCGCCAACTTCGCCGACCGCGACCATTACTACGGCTCCAACTGGTGGGTCTCGGGCGACTGGGGCGACACGACCTTCTCGACGATGTTCCCGCCGAACTTCTTCAAGTCGATCATGGAGGCGTTCCCGCCGCCGGATGGCACGAACGTCAACGCCATTCCCACCAAATTCCCGCGCAGCAACAACTTCAACATGACCGCCGCCAGCAATCACCCCGGCGGCGCCAACTTCGCGTTCTGCGACGGCTCGGTGCGGTTCATCAAGGACACGGTCAATTCCTGGAACGCGGCCACCGTCCAGGTGTCCGGGGGCGGCGGCGATTTCGTCTACACCCCGACCCAGCCCAGGGGCGTCTTCCAGGCCCTCGGCTCCAAGGCCGGCGGCGAGATCGTCAGCTCCGATCAATATTGATCGGCTCGTTCCCTTGGAACGGATTCGAGGCGGGGCCGGATGGATCTCCATCCGGCCCCGCTTTTTTTTCGTGAAGCAACTTTCAACTCGGCCCGGGAAGGATTATCGCGGGGACGATTCCCTCCGTGCTTGGCCACGCGGGTGATCGAGAGTCCGTCCTCGCGGTCGCCGCGGGGCGTCGGTAGACTGGCGCCGTGGCGCGGTCTGAACACGCTCTGACCCGGGAAACCGACCGATGACAACGGCTTCATGGATCCTCGCGCTTGGTCTGCTCCTCACCGCGGAATCACCAGAGACGGACGTCGGACTCGCCCTGGAGAACGAGGCCGTCCGGATCGAATTCGACCCCCAATCCGGGGCTTGGGTCGGGCTCGTCGACCGCCGCGATGGGATCCGGTTCGTGGCCGAGGGAGGCGCCGCCCCGCTCATCCCGCCCCGCCGGCGCGTTCTGGACGCGAAATGGCTTCGGGAGGCCGCTGGGGCCGCGAGCCGGGTCGACCTGGCCGGTGAATGGCTCTACACGCCCCGGCCTCCGGCCGCCTCGGTCGAGGCCGACTTCCGCGCCGGTCGGTTCGATTCGGTGGACTGGGAGGCGACCCCCGTGCCCAGCCGGTCCGGCGTTGGGGACGACCGTCTCCGGGATCGCTTGGGCGACTTCTGGTATCGCCGCGCGTTCGCGACGCCGCCTGGCGTCGCCGCCGACGACGCGGAGATGGCGCTCCTGATCGGGGCGGTCGACGACTTGGACGTCGCCTACCTCAACGGGGAGCGGATCGGCGGCACCGACCAGGATACTCCGCATCACTGGGAGACGCCCCGCCTCTACCGGTTCCCGGCCCGCCTGCTGCGCGGCGATGGTCCCAACGTCCTGCTGCTGAGGGTGACCAACGGCTCGGCCGAGGGAGGGATCGCCGGACCGGTCCTCGTGGGGACGGCCGAATCGTTTGCCGGGGCCGTCCGCGACGGCGACGAAGTCCGGGATGTCCGGGTGGAGCGCGGGCGAGACGGAGATTCGGCGACGCTGGCCCTCTCCGCGACCGCCGACGGCCTCGAATATCGAGCCGAGTGGGCCCTCCCGGACGGCCAGGCGCGGTTTCGCCGCCGGCTCGTCGTGACGAACCGGACGGATCGCGAGCGCCTTTTCCAAACAGCCACATACGAGACGCCGCCGTTGGCGCTGGGCGCCGACCCGGCGATCGCGTTTCCGGGTTCGTTGCCGATCGGCGACCTGCGCGCCTCTCGGCTGGCTCTGGGCGATTCCGCGCGGCCCCGTAGCGAGGAGCCGCTCGTCGTCCTTTGGGACGACGCGGGACGGCGCGGCCTCGGCGCGTGGTTCTTCGAGGAGGACGAGTTCAGCCCGGTGAGCGTCCTCCGCGGCGGGGGCGGGCTCAGCATCCGCCACTCCCAGCAGGTGATCGCGCGACTGAAGCCCGGGGCGTCGGTGACGCTCGGCGCCCAGTATTTCTGGCTGGCCCACGGCTCGCGCGACGAGGTCATCGGAGGGGTCCAGGACGTCTATCGCGAGATCGGTCTCCGTGCGCCGGGCCACGCGCCGTCGGGCCTGCGGTCGATGGTGCTTTACTGCGGCCATCCCGGCGGCCCGCCCGAGCTTGGCTACCGGACCTACGGTGGGTTCCGGGCGATCCAGGCGTACCTGCCCACGCTCGAATCCCTCGGCGTCGACCTGCTCTGGTTCCTGCCGATATGGGAGCACGGCGACGGGTCGAAGTGGAACCTCTACTCGCCCTTCGACCACTTCCGCGTCAGCCCCCTGTACGGCACCGAGGATGAGTTGCGGCAACTATCCGCCGAAGCGGCGGGGCGGAACATCCGGCTGATGTTCGACCTCGTTCCCCATGGCCCGCCGGACTCGACGCCGCTGGCCAAGGAGCACCCCGAGTTCGTGGCGCTGACGCCCGAAGGCAAGCCGGCGTATGCCTGGAGACAGCTCGCGTTCGACAACGCCCATCCGGGTTGGCAAGATTACTTCCGCCGCGTGGCCGAGCACGACGCCCGCGCCTTCGGCGCAATCGGCGCCCGCGTCGACTGCGCCGCCGGGGGGCCGCTGAACTGGAACCCCGCGGCCGGCGATCGGCCGTCGCGGTCGTCGCTCGCGGCGGGACTGGGCATGACCCGGGCGATCCGCGAGGGATTCCTCCGAGCCGGCGACGAGACCGTCATCATCCCCGAAGAATATACCGGCGCGAATATCTACCATCGCGTGGCCGACCTTACCTACGACGCTCAGCTTTACTTCGCCATGATGGACCTGGCGGAGCGAGGGGCGTCGCCGGAGGAGTGGGCGACCAGCCTCCAGCGGTTCCTGCATGATCAGCAGCGGGCGCTGCCCCCCGGCGCCTTGAAGATGCGCTGGATCAGCAATCACGACACGGTCTCGTGGACCTTCCAGAAGAAGCGGCCGTTGGACGTCTACGGCGTCGACCGGATGCGGGCGCTGATGGCCCTCTGCTCGCTGGTCGAGGGCGTGCCGATGCTCTACCAGGGAGACGAAAATCCGGCCCTCTACGGCGGCGAGGGCCCGTCCAGCGTCGACTTCCTCCGCCGACTCTACGCCGCGCGAAAGTCCGAACCCGCGTTCCGGGACGGTCGCGCCGACTACCAGTCGATTCGGGCCTCCGACGGAGTCTTCGCCTGTCTGCGTTCGACGGACGAACAAACCGCCGTGGTGCTGATCAGCTTCAATCCGGCCGCCGTCGACACGACTCTCGCCACCGAAGGCTCGCCGCTCCCCGCCCCCCCCTGGCGCGACCTCCTGAGCGGGGAGCGATTTGGTGACGAGCAGGCGCTCCGGATACCCATGGCTCCGCACCAGGTCCGCGTCCTCGCGCCCGCAAGCCAA
>Ga0180216_1003986_pt1 | contig 11353 bp, 10 predicted proteins | sample eDN3rd37CBELigMG_FD_128879 | JGI IMG/M metagenome (GOLD analysis project Ga0180216, IMG submission 128879) | Enriched Miracle-Growth compost microbial communities from Emeryville, California, USA - eDNA 3rd pass 37_C BE-Lig MG (version 2)... ...
CGGCCAAGGATGACCGACGATCGGAGGAAAGCGTGGCAAAGAAGTCCAAACAGGAGAAGCCGGCCGTGCTCGTGACAGGAGCCGGATCGGGCATCGGCCGCGCGACCGCCGAGCTTCTGCCCGAGGACGGCTGGTCCGTCGCTTTTCTCGACAAGAACGACGCGGCACTGGCGGACGCAAGAGATCAGTTCGGCGAGAAGAAGACCATTCAGTATGTCGCGGCGGATGTCACCGACGAGAACGCCGTGGAACGTGCTGTTGCCGAGGTCTCGCGCATCTTCAACGGGCTCCACGGCGTGGTGAACAGCGCCGGAATGGGATTGAACAAGGGCATCTTCGAGGTCACGAGTGCCGACTTCCGCAAGGTCCTCGAGCTCAATCTGGTGGCAACGTTCATGGTCGGACGGGCCGCGGCGCGCATCATGCGGGACCGCAAGACAGGTGGCTCGATCGTCAACATCGCCTCGATCTCCGGCTTGCGCGGCTCGCTCAAGCGATCTGCCTACGGCGCGTCCAAAGGCGGCGTCATCATGCTCACGAAGGTGATGGCGAACGAGCTTGCGCCGCTCGGTATCCGCGTCAACGCGATCGCCCCGGGACCGGTCGAGACTGCGATGGTCAAAGCCCACCATACGGACGAGGACCGGCAGCTTTATGCCCGCACGATCCCCATGCACCGCTACGCAGAGCCGGTGGAGATCGCAAGAGCCGCCCGCTTCCTCCTGGACCCGGTCGAGTCGAGCTACATCACAGCCGAAGTCTTGGCGGTCGATGGAGGATACAGGGGCGCGGGATTGATCTCCGGGCGCGACTGACGACCGGCACATGGCGAAGGCCCGGCGCGGGAGACTGCGCCGGGCCTCCATCATGTCGCCACCAATCACGTCGCTTGGCGCGGCGCAACAGATGCGAGCGGCACCAGGAACGCTGCGAGAAACACGATATTCAGCACAATATTGAGCGGCGCACCGGCCAAAGCCGACGCGAAACTGTCAACAGCGAACCACGAGATGGCGCTGGTGCGAATGAGACTTGCACCGAGCAACGGCTCGCTCGGCAGCACCCGCGTCGCCACCAGCCAGAGCAGCACACCCCAACCGACCATGACGCCTCCCGAGATTGCCGCGAGCAAGCGTACCGCGGGCTCGTTCAGTCCCGGCTGACCGTCGAATGGCCAGAAGATGATGTCGGCCAGCAGCGCCGTGACGCCTGCCGTGGCCGGCAGAGCTGCAAGAGCGAGCACGCCCCCTACGCCGATTACGAGGGCCGATGCTGCTTTCGTCGCCGTCTGAATCTTGGCCATCGTCATGACAAATCCTCCTTGGCTGCATGAAGCGATGACCGGAAGCTAGGCGGGCGCTGGAGGGCAGCCAATTACGCCCGAGGTAAGTGCCGAACCGCATTCGCTCCAATAGTTTCAACTGCCAACAGCTTCACTCAAAGCAGCGGGAGGCGGCCATGCCGTTTGCGGACAATCTGAAGGACTGGCGCCGGCGGCGGGGCTTGAGCCAGCTCCGCCTGGGGCTCGAGGCCGACGTCTCAGCACGCCACATCGCATTTCTCGAAACCGGCCGCTCCCAGCCGACTCGTGCGATGGTCATCCGCCTGTCGAATGCGCTGGAAGTGCCCCGCGGCGAACGCAACGTGCTGCTCGAATCCGCCGGATTCGCGCCCGCCTATCACCGCCGCAATCTCGGTGATGCCGATATGCAATGCATCCGCAGCGCAGTGGACTGGACGCTCGCGCGTCATGCTCCGTATCCGGCCTTCGCGTACGATCGCCATTGGCGCCTCGCCGCGCTCAACGAGCCTGCCGCGCGCTTCCTGGGGACAGCCGGCCTCAAGGTCGGCGATAGCATTCTCGATGCAATGCTTACGCCCGGACCGCTCCGCACGGCGATCGAGAACTGGCCCGAGGTGGCGCATCACATTCACGCACGTCTCAAAACGGAGAGCCGTCATCTCGGTGGCGATCCCGTGCTGTCCGCTGCGGCAGAGAAGCTCGCAGACGAGATCGACGAGCCGCAAGGCGGCATGGCTTCACTTCCGGCGGTTATTACCACACGCTTTCGTTTGGGACCGGATCTGTTCTCGTTCTTTTCGACCATCGCGCAGTTTGGCTCGGCAGAGGATGTTGCGCTCGCAGAGTTGAGACTCGAGCTGCTTTTCCCGGCCGATCAGGCCACGCGAGCGGCGCTCGAAGGAGTGCGAACAGAAAAGTGAGCTACTTTCCACAAGCGGCGCCGAAGCGAGACGATCCGACCTCCGCCGGCCGCTACACGCAGGCACAGTTGCGTGCTACCAAGGCTTGGCGAATCGATTTTGTCCGGACTCGGGGGAGCACGGGACATGCAAAATATGCCACGAGCCGGAAGCCGCATCGCTGCCGTTGCAGTGACGCTTGCGCTCGGCGCCTGCTCATCGGGCAGTGCGCTTACCACGAGTTCTTTGTTCGGCGGCGGCAGTGAGAAGACTGCCCTCCCGGCTCCGGCTCCCGAGACGATGACCGATCGTGTCGTGCACACGGGCACGACGGCCGCCCGCGCCCAGCGCTGCGGCTATGTGTTCGATCCGGTCGCTCTCAGGCAATCGTATCTGGCCTTCGAGACGCAGCAGGGCGCCGCACCTGAAGCCCTCGCCAAGGCCGAGAAGAGCTACGACTACACATATGCCACGGTCATGAAGAAGATCGCGGGCGAACAGGACTATTGTTCGGACGACAAGACGGCGACCATCAAGCGCGACCTGACCAAGGTGCTTGCCGGCGACTTCTCGCCGACCGCGCGCAAGCCTGCCGCGAATGTGGGTTGGTGGACACCCGAGCATGCAGCAAAGCCGATGGACCGGGACGAGATCTTCAATCCAGTACGCTGACTTTCCGGCAAACCGGCAGCGTCATGCGCTCGGGACGCTCTCCTCGCTGTCCGTCTCGCCAGGTATCTTGAGGTCCTGGCCGAGCGTGTCGTTGACGTAGAGCTCGACGACGAGGACGTAGGCGACAAGCGTCAGCGGTCCGGCCACGAGCACCCCCGCCAGCCCAAAGATAAGACCGAAGACCACGAGACCGAACAGAACGAGGAACGGTGGAATCTCCGCGAACGTCTGCTGCACGAGCGGCGTGATGAGATTGGCCTCGACTTGCTGGATCACGAGCAGCATCAGGGCGGCCAGGATCATGACCTGGAGGCCCTGTCCGAACGCGAGCAACAGCACGGGAACGGCACCCAGCCAGGGTCCGACCACCGGGAAGAATTCCAGAATCCCGGAGATCACACCGATCGCGAGCGGCGCTGGCAGACCGAGCGCCCAGGAGCCGAGCCCGGCCATCATGCCCACTGCCGTCATTGCGATGGCTTGCGCTATCAACCATCGCTCCAGTGCGCGACCGCAATGGTCCAGTGCCGAATCCATCTTCTCCTGATGACGCGGCGGAAAGAGCCGGACGAAACCTTGCCGGTATCGCTGGGGATCCGAAGCGAGATAGAAGCCGCCAAAAATAACAATGAGAAGCCCGGCCAGGGCGTTCATGACGAAGCTGCCTGCGACGCTGAGATTGCTCAGCAGCAGTCCGCCGACGCTCACGGCATCGGAAATCACGCTGCGGCCGCCGCTCGTCGTGGCCCCGGGTGAACCGGAGCCCGTTGCATCCTTCACGATCGATGTCAGGTCGATGCCGAAGTTGTGCTCGATCGACTCGATTGCAGCCGGAATCTGCTGGGCGACCTGCGCAAGCTGAACTTTGAGCTGCGGGCCGACCAGCACGCACGCGACGACCGGCAGAGTCAGGAGCACGACGCCCGCCATGGCCAAGGCAAAAGGATATCGCAATCCCAGCAATCGTTCGAGCGGGCGGGCCACCGCAATCAGCATCACCGCGACGATAACCGATGCGAACGCCACCAGCAGTGCCGGCAACGCGAGCCAGATCGCAATGAGGAACGCCACGACGAGCGCCCCAATCAACCAGAAAATCGCCGCCGCACGCACAGGGGCCGTGGGTCTGTCACTGTCGGAGTGTATGCTTCTCAGACTCATCGGCTCGACTCCTGCCGATGAGAAAGCGACGCGTCAGGCCCTTGGTTCCGCAGGCGGCCTATTTGCAGAGAGTCGCCTGGATCTTGCAGTTGTAGCCGAGACCGCCGGTCCCGCAGCGCGACTTGACTCTCGACACCTTGTAGCCGGGAGCAACGCCGATCTTGCCGCTCGACGACATGAAGGACGCCCAGGAGCCCCAATCGGTAGCCTGCAGCACGGCTTCCCATGCCTGGAACATGGCACCGTCCTTGGTGGTGTTGGTTCCGCTTGCGGCCTTGTTTACGCACACGCCACCCCTCTTGCCCTGAGCGGCAACGGCGCCGGGAAAGACGAGCAAACCGGACACGACCAGAACGGCAATAGGAACCATCGATGAAATTCGCGGCATGGCTTGCATCTCCTGGACCTTCATCGTCCGCCTTCACATGACCGAATCGCATCGCTCGCGTCACCAGAATCCGCGCCTGAAGGGGCTCGCGCGATCGCGATTGCGGTACGAGCGTTGCCCGGGCGCCGCACATCCCGCCATGGAGCCGCTTCGCTTCACCGGCAGGGCATGGTTAGACTACGCATGAGACGGAACGATCGGAGGCCCTGCGATGGCTGACAGACTCAAGGGAAAGACGGCTTTCTGCACGGCATCTGGCGCAGGCATTGGCCGCGCGACGGCAATCGCATTTGCCCGCGAAGGGGCTCGCGTGATCGCCACCGATATAGACGAGATGCGCATGAAGGGCCTCGAGGAGGCCGGCATCGCCGACTGCCTGAAGCTCGATCTACTGGATACGGCCGCCGTCAACGCCATGGCGGAGCGCGTCGGCCCAATCGACGTCCTGTTCAACTGCGGCGGGTTCGTGCACCACGGCGACGCGCTTCACTGTTCGGAAAAGGATTGGGATTTCTCGTTCGACCTCAACGTCAAGTCGATGCACCGCGGCATCCAGGCGTTCCTGCCAGGCATGGTAGCGCGCGGCGGGGGCACGATCATCAACATGGCCTCGGGCGCCGGCCCGTCGAAGGCGGTTGCCAACCGGTACGTGTACACCGCCACGAAGGCCGCAGTCGTCGGACTGACGAAAGCCGTCGCGTTCGACTTCATCAAGAAGGGCATCCGGTGCAATTGCATCTGCCCCGGTACGATCCAGTCGCCGTCGCTGGACGACCGGATCGCCGCGCTGGGCAAAGAGGTCGGATCGGTCGAAAAGGCACGCCAGATGTTTATCGATCGCCAGCCGATGGGCCGCCTCGGTACGGCAGAGGAAGTAGCGCATGTGGCTGTCTACCTCGCCTCCGACGAAAGCGCCTTCACGACCGGTCAATCGTTTTTCGTAGACGGAGGCTTCGCCCTGTGAAGAGCCTGCACGACGACCAGATCCCCCAGGAGATCGACCCCGAGTCCGGCCTGCCGATCGGCCCGCGTCTCGCCAATCCACGCCCCGCGCCACTGCCGGAAAGGGTCGTTCTGGATGGACGCTACTGCCGCCTCGAGCCGATCGACGCGAAACGTCATCGCATGGAGCTCTACGAAGCCTGCACGCCGCCGGACGCTGCCCGCCGCTTCCGGTACCTGTTCGAAGAGCCTCCGCGCTCGATCGCCGACATCGATGCGTGGCTCGCCACCGCGGAGAAATCGACCGATCCACTCGTCTTCTCCGTCATCGACAAGCGAACGGGCCGCTGCGAGGGGCGCCAGACACTCATGCGCATCACGCCGGCGCACCGCTGTATCGAGACCGGAAGCATCTATTGGGGGCCGGCGATCTCGCGCACGCCCGTCTCGACCGAGGCGAACTACCTGTTCGCCAAGTACGTCTTCGACGACCTCGGCTATCGCCGCTTCGAATGGAAGTGCGACGCGCTCAATGCCCCGTCGCGTCGCGCCGCCGAGCGCTTCGGCTTCACGTACGAAGGGCATTTCCGGCGCGCCGTCATCGTCAAGGGACGGTCACGGGATACGACCTGGTTTGCCATGGTCGACGAGGACTGGCCGGCCCTCAAGGCCGCTTACGAAACCTGGCTCGCCCCATCGAACTTCGACAAGAGCGGACAGCAGAAGGTGTCGCTGGGCGTGCTGACCGCGAAGGCGCTAGGACGCGGAACGTAAGGGGATGCGTGCAATCGAGCAGCGTCTCGGTCACCCCATGGCGCGTCCCCGCGCTCGTCGCGAGGACGACTGCCGAGCGCGATCTCAAGGGCGTCCACTTTACATGGACGCATAACCGACGTTGGGGAGTTCGAGCGATCCTGGCCGATTTTGGCCGCAGCCCATTCCCCTCTCCCCCGCGGGGAGGGGTTAGGGGTGGGAGGAACGCTTATCCGCGGCGTCGAAGCATAGTTCTGAAGCCGATCACCCATGATCGATCCGTCGGCAACGGAGCGAGACTTTCACCCTACCCCCGGCCCCTGTCCGTCAAGGGGAAGGAGGCACATCGCAGTTTCTGTACAAACAATTCCATCGACTAAAGTCTTTTGGGCCCATTTGACGTGAACGCGGTCTAAAGCGCGTTCATGTTGCGTCGAGCACCGCTCGCTGCTTCCCACTTGCGTCCCCGGGCGAAGACGGCGCGTCAGCGACGCGAAGACCCGGGGTCGCTTGGGTTCGATTTTTCTCGAACAAAATCAATCACGTGATCCCGGATCGCCGGGCTGCGCACGACGTCCGGGAAAGCAGGCTTGGGGTAGGCTGGACTTGTCGCAATCGCGTCTGTCCAATGTGAGCGCGCTTCAGGAGAACAGCGTGAGGACGCCGGTGTATCCGTAGACGCGATCCTCCGAGATTTCCCCGTTGCCGAAGAAGCCGGCCAACGGGATATCCCCGAACGCCTCGCGGATTGCCCGCATCTCGTGATGCTCCTGCTCGAAGAGGTTCGGGCCTCGCGCGACGCACGAGTAGTAAAGTCCTGCCTTCGGCGCCACGGACAGTCGGGAACGCAAGCCCGTGAGCACGCGATCGAAATCCTTCGCTGCGCTCTCCGCGTCCCGTCTTACAAACATCAGGCGGTCGCCCGGCTGCATCGCCTCGGCGATTGCGATCAGTCCCTGGCGGGGATCGATGCCGATCAGATTGCGCACGACGTAGTCTGCTTCGCTCGATCCTTCGACCGGAAATGCCGCATGGGTGTTGGCGAGCCACGGACGGGGATCGGCCCCCTCGGCGATGCCGATGTCCTCGCACATCACCTCATAAGCCGGCTGCTCGTCGAGCATCGCCGCGATTTGCCCCTCGCACCGCGTGACCTCGTGCACCGGCCCGATCGGCGTACAACCCTGGGTGAGCCCCACCGCGATGTTGAGACGCCCGCCGATCAGCAGACCGGATAATCCGCCATCGACGATACAGTTGCCGGCGATCTGGGCGAAGCTATCGGTGGCCGACGTCAAACCACCCACGAGATAGGCACCGCTCTTGCCGGAAAGCGCTTCGACGAGCTCCACGATCCGCCCATTTCTCGGATCACCATGCACAATGCCCAGTCCTGCAGGTGAGCCCGTGCGCGAAATAGCTTCGAGCTGCTCCAGCGTCTGGATAGACGGCAAAGCGCGATAGCTCCCTTCGGGAAACCGTCCAGTCAGCACCGCGGCCGCAGGCTTCGCCCAATACTCGATGCCGCCACCGCACACGCCATGCCCGGCCGTGCCGACCCACGTGGCGATGCCGGTGGTCGCACTCAGGGCCGCAACGATGCTGTCGAGTTCGCCCGCAATCGGACTTGTCACATACAGGATGCCGACGGTGTGATCCTCGACGCGCCGCAACTGATCGATAAGCGCTTGCGCCACGTCCCGCGCCGTTTCACCGGCGGCGTGCGCCGATGCAAAATCATTCATGAAGATTGGGCCCTCCACGTGTGACGGCAGGCTGCAGGTTGATCCTGCATGCCGGGCTACCCTGACACGACCTTTCCGCGAAGTCACCCTTCCGGTCGAAGCGACGCGGACGCATTGTCCATCTCCAGTGCACCTCCACGAACCATCCCCTGCTCCCCTCCCAGCGTACCGGCTTCGTTCTTGGGCCTCGATGCCGAATCGTGGTCACTCTTCGCCGAGCCCACCGACAAAATGGGATCGTCGTCAGCGCGGGAAGGTCTGTGAAGCATCTCGAATGTCTCAACACTGCCCAGCGCCAGGCTGCAGAGCACGGTATTCTGCCCGGCGATACCTCGGGATGTGGCCCCTTGCTCATCATCGCGGGAGCCGGCTCGGGCAAGACGATGACGCTCGCGAGCCGCGTAGCGCATCTCGTGCTGAACGGCGCCGATCCGCACCGCATTCTGCTGCTCACATTTTCCCGCCGGGCCGCCGACGACATGATGCGCCGCGTCATGCGCATCGTGCAGATGGCTCTCTTCGCTGACTCGGCGCGCCATCGCGGTCCAGCCTCGATCCCCTGGTCCGGAACCTTCCATGCGGTGGGCGCACGCCTTCTTCGCACTTATGCCGAGCGCATCGGCCTCGCGTCCTCGTTCACCATTCACGATCGCGAAGACTCCGCCGACCTTCTGAATCTCGTGCGGCACGACCTGGGCCTGTCGGAGAAGAAAACGCGCTTTCCGCTGAAGTCCACCTGCCTTGCAATCTATTCCCATGCGGTCAACTCGGGGTTGCCGCTCGGCGACGTCTTGGCGCGCCACTTCCCATGGGTCGCAGGCTTCGAGAGCGAACTGCGGACTCTGTTCGATGCCTACGTGGCAGCCAAGCAGGCCGCCGCTGTTCTCGACTACGACGACCTGCTGCTCTACTGGGCCGCAATGATGCAGGCGGACGAGGTCGCGATCGACGTCCGGGCTGGCTTCGATCATGTGCTGGTCGATGAGTATCAGGACACCAATCCGCTGCAGGCTTCGATCCTGACCGGGCTCGTTCCGGAAGGGCGAGGCTTGACGGTGGTCGGCGACGATGCGCAGGCAATCTACGGCTTCCGGGCGGCAACCGTGCGCAACATCCTCGATCTGCCGTCCCGGTTCACGCCGCCGGCAACCGTCGTCACGCTCGAGCAGAACTATCGCTCGACCGCCTCCATTCTTGCGGCGTCGAATGCTGTCATTGCACTGGCGCGGGAGCGCTACACCAAAGATTTGTGGTCGGACCGTCCATCGGCGCAGAAGCCCGCCCTCGTCACGGTGCCGGACGACATCCAGCAAGCCAGCTTCGTCGCGGAACGGATTCTCGCCAACCGCGAAGCCGGCATGACGCTGAAGTCGCAAGCCGTTCTGTTCCGGACGTCTCATCACAGCACGCTTCTCGAGCTCGAGCTGGCGCGGCGCAACATTCCGTTCGTCAAGTTCGGCGGCTTGAAGTTTCTCGAAGCGGCCCATGTAAAAGATCTGCTCGCGGTGCTCCGCTGGGCCGAGAATCCCCGAGATCGGATTGCTGCGTTCCGGGTGGCGCAGATGTTGCCCGGCGTCGGGCCCGGAACCGCGGCGAAGATCCATGAGCGAATCGCCACGGGGGAACGCCCCTTCGCGCCGCTCGTCATCTATCGCCCGCCCGCCGCCGCCCAAGAGGCTTGGGCTCCATTCGTGGAGCTGCTGGAGGCCCTCCACGAGCGGCGGATCGGCTGGCCCTCCGACATCGAAGCCGTACGCGACTGGTTTCAGCCCCACTTCGAGATGCGTTATCCGGATGCGGCGGTCCGGGCAGGTGATCTGGATCAGCTCGTCCAGCTCGCCGCGCAATACCGCTCCCGCGAGCACTTCCTCATGGAGTTCGCTCTCGATCCGCCCGACGCCACCAGCGACGAATCCGGCACCCCTCTCCTTGACGAGGACTACCTCATCCTGTCGACCATTCATTCGGCCAAGGGGCAGGAATGGCAGTCCGTGTTCGTGCTTAACGTCGTCGACGGGTGCATCCCGTCCGACATATCGACCGGGAAAAGCGATGATATCGAAGAGGAGCGCCGGCTACTCTATGTCGCCATGACCCGCGCCAAGGACGAGTTGCATCTCATGCTTCCGCAACGTTTTCACGTCCATCAGCAGCCGCGCAACGGAGACCGCCACCTCTTTGCCTCGCGCTCCCGTTTCATTCCGGCGAGCATCCTGAATCGGTTCGAGCAGACGGTCTGGCCGCGGCGACGGCACGAGACCGCGACAGTTGGCGCCGGCAAGGCACCGACGATCGATCTCAAGGCACGTGTCGGCGGAATGTGGAAGGCCCGGGCCTAACCAGCTTCGGGGCAGCCGCCGGTCGACGCGTGAAGCCACTTGCCCTTACGTCAGCGTCCTGAGAAGCGCCGCAAGCTCGGGCTCGTCGACACACTCTGCCGCCGCCTCGGGCCAGAAGAAAGCCACGCGCCGCTGCTTGCACTCGCGCCACACGCCGAGTTGCTCGCTGACGTAGAGCGGAAAGACCTGCACCTCGCACAACATGCTCCTGAAGGCAGGCAGGATCTTCTGGTATTGATAGTGGCCGATCGGAAGGTCCTCGATTTTACCTACGAAACCTGCCTCCTCGCGCGCTTCGATGGCTGCCGCTTCGGCGAGCGTCACCCCTGGCACCGGCCAGCCTTTCGGCAAAACCCAACGGCCGGTCCCGCGACTAGTGATGAGGCCGACTGCAACTTGCCCAGCCGGCGAACGCCGCAGTGGCAAGGCAGCAACCTGGATGCCGGTTTTCCGGCTCGTCAGCAATCGCGTCAACGGCACGTCCGTAGCCTTCCGTCACCCTCCGGGCGAAATGAGATGTGCGGCCGATCCATGCCGCAGTATCGCTGCCGTGTCATGTCGCCGGAGTACGAGCAACAAGGAAACGCCAATACCCACAACGCATGCCGGAAACCGTTCAATATAGCGCGGTCGCCGGGTTTTGCGAGATGATGTTTCGGGTCTTGGCCTCACGGCAGGGTAATATGTGCTGGTACCCGTCCAGGCGTCAGCCGGATCGCGGTCGGGGGTAGTCACTCACGGCGTTCGCGCATAGCTTCAGGTCTAACGGCACGTCGAGGCCGAGCAGCAGGGAAAACCGCCATGGTCCCATTGAAAGTTTCGCCGCACGCTACGTATGTCGCGCATCTCGAAAAGGGCGAGCTTGCCTATCAGTGGAGCCGGACAGCCAATCGCGCCGTCTTTTTCCCCAGGCTGGTGTGCCCCTTCACGGGCTCGACGGATCTCGAATGGCGGATCGCCACTGGCAAAGGCACAGTCTATTCCACCACCACGGTGCACTCGGTCGACGGCAACGCCTACAATGTCGCCTTGATCGACTGCGATGAGGGCTTCCGCCTGATGAGCCGGGTCGAGGACATCGCCCCGGACGCCGTGACCGTCGGCATGCGGGTCTCTTTCAAGGTCCATAGGCCGGGTGGCGAGGCCGAGCC
>Ga0180216_1003987_pt1 | contig 11352 bp, 9 predicted proteins | sample eDN3rd37CBELigMG_FD_128879 | JGI IMG/M metagenome (GOLD analysis project Ga0180216, IMG submission 128879) | Enriched Miracle-Growth compost microbial communities from Emeryville, California, USA - eDNA 3rd pass 37_C BE-Lig MG (version 2)... ...
CAGCCGCAGGAACACCTCGGCCAGCTCGGTGAACGAGTTGTCCTCCTGCGTGCGCGCCAACGCGGGCCAAGCGCGGGCCACCGCAGGCCGTGAGCGGGCGGGCTTCCGCCGCAGGGCCAGGGCAGCGACGCCCCCTCCTCCCGTCCGCCGAACGCACCTGGAGCAGCCGCATGCGCGCGCCAAACTCGAGCAGGCCGAACGCGATCGCCTGCGCCTCGGCGACGCGCGCAAAGACCTTGTACGCCTCGTCAAAGGTCTGCAGGACCTCCTCCTTGTACGCCACAAACATGCCGTAGTTGGGCAGCTGGCGACGCGGCGCACAACACCAACGGCGACACGAGGGGGACCGCAGCGTCAGGTGGTGGCCGCCGCACACAGAAGCGCGAGGCCCGTGAGGGCGTACCTGGTTGGAGGGGTCGGCGTCCGGGAACTTTTTGGCGATCGCCTTGAGCACGGGCGCGACGGTCGGGTCGAGGTAGATGCGCGGCTTCTTGGGGTCGTCGAACCGCGCCTTCACGGCCGCGAGGCCCGCGAGCAGGCCGTGCAGCGTCTCCGTTAGGTACATGGCGCGCTCCGCCCACTTGGTCGCGTCGTCCAGCACGCCGGCGGGCTGCTGCTGCTGCTGCTGCTGGCCCGCGGCCGGCGCGGCGCCGCCCGGCGCCGGGCTGGGCAATGTGCCCCCGCGCGACAGCGTCGCCATCTCGGTGGCGGCCCTGCCAGGCGCGTCGACGGCGGTCGGCGCGTCTTCCGCGTTGCGGGCCGCCAAGCGACGAGCGGAGCCGCGCACGAAGGCAACGTGGCGACCGTCGATCCGACCGCTGATCCCTCGTCCCCGTTCGCCTTCCTACGCGCGCCCTCCTCCCTCGTCGCCCACGACCGTGGCTTCGGCGAGCCGACGCCCTTGATCTTTCTCCTTCTTTCTTGCCGACGCTTCTCGCCGTTACTTGCCGCCGTCGTCGTCCTCCTCCTCGTTCGTTTCGTCTCCTCCTCCGTCGCCGGTGTCCGGTCCTTGGTCCTTGTGTCCTTCCCCAGCGCCCGCGTCCGCTCGGCGCCGTCGCGCGTCGCCGCGTCGGCCGAAAGCGACGACGGAGAAACAACACACTGGCGCGTGCACTGCCCCTCGAGTCATACTGCCCCTCCAGTCATACTGCCCCTCCAGTCATACTCGAGTCATACTGCCCCTCGAGTCATACTGCGCCTCCAGTCGCACTGCCCCGCGAGTCATGCTGCCCCTCCAGTCGCACGGCCCTATGCATAGCGTGCCCCCGGTAGCAGTAGCCGGAGGTGCGCCCACACCCCGAGGCGCCGCATCCATGCAGCGGCGCGCTGGCCTCTGCAGCCCCGTAAGGGACTGTATGTTAGCTGGTCGATGGAATCCCCCTATTGTCTGTGGCGCATGGCGCTCGAGTTTCCTTTAACGTCAATAGACCAATCCCAATACTGCCCCTCGAGTCATACTGCCCCTCCATTTATACTGCCCCTCCAGTCACACTGCCCCCCGAGTGATGCTGCCCCATGGACAGACCAATTGAGAGAGAAATGAAGGTGACTTGGTGGCAGCGGACGGACAACCCGCAGGAAGCACCTGCAGGAAGCGTAGGGAAGCTTGCAGGGAGCGTAGGGGAAGCTTAGGAGGAAGAGGAGGAAGAGGAACAGGGGGAGGAGGCCGTGGTCCCAGAACTGCGCGACAAAGTTAAACCTCGGCATTCCCGTCCGTGACCCGCTTCGGATCAATTGACCATGGCGCTGCGGCGGGAGCGGACGATTATGCGCGACGACGCGCTCGGCTGCGACGAGCTGGCCCGAACGCTCGCCGGCCTGGGCGCGGTGGGCGGCGTCTTCACGGGTCTCGCCCTCGGGAGCCTCTACCACGGGCTCCACTTCACGCCGCGCCGCATGGGCCGGTCCGCGCTGCTGGGCGCGGCGCTCGGCGCGGCGGGCTTTGCGCTCTACACGCACCTGTGGGAGCCCAACTGTTCCCGCGACAACCGGCGGCACCGCGGCGAGGGTGTCAGCGTCGTCCAAGAGGCCGTCGACTGGCTGCTGGAGCGGTGAATCCTTTTTCCACCGCGCACAGTCGCGCGATGCGTCGGGCAGGTCGTTGGCCGCGCCACGTGTGCCGGCAGCAGTGGCAGCACCTTCTGCGGCGGCGGAGGATGGGGCCACCCTGAGGCGGCGCTGCGTCTTACCGCTACCCACCACCGCTGTCTTCGCCTTCACCAGTAGTCGGGCGACCGGCACTGCGCGAGCGCCGCCGTCCGCCAAGCAGGACTAGTCCAGCTCGACGAAGGCCTCCAGCTGTGCCCAAGCGGCTGGGCGATGGTATGGCACGCCTTGTATCACGCTTTTTGCGTCGCACCACCGTCCCATGTTCTTGCATCTATCGCAGTAAATACATCCATGGCCTTCCAAGTACATCGACCGCGGGCACAAAAAAAAGCTAGCCGGCCTCGCCGCGTCCTGTCAGCGCCGGCAAAAGGAAAACGTCCGACTTCAGTCTTACGCTCTCCCAACTGAGCTAAGACGGCGAGGCGTGCCGTCTCCCGGGATCGAACCAGGGACCTTAAGATGACCGCGCGACGTTCGGCAAGCGCCTGTCGTCGACCTTTTCCGTCAAATGCGTGGCGGCTGACTGAACCCGTCGACCGGCGCGCGCCGTCGCCCCGTAAACCGGACACTGTTGACAGATGACGTCATTCTTGGCCACGTGGATGAGAGGCAGGAGGAGAAGGAAGGAGGAAGGAGGAGGAGGCAGAGGAGGAAGGAGGAAGGAGGAAGGAGGAGGAGGCAGAGGAGGAGGAGGAGGAGGAGGAAGGAGGACGTAGGAGGAAGAGGAAGGAGGAGGAGGAAGAGGAAGGAGGAAGGAGGAGGAAGGAGGAGGAGGAGACGCACAAGAGAACACGAAGGACGGGGAGAAGGACCGCCAGAGGACGAACAGGACGGAGGGGAAGGAGGAGAACGAAGGCGAGGATGCGGAAGAGGCCGGTCGGCAACTAAGCGGGCTGGGCATGCGCACAGGCAGGCCGGCAGACGACCAAGCGAGCAGACCGGCATGTAGGTTGGCAGGCGAACAGGTAGAATCGACGCAGACGGCGCGCGCCTCTAGAGCGGCTTGAGCCAGCGGCTGCAGCCAGGCGGCATGGCCATCACGCGTGCCCGGCGAACGGCGGCGAGCGACGCGACCGCAGCACCACCGCCGGCGGCGGCCACGCCGGCCAGACGTACCCCGAAGCGGCGGCGACGCCCGGAGGACGACGCCCCCGGCACGCCAGAGCCCGCTGCCGCAGACGCAGCGCCGCGAAAGAAGACGAGCAAGCGCGGCGTCGCTCGGGCCGACGACATGCCACTGGTGCCGCAGCCGCTCATCGACGCGGCCGCGGCGCGGCTGGCGCTGGCCCACCGGTGCCGCAAGTTTGTGGGGCTCCACGCCTCGGCCGCCGGCGGCCCGCACAACGCCGTCGCCAACGCGCTCAAGCACGGCGGCACGGCGTTTGCGCTCTTCCTCCGGAGCCAGCGCAAGTGGGAGAGCCCGCCGCTGCCGCCGGACGAGCCGGCCAAGTTCCGCGCCGCGCTCGCGATGGCCGGCCTCCAGCCGCGGCACGTGTTGCCGCACGGCTCATACCTCGTGAACCTCGGCCACGCCGACCCCGCCAAGCAGGCGCAGAGCCGCGCCGTGTTTGTTGACGATCTCCGGCGGTGCGAGGCGCTCGGCATCGAGCTGTATAACTTCCACCCGGGCGCCCCCGCCGGCAGCTGCACCAACGCGGAGGCGGCCGCGCACGTCGCCGACGCGATCAACCTCGCGCACGCGCAGACGTCGTCGGTGGTCTGCGTGCTCGAGACGATGTGTGGCAGCGGCAGCGGCCTCTGCGGGCGCTTCGAGGACCTCGCGGCCATCATCCGCGGTGAGTCGGAGCGACGCGCGCAGACCCTGGCGTGTCCGCGGTGCCTAACCTTTGGCGTTGGTGCCACGGTCCGTACGGAGCCCGCAGCGGTGAAGGACAAGGCGCGCGTGGGCGTGTGCATGGACACGTGCCACATGTTTGCGGCCGGCTACGACGTCTCGACGGCGGCGGGCTTTGACGCGGTGCTGCGCGAGTTTGACCGCGTCGTGGGCCTCCAGTACCTGCGGGCCGTCCACCTGAACGGGTCCAAGACGCCCTTTGGCAGCAAGCGCGACCGGCACGAGAACCTCGGCAAGGGCTTCCTCGGCCTCGACTGCTTCCGCTTCATCATGAACGACGACCGGTTCAACGACATGCCCCTCGTCCTCGGTGCGACTGCCCCTGGACCACCGCGCGGTGCCCAGCAGCGGTGGCGCTAACGGGGGCCGCGAGCGTGCAGGTTTGCATGCATACAGAAACACCGGAACAAAAAGACTACGACAACTACGAAGAAGAAATTCGGCTAATGTACAGCTTTGTGACGTCGAACTGAAGGCCACGCGCGGCGCGGCGCCTCAGAAATCGTCCTCGTCACCGTCGTCGACGTCCCAGTCCGCCAGGCCGGACTCGGTGCCCTTGTGCAGCTCCGACAGGCCCGTGACGTCCTCCAGGTAGGTCGGCGAGTTGAAGACCTGCAGCAAAAAGTCAAAGCCGCGCTGCTTGTACGCGTCCAGCACCGCGGCCGAGCACGCCGTGCACTTGGAGTACGCCTGGCCCGTCACGAGCAGGTTGGCAAAGTGCGTGAGGAACCCGCGCACGGTGTGCGGCAACAGGCCGATCTCGTGCTCCGTCGCCTGCGTCGGCGGGACCGCGCCGTCCGCTGGCGCGGCATTGCTGGCGGCCGCGCACGCCTCGTGAGGCGCACCGTCCCTCGCGCGCGTGAGCGCCGGATGCCAGCATGCCACGCGCAGCCGCGGCGGTCGTACCGGAGCGGGTGCTGCAGAATGGCGACCATGAGCTCCACGCTGAGCGAGCTGGCCAGGAACGACAAGCCCGGCCGGGTCACGGTGCACTGCTGGTCCAGCGTGCGGTCCCGCATCGACTGGCATGCCATCAGACGCCCACGGCTTGCCGGTCGATCGCGTCAGATTTGATCCGTGGCGAGACGCCTGGTGGGCGCAGGGTCCGCGTACGTCGGTCGGCGCCACGATGTCGTTGCAGTAGTAGCAGCCGAGGCGGGAGCCCTGGACGGCGTCGGGGTGGGGCCCGTGCCGCATCACCACAAAGGTGTCGAAGCCCAGCGCGGCGTTAATGCAGATCTGCCGGCGCGCCCGACCCTGAATGGGACGAACAATGTTAGGCGACTGCTGCTTCAGACGTTCGGCCGTCCCCGCGCGCCATCGGACCTTGTTGTAGTAGGTGCACAGCATCGTGGGCAGCCAGCGGCTCTCGCGCGTGTCCATGAGCAGGAACACGACGTCGTGCTCCTTGACGAGCGCCTCGATAAACTCGGCGTCCTTGCGCGTCTGCTCCACCGAGTTGACGTTGTGGCCGGGCATGGGCACCGACATGTCGTGGCCCGTGGCCGTCTGGGCCTCCGTCGCGCGGGCGCGGGGACGGGGGCCGACCATCAGCGGGAGCGTGGCAGTCGAGTAGGGCCCGCGCGGGCGGGGCAGCGCGCGTACCACGCCCGGGAAGATGCGGCGCAGGGCGTCCGCGGCTGCGACGGCCTTGGGCTTGCCGCCGTTCAGGCAGTCCTCGTAGGTGAACAGCGACTGCCGCACCGGGTTGGAGAACGACACCTTGCCGTTGTCCAGCAGGGTGATGTGGCGCACGCCCCACGCCTTCCGGCCGCCAACGGCGGATCCCCTTGACAAAGGCGAGACCCTTTTAAAGACCGTGCCACACAGACCATTTTAGCGCTGCTGCCATGCGCATACCAGCAGGTTCCGCGCCACGTTGCAGCCGAGTGTGCCGGCGCCAAAGAGGAGGCACTTGGCGGAGGACACCACCTCCAGGTTGAGCGACGGCATGAGGCGCCACCGCATGAGCCGCAGGTTCAGGTCGACCGAGGTGGACGCCAGCCTGCGCAGTGGCCCGCGCTCAGCGCCCGAGTCGCCGCATGAGGCGACGGAGGCGCGCGGTCGCAGGTCGGGCGTCGAGGCACGCACCGAATCGGGTCCATGAGCGGGCCCAGGTCCATCGTGCGCGGCGCCAGCTTATCCTGCTCGTTTTTCTCCCACCCAACCGCCTTGGGGCACGGCGCGCCCACTGCCGGTGCGTCGCCGCCCCCTCCCATAGTCCTCATGCACCGTATCGTCAGCGTTCCACTCCTCCGTGGCGGTGTTGTCTTGCCGCCAAGCGCCGCGCACCGGCCAGGTCGGGTGCGTCGCCCAGGTGGACGTCCAGCACGATCGAGCGGCTCATGTCGCCCTTGCCCGGGTTCTCGCGGTACGCGAGTACCGTCACGTCGTTCAGGCCGAGCTGCGCCTTGGCCAGCACCAGCAGGTTGCGCAGCGGCCAGCCCGGGTGCGACGGCAGGGCGCACGGGTCCGCAAAGCCGAGCCAGACCGTCTGGCCGGGCGTGGCGGCCAGCGCCTTGTACTGGGCGAGCGGCGCGACGCGCACGGCGCCGGCCTCGGGGCCCAGCACGACGCAGAAGAAGCCGGCGTCGAGGCCCGGCGCCAGGCGGCCCGCAGTGGCGCCGCCTGCGACCTGGCGCAGCGCCTCGTAGCTCTCGCGCAGCTGCGTGAGCTGCGCCGCGTCCAGCCGCTGCTGCGCGGGCACTGTCGCTGCGACGGTGAAGGGCGTCGCCGGCATCAGCGCCGGGAAGGCGAACCAGTAGGTGTACTTGTACTTTTTCAGGTCCGAGAACGCCAGGAGCAGGAACCGGGTCAGCAGCCACGGGTGCTCGAGCGCGCGTCCGGACGTGATGTCGTCCCAGATCTACGGCGGCGGCGGCGGGCAGCGCGGCAGGCGCGCGGAGGCGTTCGTAAGCCGACCGCTGCGCCCGGACACCGCGAGCGCGCGCGGCGCGCCGCACCTGCTTGGCGGTGCTGGCCAGCAGCTCCTTCTTGTCGAGCTTGTTAAAGTCGTCGATGGTGTTGGTGTTGAGCACCGAGCCCTTGGCGGCGTACGTGTACGGCGCCACGCTGCGAACGTGCGCGCACGTCGGGCCGCACGCAGTCGCGCGTCAGCTCAATCGAAGCGGCGCCCATGGGCGTGCTGGCCAGGCCGTACGCAGGGGGCGCGAGGCCATCGTCCGCTTCCTCCAGCGCGCCCGTGCCCACGGCGAGGCGGGCGGCGATCGCCGGGTCCCAGCCGGTGCGGTACGTGCCGTAGATCGGCTTGGCCGACGTGTCGAGCTTGTAGTGCTGGATCTTGCGCTCGCCCAGCTCGTGCCAGAACGCGCCGTCGACCGCGCTGCTCAGCGGCGCAAACTGCAGCGTGGTCGCGGCCCGCGCGGCCGTCTTGGCCGCGTCCCTGTTGCGACGACATTGCCGAGGAGCCGGCGCAGCGTAAGCGAGGTCGTGCAATGACCCAAGAACGGTCTTCAAGTCTCCAGGGAGGCGCAGGCCCAAGGAAAAGGACCACGCCACACACAAACGCAAAGGCAGCCAACAACTGGCACTTCTTCCCTTTCGGTCTCTTCCGTCTCCCCTTGGTGGCGCGTTCTTCCGTCTCGCCTTTGCGTGTGCACCCCCCGCGGCTGTTGTTTTCGTGCAAAGCCCCCGTGAAAGTCTCCCCAAACTCCTTTGCCAAAAGTACCCGCGCAAGCAAGCCAGCAAACACACGGCATAGATTCGCTTCTTCACCCACCCCCCACTGCGTTCGCGGCCGCCCTTCGCCCCCCGGCCGCCCGTCCCAGCGCGCACCCGCCGCCGCCGTCGTGGGTGCAACGACGGCCGTCCCCGATGACGGCCGCGTCCGTGCACCCTTGACACACGCGACGCAATGCCAGAAAGGCACCTCACGCACCTCAAGCACCTACAGAGCACACGCGTCTGTGCCCTCGCAGCCGCTGGTGGCCGCTCGCCGCCGCCCCCTCCCCGCGAGGACGCGCCCGCGTCCCGCACACGCACCCGCCCGCCATCGTCGCCCGCCGCCCGCCGATGACGTCATCGACACTGTGGCGCGAAAATGACGTCACCACGCCTTCACGTGACATACCGCACGTGACATGACCCAGCGGCACCGTCGGGACGCGCTACTCGCGCCGTCGAGCGCGTGCGGACGCCCCGCCGCTGCGTGCTTCCCGTGGCTGGGCGTGGGTCGCCGCCACCCCGCGCGCCGGATCGGTGCTTGGACGGCCCACCGCGGCCAGCGCCAGCGCATGCCGAGGGCTCCCTAGTGCACGTGACAGACGAGTCACGTGCCGGCGACGATGGCGCGACCGCTGGCGCTCGCGGCGGCCGCGGTGGCGGTGGCGCTGGTGGCGGCGGCGCCGCTGGGCGCGCGGGCGTCGGCGGGCAACGAGGACCCGGCGTACCAGCAGTGCGTCCGGCACTGCACGCAGGAGGTCGTGCCGTCGCCCTTGCCGCTGTAAGCATGCACCGGCCGCCGTCGGAGGGGGTGGTCCCCCCCCCGCCTCGACGCTAACGCCGCCTGGAGAATCGCAGCGCGGAACGCCCGCCGCAGGTCCCTGCGGGCGCTGCAGTGGAGCTGGGAGGACAACTGCCGCTACGACTGCATGCAGCGGATCGTGCAGCAGCGGCTGGACCGCGGCCTGCCCGTGCTGCAGTACCACGGCAAGTGGCCGTTCGTCCGCGTCGCGGGCATCCAGGAGCCGGCCTCGGTCCTGTTCTCGCTGCTCAACCTGGGCGCCTACCTTGTCGGCTTCCCGGCCTTCTGGGCGGCCATCAAGAATGACGACTTTTTCGGCAAGGTAGCGACGCGGGCCTCGCTCAGCGACTCTGGGCAACGCCGCTCACTCCGGCCAGTTAAGCCGAGTTTTTTTTTTTGTTTGCGCGCAGATGTGGCTCGGCTACGTCGCCTGCGGCATGAACGCGTGGATCTGGTCGTCCATCTTCCACGCCCGCGACGTCCTCTTCACCGAGCGCATGGACTACTTTTCCGCCGGCCTGCTCAACTTTTACGGCTGCTACTGCGCCATCATTCGCGTCTTCCAGGTACGGCGCCCTGCCCGCTCTCTGTCCACGCCTCCGGTCCACGGCGCTGACACGGCCGCCGGCGGGGGCGCCCCGCCAACCCCCAGGTGCGCGACCGGGCGTGGCGGTCGCTCCTGGCCGTCCTCTTCGCGACCCTGTACGCGTCGCACGTGGCCTACCTCTCGCTGGTGACCTTCGACTACGGCTGGAACATGCTGGTCAACATCGCCGTCAGCGCTGTCGCGGGCCTCCTGTGGATCGGGTGGGCCGTCGTGCAGCGCGAGCCGCACGCGTGGCGTGCCGTCGTGACGGTGGCGGCGCTGTCCGCGGCCATGTCGCTCGAGCTGCTCGACTTCCCGCCGCTCTGGTGGACGCTCGACGCGCACGCGCTCTGGCACGCCGCCACCGTGCCCACGATGCTCATGTGGTACAGGTTCCTCACCGCGGACTCGCTGTCGCGGCGGAACAAGCTCGACTGAGCGCGCGCGTGCACGTGTGCCAGCACGTCTCGCACATGTAGCAGTGCATCTCAAAAAAGAAATAATGTACAACAATGGACACGGGTGCCACTCAACGCAAACAGTGCCGTGCATTCGTGTGTGCGATCGCTGTGCAACTGCAGAATGACTTTTCTTTGTTTTGGCGTGCTCTTGAGCTCACGTCGCCGCGGCGGGCTCGGTGCCGTCCAGCGACGCGCTGGCGAGCTTGGCCTCGGCCTCGGCCACCGCCGCATCGGCGGGCTGGCCGGCCGGTGCTGCAGCCGGCGCGGCCGGCTGCGCAGACGCAGGCGCTTCGGCCGCCGGAGCCGCGGGTGCTGCGGCGGGGGCCGGCGCCGCGGCGGGGGCCGTCGTCGTCTGGAGCGCGACGGCGGCGGCTGCCTGCGCCGCGGCGTGCGCGACCTCGACGTTGGCCTGCATCCACGGGTGCTGCAGCAGCTTGGACGGCGTCCAGCGCTTGTTCGCCTCCCATTGGATCGTCCTAGCGGCCACGCCCGTGCAAGACGCTGCATGGCCGAGAACATTCGGTCAGCTTGGCGTCCGCGCCCACCGCGTCGACCGGTGGCGCGCTGCGCACCGAGAGAGCAGGTCGACCAGCAGTGCGTCGGTCGTGCCCAGGGCCTGCTCAAAGGTCTTGGACCGCGGCGGCCGCATGTTGCCCTTGCTGTCGCGGTAAGACTTGAGCTGGCCATCCTCGGCTGCCGCGTCAAAGCGCCACCACCAAAAGCGACGTCCTCCGCGTGAGCCGCCCGGCCCGTCCAGCGTCCCCCGGTGCGTCGCGCGTCCGTACTGAAAAAGTGCTTGGCGCGCGACGACGCTTGGATGATGTGCGGCGGCGGCAGGCCCAGCAGTTGCACGATACAGATCATCAGGTCGTCCTCGGTCTCGGCAGGGAAGAGCGGGAAGCCCGTGTAGAGCTCGGCCAGGATGCACGCAAAGCTCCATACATCAATGGCGGTGCTGTATGGCAGCCCGAGCACGATCTCGGGCGACCGGTAGAACCGGCTTTGAATGTAGGTGTGCACTGCCCTCCCCGGCACGGCCGTGCGAACACCGACCAGCACCGCGCGGTCAGCGTCGCCTGCGTGCGGCCGTCGCTCGGGCGGCATCCGGCGCTGGCGCACCGGTCTCATTGACAAAACAGCTCGAGCCAAAGTCGATGACCTTGATCGCGAGCGTCTTGCTGGGCACCAGCAGGACGTTCTCCGGCTTCAGGTCGCAGTGGATGATCCGCAGCCGCTCCAGCAGCTGCAGGCACTGCAGCAGCTGCCGGCCAAACCTGCATGCAAGGGCACGCCGGGAGCGCAGGCGTACAGTTGGGCGCGATGAGCAGCCTGGCTCGGGGTCCCGATCTCTTGGCTGACGCCAGGCCTGCACGTACGCTTGCACGGTGCGGACGTGGTAGCCGAGGAACCGGTTCCGCTTGATGCACTCGTACAGGTTCATGCCCAGCAGCTCAAAGACGATGCACAGGTGGTTGCGGAACACAAAGTGCCCGCGCACGCGCACAATGTTGCTCCGGTCCTCCGGGTCCTGCCGTGTGCGTTCCTCGAGTGGAGCACCCGGCCACGTCTGGCCTCGGTCAGTGCGCTGCGCCACCGCGGCCCGCAGGGCGCGGTTGCCCGCACGCACCGCCTTGCGGATGTGCTCCAGGATGCGGACTTCGTTGAGCGCCTGCTGGAAGAACCGCTTCTTGTTGCGGATGATCTTGATGGCAACGGTGTCGCCGTTCTTGCAGTCGACCGCGCGGATGACCTGGCCAAACGAGCCGCGGCCGAGCTTGTCGATGATCTTGAACCGGTAGTTGAGGTGGTCGTGGCGCACCAGCTTGAGCTCGCCGTGCTGGTCGTCGTAGCCTGGCGG
>Ga0180216_1003989_pt1 | contig 11350 bp, 9 predicted proteins | sample eDN3rd37CBELigMG_FD_128879 | JGI IMG/M metagenome (GOLD analysis project Ga0180216, IMG submission 128879) | Enriched Miracle-Growth compost microbial communities from Emeryville, California, USA - eDNA 3rd pass 37_C BE-Lig MG (version 2)... ...
AACACGACCGTTAAGCCTTTCAGCGCCGATGGTACTTGGACCGCAGGGTCCTGGGAGAGTAGGACGTTGCCAAGCACGAAGGAAGCCTATTGCGTATGCAGTAGGCTTTTTTTGTTGTGCGGAGATGTAGTGTTGATGCATGGTGATTGCGTAGAGCTCAGACGGTGAGGTTTAGAGTAATGAGCTAAAAAAAGAACGTGTGTGATGTGCATTGCAGTAACAGGTTGCTGGTATAAGCTTGTTTGTATTTATAGACCTTTAACCAGTTTCTATTAATAAAACTGTCTTGCTGAGGAAGTCATTACAGTAATTCAGGAGAGTGTCTGAATCTGATTGAGTATATTCGATGATGAGGCAGCGATATGTAAGCTAATGGTGAGAAATCAATAAGTATGGCTTTTTAGCATGCTATAAGAAGATTAGACAGTATTGCCAAGTCGTAATCGTTCTTGTATAATCTGCTAAACTATAATCAGGGGGTATTATGATGAACGGTCCGAATCTACGAGCGTTAACGACAGCTGATTTTGAAGAGAGCATGAAGCTTTCGTCCTTTGCATTTCAATATCCACTTACAGCTGAGCAGCTAGAAGAAAGACGTGCAAGCTTTTTAACGGACGATGTATATCGAGTTGGCGTTTTTCAACATGAACATTTGTGCGCACAGGCAACGCTATTGCATTTGAATGTATATGTGAACGGGGAATTATTCAGCATGGGCGGAATCGCTGGTGTGTCTACTTGGCCGGAGCACCGAAGACATGGATATGTTGCACGTATACTTAAAGAGCTTTTAGTGAAGATGAAGGAGAATGGCCAATCCATTTCTATGCTTCATCCATTTTCGTTCTCGTTTTATCGTAAGTATGGCTGGGAAACCTATATTGAGTATAAACAATACGAAATGAGCGCTGACCACTTATCATCACTGCGTAATAAGCTCAGCGGCAAGCATCTTGGTACTGTGAAGCGAGTAGAGGATTGGCAGATGCTCCAAACTACATATGATCGTTATGCGAAACGTTATAACGGCATGCTCCAACGTGGTGATAAGTGGTGGAAGGAAAGCATTACGAAGAGAAAGCCTGGAACTTACGCTGGTGCATACAATGATCAAGGTGAGCTAGATGGATATATGATTTACGAGGTAGCTAACCGTATAATGACGATTCATGAATTTATAACATTAACAGCAGCAGCTCAGCAGCAGCTAATGCTGTATATCGCTCAGCATGATTCCATGATTGATCGCTTGAGATGGACAGCACCGTCAGATGATTGCTTTGCTTACGGACTTGACAATCCAAGGATCAAACAAGAGCTCATTCCATACTTTATGGCTCGGATCGTTGATGTTGAACCGTTTATCGCGCAATATCCATTTGAGCCTTCAGACCAGGAAGAAATATTCACTTTACAAATTAGCGATGAACATGCACCATGGAATAATGGACATTTTGAGCTACGAATAGCATCCAGTGGAAAGGCTACACTAACCAAAGTAGAGCTAGCATCACCTCAGGTCATCATCTCCATCGGTGCTTTAACATCATGGCTGCTTAATTACCAGAAGTGGCAAGTACTAAAGCACGTTGAACAGCTCGAAGGTAGTGAACAAGCTATGAAACGCTTACAATTACGAATTAGGGAACATACGACCTATTTGACTGATTTTTTCTAATTTATTGAACATTTCGCCTATTTACAAACTATGATTTTGCAGCAGTTATGCGCATTGACAGCCCCTAACTCAAGTGATAATATTGCAATAATATACGTTCAGAGAGAAGAAAACTAAGGGAAAATAAGGGAGGAACATACTCGTGTGGGAAAATAAATTCGCTAAAGAAGGGCTAACGTTTGACGACGTATTGCTTATTCCTCGCAAATCAGAAATTCTACCAAGATCTGTTGATGTATCTGTTCGATTGAGCGATACAGTCAAGCTAAACATTCCTTTGATTAGTGCAGGAATGGATACCGTAACGGAGTCTGCATTGGCGATCGCTATAGCTCGTGAGGGTGGAATGGGTATTATCCACAAAAACATGACTATCGCACAACAGGCAGAAGAAGTGGATCGTGTTAAGCGTTCGGAAAGTGGAGTTATTACGAATCCATTCTCATTGACGCCTGATCATCATGTATATGACGCGGAAGAATTGATGGGCAAGTACCGTATCTCTGGTGTGCCTATTGTTGATGAAAATAAAAAATTAGTCGGTATCCTGACAAACCGTGATCTACGCTTTGTTCATGACTATTCAATTAAAATTAAAGAAGTCATGACGCATGAGCAGCTTGTAACTGCACCAGTTGGAACGACGCTGCAGCAAGCAGAAGGAATACTGCAGCAGCATAAAATTGAAAAGCTGCCAATCGTCGATGAAGATAACACATTAAAAGGTCTTATTACGATTAAGGATATTGAAAAAGCGATTCAATTCCCGAACGCAGCAAAAGACAGCCAAGGCCGACTATTATGTGGAGCTGCAATTGGAATCTCTAAAGATACACAAGAACGCGCAGCGGCACTAGTTGCTGCAGGTGCTGACGCTCTAGTTGTCGACTCTGCACACGGACATTCCTCTAACATCCTGAATGCGGTGAAGGAATTGCGCAATACCTTCCCTAACCTAACGATTATTGCTGGTAATGTTGCAACAGGCGAAGCAACACGTGATCTTATCGAGGCAGGTGCATCTGTCGTTAAGGTTGGTATTGGCCCTGGATCGATTTGTACAACCCGTGTTATTGCAGGGATTGGTGTACCTCAAATTACAGCAATTTACGATTGTGCATCCGTAGCTAGACAGTATAACGTTCCTATTATTGCGGACGGAGGAATTAAATACTCTGGAGACATTTCTAAATCCATCGCAGCAGGCGCAAGTGCAATTATGATCGGAAGCTTGTTTGCTGGAACAGCTGAAAGCCCAGGAGAAACTGAAATTTTCCAAGGCCGTAGCTACAAAGTATATCGCGGAATGGGTTCATTAGCTGCGATGAAGGCTGGTAGTAAGGATCGTTACTTCCAAGAGAATGAAAGCAAGCTTGTTCCAGAAGGTATTGAAGGACGAGTTGCCTATAAAGGACCACTTGCTGATACCGTTCACCAATTGATTGGTGGTTTGCGTTCAGGTATGGGGTACTGTGGTACCGCAACGCTTGAAGAGCTTAGAAACGATACACAATTTATTCGTATTACCGGTGCAGGTCTTCGTGAAAGTCATCCACATGATGTACAAATTACGAAAGAAGCGCCAAACTACTCTCTATAATTTAATATTAAACGCAAGTAAGCCGGAGCTCGGCGACCCTATAATGGATCGAGCTCTGGCTTTCTCTTTGTTGCGCCCATATAATAGAAAATCCTAATCTAATTGGAACTGTGGCGCGATGTTAAAAGGTTTAACTCGTATGTTGAAGTATGTTACAATTAGAGCTGGACAATCCAAAGGGAAATGGGGAATAAAGGTGTTAAAAACGATGGGGAAAATTCGATTACTGTCGATGTTTGTGCTGTGCACGTTGCTAATTGTGTCTACATTGGCCTTAAGCGCACCACGTGCAGGAGCAGTTGGCTATAATAACAGACCAAGTACTGAAAATTCACTTGGTTTACAGGTGAAATCAGCGATATTAATTGAATTTGAAACGGGTCAAGTAATGTACGAAGTAAATCCCGACGAAACGCTGCCAATTGCAAGTATGACAAAATTGATGACAGAGTATATTGTAATGCAGGAAATTGGCAATGGTCGATTAAATTGGGATCAAGTCATTACAGTAACACCTGAAGCCGCAGATACACATGCGTCTGAATCTCAGATCTATCTTGCAGCTGGTGACCAGCATACGGTTGAAGATCTTTACATCGCAATGGCCGTTGGTTCAGCGAATGATGCGACAAAGGCGCTAGCTATAGCAGTAGAAGGAAGCATTCAAGCTTTTATTGATCGTATGAATGAGACAGCAGAGCAGCTTGGTTTAACATCTGCAGTTTTCACTAGTGTTACTGGGCTGGAAGATACAACGATGATGTCTGCAAGAGATGTTGCGTTACTCGCGCGTCATATTTTACAGGAATATCCTGATTTCTTGAAATACTCTGGTCTTCAGGAATATAAATTCCGTGAACGCGATGACGCACCGATGATTAACTTTAACTATATGCTCGGTGCAAATGTGAATAGATCAGGTCTAAAGCATTTAGCATATGAAGGTGTTGACGGACTAAAAACAGGCTTTATTAGTGCAGCTGGTTATAACTTTGCTGGAACAGTTGAACGTAATGGCCTACGTTATATTAGTGTAGTCATGGATACACGCTCGAAGGATGCTAGATTCCAAGAGACTGCATCCCTATACAATTATGCTTATGCAACATTCGATAAACATACGGTGATCTCACCAAAAAGTGTAGTAGAAGGCTATGAAACGGTTAAAATAAAAAAAGGTGTAGATAAAGAAATCCCTGTTGTAACAAGTAAGGACATTACGGTGATGACAGAAAAGGGAAAAGAGGCTAGCCTGGAATTGATCGATGCTGAGATTCAGACAGAAGATCAATTGGTCGCACCGATTGCAGCAGGAACAAAGGTCGGTACGCTCACCTATAAATTTGTAGACCATAACAATGTAGAAACTCAGCATTATGTTGATTTAATTACGACAGCTGATGCGGAAAAAGCATCATGGTTTAAGTTGTTCTTTAGAGGAATTGGAGACTTTTTCTCCGGCCTGTTCGATAGCATCTTAAATATCTTTTAATCCGAGTGAGTTACAAGGAAATAAGGACTTGTCGAAGTGCCCTCATTCCTGTAAAATCAATGCTTAGAGTAATAACGGTGATCTATATTCGTAGATGCGTAATTTAGGAGGAGACGTAACAATGGAAACAGGTACTTTTCGAGTAAAAAGTGGCATGGCTGAAATGCAAAAGGGCGGCGTCATTATGGACGTTATGAATGCCGAGCAAGCGAAAATTGCCGAAGCTGCTGGCGCTACGGCAGTTATGGCACTTGAGCGTGTACCATCTGATATTCGTGCAGCTGGTGGAGTCGCTCGTATGGCCGACCCTACAATTGTAGAAGAGGTAATGAAGGTTGTTTCAATTCCAGTAATGGCGAAAGCTCGTATCGGTCATATTGTTGAAGCAAGAGTGCTCGAATCAATGGGCGTTGACTACATTGATGAAAGCGAAGTGCTAACACCAGCGGACGAAGTTTTCCATATTAGTAAGCATGAGTTTACAGTTCCTTTCGTATGTGGCGCTAAGGATCTTGGTGAGGCGCTTCGTCGAATCCAAGAAGGCGCGGCAATGCTTCGTACAAAGGGTGAGCCTGGAACAGGTAACATCGTTGAAGCTGTTCGTCATCTACGTCTAATTAACGGACAAATCCGTAAGGTTCAAAACCTTTCTAAGGACGAGCTTTATAATGAAGCTAAGCTGCTTGGCGTACCTTATGACTTGTTGCTTGGCGTTCACGAAACTGGTAAGCTTCCAGTTGTTAACTTTGCAGCTGGTGGAGTTGCAACGCCAGCGGATGCTGCATTAATGATGGAGCTAGGTGCGGACGGTGTATTTGTAGGCTCCGGTATTTTCAAATCCGATAGCCCAGAGAAATTTGCTCGTGCTATTGTTGAAGCAACTACGCATTATCAGGATTATAAGCTTATCGCAGAAGTATCCAAAAACCTTGGTACTCCTATGAAGGGCATTGAAATCTCTAAGCTGCATGCTGCTGAACGTATGCAAGATCGCGGAATCTAAGACAATACTATATAGATAAACCCTAAGAGCCGAGCTATCCAGTGACCTGGGTAGGTCGGCCTTTGCGAAAATGGGGAGGAACAGGATATGAAGATTGGAGTATTAGCGCTGCAAGGCGCTGTAGCAGAGCATATACGCAGCCTAGAAGCTGTCGGAGCAGAAGCTGTAGCGGTTAAGCGTATTGAGCAGCTAGAGCAATTGGACGGGCTCGTCATTCCTGGTGGCGAGAGCACAACCATTGGAAAGCTAATGCGCAAATATGGCTTTATGGAGGCGATTGCTGACTTTCATGAAGCAGGGAAGCCTTTGTTCGGTACTTGTGCAGGTCTAATCGTCTTGGCTGATCGTATTGAGGGACAAGAGGATGCACATTTGAAGCTGATGGATATGACCGTTGCTCGTAATGCGTTTGGTCGTCAGCGTGAAAGCTTTGAAACAGCACTTCCTGTCAAAGGAATCGATGAGCCGATCACAGCGGTGTTTATCCGCGCTCCATTAATTAAATCAGTAGGTAAACAGGTCGATGTATTGTCAGAGTATAACGGTGAGATTGTAACAGCGCGTCAAGGTTCGCTGCTAGCGTGCTCATTTCACCCGGAGCTGACAGATGATGTTCGACTGCACGCATATTTCGTTGAGATGGTAAAAGAGGCACAGGCTTTACGTGCCTAGCTAACAAGAGTTGATGGAATATCCACAACTCTGGCTAGAAAGGGGACAATCATGTTAGATGTCAAATTATTGCGTACGGACTTTGCTAAGGTAGAAGAAGCACTCCGTAATCGTCAAGCTTCCTTAGAGCTTATTGCAGCTTTTCCTGAGCTTGATCAAAAGCGCCGTGAGCTTATTCAGATGACAGAGCAATTGAAAAATCGTCGCAACACTGTATCACAAGAAGTGGCAGCGATTAAAAAAAGTGGTGGTGATGCCCAGGCGCTGATTACTGAAATGCGTGAGGTCGGAGATCGTATTAAGGAGCTTGATGATGAGCTTCGCGTGCTAGACACGCAGGTCAATGATATGCTTCTTGCAATTCCTAACATTCCACACTCTTCCGTTCCAGTGGGCAAGTCAGAGGAGGAGAATGTTGAGATCCGTAGAGTGGGCGAGCCTACCGAGTTCGCATTTGAACCAAAGGCACACTATGATCTAGCGGCAGAGCTTGCAATTCTGGACTTTGAGCGTGCTGCTAAAGTAACAGGCTCCCGTTTTGTGTTCTACCGCGGCCTAGGCGCCCGTCTAGAGCGCGCATTGATGAGCTTTATGATGGATCTACATAGCGATGAGCATGGCTATGAGGAGATCCTGCCGCCTTACATCGTTAATCGCGATAGCTTGATCGGAACAGGACAGCTGCCTAAGTTTGAGGAAGATCTATTCAAACTAGCGGATACGGATTATTTCTTAATTCCGACAGCAGAGGTTCCTGTAACCAATATATTGAGAGATGAAATTCTAGATGCAGAGTCGCTTCCGGCTAAGTTTGTAGCCTTTAGTGCATGCTTCCGCTCTGAAGCAGGAGCTGCAGGTCGTGACACACGTGGCTTGATTCGTCAGCATCAATTCAACAAGGTAGAGCTTGTGAAAGTAGTTAAGCCTGAGCATTCCTATGAAGAGCTTGAAAGCTTGACCGCTAATGCAGAGAAAGTGTTGCAGCTACTGGAGCTTCCATACAGAGTCATTACACTATGCACAGGCGATATGGGCTTTGGATCGGCGAAAACCTATGATATTGAGGTTTGGCTTCCAAGCGCAGAAACGTACCGTGAAATCTCTTCTTGTACTAATTTTGAGGACTTCCAAGCACGTCGTGCTGGTATTAAGTATCGTCCTGAGCCTAAGAGCAAGCCGGAGTTTGTTCATACGCTTAACGGATCTGGACTTGCAATTGGTCGTACGGTTGCAGCTATCCTTGAAAATTACCAGCAAGCCGACGGATCAATTGTTGTGCCGAAGGTGCTTCGTCCTTACATGGGCGGCGTTGAAGTTATTGCTCCAAAATAAATTTCAAAAAAAGTTGAAAAAGGGGTTGCATTCCCCTTTTCAACTGTGGTATACTCTTTCTTGTCAGCAAAATAAAATACTTTCTTGGAGAGATACCGAAGCGGTCATAACGGGGCGGTCTTGAAAACCGTTAGGGTGCAAGCCCACGGGGGTTCGAATCCCTCTCTCTCCGCCAATTACGAATTGACACGCTCAAGCTTAATGCTTGAGCGTTTTTGATTTATTAACTGTCGAATGAGTCGTAAATAATAAACGCCGAGCAACGTTGCTCGGCGTTTTTGTTGTGCGTTCCTATCGAATAAAGCGGAATATGAATGGATAACGATAATACTGACCTTGATTCGTTTTCACAGTAGCGATGATGGCAAAAACAAGCCATACGACATAGACGATAGGGACGAGAAGAAAACCAACTAATAAAAATACGAGCATAACTGCGATGAGTGAATAGATGGTATACGAAATGTTAAAGTTTAGTGCTTCCTTGGCATTTTCTGCAACAATGTGGGATTGATCTTTTTTAAGCAGCCATATGATGAGCGGACCGATAAAACCACAAATAAAACCAAGCCCTGTAAATAACAACGCTGCTAATGATGATAGATGTGCAAGCATACTCCATGTTCTTTCTTCTTGAGTATTCAATAGCATTACCCTCCATCGAATAATTTACAACCAATAGTCTCTATACTATATCGATTGTCTACCATAAATATACTATAAAATAAGCTCGTTGTTACAATGAATGGAAAAAACATTCATTTGAGGAGCTACTTAAGATAAAGGCAACTTATGATAATAGCAGTGATTTAGCCGCGCAAAAGCGATTCGACAAAAAATTTGTCGAATAAAGGTTAGGTCTTATTATGTATTGTAAATATTAGTGAATAAACTGTATAATTTGAAAGATAAACACTATATTTGTCGTAAAATAACTTTTATTCGCAATTATGTATCGACAGTATCTAACACACATCATCATATAAACTCGCTATAATTAAACATAAGCTATACCGCATAAAGAGGAGAGTGAATCGAAGCGAGCTATGGAAAAAAAACTTATTGAACTTCAACTGCAATCGCTTCGGGACAAGCTCTACGAGGTGGTAGAGGAGAAAGGCAGCTTTACTCACCCAGCCGTCCTTGCTATTAGCGAAGAAGCTGACCAGCTTATTGTTGCTTTGCAAACGATGAAACGACAATCTGTATGCGAACATAACAAGACTAAAGAAAGATCTCTGAAATACTAATCTGATGCATTTTTGCGTTTTAAGCGAAGCTGCTTGAAAAAGTTTGTTAACAAAGAAGCGCAATCTTCCTGTAAAACAAATCTAGTGAGTTCCGTCTCATGATTGAACCGGGGCTCCTGCAATAAATTCATTAGTGTCCCTGCGCAGCCTGCCTTTGGGTCGCCGGTACCGTATACGACACGCTTCATACGTGATTGGACGATGGCGCCCGCACACATTGGACAAGGCTCAAGGGTTACATAGAGTGTACAATCTAACAAACGCCAAGCATCTAATGCTTGGCTAGCCTGTTGAATGGCCATAATTTCGGCATGAGCGATAGGATTATGCTGCGTCTCCCTTAGATTATGACCGCGACCGATAATAACACCTTCCCTGACGACGACAGCTCCAATAGGTACTTCTCCTAAGTTCTCTGCCTTCTTGGCTTCTGCGATGGCTTCTTTCATCCACATTTCATCTTGATTAGGATACATAGGATTCTCCTTATCTACAGTTTTTTAGATTTATACATCGAACAAACATTCTTTTGTTAACATACTGTGCACAACATTGTGTATAACTTTTAATTATTCACAGTTTAATCCACATACTATCCACGATATTCACAATTAATTGTGGAGTATGTTAGTAATATGTTGATAAGTTAAACGAATAAGGGTGTGAGTCCGTGTCACTTAAGTATAAGCTAAGTATAACTATAGCAGGTTTGCTCCTGCTTGTAATTGTAGTGTTTCAAGTTCTATGGGAGTATAATCATCAGCAAAGGATTGCTAATCTTTTAAGCAATGCTTCACAAACCTTGTCTGAGCGCATGTTTCAACATATCCACATTCAAGCTCCGCAAGCTGATACCCAGCTCTCGGAGCTATTTAGATTTATTCAAGCAGATAAGCCCTATTTGATTGATCTTGCCTATATTGATGAGGAAGAAGGGAAGCAGCTGCTCGCTGCAGGAGAGAAGGACCAGGTTAATGCGGCACTAATTCAGCTTAACAATACTTATAACATCCAGCAGTCTTATCAATTCAGAGAAATCCATACGCATAGTAAGGAATATTACATAAGTGATTATCGTCAGGAATTAAATAGTGGTCAGCGCATGGTACTGCTGTACGATAAAGAGAAATATGATAAATTATATAGCATTGACAACAATTTGTTCTATGCCGTGCTCATTTATTTAGTGTTCTTTACGAGTATCGCAAGCTATTGGTTTGTCTCTCGTATGCTGAGGCCGTTGAAAGATATATTGTGGAAGGTAAATGAGGTTTCCTCTGTTCGCTTTCAGCGACCGATCCCTATTACGACAAAGGATGAATTTGGACTATTGGCATTTAAAATAAATGCGATGAGTCAAAACTTAAGCATTTATATGAATAAGCTTAGACATGCGTTTGATGAGAATAGGCGTATGCGCTTGTACATGGAATCATTTATCAATCACTCCTCCGATGCGATTTACATTATGGATGTAGAGGGACGAGTGATACAAGCGAACAAAGCCTTTGAGGAGCTGTTCGGCTTCTCAGCAGCTGAAGCGATTGGCAATCGTTATCGCGTAGTACCAGAGCATCTGATCAAGGAGAAGGAAGAGCTGCTTAGACTTGTGCAAAAGGGTGAAGTTATTAAGCCTATTGAAACCTATCGACAAACCAAGGATGGTGAAACGATACCAGTCAGCATCACCATTAGTCCAATTCGAGATATTAATAACGAAATTACTGGATTTGCTAACATCTGTAGAGATATGCGTCACCGCCACCGGATGGAAGAGCTTATGCGTCGTTCTGAGAAGCTGAACACAGTAGGTCAGCTCGCAGCGGGGGTTGCGCATGAAATTCGTAATCCGTTGACGACATTGCGAGGCTTTCTGCAGCTACAAGTGCAGAGTAAGAAGCTGAATTTAGATCACGTTAGAGTGATGCTTTCTGAGCTCGAACGAATCAACCTTATTGTCGGTGAGTTTTTAATTCTCTCGAAGCCGCAAGCCGTTAAATTTAAGTATCGAGATATTCGAGATATTATAGCTGAAGTAAGCGTGTTCATGAGCAGCGAGGCGTTAATGCACAATGTTGTTATTAAGGAAAACTACACGAATGATGATTGCAGCATACCGTGTGAAGATAATCAGCTTAAGCAAGTCTTTATCAATGTATTAAAGAATGCAATTGAAGCGATGCCTAACGGCGGACAAGTAGATATAGCTATTCAACGTTTGGCTAATCATGTCAGTGTGCAGGTTACAGATGAAGGAATCGGTATGGATGAAGAAACGCTTAAACGGATCGGTGATCCATTCTTTACCGTTAAAGAAAAT
>Ga0180216_1003990_pt1 | contig 11346 bp, 10 predicted proteins | sample eDN3rd37CBELigMG_FD_128879 | JGI IMG/M metagenome (GOLD analysis project Ga0180216, IMG submission 128879) | Enriched Miracle-Growth compost microbial communities from Emeryville, California, USA - eDNA 3rd pass 37_C BE-Lig MG (version 2)... ...
CGGGGCCCTGCGGAAATCGTGATAGAACGTGACGCATCCGTGCACTTCCGCCCGGGACAGATTGAGGGCATTGGCAATGACGCGCACTGCTTCTTCGGGAACGTGGCCAAACTGCTTTTGAACGTCGTGCAAGATGGGAAGAAGGGGACCTTCTCGGTGCGCATGACGGGAGATGATCGCGAGTGTCTCGCTCTCACTCCAGGCATCGTGACGGGGCATCAATTTTTCTCCAGGTTTAGTCGGCAGAAGAACATCTGCATGGTGCGCATGCCAATCAATAGAGCAGTTCCGTTTCGCAATTGCACAAGCTTATCGTCCAAAATTTTTCATTGTTCATCCGAGATATAACTTACGAAAGGAGCGCTTAATGCTGCGTCGCAGCAAACGATGCACTCACTACACGCCCAGAGATTCCGGCACCGCAAATACCTGCTCGGCCACCTTAAGGAACGTGCTGACGGTGGGCGTTTGAGTTGCACGATTGGGCAGGATCAGTCCCACCGAGTGGGTGATCGTTGGCCCTTCGATGGGGATCGCTCGCAGGTTGCTCAACCCGACAATCTCTTCTGCAAAGCACACCGGAATGATGCTTGCCCACTCGCCGGTGCGAACGTGAGCGTGCAGTATCAGCATCGAATTGGATTCCAGCGTGCAGGTCGGCGTCGCGCCAGCGTCGCGCAGATGACTATCGATGAGCCGTCGGTTCTGCATGTCAGAGGAGAGCTGGCACAACGGAAGACTGCCCGCCTCACGCCAGGAAACCGTGTCACGTCCCTTGAACGGTCCGTCGGGAGCGGTAAGGAGCGCATAGCGTTCCTCGTAAAGATGCATTCCCTTGAAGCGACCAAGAGGCTCTGCCTCGAGGTAGGAGATGCCCACGTCGATCTCGAGATTGTCGAGCTTGGCCAGCATCTCGACAGAGGCAAGCGAACTCACGCGGAGCCTTACGTCCTTGCACCGGTCACGGAACGGAATTGTAAGCCTCGTCACGATGGGAAGCGCCGTCGGGATCACACCGACGCGCAATTCGCCCGACAGATTGCGCCGTAGCACCTCGATCTCCTGACGCATGGCACGGGCATCGCCCGTCAACTGACGCGCCCAAGCGAGAATGCGCTCACCCTCCGGTGTGAAGCCCTGGAACCGGGAGCCGCGCTCCACTATCAGGACCCCGAACTGGTCTTCGAGGCTCTTCACCGTCGAAGACAGCGTCGGCTGGGTTACTCCTGCAGATTGTGCGGCCCTGCCAAAATGCCGTTCGCGGGCAAGATGCAGCAGGAGTTCAAGCTTATCGATCATGACACCTTAGGGGAGCGGAAAGCCGCGGTTGTAATGGTGTATCACAGTCCTTGGCGTCAACTGGCGGAAGGTCCCAAAACAGAACTCAACGAGCTTGCCGCTCGTTATGTGCGTTTCCCCCACGTATATATCCTGTCAAGGTGCGACCTGCAAAATATAGCGTAACTATGTGTATATTTCGATTTTCTACAATTCTCTGATCAAAATGACGTAGCGGTGCGACAGACCGGCCGTCCGCGGCGCGGGCAAAGCCCTCTATCAGTCCCAATCGGTGAAGCAGTCGCCCAGCGCAACAGGGACGCGCGCCTTGGGCGGACGGGTTGGCGTACCAATCGACAGAAATCCTACCAACCGCTCTGATGATGTCCGGCGGAAGGCGTCCTGCAACAAAGCCGCCTCGATCTTGCGACCGCTGGTCATGATCGCGCCGAACCCAAGCGCATGGGCGGCCAACAGGATGTTCTGCACGGCGGCCCCTAACGAGATGTACTGCTCGTGAATCGGCACCTTGGGCAAGTTTTCGGTCAGTACACTCATGACGGCGATTACGACCGGAGCGTTGAATGCACGCGCGCGCTCCGTTTCGATTTCGGTCTCTGTCGCATCGGGGTGGGCCAGGCGCTTTTCCTCGGCGAAGAGTTCCGCGAGCACAGGCCTTTTCGCATCCGGGATGCGGATAAACCGCCAGGGCCGCAACAGTCCGTGATCAGGAGCTGTCAGTCCTGCTGCAATGATCTCAGCCAGCTGATCCGACGTAGGCCCGGGTGCCACCAGGCGTTTCGGGCCTATGGAACGTCGTGACCGGAGAATTTCCAGGAAAGCTGCGGCATCCGCCTTGAGCATCTGGTCCTGATTTTCGTGTTCCAGGTTCAAATCTGCCTCGGCACGTCAGAGCAGGGGCCTGAATGGAACAGGCCCAATTCTTTCAAAGACCGGTTTTCAGTACGTATTGTCATGAAATCCTGGCTGCGGACAGATAAGCCCGGCCAAGAGGCTTCATTCGCAACCCAGCCAATGTCAATAGCCGGGCCATCTCGCCGCTTCCTTCGAAGCCATTTCATCTGGTTGCAGCGCCAGCAATCGGGCCTTGTAGGCAGTTCGCTAATGATTTTCGTGAAGGATCGCGAATTCCATCCAAACTTCATTGCCGGACAGGAGCACTCGGGGGCCGAATTTGACAATTCGCTATGCAAAGATCGTCATGGTGCTGGCGCTGGCTGCCTACGCGCTGATGGTGACGTTCAATAACATCACCGATTACAGCTCGAATTTCGCGTTCGTGCAGCACGTCCTGACCATGGACACTACCTTTCAGAGCAAGGCCTTGATGTACCGGGCCGTTACCTCGCCTGAGCTCTGGCACGCTGCATACTGGGTCATCATTGCCGGAGAAGGGCTGACCGGACTTCTGCTGCTGGCGGGTGGCTTTCAGCTCCTCAAAGCACGCAGCGCCAGCGGAGCGCAGTTCGATCAGGCAAAGAAATGGGCGGTTGCCGGCATAACTGCCGGTTTTCTGGTCTGGTTCTTCAGCTTCATCGTCATCGGCAGCGAGTGGTTCCAGATGTGGCAATCGCAGATCTGGAACGGCAAGGACACTGCCTTCCATATCAATCTGACCCTTCTCGCCGTGCTGGTCTTCGTGAACCAGCCGGATCGCGATCTGGCTTAAGCGGCTGACGTACGCGCCAAGTTGCTCAGGACCTGGCCGCTTCCTGAGAAGCTGCGCTGCTAATTCCGGAAGCCCTGGATAAGTGCAGCCCGCATGTCCGCACTATCGGCTACGAGATCGAACTCGCTGGTGTCCTTCAACCATTCAAACAGCAGTCCGGATATGGCCCAGTGGCAAGCCCGGGAAGCGGATTGAGGCGTCCAGATCGGGTTCAGCTCACCCTTCTCTCGTGCCAGCTCAAAAAGCTCGACGAGGCGGTTGTACTGACTGCGGTTCATTTCGCGCTCCCGCTCCAGAACGGACAAAAACTCGCCTCGGTAATCGCAGCGAAAAAGGATCGAGTAAATCCGCTGCCTGCGCGAATCTCCCGCGATGATAGTCAGGCATTCGTCAATGACGTTCGATAACAGGGTGAGCGGATCTTCGTGCCTGTCGGCAACCGCCCGCGCCAGCAGATCTTCGGCGGGCAGCGGTATCAGTTCATGCAATGCCCGCAGGAGATCGGCCTTGTTGGCGAAGTGCCAGTAAACGGCACCCCGCGTAACGCCGGCGGTCGATGCGATTCTCTCCAGCGTGACGGAGGCGACGCCCTTCTCGAAGAAGAGCCTCTCGGCGACTTCAAGCAACTTCAGCCGCGTCTCTTCCGCCTCCGCTTTTGTCCTTCGCATGACAGGCCTCTCCCATCATCCCCCCACATCGCCCAGTTCCGGCTGACGTTGCGCCTTCGCTTCAACGTCTTGTCCGGAACGTTTGAAGCGTTCGAACAGCCGGACAACAAAGACGAAGAAGACAGGAACGAAGTAGACCGCAAGAACGGTCGCGGAAATCATGCCGCCGATGACGCCGGTGCCGAGAGCCTGCTGGCTTGCCGCACTGGCACCTGATGCAATGGCCAGGGGCAGCACGCCCAGCGTAAAGGCGAGCGACGTCATGAGGATCGGTCGGAAGCGCATATGCGCGGCTTCGACGGTCGCCTCCAGAAGCGGCTTGCCCTGGGCCCGCAGGTCCTTGGCGAACTCGATAATGAGAATCGCGTTCTTTGCCGAGAGGCCGATAATGGTGATCAGACCCACCTTGAAGTAAACGTCGTTGGGCATGTCACGCAGGATGACCGCAGCGACCGAGCCGAGGATCCCAAGCGGAATGACCAGCATCACCGAAATCGGAATCGACCAGCTTTCGTAGAGCGCTGCGAGACACAGGAAGATCAGGAGACATGACAGCGCCAGCAGCATCGGCATCTGCGAGCCCGACTGGATCTCCTGCAGCGACTGACCGCTCCATTCGTAGCCGAAACCGGCGGGCAGGGTGGCGGCAATGCGCTCTACCTCCGCGATGGCGTCGCCGGAGGAATACCCCGGCGCCGACTGCCCGCTGATCCGGACCGAGGGATAGCCGTTGTAGCCAACAGTCTGCGATGAGCCGCGCGTCCATTCCACTGATGCAAACGATGAGAGAGGTACCATGCCTCCGTTAACGTTGCGCACGTGCAGCTTCAGCAGATCCTCCGTCTGCATACGCTTTTCGAGATCGGCTTGTACCATCACGCGTTGCATGCGCCCGGCATTCGGGAAGTCGTTGATGTAGGCGGAGCCCAGCGCCGTCGTAATGGTGGCGTTGATGTCGGAGAAAGCGACACCGAACGTGTTTGCCTTCTCACGGTCGATCAGCAGGGACACCTGTGCGGCATCCGGCATGCCCTCGACCATGACACCCGCCAGAATCGGGCTCTTGGCCGCTTCGGCAAGGAACTGCTCCTGACCTGCGCGCAGGGCTTCCGACCCCAGTCCGCCGCGATCCTGCAGACGGAATGAAAAGCCGTTGGAGTTTCCGAGCCCCTGGATCGGCGGTGGCGAAAGCGCAAAGACGATCGCGTCACGGACAGCCGCCATCGCCATCGTGACCTGCATGGAGATGGCCTCTGCGGAACTCGTTTCGTCCCGCTCACTCCAATCCTTCAGCGAAATGAAGGCCAGTGCCGCGTTCTGTCCAACGCCATTGAAGCTGTAGCCGTTGATAGCGACGATACTGTCAACGCTCTCTATACCGCTGACACTGTTCTCCAGCGCCTCAACGACTTCAAACGTGCGGTTCGCGCTTGCCTCGGAGGGTGCCTGCACGTTGGCAATGATGTAGCCCTGATCCTCGTTCGGCAGGAAAGCCGTCGGCAACTGAACGAACATGTAGCCGAGGCCCACGACAATGGCGAGATAGATCACCATGATGCGGCCTGTTCGCCTGATGATGCCGGCAACCCCGCGACTGTAGCCGTTCGAGACCCGGTCGAAGTTGCGGTTGAACCATCCGAAAAAGCCCTTGCGGTTCTCGTGGTGGCCCTTGGCAACCGGCTTCAGGAACGATCCGCAGAGAGCAGGCGTCAGCGACAGGGCAAGGAACGCCGAAAACAGGATAGAAACCACCATCGTCAGACTGAACTGGCGATAGATCACGCCGACGGCGCCCGGGAAAAAGGCCATCGGCACGAACACGGCCGTCAGCACAAGCGTGATGCCGATCACCGCGCCTGTGATCTGCTTCATCGCCTTGCGCGTGGCTTCCTTCGGCGGCAGCCCCTCCTCGGACATGATCCGTTCGACGTTTTCCACTACGACAATTGCGTCGTCCACCAGGATGCCGATCGCGAGCACCATGCCGAACATGGTGAGGACGTTGATGGAAAAGCCCATCGCCAGCATCACCGCGCAGGTGCCGAGCAGTGCCACGGGCACGACAATGGTGGGAATAAGGGTGTAGCGGATGTTCTGGAGGAAGATGAACATCACGATGAAGACAAGCGCCACAGCCTCCAGCAGCGTGTGCAGAACTTTCTCGATCGAGGCCTCGACAAAGGGCGATGTGTCATACGGCACGTCGTAGGAGACGCCTGGCGGGAAGAACTTTGACAGTTCGTCCATCCGCTCCTTGACGGCCGTCGAGGTCGCAAGCGCATTGCCGGTCGGAGTCAGCTGAACTCCGATGGCCGCCACGGGCTTGCCGTTCAGCCGGGTCGAGAACGTGTAGATCTGGCCACCGACTTCGACACGCGCCACGTCCCGCAGGCGCACTGACGAGCCGTCGGGATTGGCCCGCAGCACGATCGATCCGAACTCTTCGGGCGACGTCAGCTGCCCCTTGACGAGAACGGTCGCGGCAATCTGCTGCGTGATCGGGTTGGGCTGCGCACCAATCTGGCCGGCAGCGACCTGGGCGTTCTGCGCGGCTATCGCGCTGGTGATGTCGGAGGTGGTGAGATTGAGCCCCACCATCTTGTCGGGATCGATCCAGATGCGCATCGAGCGCTCGGTCGCAAACAGCTGCGCCCGCCCCACACCGGGAATGCGCCGGATCTCGCTCAATACGTTGCGGCTGGCGTAGTCACCCAGCCCGATGGCATCCAGCTTTCCGTCGGTTGAGGTAATGGCGACGACCATGAGGAAGCTGGAACCCGCCTCCTCAACCTGCACACCCTGCTGCATCACCGATTGCGGCAGGCGCGATTCCACGCGCCGGATGCGGTTCTGCACATCAACGGCGGCCTGCTGGGAATTCGTGCCGGGCTCAAAGGTAATGTTGATCTCGACCCGGCCAGCCGTATCCGAGGTGGATTCGAAATACATCAACCCCTGGATGCCGTTGAGTTCCTCTTCGATCAGGCGGGTAACGCTCTGATAGATCTCCTCGGGAGAGGCGCCCGGATAACTGGTCGAGACCGAGATCTGGGGCGGTGCGACGTTCGGATACTGGGACACCGGCAGCATCGGTATCGCCAGCACGCCGGCCAGCATGATTCCGATGGAGACGACCCAGGCGAAGATCGGCCGGTCGATGAAAAAATTTGGCATCGTTTCGCCTTCAGTTCGCGATTGTGGTCTCGGATCCGCTGGCGGACACCGGCGGGCTCAGGCTGGCTTCACCTGCCGGCGGCACCCATTCCTGGGCTACGACCTTTGCGCCCGGCCCGATCTTCTGAAAGCCATCGACCACCACCCGCTCACCGGGCTCAAGTCCGCTGGAGATGACCCAGCGATTGCCGACCACGCGGCTGGCAACCACGTTTCTGAGTTCGAGCGTGTCGTCCGGCTTGACGATGTAGAGTTGTGCATGCCCGGCTGTATCCCGCTGCACGGCCTGCTGCGGCACGGCAATCGCGTCCTTCTCGACGCCCTGCTCGATTTCGACACGGACATAGAGGCCCGGAAGAAGAAGCCCCTCCGGATTGGGGAATTCGCCGCGCAGGGTGACCTGTCCCGTCGTTGCGTCCACAGTCGCTTCGGAGAACAGCAGACGCCCGGGAAGGGGATAGCGGGTGCCATCGTCCAGGATCAGGTTCACCCTGGCTTCCCGCTCGCTGCCTGCCTCTCCATCCTGCCTGGTCGCCCTCTGCAGCTTGATGAGGTCGCTCGCCGACTGCGTGAAGTCGGCGTAGACGGGGTCAAGCTGCTGGATGGTTGCCAGACTGCCCGACGTCTGGCCGACGAGCGCGCCTTCGGTGATCAGAGCACGTCCGATGCGGCCGCTGATCGGCGCGGTTACGCTGGCATACTGGAGGTTCAGTTCCGCTGCCCGGAGCCCCGCTTCCGCAGCGGCGACATCGGCATCGGCCTGAGCCAGAGCGGCGACCGCGTTATCCTTCTGGGCAGCGCTGGCGACATTGCGCTCACGCAGCTCATTGAACCGCTCGAATTGCTGACGGGCCTGCAGCTGGGTCGCCTTTGCGCGCTGCAATGTTGCCGCGGCGCTCTCGACCTGCACCTGGAACGGAGCCGGATCGATCTTGTAGAGGACATCGCCTTCGCGAACGAAACTGCCCTGCACGAACACGCGCTCCACCAGAATACCGGACACGCGAGGAAGCACCTCCGCAATGCGAGTGGGAGCAATACGGCCGGGGAGTTCGTTGGTGATCGGCAGCGCCTCGGACTTCGCCGTGACAACCGCCACTGCACTGGGCGGGAAGGCTGCTTCAGACTGCGTTTGTCCCTCGTTACACGCGGCAACTGCCACGGACACAACGGCTGCAAGCACAAGCCCGATCAACCTGTTTCGATGCTGGATATTCTGCATGGATGGGTTCCAAAATATTTCGATTGATCGGGACGAACGTCCCCTTCTTGACCTGCAGGCTTATATAAGAACCGAAAACTTATACAAACACGATGCATGTATAATGGTCAAAGATGCCGCAGCCGAAACGTGCACCGAAGGTTGGTGCCCCGCTGCAGACTGACTGGCTGAGAACAGGGTCTGCCACGCACGACACCTTGGGTGGATGGTGGGGGCATTGCGTAGTAGCGCCGGGAAGCAGCGGTGGGTCAGCCTGCCCATCAGGGCGGCAGCAGCAGGCCAGCGTCGATAACACAGGCCCGTTCTCTGCCAAAGCAATGATGTCAGGTATCCACTTGTTCGTGTGCGCCCCGTACTGGCCGGAAATACCTGTTGCTGTCCGCTCACATGCGGACGGTTAGCGTGATAATGTGCAACCGCTGTTCGCCTGCGGGCGGAACCGAGATTCGGCGGGACGGGCCGGGGCCAAGTGATGGAGGTTCCTTTGGCCACCTACGTTGTGCTTGCGACCTTTACCGATCAAGGCATCAAGAACGTCACCGAGACCGTGAACCGCGCTGAGGCCTTCAAGAAGATGGCATCAAAAGCCGGCGCGACCATCAAGGACATCTACTGGACGCTCGGCTCGCGTGACGTCGTTGCCATTTGCGAGGCGCCTGATGATGAGACCGCGACCGCGATCGCCCTGAGCGTCGCCTCGCGCGGTGCCGTCCGCTCAGAGACGCTGCGGGCCTTCTCGTTCGACGAAATGAGAAACATCATTGACAGGATGAGCTGACGGTCTACGCGGAGCGCGTGAGCGAGCCTTGATCAGCGAAACTTGAAGAGCCGGAGCTGCCTTGTCCGCAGGACGGCGGACGCCGCGTGCGTGATCGATTAACAATCAGAACGCGAAACCGCTCGCAGACACGCTGCGTAAAGCGGAAACAGCACACGTGATAGAATGGGATAGGTCGGGTTCCTGCAAACCAACGACCTGGCGGAGACGGAGGGATTCGAACCCTCGATACGCCGTTAAGCGTATAACGATTTAGCAAACCGCCGCCTTCAGCCACTCGGCCACGTCTCCAAGTCGGAGCAACCGTATAGTTGGGAGACTCAGCGATTGCAACCCGCTTATGCATATCTCGTGCACACCCCCTCCCCGGGACGGTCAGTTCGCGCTACGCTGACCGCCTGATCCGGCTGAACTAGCGCCATAATTTTCGATGAAGCTCGTGGGATGCCTGCTTTAGTACATCGCCTTCATGAGAATTCTGTCAGCCGGTGCTTCCTGCGCAGCGCGGGCATCGTGCTGGCGTTCGCCCTCGCCTCCGTGGGCAGCCCGGGCAGCAGCGTGGCGCGGAACCTGTGTGTGACCTGTCAGGAGCCCTTTGCGGTCTACCGCTGCACCTTCGATGAGAACAGCCCGTTCCACGTGACGGCTCCGGGTGCCTCGCTGGTATGTGCGAAGGAGCTGGCGAAGCGCGGCGGTCATGCCCGGTGCGGGGTCCAGCGCAACTCATTCGGATCTTGCGAAGGCGAACTGGTGTACGTCACGCCACCTGCCGAGGATCGCTTGCCGCCAGCTCCTCGGCCCGGTATGGAGCCTCTTGATCCGGAAGGATTGCCGGTTCCGCCCGATGCGATGGATGCCAGCGCAGACGTTGACGATCTGGCTCCCGTCGCAGAACCCGCTCCTGAGCCGGAAGGACCGCCCAAAACGGTTGAGGAACTCGCCAAGCGCACCGCCAGATCCACGAAGCAGGGGCTTCAGGACGCTGGCGAGGCTGTAGCCGGCGCCACAAGAAAGACCGGCGAGAAGATCGGCGAGGCAGGTTCGGCCATTGGCGGCGCAGCCAAATCGACATGGCGCTGCCTGTCGTCACTGTTCACGGACTGCTAGACGCCCGAGTTAACACCATCTGCGACGGGATCACCGAATGGTGCCGGACAACAAGGCAGTCTCGATTTGCACGCGACGCTATCTGGCCGTATCTGGCATGTTCGGCCAGCGCGCCCAAGCCAAGATCCAAAGCGCGGCGATGTTTACTAAAGGGATGAAGGCGACAAGGACCCACCACCCGGAAAAACCCAGCCTGCGTAGAACTTTCCAGATCGGGCATCCCCACCCCACCAAGAAGACGATCAGAACCATCCAGTGCCAAATGCTGGTTGCTCCCATAACAGCCCCCCGTTAGGTGTACGATGTTCCGCTAAACCGTGCACGGATCGAACACAGCGTCAACATGAGCCGCTTTCGGAGAACAGTGTACTGCGTCCAGCCTTGGACCGATCCGCCGGCAGCAACAAGCACCACGACGCCGGATACACTGCAGGGCAGCAGAAATGATGATCGTCCAACTCGGCAAAAGACTAGTGTCGCGAAACCCATTCGCGGGCCTTGCGCTGTGCCTCGGCAATTTCCTGACGCGTCATCTCGGCTGCCAGCTCGCTGCGGTATTGCCGCGCTTCCTTGTGGCCGCGCAGCGCGGCGATGTTGAACCACATGTGCGCCTGGATCAGATCCTGCTTCACGCCGCGTCCGAGGCAGTATTTCAGGCCGCGGGCAAAATAATCCGGTGTTGTATCAACGTGCCAGCTCGCTGATGTCAGCGTGCTGACCTCGATCGAGCTGTCCTCGAAATACTGGTCGTCCCTGAGCATTGCCTGTCTCGCTATCGGTTGTGTGCTGCCGGTATCATGTCTCCGGCGATCATCCCTTGAGGCCGGAGCGATGAGATAAAAAGCACCCGTCTCGATACTGACGATGTCAGGCAAAACATGATAACCGGTAAACGAACAACGGCCTTATCTGTTTGATTTAGCAATAAAATCGTTCGCAAGTCCGGTGCAGATGTGCCGTTTTCGGACAGCTGCATCAAAGTGCATCAGTACGCAATATTCCGGTTACGGATGGGACAGCCGGAGGGGGCCAACGGGAGCCTTGACATCGGCTGCGGCGTTTTGGCACCGCGCTGCCATAAGAGTGCCCGCCGGCTGGACGAGAATGTGGCGAAATCCCGTTCAGCGCCAGTTCATACCGATCCGTTTACCTCTTGCGTCAGCGCGAGAACGATTTACCTTAGCGGCCGAACGGGCAGGGACGAGCCGCTTGCCTGTGACCGCGGCTCAACACGCAACTGGCTGGAAAGGGGGGCAATCCTGTGATCTTTCGTGCGTTTACAGTCGCTGCGGCTGCCGCCGCCTGCTGTGTCTCTTCTCAAGCTTCAAGAGCGCTGGCGCTTCCTCCCATCGAGACGGCGAGCCTCAGCGCCATTGCCATCGACGAGATGTTCCAGCTTGAATACGCCTCCACATTTCCGGAGGAGTTC
>Ga0180216_1003991_pt1 | contig 11346 bp, 9 predicted proteins | sample eDN3rd37CBELigMG_FD_128879 | JGI IMG/M metagenome (GOLD analysis project Ga0180216, IMG submission 128879) | Enriched Miracle-Growth compost microbial communities from Emeryville, California, USA - eDNA 3rd pass 37_C BE-Lig MG (version 2)... ...
TGCCGCCGTGGACCGGCTTGGCGCCCTGGGACAGCTTGATCTCGATCATGCGGATGTTGTCGCGGCGGGCCATTTCGGCGAAGCGCTCCTCCGAGAAGCCGCCGTCCTCGTCGCGGCATCCGAAATAGCCCGAGCCGATGTTCCAGATCAGGCCGCCGCCGTGCTCGAGGTGGTAGCGGCTGACGCCGCCCTCGCCGGTGTCGTGCGCGAAATTCCCCAGGGCGGCGCCTTTGTTCAGCGCCAGCACGGCATTGGCCGACAGCGCGCCGAAGCTCATGGCCGAGATGTTGAACACCGACAGCGAGACGGGCTGGGTGCAGTCCGGCCCGCCGACCGTGATGCGGAAGTCATGGTCCGTGATGTGCGTGGGCACCATGGCGTGGTTGATCCATTCGTAGCCGTTCTGGTAGACGTCGCCCTGGGTGCCGAAGGGGCGCTGGTCCATGGCCTGCTTGGCGCGCTGGTAGACCAGCGACCGGTCGACGCGCGAGAACGGCAGGCTGACGGTGTCGTCCTCGAAGAAATACTGGCGGATCTCGGGCCGGACGAACTCGAACAGGAACCGCAGGTTGCCGATGACGGGGTAGTTGCGGCGGATGGCATGGCGCGTCTGGTTCATGTCGTAGACGCCGAGCAGGGTGAGCGCGAGGAACACCATGGTGGGCAGCCACCATGCGCCGCCGTGTGCCAGCGCCAGCGCGGCGCAGAGGATCGTCAGGCCGAGGACCGCATGGAAGGTGGTGTAACGGCTCAGGATTCGATGCATGGCTGCTCCTTTGGGCTGGATGCCCCGGCTTGGCGGGCGGACGGTGACGGCGCATGGACTGGCGCCGCCCACACCAGTTCCGGAACGGCGCGGGGGTCGGCGGCCATGAAGGCGTTCTGGCCAAATCGCCGCGCCAGGCCGAGCGCCTCGGGGATGCCCATGCCGGGCACCAGCAGGCTGGGCTCGGCGGGCCAGTCGCCCGCGGGATCGCGGCTCTCGGCGGCGATGGCGTGCCAGCCGCCGCGCGCGAGGGCCGCGGCCAGCGCCCGCATGCGCCGGGCGTTGGCGGCCGGCCGCAAGGCGCGGCTGCGCGGGTTGCAGGCGGTCAGGTAGGCGCAGCGCTCGCAGCCCAGCCGGGCGTACAGGCGCGCCAGAGCCCCGCTGGCCTCGCCGATGCGCAGGGTGAACGGGGGATCGGACAGGACCGCGTAATCGGCGTCCAGGTATGCCTGGCGCGGGCTGGGGGCGATGCGCTTCACGGCGCGTCCCCGCTCGCGTCGGCGGCCGTGCCTGGGCGGGTGCCTGCGCCTGCGTCCCCGCTGTCTGCGTTCCCGCCCCCCGCGCTTTTGCCTGCGTTGGCGGCGGTCCTGCCGGCGCTTGCGCCCGCGGCGCCATCGATGCCCGCCGCCAGGACCGCGTGCCGGTGGCAGTCGGTGGTGTGGTCCATCAGGCAGCCGACGGCCTGCAGATAGGATTGGCAGATGGTGGGCCCTACGAACTTGAAGCCCGCCCTGACGAGGGTCCGGCTCATGGCCTGGGCCTCGGGGCCCGCGACGGGGATGTCGTCGCCGGGCGCGTAGCAGTGGATCCGCGGCCGCCCGCCCGTGAAGGACCAGACCAGCCCCACCGGATCGGGCAGCACCAGCCAGGCCTGGGCATTGGTCCGCGCGGCCCGCAGTTTCAGTCGGTTGCGGATGATGGAGGGGTCGCGCATCCTCGCGTCGATCCAGGCCTCGTCCACCCGTGCCAGGGCCCGGGGATCGAAGCCCAGCAGCGCCTCGCGGAAAGCCTCGCGCTTGCGCAGCACGGTCAGCCAGGACAAGCCGGCCTGGAAGCCCTCGAGGATGAGCATTTCGAACAGGTGGCGGGAATCGCGCGAGGGCACGCCCCATTCCCGGTCGTGGTACTGGATATACAAAGGATCGTCAGAACACCAGGCGCAACGCTGCATGGGGATCCCTCCGGGCGGCCCCGGCGGCGCCGGGGCCTTCGGCGCCGTCAACGGCGGCGCCCGACCAGCGAGCCCAGCAGGCCGCGGACGAGCTGGCTGGTCGCCTGGCGGACGGCGCTCTTGACGGCGGATTGGACCACGCCCTCGCGGCGGCCGCCGCGCGGCCCCGTCGAGCCGAACAGGAAATCGCCCATCGTGTCCATCAGGCCCTCGCCCCCGGCCTGCGGGCCGGATGCCGGCGCGCTCGCCGCCGCAACCTCCGATGAGGCCTCGGCGGCGCCCCCTGCGCGCTCGAGCAGCACCTCGTAGGCGGACTCGCGGTCTATGGTGCGGTCGTATTTCCCGCTCAGGGCCGAGGCGGCGAGCAGGGCCTGGCGCTCGGCGTCGGTCACCGGGCCGATGCGGCTGCCCGGCGCGTGCATCCAGACCCGCTCGGTGGGGGTGGGGCGGCCGCCGGCGTCGAGCAGCGACACCAGGGCCTCGCCCACGCCCAGCTCGGTGATGGCGGCCTCGATGTCCAGGCCCGGCTTGGGGCGCATGGTCTGGGCCGCGGCCTTGACGGCCTTCTGGTCGCGCGGCGTGAAGGCCCGCAGGGCATGCTGCACGCGGTTGCCGAGCTGGCCGAGCACGGCGTCGGGGATGTCCAGCGGATTCTGCGTGACGAAATAGACGCCTACGCCCTTGGAGCGGATCAGGCGCACGACCTGCTCGACCTTGTCGAGCAGGGCCTTGGGCGCGTCCTTGAACAGCAGGTGCGCCTCGTCGAAAAAGAAGACGAGCCGGGGCTTTTCCGCATCGCCGATCTCGGGCAGGCGCTCGTAGAGATCGCCCAGCATCCACAGCAGGAAGACCGCGTACAGGCGCGGCGATTGCATGAGCCTGTCGGCGGCCAGGATGTTGACCATGCCGCGTCCCTGCGCGTCGGTGCGCATCCAGTCGAAGACGTCCAGCATAGGCTCGCCGAAGAACCGCGCCGCGCCCTCGGACTCGAGGCGCAGCAGGGCGCGCTGGATCGCGCCGACCGATGCCGCCGAGACGTTGCCGTAGCGCGTGCGCAGCTCGGCCGCGCGGTCGGCCACGTCCTGCAGCATGGCGCGCAGGTCCTTGAGGTCGAGGATGAGCTGGCCCTCGTCGTCGGCCACGCGGAACACCAGGGCGAGGATGCCCTCCTGCGTGTCGTTCAGGTCCATCATGCGCGCGAGCAGCAGGGGCCCGAGGTCCGAGATCGTCGCGCGCACGGCGTGGCCCTGTTCGCCGAAGATGTCCCATAGCGCCACCGGACAGGCGCCCCAGGCCGGCTCGGGCTGGCCGAGCTTCCGCAGCCGCTCCGCGAGTTTCGGCGAGCTGGCGCCCGCCTGCGAGATCCCCGTCAGGTCGCCCTTGACGTCCGCCATGAACACCGGCGTGCCGATTCGCGAGAACGATTCCGCCAGCACCTGCAGGGTGATGGTCTTGCCCGTCCCGGTCGCGCCGGTGATGCAGCCGTGGCGATTGGCGTACTGCGGCAGGAGGGCGACTTGCGCGCCGGGGTTGCGGGCGATGATCAGGGGATCGGCCATGGGCGGGCTCCGTTGCGGTTGCGAGGGTTCCAAGTGTACCGGCCGTGCGCGGCTCAGGCGACGCTCACGCCCGCGGGCCCGGCGGCGAGCCGCCCGATCGGGACGGCGGCGGCAAAGCCCGCGCCGTGGAGCGTGGCGAGGACCTCGCCGGCCGCCTCGGGGGCGCAGGCGACCAGCAGGCCGCCCGAGGTCTGCGGATCGCACACGAGGGTCTGGGCGGCCTCGGGCAGGGTGGGGTCCAGGGCCGCCGCGTCCTGGCAGGCGCGCCAGTTGCGGCCCGAGGCGCCGGTCCGGACGCCCGCCCGGGCGAGCTCGGGCACGCCGGGGAGCCAGGGCAGCTCGGCGTACCGGATGTGGGCGTGCAGGCCGGCGCCGCGGCACAGCTCGAGGGTGTGGCCCAGCAGCCCGAATCCGGTGACGTCGGTCATGGCGTGGACGCCGGGCAGGGCGGCGAGCGCCGGGCCCGGCGTGTTCAGGCGCGTGGTGGCGTCGATCATGGCCCGGTATCCCTCGGTATCCAGGCGTTCCTGCTTGAGGGCGGCCGACAGGATGCCGACGCCCAGCGGCTTGCCGAGGATGAGGACGTCGCCGTCCTGGGCCGCGTCGTTGCGCTTGATGCGGGCCGGGTGGGCGAGGCCCATGGCGGCCAGGCCGTAGATGGGCTCGACGGAATCGATGGAGTGCCCGCCGGCGATGGGGATGCCCGCCGCCGCGCAGACCGAGGCGCCGCCCTCCAGGATGCGGGCGATCGTTTCGTGCGGCAGGACGCCGATGGGCATGCCGACCAGGGCCAGTGCGAGGATGGGCCGCCCGCCCATGGCGTAGATGTCCGAGAGCGCGTTGGTGGCGGCGATGCGGCCGAAATCGTAGGGGTCGTCCACGATCGGCATGAAGAAATCGGTGGTGGCGATCAGGGCCTGCTCGTCGTTGAGGCGGTAGACCGCCGCGTCGTCGGACGTCTCGGTGCCCACCAGCAGGTCCGGGAAGGGGCCCGCCGGCAGCGCGTCGCGCATCAGCCGCGCCAGCACGTCGGGGGCGATCTTGCAGCCGCAGCCTCCGCCGTGGGACAGCGTGGTCAATCTCGGGATGGCGGGGGCGTTCATGGCGTGGATTCCTGTGGAAGGGCGGCGGCCTGCTCCACCAGGTGCAGGCAGTCGAGGGCCTGGTCCGGGGTGTCGGTCGCGGTCGGATCGTAGACGAAGACGGGCGCGTGGGCGAGGCCGGCGTAGTGCTGTCCGCTGCTGCGCCGGTAGGCGGGATCGTAGTGCCGCTCGACCAGCTCGCGAAAGAGCTCCAGCCGGCGGTCGGCATCGATCAAGGCCTGCCAGGCCTCGATGGTGGCGCGGCTGTGCAGGCCGATGAAGCGCTCCAGGGTCCGCTTGAAGGCCTCGCGGTCGTCGAACAGGTGCGCGTAGTCCTGCAGCAGGAAGGCCAGGCGGTCGTCGAGGCTGGCGGACACGCGCACGCAGCGGCCCGCGTGCATGCGCGCGAGCAGGTTGGCGGGCAGGCTGATGCGGCCGATCCGCGGGCTCTCGGCCTCGACGAACACCGGGCGCGCCGGATCGAGCGGCGCGAGGGCCGCCAGCAGGGCCGACTCGAAGCCGCGCTGCGAGGGCTGGGGCTGATCCGGCATGGCGCCCAGCAGCGAGCCGCGATGCCCCGAGAGCGCCTCGAGATCGAGGACCTGGGCGCCGGCGCGCCCGAGCGCGTGCAGCAGCCGCGTCTTGCCCGATCCGGTCGGGCCGGCGAGCACGATGAAGTCCAGCCCCAGGGGTACGGTGTCCAGGCTTTCCAGTACGTGGCGCCGGTAGGTCTTGTAGCCGCCGTCCAGTTGCCGCGCCTTCCAGCCGATGAGATTGAACCAGGCGGTCATGGCGCCCGAGCGCTTGCCACCGCGCCAGCAGTAGATCAGGGGACGCCAGGTCCGGGGCCGGTCGGCAAAGAGGGTCTCGAGATGGCGCGCGATGTTGCGCGCCACCAGCGCCGCGCCCAGCCGCGTGGCCTTGAAGGGGGACTCCTGGGCGTACATGGTGCCGATGAGCACGCGCTCGTCGTTGTCGAGGACCGGCGCGTTGATGGCGCCCGGGATGTGATCGTCCTCGTATTCGGCGGGCGTGCGCACGTCGATGATCTCGTCGAAGCGGCCGAGCTCGTCCAGGCCGCAGGACATGGACGGCACGCGAGGTGATTGCGGATTCATGCGGGGATTGTAGAGCGATCGCCCGGGCCTGGGAGGCCGCGCATCCCGGCGGGCCGGTGGCGGAAAGGAAAAGCACCCGGGATCCCAGGTGCCTTCGAGGTGGCTTGGTGGTGGGTGCTGAGGGGTTCGAACCCCCGACCTACGCCTTGTAAGGGCGCCGCTCTACCAACTGAGCTAAGCACCCCTTGGAGCCACGGTGCACGCAAAAAGGCTGTGATTATATCGGCCGGCCAGGCGGCACGCAAATGGTCCTGCGTCGCTCAGTTGACGGCGTCCTTGAGGGCCTTGCCCGGACGGAACTTGGGCACGCGGGCCTTTTTGATCTTGATCGCCTCGCCGGTGCGGGGGTTGCGGCCGGTGCGGGCGGCGCGCTCGGACACGGCGAAGGTGCCGAAACCGACGAGGGTGACGGAGCCCTTCTTTTTGAGGGTGGTCTTGACGGCACCGACGAACGCCTCCAGGGCACGGCCGACGTCGGCTTTGGACAGGTCGGTCTTGGAGGAGATGTGCTCGATAAGCTCGGTTTTGTTCATTTTGAGGAATACCCCTGAAGTTTATTGTGGCCGCCGGGCGTGCCCGACCAGCTTGTGATGAATAAGGTGTCTGCCATAACCGCCAGCCGTACCAGACCGGATGGATGTCGATGACGCAATGGCCTTGCGCATGCACCCGATCGGGTCTACCGGCTAAGGCGTATTAAGCCTTCGAAACCAAATGGTGTCAAGAAGAAAACCGCTCAAAAGCCGCACCGTTACTGACTTTCATCGAATGCAACAGCGGCGGCCGGGAATTCCCGTAGCCCGTCCGGCCTCAGCCCGGCAGCCCGTCCAGCGCCTGCGCGAAGTCGTCGATCAGGTCCCGTTCGTCCTCGATGCCCACCGATATCCGCAGGAATCCGTCGGAAATGCCCATCAGCGCGCGGCGCTCGGGGCCCATCTCGTAATAGATGGTGTGCGCCGCCGGCAGGACCAGGCTGCGGTTGTCGCCCAGGTGCGTGGCGAGGATCACGGTGCGCAGCCGGTTGAGGCATTCGAAGACGTCGATGCGCGGATCCAGCTCGACGCCCAGCAGGCCGCCGAAACGCCCGCCGAACCATTCGGCCGCGCGCGCGTGCTGGGGGTGCGAGGGCAGGCCGGGATAGTGGACGCGCATCACCTTGGGATGGCCGTCCAGGTAGCGGGCCAGGGCCATGGCGTTGGAGCAGATGCGGTCCATGCGCAGCGCCATGGTCTCGGAGCCCGCCGAGATCCGGTGGGCCACGTCGGAGGACAGCGTGCCGCCCATGTCGCGCAGGCCTTTTTTCTTGATCTGCAGCAGGCCCCAGTTGCGCGAGTCGCCCTTGCGGTATTGCGGGTGGATGTTGGGGTAGTCCGTCCAGTCGTAGAGCCCCGTCTGCGTGACCGCGCCGCCCAGGCCGTTACCGTGGCCGCCCACGTGCTTGGACAGCGAATTGATGACGAGGGACGCGCCAAAGAAGCGCGAGGGCCGCAGGTAGGGCGAGGACAAGGTGCTGTCGACCACGTAGACCAGGCGCCGCGCGCGGCACAGGTCGCCGATCGCGACCAGGTCCGCGACCTGGGTGCCCGGGTTGGCGATGGTCTCGACGAAGACCATGCGGGTGTCGGCCTGGATGGCGGCCTCGACCTCGCGCGCGTCGGTGGCGTCCACCAGCGTGACCCGGACGCCCAGGTCGGCGAGGGTCAGCAGCAGGCTGTTGGTGTTGCCGAAGATGTACTTGCTGGCGATCAGGTGGTCGCCGCTGCGCAGCAGGGTGAGGAAGGTCGCGGCCAGCGCCGCCATGCCGGTGGCGAAGGCGACCGTCGCCTCGGCCTGCTCCATCGCGGTGATCTTGACTTCGAGCGCCGCCGTCGTGGGGGAGCCCTGGCGCGCGTAGGTGTAGCCGGCCTTGCCCTGGAACACGGCGGCGAGCTCGCGGGCATCCGCGTAGCCGTACTCGGTGGAGGGGTGGATGGCCTGGTGGACGGCGCCGTGCTCGCGCTGCGAGCGGCGGTCGGAGTGGACGGTCTGGGTGGTGAAGCCGTTGTCGGACATGGTGTTGCGGTGGCAGGAGGATGAAGGTTCGAGGGGCCGGGGCCGATGCCGCTCATTATGCGCCTTTCGGGCGCGGGCCGGCTCGGCGCGGCGCCGGGGTGCTGGCGGGATCTAGCCCGGCAGCAGGCGCTGGCGCACGGTCTCGTACAGGCAGACGGCGCTGGCGACGCTCACGTTCAGGCTCTCGACCGAGCCTCGCATGGGGATGGCGGCCAGCTCGTCGCAGGTCTCTCGGGTCAGCCGCCGCATGCCTTCGCCCTCGGCGCCCATGACCCAGGCCATGGCGCGCCGGCCGTCGACCTGGTGGATGCCGCGCCCGGCCGCGTCGTCGGTGCCCACCAGCCAGACGTCGCGCTCGCGCATGGCGCGCAGCGTGCGGGCGAGGTTGGTCACCATGATGTAGGGCACGGTGTCGGCCGCGCCGCAGGCGACACGCTGCACGGTGGCGTTCAGGCCGACCGCGCGGTCGCGCGGGGCGACCACCGCGTGCACGCCCGCCGCGTCGGCGGTGCGCAGGCAGGCGCCCAGGTTGTGCGGGTCGGTGACCCCGTCGAGCACCAGGAACAGCGCCGGCTCGGCCTGGCCCTCGAGGGTGTCGAGCACCTCGTCGACCGTGATCGCCAGGGGGCGCGGGCGGGCCAGGGCGACGATGCCCTGGTGGCGCATGCCGCGCGCCAGGCCATCGAGGCGCTGGGCGTCGGCGGCGTGCCAGCGCACGCCCGCGGCCTCGATCTGCTGGATGCAGTGGCGCATGCGCTGGTCCTGGCGCGAGGTGTCGACGTAGAGATCGACGATCGAGTCCGGCGCGTGGCGCAGGCGCGCCTGCACGGCGTGAAAGCCCGCCAATACCTGCTTGGATGACATGGGGTTCCTTGTGCCGGCCGCGGGATCGGGAGGAACCCGCGGCCTCGTGGCGCCATTGTAGTGCCTGGCCTAGCCGCGCCGCTTGCGGGGCGTCGCCTGGCGGGCGGCGCGCTTGGCCTCGGCGCGGCGCTGGTGCGAGGTGGTGCCTCGCAGCGCGGCGGGCTTGGCGCCCGCGGCTTTCTTGGGCCGGGGCGCGGGCCGCGCGCCGCCCGAGATCTCGGCCTGCAGGGCCTTGAAATCCTCGCCCTTGACCAGGCGGAACTCGATGCGCCGCGCCTCGAGGTCGACGCGCGAGACCTGCACCTGCAAGGCGTCGCCCAGGCGGTAGCGCATGCCGGTGCGTTCGCCGCGCAGCTCGTTGGCGACCTCGTTGTACTGGAAATAGTCCGAGCCCAGCTCGGAGACGTGCGCCATGCCCTCGACGTACAGCGTGTCGAGCGTGACGAACACGCCGAAGCTGGCGACGCCCGTGATCCTGCCGCTGAAGACCTCGCCCACGTGCTCGCGCACGAACCAGCATTTCAGCCAGGCAGCGACGTCGCGCGAGGCGTCGTCGGCGCGGCGCTCGCATGCCGACAGGTGCGCGCCCAGTCCCTCCCAGGTTTCCTGCTCGCGCTTGGCCGCCGGCACGCCGGCCACCGGCTGGCCCGCCAGCGGGGGCGGGGCGTAGCGCTGGCCCGCGAGGATGGCGCGGATCGTGCGGTGCACCAGGAGGTCGGGGTAGCGGCGGATGGGGGAGGTGAAGTGCGCGTAGTGGGTGTAGGCCAGGCCGAAGTGGCCGGTCTGCTCGGGGCTGTAGATGGCCTGCTGCATCGAGCGCAGGCACATGGTCTGGATGATCTCGTAGTCCGGGCGGCTGCGCGCGGCCTGGAGCAGCTTGGCGTAGTCCTTGGTCTGCGGCTCGTCGCCGCCTTCGAGGACCAGGCCCAGGTTGCGCAGATAGCCGCGCAGGGTGAGCAGCTTTTCGGGGGTCGGCCCCTCGTGGATGCGGAACAGCGAGCGCCGCTTGTTGCGCACGATGAAGTCGGCCGCGCAGGTGTTGGCCGCCAGCATGCATTCCTCGATCAGGCGGTGGGCGTCGTTGCGGACGTAGGGCTCGATCTTTTCGATGCGGCCCAGCGGGTTGCAGACGATGCGGGTCTCGGTCGTGTCGAAGTCGATGGCGCCGCGTTTCTTGCGCGCCTCGATGAGCGCCTGGTAGAGATCGTGGGCGTCGCGCACGTGCTCGAACAGCGGCCCCAGGCCCTGCGCCGCCGGGCCGGAGGGCTGCTGCAGGGCCTCCCAGATCTCGGTGTAGGTGGTGCGCGCCTGCGAGTGGATCACCGCCTCGTAGAATTGGTAGGCCGTGACGGTGCCGGCCTTGGTGCCCTGGGCGGGGATCATCATGTCGCAGATCATCACCAGGCGGTCGGCGCCGGGGTTGAGCGAACAGATGCCGTTGGACAGGGCCTCGGGCAGCATCGGGATGACGCGCCGGGGGAAATAGACGCTGGTGCCGCGCTCCAGCGCGTCCTCGTCCAGGCCGGTGCCCGGGCGCACGTAGTGACTGACGTCGGCGATGGCGACCAGCAGGCGCCACCCCGGGCGCTTGCGCGAGGCGGTGCCCAGCTCGGCCGGCATGCAGAACACCGCATCGTCGTAGTCGCGGGCGTCCTCGCCGTCGATCGTGATGAAGGGAATGTCGCGCAGGTCGACGCGGCCCTGGAGCTCCACCGGCGAGACCTGCGCCGGGACGGCGTGCAGCTCGCGGACCGTGGCTTGCGAGAATTCGACCGGGACGTCGAACTTGCGCACCGCGATCTCGATCTCCATGCCGGGATCGTCGATTTCGCCGAGGACCTCGATCACCTTGCCCAGCGGCTGCATGTGGCGCGCCGGCTGGCGCAGGATCTGCGCGGTGACGACCTGCCCGTGTTCGGCGCCCCCCGTGTCGGCGGGCGCGATCAGGATGTCGTGCTTGATGCGCTGGTCCTCCGGCGCCACGATGCAGGCGCCGTGCTCTTTGAGGAAGCGGCCGACGAGCTTGCCGGTGCGCCGCTCGAGGACCTCGACGATGGAGCCTTCGGTGCGGCCCCGGAATTCGCCCGAGGGCTTGACCCGCACGCGGTCGCCGTGCAGCACCTTGGCCATCTCCTGCGTGGACAGATAGAGGTCCGGGCCGCCGTCGTCGGGGATCAGGAAGCCGAAGCCGTCCCGGTGGCCCTGGACCACGCCGGTCACGAAATCCGTGCTGTTGCAGATTTGCAACTTTCCTTGGGTATTGAAACGCAATTGGCCGTCGCGCTCCATCGCCTTGATGCGGCGCACGAAGCCGGACGAGAGCGGGATGCCCGCGTCGGTGGCGTCGGCCAGGGCCTCGATGGTCATGGGTTGGCCCGCGGTGCGCAGGGCCTGCATCACCAGCTCGCGGCTGGGAACCGCTGGATCGAAGTCTGGCGGCAGTTCGACGGACGATGGGGGGAGGGCGTCGGTATTTTTTTCTTTATCGGATCGCTTTTTCAAAGGCTACTTTTCATCCTAAAAATTACTGCTATAATCCTGTCTTCGCTGAACGCGGCGACAGATGCGGCGGGCAGCAAAGCAATAGCATACACGTTATGCCGTGCCCAGGTGGCGGAATTGGTAGACGCGCATGGTTCAGGTCCATGTGCCGCAAGGTGTGGAGGTTCGAGTCCTCTCCTGGGCACCACTTCTTAGTTTTAAGAAGTCCAATGTAGTCCGATGTCCTCCGACA
>Ga0180216_1003994_pt1 | contig 11341 bp, 14 predicted proteins | sample eDN3rd37CBELigMG_FD_128879 | JGI IMG/M metagenome (GOLD analysis project Ga0180216, IMG submission 128879) | Enriched Miracle-Growth compost microbial communities from Emeryville, California, USA - eDNA 3rd pass 37_C BE-Lig MG (version 2)... ...
ACGTTCCACCCCATTCTGCCGCTGTTCTGCCGCTTGCCGCTCCTGTGGCGGGAAAAGAGCGACCGACGACGATGGCGCTGCCGGGCGTGAAGAACGGCGCCGCGGCGTTTCTGCTGCAGCTCCGCCGCCTCACCGTCGACTACTGCGGCTACGGCGGCTCCTCCAAACACGTCCGGTACGCCGCCCGTCGCATCGCGGCGGCGCGTTAACCACGCTCCACCCAACGGCCTAAGCCCGCCCACCGCACCTGGTCCCCTACCGCGTGGCCGCGCCAGCGCCTTCATCGCCGAGGACCTGCCGGTCTTCGCCAAGGAGAACCCGTCCGTCGAGGTCGTCGTGCGCGAGCGCCGCGGGCGGCACCCGTGCCTGCGCGGCGAGTACCGTACGTCGTTTGAGCCAGCCCGGGGCCGAGCGGCGCTGCGCCTCCGCGGCCCGCGCACTCAAACCCCCCAACGGTGCGCGTTGGGCGTGGGCTCACGGGACGCCGCAGTGAACGGCCGCGAAAAGGTCATTGGCGTGAAGAACCTGGAGCGCCCGGAGCTGCTCGCGCGCTTGCAGGTACCGCAGACCGACGCGAACGCAGCCGTACCATGCGCCTGGGCGCCCGGGCTAACGCTACGTCGCTGGCGTTTCCCCTCCCCCGCGGCCGCCCGCAGCTGCTCCGCGGCACGACGGGCGCCAAGATCACCAAGCTGCGTGCGCCGTCGTTCACGGACACGCCCTCGATCCAGGGCTTCTGGAACCCGTTTGAGCAGTACCCGGGCTTGCGGAAGGCCCCGCCGGCGCCGCGGGCGTGAGCAACCCAACGCCGTCCATCGTCCGTCGGCGCCCCCCTCCACGGCACCACGGCAGGCACCATTGTACCATATAATTCAGCATCTCTAGTGTACAGGTGGCGCATTTTGCAAACACGCCGGGTCTCAAAAAAGTGGTGGCAGCACCATGCGCAGCGGAGAGAGGGGAGCGAGGCGCAAAAAAGGCCCAACACACACAGCAACACAGAGAGGGAGGAGGTGAGCGGGGGTACGTCGTGCCGGCACGGTGGCCGACGCGACGTCTAATAATACAAGAGCGGGCGGGGCCTCAACCACGACGGCCACCCTTTAAACGGTGCACACACGGCACACGGACACGCTATAAAAAATAGTACAACAGGAGGCCGACGCCGCCGAGCGCGAGCCACACCCGGTAGTTGGCCGCGTAGGTGCTAAGCCAGTTGAGCGTCAGCTGGGTCAGGTAACCGCGGCGCCTCAAGACAGTGTCCGGCAGGATGCGCCGCGCCAGCTTGCTGCCGCGCGGCATCGCCAAGGTCGACTCGTCCAGCTCCCGGTCCGCTGTGCCACCGAGCCGCCGCAGCCACGCCGGACGCGGACCCCAAAGCCCCCCGTCAGCGCTGCAGTGCCAGGACCCGGGCCCGGCCGTTGGTAGCGCGCCCCCGGGCCGTACGTACAAAGCGGGAAGCCCAAGTTGACCAGCAGCAGCGCCGAGATGGGCTTGTGGTCCGAGGCGCGCAGCTCCATGTGGCACTTGTAGTAGACCGTCGTGATGTCGGCGGGCCGCCACACCGGCCCGCGCGGGCCAAACGCCGGCATGGACCGGCTGCGGCGCTGCCACGCCTCGGCGTCGCCGCTCTCGCTGCGGCCGGATCGGAGCACGTCGCCCATGGAGAGCGACGTCGCCAGCGCGGGGTTGATGAGGTTGGCCGTGCCCGTGCCGGGCACCACCATGACCGTGCTCGGCGTCCGCGTGAGCGGCGCTGGCCGGCCATTGCCGTTGCCGCCGCCGCCGCCGCCGCCGCCGCCGGGAGCCGCTGCCGCGCGCGGCGTCGCGGGCGCGCCGTTGGACGCCGCCGGTCGGCCGGGGCTGCCGCCCGCGCCGTCGAGCGGCGTGGCCGGCGGCGTGACCTGCATCGACGGGCGGTGGTGCCGGTGGTGCGACGGGTCGACGTGCACGCGCCAGATGATCCGGTCGCAGTGCGCGGGCACGCGCTGCTTGGCCGACGTGTCGTAGCGGTCCGTGCCCGAGTCGAACTTGTACGTGGGCATGAACCGCGGCGGCAGCTCGTTGAAGCCCTGGAACACGTTGCCCGCGGCGATCTCGCGCCTGCGCCAGACGCGGGCATAGGAACCAGGCACGGATGCACGTCAGGGTCCCCGTGTCCGCTGCGGCGCGTTGCCACCGCCGCCGTGCCCGTACCGCAGCTGGTCCGCGCGATGCAACCGCTCCCAGTCGTGCGCCAGCGCCGCCGAGATGATGTCGTCGCGCGAGAGCTCAATCCGGTAGTTCAGGTCGCCCAGCCAGATGACCAGGTCGTGCTCCAGCGGCCGCAGCCCGTCGAGCTTCTCCGCCTGCGCCGCCTGCGCCTGCGCCTGCTCGACCTTGTCGCTGTTGGCGCCCTCGGTGCCGTTCGCGTCGTCCCCTAGGGCGGGCGCGGCGTCCTCGGTGTCGTGCGCGATGAGCGACTTGAGCGCCTCGAGGTTGTGCGGCGGCGTCACCGCGCTAAGCGGCTTGTCGCTGAAGAAAACCATGCGGCTGCAGATGCTCTCGTAGTCGGCCTGCCGCCGCTTGACGTTGTGCGTGTGCGCGTTCAGGTGCGAGTTGATGATGCACACGGTCCGCGCCACCTCGTTCGGCCCTTGGCCGCCCAGCATGAAGCGCACGCCCACCGCGCCCTGGCGTAGCGAGCCCACCGCGCGGCCGCATTAGGGCGCATCGCGTCAGCGCCTGCGCCGCGTGCGCGATCACTGCGGGTCGTGCGCGCGCGCGCGCGCGCGTGCCTTGTTGCCCATCACGCCGGCGTAGCCGCAGCCGACCATGGCCGTGTCGACGTCGCTGATGTGTGGCGCCAGCTGCCGCGTGCAGTACACGAAGATCACGAGGCCGACGAGCTGGCAACATGCGACCTGCAACGCACGCGCAGAGGAGGGTCCGCGGAGGCGGCGGTTAACGGCGGAGTCGCGCGCGCGCGTGCCCCGCGCGCCGTTGGACCGGCAAGCACGGCGCACCTCGACGTAGTCGCCCTCGGCCAGCAAGACATTCTCGATGCCGGCGCGCCAGCCGTTCAGCCGCTCCTCATCGATCTGCAGGTACGCCTCTGGCCGCAGGTCCTCTTCCTGCAGCCCAATGGCGTAGAGGTCCGGCTGCAGGTCTGGGTGGGTGCACCCCTCCGTTCCGCGCGCACGCACTGTCAGCGAGGAGGGAGAGGCGGCCGCGCCACGTAAAAGCGTTGGAGGCGACGTACGGTACTCATCTGGCACTTTTAGCCAGGGGGTCAGGTCCTCCTTGCACGGCTTGCCGTTCACGTTCCATGACGCCGCCAGGATGCGGAGGCTCGTGATCGTCATGGTGGCGGGGCGGTACGCCGCGCCCACGGCGTGGGCGGGCGCCGGTCACGGGAAGGGCCGCCTTTGGGGCAACACGGCGCCGCGCGCGGCAACCAGCACGCGAAAACACCGATGGCGGCGCCAGCCAGCACCTTCGTCGTCCGACGCGGCGGGGCGCGCGACTATATGGCGTTGATCCTTCCGCCGCAGCGTGCTCGGCACCGGCCGCGATCGGCAGCGAGAGGCGACAAAACACGTCCCACAACAAACCAGCCGGCCTTCAAAGCTTCCAGCAGTGCGGTGCACGCACGGCCCAAGCACACGACGTTCTATGCGCAGAAGGCGTCTCCGCGCGCCGCCCTCCAGCTTGTCCGCTCCGCCGTCCTGTCAACCGACACGATCGCCGCGCTCGCTGTTGCTCTAGTAGGCTGGGCGGTCCGGCGCCAGCACCCACGCCTTCCAGCCGCCCGCCGCGACCGTGGCAGGACGCCACCCCCGTCTGCCCGTCGCCGCCGCGGCCAGGCCGCCGCGCGTTGTCCGGCCGCGTATGACGTCCGCAAGAGCCTGCCGCGAGCGCCGTCCTGCCGCGAGCGCCGTCTCGCCCTTTTTTCTTTTCTTTTCCTTCGCGATGAACCGCGGCCGCGTCGCTCCTCCGGCCGCGACGTTGCCCGCGACGCCGCCCAACCACGAGCGACGCCCCAGATGCCGCTGCAGCCGCCGACGACGAAGACGACGCCCACGCAGAGGCAGAAGCGGGCGATGCGGGAGCGCCCTCTGTGGCCGCGAGGGGGGGGGGAGAGGGGGGGGAGGGCGCCCTTTGGGGAGGTCGATGGAAAAGGCAGCGGACGCCGCCGTTGTGGTCTGCCGCCGTTCTGCCGCCGTTCTGCCGCCGCCGGCGCCTGCGCGGCGTCTGCGGCGCGACGCCCGTTCTGCCGCGATTCCACCCGGCGTCCACCCCGTGCGGCGGCCCAGTCGAGCGCGCAGAGAGAGAACGAGCGCGCGAGCACACGCCGTGGACGTCCCGTGTTGAACCATGGCGCCGCCCCGTTCCGCCGCCCCATACGAGACGAGGCCCGGCGCAGGCGGTGAGCCGAGGAAGTAACGAACACGCGGCGTCTTTGCGTGGGATGGGTATGCCGCCCCCCCCCCCCACCCCCTCTTCGCTCCGCGCCATCGATGGTATCGCGCCTCTCCGTGCGCAGCGCTAATTTGAGAAGGTGGTCCAGTGATGTCGCCCATGCGACGCGGCGTGACGCACGCGTGTCGGCGACGTCGTCTCGAGCATCTGTGTCCTCGCGCCCGTTGGATTCGCCGGGATACGATGGATCGGGCGGCATCGGCCGCCTTCTGTCTTTTACACATGCTGCGCCTCTACACATGGTATGTATCACACGGTTCGTGCATCGATCGGCCCCACCCGCGCTACTGGGCGTGCAGCGCCTTGCCGAGCCAGCCGGCGAGCTGCTCCGCGGTATACTGGTATGCCTCGCCCGTCTTGAGCGCCTCCGGGTCGGTCGTGCGCGGCTTGAACCGGAACGAGCCGTCGCCGACGGGCTCGAACAGCGTGAAGTGGTGCTTGATCGTCTCCTTCTCGACCTCGCGCAGGTACACGCGCTGGCGCTCCTCCAGCTGGTTCTTGGCCTTGTCGGCCTCCTTCCAGTGCTTGGCGCGGATCGCCTCCGCCGTGGCCTGCCACAGCTTCTGCGACTCCATCGCGCCCTGCTCCTCGAGCGGCTTGACGATGGGCTCGGCCGGCGGCGACGCCGCCGTGTTGATGATCGTCTCCGTCGCCTGGGCCCCGGCCGGGCGCCGACCAAGGAAGCACGAATGCCATGAGCACGGCGTGCGCGCCGCCCGCGTGGCCGCCGGACTGGCGCGCGCACCTTGGTCTTGGCGTCGGTGAGCGTCACGACCTCGGACCACTTGCCCTGGAGCGTGTACGCGACGGAGCCGTCGGCGTTCGTGATGCTGCCGTCCACCTTGCGGTACTCGCCAAAGAACCACGGCTGCGCCGCCGCGCCGTCCAGCGATCCGCGGGCCGGGTGGGGCCGGCTCGCGTCAGAAGGGGGAGCGACAGGGCGTGATCCGAGTTCGCGCGCGCAGTTGTACGCACCTTGGGCTTGAAGTGGATCACGGCCGACAGCTTGGTCTGCTCGCACGTCACCTTCACCTCGCCGTTGATGTCCAGGAACGACTTGCCGTAGAGGCTGCGGCAGGCGGCCAAGGCGTCCGGTGCCGTGCGACGACTGCGTTAGCGCGCCGTCGGCGACCGCGGCGGCATCCATCGTGGCCGTCGCGGCACGTACATGCCGCGCAGGTAGAGCGCCGGTAGCGAGTACTTGTACTCCTCGCCGTGCGCGCCTACCGACAGCGTGAGGCTGTTGTCGCTCCACATTTTCATGGCTGGTGGGCGCGGGCGCGCTCCCATTCTCGCACGGCCCCACGCGGTCAGCCCGGACGAACACACGCCGTCCGGCCGCGCCGCCGCCGCCGCGGCGGGCGCGCGCGCTCGACGCACCGGTGCCGGTAAAGGAGCCCTTCGGGAAGAAGGTGCCGGTGAGTGAGATGTTCTTGGCCGGCGCGACGTAGTGGATGGCCATGCCCGGCGGGTGGTGCGAGATCTGCTCGGAGAAGTAGTAGACCTCCTGGCCGTCCACCGGCGGCGAGCGTGCAATGTACATCTCGCCCATGACCGGGTTGAACGGCTTCTTGTTCTTGCCCAGCTGGAACGGTATCGGGACCCGCACGCCTGGCGGGCGCGCGGCCGGTGAGCCCATTGCCGCGCGGCGCACATGCGCACGGCCGCCGCGGTGGGCGCACCAGGATGCCGTGGTAAGTGGAGATGAGGAACGTCACGACGGCCTTCATGCGCTGCAGCGGCGTCGGCTCGTCCGCGATCCTGCGGCCCCCACCGGCACGCACGCCATTGTCGGGCCACGGTCCCTCAGCCAGCGCTCCCAGCTGGAGGGCTGACTCGTCGGCGGGCCTACTTGAGGAAAAGGTCCGGGTGCCACATGTAGTACTGGCGCTCCAGCGCCGAGTCGCCGTAGTGGATGAAGGCCGGCACGCTCATCCGCCTGTGCGCGCCGGCGCCCCCCGACCGCGATAGAATGCCGTGGCGTGAGGCGCGGCTTGCGCTTGGGCCTCACCCTGGCGGGCGCTGTCGTACATGGTGTCAATGTCCTTGGAGCCGAGCAGGCCGCTGAGGATCTGCATGGTCTGCTTCGACTGCTCGGCGTCGAGATCGAGCTTGCTGCTCTCCGGCAAGTCATCCTTCTCGTTGCTGCTCTCGGCGACGGCTGGGCCGCCAAGCCGCCGGCCGCACCCAGGCGGATGTTAGCGACCCCCGTTCGCCGCCACCACCGCCACCCGCGCCCGTCGTCTGGCGTACCCGCCACCGGGTCGTCCTTCTTCTTGCCCATCTTCCGCCGCACGTGCGTGCCGTCCGCTGCCCACCGCCGGCAGATCGCCACGCGAACATCGGCCCGCGGCTGCGGCTGCTGCCGTGAGCGGCGCGCGCGCTTCGGCCGTTGACCAGCGGCCGTGCCCGCCGTACCGCGATGCGCAGGCGTCGGTTTGGAAGGGACTAGGACAGCGGCTGATGAGGCGCGGCGGGAGGGACAAAGCGGCGCCGGCGGGGCGGCGGGGCGGCGGGGCGGCGGGGGGCAGCGCAAGGGCGCGCGGCCACGCCAGGCGCGCCAACGACACGTGGGAGGAAGTTGATTACGTCACAGATTGATTGCGTCACCTTCCGCGCCGCTGCGCGCCGCCGCGCCGCCGCCGCACCGTCGCGCACTCGTGGCGCCCCATGCATTGGGCCATTGCGGAGGACTTGCGCTCATTGCCCGATGCAATGTGTAAGGTGTAGATCTATGAGTGCGCAGATCTATAGGCAGAAGCGGGTGGATTTCCTAGTGGAACGCTGCATGCCGCCATGAAGTGGGTATGGTGCAGGACTGTGGTCGGCAGACGGTTAGATGCAACAGCCGGAAAGCGGTGGATGCGCTAACAGACGGGGGCGCATGGAACGGCCACTAAGGGCAACAAGGTATGCTTCAAGATCCTTGTGTGTCGCGGCGAGTAAAGCGCCCCACCTGTACAGTATGCACTAGCTTACAGTTCACGCGTCACGCCAGGTGGGGCTGCGCTTGTCGAGGAAGGCGCGGATGCCTTCCTTGGCGTCGGCGTAGCCCAGGTTGTCCACCATCGCCGCCGAGGCCGTCTCGTACGCCTGCTGCAGCGTGGGCTGCGCGATCTGCTGGTAAAAGACTGCCACGACACGTCCGCCAAACGAGGGCGACGCCATCCCGCCGTCGTCAGCCCAGCGCAGCCACCGCCGGGCGCTCGCGCCGCCCTTGCCGTACCGCGCTTGCCGAGCGCCAGGGTGGCCCGCGACTTGCCGGCCAGCAGCGAGGCGATCCGGTCGACGGCGGCGTCGAGCGCGGCCGCGTCCTCGACCAGCTCGGCCACGAGGCCCATGACGGCGGCCTCCGCCGCCGACACGGGCTCGCCCGTGAGCAGCATCTTCATCGCGTGCTGCGGCAGCACCGCCCGCGCCAGCGCCACGCCCGGCGTGGAGCAGAAGAGGCCAATGTTGACGCCGGGCGTGGCGAAGCGCGCCGCGCGCGTCGCCAGCACCAGGTCGCACGACGCCACCAGCTGGCACCCGGCGGCCGTCGCCAGGCCGTCGACCGCGGCCAGGACCGGCTGCGGCAGCGCCCGGAAGCCGGCCATGACCTGGGAGCACAGCGCCATGACGCGGGCCTGGTCGGCCGCGCTCATGGCCGCGAGCTCCTTGAGGTCGTGCCCGCTGCTGAACACGGCGCCGGTGGACCGGACCACAACGACGCGGGGCGTGGGCGCCGCCGCGGCCTTGGGCGCCAGCAGCCGCTCCTGCGCAGCCCGCAGCTCCTGCAGCAGCGCCAGCGACAGCGCGTTGCGGGCCTTGGGCCGGTTCAGCGTCCACGTCGCCACGCCGTTCGGCGCGACCTGCTCCACCAGCACCGGCTCTGAACACCAAACAGAGAGAGGACGAGCCGTCTGGTGGAGAGCGTCAGCAACGAGCTTCTGCAGTGACTCGTTGCGGGGAGCGGTACGAACCACTGCCGCTGGCCGTGGTTGCCAGTGTCCGGCGGCCGGCCGCCGCCAGGAGGAGGAGCGCGCGCCGGGGGCTCGCCATCATGGCGCGCGTCCCCGCTGCCGCCGACATGGCGCGCGTCCCAGGTGATGCGCCTCCACCAAGCGAGATCTAACCCATTCAATGCGCAAGTGGCCTCCTCCAGCTTCACCCCCAGCGTGCAGAGCGTGCTACACGCGCCGTTCAGCCTGCCAGCACACACCGCCGCCCAGCACCGATGACGTCATCACGAAATTTGGCGCGAAAACTCGAACGCGAGCGCGACGATGGCGCAGCCGCCGGCCGCCGCCGGCGGCCACGGCCAGGGCTATGGCCAAGGTCATGGCCACGGCTATGGGGCCTCGCCCGGCATCGTCGCCGCGCCCGGTATCGTCGCCACCCCCGGCATCGCGGCGACGCCGGTCGACGTGGACGCGATGCTCGAGGACCCGCTGGACGACAGCCTCTTTGACCTGCTGGACGACCCAGACCTGCTCGCTCGTGCCGCCGCCGCATCGTCGGCGTCCCGGCCTACCGCGAGCGGCAGCGCCGTCGCCGGCACGCCGTCGCAGCCGGTACATGCTCAACTCGCCTGACAAACGTTGGTCAAGGGAGGTAGCCTCACCCTGGACCACGTGCGGTGGGCTTGGGCGGGAGGGCAGGTCGCGGCACGGCCGGTTGGCGGGCAGGAGGCCGCCATGGACTGGCAGGAGCTGCAGAGCCAAAACAAGCTGCTGAAAAGCCAGCTTAACCAGGTACACCAGCGCCAGCGCCGGCGCGGTGCACTGGCGCGAGCGCATGGATTGACGCACACCGGTGGCGTCCGTGCTGCGCCGGTGTCGTGGGCGACCACAGAAAGAGCAGCAGCTGTACTCGGCCCAGGTCGCGCTGCACTCGAAGCAGGTGGAAGCCGAGTCGGTGCGGAGTACCCTGGAAAAGGAGATTGCCGCCCTGAGGAAAGAGCTGGACAAGGTGACCCGCACCCAGTCGCTCATGCTGGTCCGTCCGCAGCGTCGCACGCGGAGCCTAGCCCAAGTTAAGGGACTGACCCGGGCCCGCGTAGCCCCTCCCGCGCGAGGCTCCCTCGTGCGCAGGAGGGCGAGCGGCAGATGGCCCAGATCGCGATGCCTTCGTCCTCGCAGGTGCCCGTCGTGCCCGCGAGCGGGTCGCGCCCGGCCACGACACCCGGCAGCCGGCCCCGCCCCGTCAGCGCGGCCGCGCAGGCGAGCGAAGTGCTGGGGTTTCCGTCTACGGCGCAGTTCATGGGCAAGTCGCGGGCGCCCACAGCGGGCCGTGGCCCCGCCGGCCCGCCTGCCGCACAGCCGCCACCGCCGGCGCCGGCGGCGGCGGCACCCGCAGCAGCGGCTGCAGCACCGGCACGTGCGCCCGCGCCTTCCGCCGCGACCCCGGCCGCGGTCGGCGCCGCCAGCGCAGCGGGCGACCGGGCTCCGGCGGTGCCCTTGGATGCGCTCGCCTGGGCCATGGCCACGGGCCTCGCAGACGCCACCGCGCCCGCCGCGGGGGCACGTCTGACCCGCGCCTTGTTCAGCGTCCACGCCACCGTGCCGCAAGCGGCGCTGTCCCTGGACCGCCGCGAGGCGGCCTCCGGTACGTGGCCGGCGCAGCTGATCGGACCGGCCGCATCGCGGCTTGTACTCAGGCTAGCTTAGCGGCAAGGGGGGTGGCGATGAGCTTGCGCAGCCACGACGGACGTTGAGGCGCTGCGCTTTCTTTTGCAGTCGCCGCCGTCACAGGGCGCCGGTAGGGCGCAACGCTTGGTGCTGGCACGGCGCTCTTATGTAGCGGAGGTGCTAACGGACTGCCCACAGGCATGTGTTTGCTCCGCGTCGCCACAGGGTCGCGGCTGAACGACGCCGTCGTGGCGCTGCTGCAGCCGTCGCCCGCCAGTGATCCGGCGGTGGCCCTCGCGGCCGAGCTGCTCGATGTTGTGGACGACGCCGTGACCGGGGTCCAGGTCCGCAATACTCCGGCGCCAGTCGACTGCGGGTTCACGTCAGCGCTGACCGTCCCGGGCGGCTGCATTGTGCCGTGTGCACGCCCGTGCAGGCGGGCCGGGTGCTCGCAGCTCTGGCGCTGCTCGCCGAGCTGGCGCGGTCCAGTCGGCCCTGCGCCGCCGCGCTCGCGGCCGCGGTGGCACCCCCCGAGCGCCCGCTGCAGGCGCTGGAGCAGCGGGCAGCGCAGGTGGTCCCCCGCCTCGTCGGCAGCTGCACCGGCGCGTGGCTCGACACGGCCGCCGAGGCGCAGGACCATGCGCCCCCACCACGAAGCGCTGCATCCGAGGCCTGGCGGGCGGCCAGCGCCGCCCTGTGGACGGCGCTCTGCCGCTTGGTGCAGGCGACCGCCGGGCACAGCGGCCCTACGTGGCCAACCCTGGCGCCGTGGTTCGCGCGCCTCCGAACGCGGCAATAGGTGCGGTCATGGTTACACGCTCACGTGGTGACGCCCTCCTACCTTTTTGTACCGCTCCGCCAGGGCGGCCACGGCGTTTGCGGCGCCCGCGCTAGTGCGCCTGCTGGAGCTGCGGCCGTCAGCGGAGGTTGTCGACGCGACGTTGACGACCATGACCGCGCTCGCATACCGTACGTCGAATGACCATTGCATGGAGAAGATGCAAATCGTGCGCGTGCTGGGCACTGACATGAAACGCCGCCTTGTAGGCTGGAGAACGTGCCGGGGGGGCAGTCCGTCCGGACACGGGCAAGGCGCTGTTGCATCCGACCGTGGTCAAGTATGCTTACGCGCTCCTCAGCGAAGCGCGCAAGCCCCCCGGCGCGGCCGGCCTGGCGTGGCCAGCGGACGGCGGCGCCCGCGTCCGCCACAGCGTCCTGCGATTGCTCCTCACCGCGCTCCAAATGGGCGCACCGGGCGTCGCCGACGCGCT
>Ga0180216_1003997_pt1 | contig 11337 bp, 9 predicted proteins | sample eDN3rd37CBELigMG_FD_128879 | JGI IMG/M metagenome (GOLD analysis project Ga0180216, IMG submission 128879) | Enriched Miracle-Growth compost microbial communities from Emeryville, California, USA - eDNA 3rd pass 37_C BE-Lig MG (version 2)... ...
GGAAAAGTGAGCCCGGCGCTTCTCGTAGCCAAACTTTCGCGGCATCCAATAGTCTTCGTAAAAACGGGTGAAACGTGATTCGTGATGCTTATGCTGGAAAGGCTGCCAGCCAAATTTGCTTTGTAGTAAGGCTTCTGCATCTTTTTTGATATAGGGAACCAAGTTTAAGGGCTTGAAGACTTGCATCCCGAGCACATATCGGTAGTACAGCTTATATGTCATGATGTCCACGATCGGAAAAGTCTTCAATGGCCTTTTGCCAAATTTACGATGGATATCCATAACCAATGTACGGTCAATACCAGGGTACCCCCCCCACTCTTCGGGTTCGCGGCAACACTCTGTAGAGAAATTGCCTCCGGTTAGTACGTACTTAAGCTTATGTTTGCGAGCGAATTTATAAAGGGCCGAAAAGAATGCAACATCCTGTGGAAGATCCTGATCTGGAATCTGGGATTTCAAGAAGGCTACCTGCAAGTCCTTCATTTCCTCCCAGTTAATGACTTCAGTAAATAACTCTAGCCCAAGGCCGTTGACCAGCTTTTCGATATTACCAACTGCTTGGTCAGTGTTCCAGCCAGCATCGACATGAAATAGCAGGGGACGTAACCCCATAATTTCTTTAGCAATATATGCAGTATACGAGCTATCAAGTCCCCCGCTCAACCCAATAATACAATCGAAATCATGATCTCTTCTATCAGCCTTTATTTTTTCTGCAACCTTCAGTAGCTCTTTAGCACCTTGCTCGTCAGTATGCCAATTTGGCTGGATCGTTGAGCGAAAGTTATTGCAATAATCACATAATCCCTGATCGTCAAAGCGAATGTATGGGTCGCTCGTATCCATTATGCAATTACAGCAAATACGGTAATTACTATTCATTAATTAATTCCTTTCGCGAGGCAAAGCTTGCTCTGCATGCGGTTGTCTATCGTCCAGATGCCAAGACCTTTTCAATTTCCTGCAACAATAAATTTACCTGATCTTCACGTGCATCAATTGCGTGAACGACCGCTGGAATATTATGCGAGCGGTACTCCGTAACAAGTGTAGACGGATATGAAATAATAAAACTTACCACCGGAAAATATTGAGCATCATTGATGATTGTCCATTCGTGCTGCCGTACTGATTCGCTCGGCAACGCCGTAGGGTGCGGCTTATAATAAAAAGCCATATCAGGATACTTATGGCGTAACGTTCTATAAATTTCTATGTGTATCGTTTCGCAAATTGGGTGCCCCACGAACAATATGGCGGGATCAGAGTGTAAAGCCTTACTCAATTCGATCTTAGGAGAATAATAATGAGCATCAACCGCCAGGAAATCTGATTTACATAAGATATCTCTTCTGAAAACGGCCTCAGACACATCGCCATAAACATATAGATCAGATACTGCCTTTAACTTATATTTAAGCGTAAACGCAAGCCCAGGCATCTTCTGCTCTTGATCTAATGCCATAACTGAACCGTGCTGCACTAAGTGCAACTTACACCGTAAATTAGACTCAGAAACCATCAAGTTTTTTCTATAAACGATACTGTCCGCAAGCACCGCCCAACGGTCATAATGCTCTGCGATATAAAATTCCCCGCACAACTTCTCAATCCCTAATCGTACAAGAAACCAGCGAAAAGCCGTGTAAGTTTGGAGAGCCCATGGCCGTAATTCACGATGAGTCATTATTGTATACAGCGCCACCATGGAAAGCGAGAAAGCCTTCCAGAGCTCCCTAGTACTCAAAAGAGCAAATATATCCAAACGCTTGGAAGTGGCTATACTCGTGCTTTCATTAACCCACGGAAACGTAATCCAAATATTCGGCGTCCGCCCGATATTAGAATACTTGATAAGAGAGGTAGCCCTAGAAGAGAAGGCTAAGCCATACACGTTTGAGCTCATTACCCTTTCTTTAGAAAGAAGGTGCTTTTTCATATAGCGATAAAAGGTTGTTAACTCCTTTAAAAAGAATATTCCCCCTCCGCCAAGAAACCATACCAAACGCATACCGAAAGCTCCCCCACGTATTATAGGAAGCATGCGATTGAATCGAGCTACCCACTTCATAGGCCTAGGCAAATAACCGCCTTCATTCGGTCTTAGGCCGTATAGCTTATAGGAATGAGTGTCTATTTCGATCTCGTTAGAAACTGCAGCTATATAATCCTCAACCCACTCTTTTCTGATGTCATTTTTTTTCATTAGTAAATTCAAAAGAATAGCGTCGAAGAACTATAAGAATAATAATCATATATGGGTACATGTAAAAATCGGTATGGTTATATAAGCTTCCTCGCAAATGTGAAATCATAAAGAGAATTAGAAGAATAGAGACAACCCATATCCCAAGTTGCTCAGATTTTGAGGCAAGCTTATAAATCGCACCTACAATAAACAAGTATAAAAAAACTAATGGTAGGCCGCCCAAGAAATAAAAATTAAGATATAAGTCAGTTTCGACTGGCCATTGCTCTGTCGCACGAATTTCCCATGCATGTGGAAAATAATGGTCAGTAAGCATGTGATTCATATCATAATACATATTAGAATTTTCGAGTCCAAATGGAGTCAAGAACTTAACGAATGGCAGGAAAAATGTAGTAATTAGACTAGGATTGAAATCACGTAAAGATAATGCCAAATTCGATAATGCAGTAAAGTAGTTTAAAGCATAAGGGATAACGGTGTTAAAAGTAAGCCAGCTTAAATTTCTAAAATAAAGCCCGAGAAAAAATATCGCAAGAAAAGCGGTATATAAAATTATCGACCTAATAGAAAATAATTTTAGCGACCTAAGCCAAGGAAGAAATAATAAACATAGCAAAAGCGATATTTGAAATTTACTACCATGAACCGGAGAAGTAACAATGAGCCAAATAATAAATATAGTCAATGGCATTATTTTTTTATTTTTATAAGCGTAATACCCAACCAGTGCGGCCAAAGTGATTGAAGAAAAGTGACTCAGAATAACATATACACCTGAGCCTGCCCTATTCAGAAATGCATCCCCCGGTGCGGCTATCCAATGCTCTAAGCCCCCTGTTGAGCCGATAATTAATGCTACAAAAAGCGAACTGGAAATATATAGTAACAATATCCATATTCTAATTGAGAAAGTTCTGCCATACCGGGAAGGCTTCGGAATTCTAATTTGAGCACCAATATATTGGCCTAGCCTTATCGCAAGCACGCCCAGCCCGAAAACGGTGTATACCATAGAAAACGCAAGGATATATTCCGTCTGGTGAAGTACGTTTTGATATCGCTCTGCAAAAAGCGGGGCAATAACATACCAAGCACCGTAATAGCCATAGAATATGCTTAGAGGGGATAGTGCCTTTTCCGGAAGGCTAGTAAGTGCTGTTATTACAAAGAGCGCTATAAACAACAGAAAGTTCGATGTACCAGTAGCGTAGCAAAACCAAATAGCGATCAGCCCCACTCCGTATATATAGAGAGGGATAATATCTGCCAGATTAAACTTAGGCTTTAGAGATCTTGTCTTATATACTGAATCCATCATCAACGATAATGTTTTGGCCAGAAATATTTCTTGCACCATCAGATAACAGGAACAAGATCGTGGGCACAACATCGCTGGGATCCAACATGCCCTTATTATTACAATACTTATTATATTTTTCTAAAAAGGCTTCATCTTGGCCCGCAAGGATGCCTCCGGGACTTACACAATTTGCCCGAAATAGCGTTCCTTTCATATATGCTGTTGTGTAGCGGGTTAAATGTTGTAAAGAAGACTTTATTGCTGCATACTCCACAGGCATAGTCATGTCCGTCCCCTCATAGATAGTAAAGCGAGGAGCCATCACGCCGTATATAGACGACATATTGACCAATGAAAACTCTTTATTATGCGATGCAGCATATTTTGCGCACTGCTGCATAAAGAGAAAATAGCCGCCTAAATGGAGTGCGAGGTTATCGCAAAAATTCTCATATGTTACATCGAAGAATTTTTTACCATAGCTCTGATTTCTAGGATAAGCGGTATTTACTGCACCGGTTAAACCTTTAAAGCTGTTCTCAGCTGTAGTAAAAATCCGTTCTATGGACTTCAAGCACGTGATATCGGCGACCAGGCGTGCTAGGCGATCTGAAGCCTCACCGAGACCATTTAGCTTATTTAAGCTATGCTCCGAAGAGTCCACTGCAAGTACGCACGCACCGCTCTCAATAAGAGCGTTGACGACTTGATTTCCAATAAGTCCACCAGCCCCAATTACGGCAATCGTTTTCCTTTCAACGCTCATAATTTCTGCTCTTAAAGAGTGTTTCTGCAATCATAAAATCAAAGGCATCATCGATATCAATAGCGCGCTCTTTCGGGACAATCACCGATTTCACCCGTCCTGCAAACAATCCCGTCTGCTTCAGAATGAAATCTGGCCTCGAAACATATGCTACGGTTGTGATATCAAAAACCTCAGGTGCATCTTGCCGGCGAAGTATAGTTCCATTTTGCGTCGCCACGATTGTGGAAAAACCAGCAGCATCCCGCTTTATCATATTGAAATATGGGCTCCGCGCGGACGGGGTTACGGTGATGACCACATCCGTTTGATCATCGATTGCATCCAAACACTTTTGCACATCTTCGATAGAACGCAAGGGGCTTGTAGCTGGGAGACTCAAAAAGGTCTCAAATTGTTCGCCAGTTGCCCTAACGTGATTAACTGCATGGCGCCACGCTTCCCATTCGGAAGCCGTGTCTGTAGCAAGATGTATTGGCCTTTCTATTACCTCCGCAGAAAATTCCCTTGCTATCGCCATGATGTCTGGCGAGTCAGTCGAAACATATACCTTTTCTATAACTGGCATTTGAGCAGCGAGAGAAATAGAGTGCCCAATAAGCGGAATTCCGCCCAATGACTTAATATTTTTTTTTACAAGGCCTTTTGAGCCTCCGCGTGCGAAAATGAACGCAAAGACGCTCATAGCTCAATATCCTTAAGATAAGTGACCGCCCTATCAGTTGATGATGCTTTCATCGCATCGATAACACAGAGTACATAATAAGCATGCGCAAGCCCCACCTGTGGCTCTGTTTCTCCATCCACGAAGCTCTTAAAATGCAACAATTCGTTAATATAGGTGTCATTACGGTCAAAACTGGGATCGCTGAAGATTTTATGAATCTCTGTCGCGCTCTTATGCAAAGAGACGGAGTTATTCAGCAGATCCCACACAAGCGTGCCCTTCTCTCCAATTACCTTGCAATATCGACTTGGGGAGCGTTGTAAGAAGTCCATATGTAAATTTACAGAAAAGCCTCTTTCATTAATGAGAAGCGCATCAACGCTATCTTCGACATCGATATCCAAAGCGCCACTATTGGTAGCTATACAATATACTGCATTAAACTTTCCAAATAGCCAGACCAAATAATCAATCTCGTGACTAAGTTCTAGTAGAGCTCCTCCTCCCAATTTTTTTTGTCCAGATACCCCTCGTCTGTAATCAGACTGCGGGCGCCAATCAGGTAAATATTGCCCCACCTCTGCTATTACATTATGTATTGATCCTACTACTCTTTCTGTTAGACATTTATGCATATAAGGAGCAGAAGATAAATATCGCAGGTTATACGCTACGTCCACCCGATGCACGTTTGCCTTTAATATATCAATGCATCCAGAATCCAATACCAACTTTGCAGAGCTCGCGAGTGGCTTCTCAATTAAGACAGGTACTCCCGCATCTAATAACTCTACGGCTTGAATAATGTGAAATGGTGCCGGAGAGGCCACAATAGCAAAATAAGGTCTGCTATTTATTGCTGACTTGAGGTCAGCATGGATGTCATGTGCATCTGTTTCATTGGTTTTTAATATTCGCCCTGATGCCGATACACAGGAGACGTGCGCGGAGGGAAATGAAGCGCGTAAATTGGTTATATGCCTTTTAGCAATACTGCCACTCCCCACGACCAAATAATTATCATGTAAGGTCATAGGCTACCTATTTCATCCTGTGCTCGCTGAAAATCTTCGATCCTACCGATATCAAGCCAATACTCATGAATAGGGAACATATTGACATCTTTGCCTTCAATAATATTTTTCTCTAATAAAGTAGGCATATCGATTTTGGTGTTCGGTGGCACGCTCTTCACCAACTCCGGCGATAAGAGATAAATACCAGCGTTAATAAAATATCTATAAACTGGTTTTTCGACCATAGAGCGAATATGGTGGCCCTCGCTCTCTATCACTCCATAAGGAATACGATGCTCATATTGTCGAACACACATCGTTGCAACGCCATCATGGTCGTTATGAAAATTTAAAAGATTATTGAAATCAAGATTAGTGAGAAGATCCCCATTCATCATAAATAGTGGTAGATCTATTTCACTATGTGGCAGTAATCCTAATGCTCCACCCGTCCCCAAGGGAGTATCTTCATGAACATAACGGATATCGACCCCCCAACGCTCTCCATTGCCAAAGTGATCCCGAATCATCTCGGGCATATAATGCGTCGATACAAAGAAGCGATAGAACCCCGCACTAATAAAGTTCTCCAAAATTAGCTCAAGAATCGGCTTTTCTCCCACCTTCAGTAGAGGTTTGGGACAATTATTAGTTAAGGGACGTAAGCGGGTGCCGAAGCCTCCAGCCATTAAGAAAACCGGATTATCTCGATGCCGACGCGACATTAGCCCGTGAAGAGTTTCTAAGCCGACTACGTGACCCTCATCATCTACGATTGGCACCTGTAATAACTGATGCTTTTCCATCAGTGCGAGTATTTTTTCTTTAGACCAGTTCCTGCCTGCTACGCGAGGATTCGGGAACATCACAGTTCGCACAGTAGTTTTGAGATCGATGTGGTTAAGTAAGGCTCTCCGCACATCCCCATCCGTCAAGATGCCCCGGAGAGTGCGATCGATATCAACCACTAGGACGACCCGTAAAGCCTCCCGATCTAGAATCGCAATAGCTTCTTCTAGAGGCATATCAGGAGCAACCAATACAGATTCCCAATTTTTCATTTAAGTACTTTCCTGATATTCTTCTATTCAAGGCGCCGGATGCATCAACTTAAGCATCCTATGAAACGCGATAGCTTTCCATAAAAGCATTATGAAAAACGCAGCACACATAACTTGGGGAATAGCCATCACACCATAAATTTGGCTACCAAAATAGGCTCCGATGACAAAAAATATACAAGCCACTATTTGGCTTCGATATAATGGGCTATCATAACTGAAGGCGTATAATCCCAAATGAGGAATCAAGCTCGCTGCATAAATAATAATAGCCAATAGCAACCAATACAGCATAGGTAATTGGCCTTCATACGCTGGGTTATTTAACCAAGATATTACGGGTTTGACGGTTAGCACACAGACAAACGCTAACACTAATGTTACGGCCATTACATTTAAAGCGAGCCTCTTCATATCTAATCTGAACGCTACCTCATCGTGAGCCTTTGCAGCGGCAACCAATTTGGGGTAGAAGAAAACAACTACGCCTGCGTCCAAAAAGGAGAGGATGGCTGTCACGATACCGACAAAAAGGACGTACGGACCTAATACCTCTAGGCCCGACGCCCCCTCTACTAGATACCGATCAAAAGTAAAGATTCCACGAAGCGCCAAGCTCGCACCTAAGAGAGGTAAAGCCACCTTTATACCGAGTTTTATCCATTTCCAATCAATCGCCTTGGCAAGTGATGATTTATCGTAAGTATTTAGCTTTTTGATAGCGATTGCACAGGCAATAATTGCACCTACCAACCAGCTGGCAAGACAAAAAGTTAAGGTTCGAAATTCAGGCCATAGCCACATTATTCCCACGACGGCTAAGCACCATATACCACTTCGCATAAACAATACGAAGCTTGCCAAAAGCTGTTCCGATAGCGCGACAAGTATACGGTTTAGCTCTTGAGCCATATGCTCAAAAAATAACAATACGTAAACCCATATCGCATATTCCCAAGGAAGCCAACCCTTTGCAAAAATGATCAACGAAAGGGGCAGAACCGCTAAGTACATCAAGGAATACACGACCACTTGGTCCCTTATCATGGCCAGCCAGTTCCGCCTATTGGCCCCGATCATTTCACGGCATGCAAAATTATAAAATTCAAGTCCAATGGCATATAGCGCATAACCAATAGAGGCAGTCAACAAGCCATACATTCCAACGTCAGCTGCTTGAAGGAACTTGGCAAGAAAGAATAGCAAGACAAACTTACTTAGAAGAGTCAATCCTCGTAAACTGACATTGGCCAACCGGATGAAAGAAGCATGGGACATATTGTTGAGATATACGGTGAGACCGAGATTGGAGCAAGCGGATATAGACAGATATGTCCCTTAGCGATAAAAGCTCAGCCCTATGATGATTGGCGATAGCCTTCTTTACTGAGGAATTCGATTTTTAATGATGATAGATCCTGCTTTTATTGTCGCATCGGGCTCGATACTTATACCTTGAATAATTGTGGCCCCGCTTCCAATAAATACCCCTCTCCCAACCGACACCCCCCCACAAATGGTTACCCCCGGCGCCACATGGACATATTCAGCAATATGACAATCATGGTCAATAGTGGCGCCTGTGTTGATAATCGTCCCGCTACCAATACTGGTATCTGCCTGAATAACGACACCTGCCATAATTTGTACCCCTGCCGAAAGCATCACCGAGGGATCGACGCAAGCTGCGGGGTGGACCAAGGTCGCAAAAATAAATTTCCTTTGCTTCATTTTTTCGTGAAGCATTTTCCGCAAGCTGGCACCAGGCAGCTGCCCAATGCCATTAATTAGTTCAATAGCAGCAGGATCATAGTTATCTAGCGCTGCATCATTACCGAGTACGGGAAGCCCACGCCATTCACGAATCTTTTGTTCAGCTAACGATGGGTCGCAGATACCGATGACCTCCCTACCGGCAGCAAGCGCGAGCGATAACAAAACTTTTGCATGGCCCCCCGCGCCAAGCATAATCAATGGCAAAGCGGACATCTATATGCCGTCCTAAATGGCTTCGCCAGCCAACAAATCTCGCGGCGCACTTTTACCAATCCACGACCATAGTTCACTTGCGGCCACTCCTTGCCCACATCTAGCGGTACTTAAATCTTGTCGCGTGAATACGGCCCCTTTAGTGATGTTTCTAGCGGCTATCACCTGCTGGCGCGCGGCAGTTCGCGTATCCCACTCACTAATTTGCGGGGCTTTAGCACCATCACCTAATGCCTTTTCCAATGCACGGATACTGGAAACCATCTTAGCTAGTTCCTTGGGCTCTAGCGACGCCAAATGATCAGGCCCTGGCATTGTACGATCTAAAGTAAAATGTTTTTCTATGACCCGCGCACCGCGAGCCACGGCTGCGATCGGAATCAGTAAACCATCGGTATGGTCTGAATACCCTACAGGCAATCCAAAGGACGAGGCCAGTGTATCCATTGCCCGCAGGTTCACTTCTTCATGTGGTGTAGGATATTGCGATGTGCAATGTAATAAAGTCACATGGTCCCGTAGTCGCAACCTGCTTTCCGCCCGGCTCCAACACCGCCAGACGTCGTCCATATTAGAAGGCTCTGCAGCTGCTTGCAGTGCATGTGCCACCACAGCCAATGCCGCTTCTACTTCGGCTAAAAGAGCCATCCCTGTCGACAAAATTAATGGCTTTCCTGTTCGAGCAAATTGCCATATCAATGGAGAATTTGTAAGTTCGCCAGACGGGACTTTAAATATCGGCATGTTCAACGAATTTAGAAACGCCAAACTTTCAGGGTCAAACGCCGTAGACAGAAACTCAATACCCTTCACGTGGGCATGCGTCTGCAAGTCAGCGTGCCATTCACGTGGTAATTCAAGCTTCTTCAACATAGCTTGTTGGCTTTCACTAGCATCGGTAGTACGCACTTGATATGCTGCTTTAGGCGCAGTATTAGACGCCAGCTTACCTGCATTGAAAGTCTGGAACTTGACTGCATCCGCACCCGCCTCTGCGGCCATGTCCACTAACGCGAATGCTAAGTCTTTCTCACCGTTATGATTAACACCAGCTTCGGCGATAATATAGACACGGTCTACCTTAGAGATATTCATGCGTCATTGCCCATCATAGAATTTCTTTGACGAAGTAAGTTCAATATTCTCCAACATGCTCACTATCGTCTTTGCTGCGTCGCCTTGTCCGTATGGAGTGTCGTGACACTTGCTTCTGAAGTCTCGCGACAAGGCGATCGCCAAGGCGCCTCGGATTGATTCAAAATCTGCTGCGCAATGTATAACGCTGCTACCCGCAAGCCGTCCACGTTGGCGAACGCCTATGTTGACGGTAGGAACGGCAAAGGCTGGCGCTTCTATGATGCCGCTTGAGGAATTTCCAACTACTGCAGCCGCATGAGACATTGCGCTCATGTAGCGCTTGAATCCTAGCGACTCTACCGTGACTACCCGTGCCGGATTTTCTTTGGCATAGTTTACCAACAGTGGAATCAATGCCCGCCCGCCGTTATCAGCGTTCGGATATGTAATGATAACTTGATGCTGCGGAAACTCGTCCAGTGCTTTCAACAAGGCGCTAAAAGTTATGACGGGATCTTCATCGGCAGCTGTAACGGGGTGATATGTGACCAAGAAATAGGGAGAGTGCAAGTGAAAGCTTAAGCTCAGCGAAATGTCTTCTAATGGAAGTTTCTGTGATCGCATCAAATGGTCCAATCCCAACGCACCAACCGTGACTACCCTAGAAGGGCATTCACCCATGCGGATTAACCGTTGGCGATAGGGTTCTGCCGCGACAAAATGCAAGGAGGCCATTTTGGAAATAGCATGACGAATTGAGTCATCATAAGCTCCTTCTGTGATTTCACCGCCGTGCAAATGCACGATCGGGATCCGCATTATCAGCGCCGCCTGAGCAATAGCGAGCGCCTCGAATCGATCCCCCAGAACTACGAGCATATCGGGCCGCAATCGATCCAATGCGTCAGCAAAACCAATCGTCCCCAGCCCCATTGACTTCACTATGCCGACATCTGTGTTGGACGACACCAACATCTCAATCTTTGCGTCAATCGAAAATCCATCCTCTTTAATCTGGCGCCAAGTCTCGCCAAACTCTGACGATAAATGCATTGCACTAACGATCAGCTGCAAATCGAGTCGATCGTTTTCTTGAATATCTTTCATTAGCCAGTACAACAGCCCATACTCAGCTCGCGTACCGGTAAATATGGCAACTTTTCGCATCATGTCGCCGGCTTCGGTGTAACACTGCTGGGTAAGTTCACCACCCTCTCTTCTAACCACTTCGCATTTACAAGGGTCC
>Ga0180216_1003998_pt1 | contig 11337 bp, 19 predicted proteins | sample eDN3rd37CBELigMG_FD_128879 | JGI IMG/M metagenome (GOLD analysis project Ga0180216, IMG submission 128879) | Enriched Miracle-Growth compost microbial communities from Emeryville, California, USA - eDNA 3rd pass 37_C BE-Lig MG (version 2)... ...
CCCCGCGCTCGTACCGCGCAGCATCTTGTCGACCTCGATGCCGAACCGCTCGCGGCTCACCTTGGTCCGCAGGGCTTCCTGAGCCGCGGTGAGCGACAGGATTCGTACGGCGCGGGGTGAGTACCCAGCGCGGCCGCGATGGGCGACGCGTCGCTGGGCGCACCTGGCAGCGCGCGTTGCGCAGGCCCGCGTAGGTGGCCTCGTCGATGCGGAATTGGAAGCGGGCAGCGAAGCGAATCACGCGCAGCATCCGGAGCGGGTCGTCCAAGTACGTGCGCAGCGGCTCCGTGGGCGTGCGGACGATGCCGTCCCGCAGGTCGCTCAGCCCCTGAGGCGGGCAACCAGCAACGCCGCGCGCCGAGGTCGCTAAGCGGGGGAACGGGTTCATGGCGACCGCGGTCCGGCGCGCCTACCATCTTGGTGCAGTCTTCCACCTGGTCCGTCATGAGGTTGTAGAAGAGCGCGTTGATCGTAATGTCGCGCCGCAGGGCGTCCTGCTCCGGCGTCCCAAACTCCTACGTCGGCCTCCGCGTCAATGCGCGCGTGGGCTGGTCCTGCATGAGTGGCCGGCAGTGTGTAGCACAAATCCTGTGCGAATCGCGCCCGGCCACCCACCACTTTGTCGGGAATGCGGCTGTCGACGTCGTACGACTCGGAGCGCAGGTTGACAAAGTCAATCCACTGGCCGTGCAGCATCATCGTCGCCGTCTCCAGATGCTGTGGCCGGCGTGTTACACCCGCCGCCCAAGCTGCGTAGGGTCAGCCCGGGCCGCCGCCGTCCGCGCGTCCCACGCGGCGCCGGCCGCACCTTGGACTGCTCAGGGTTGCGCTTGATGATGCCCACGGACGACGCGGCCTGCCCCGACTCTTGCAGCACCGCGTTGACGGTCTCCACAAACTGCGCGCCCGTCTGGTCGTCCAGCGCGATGTCAATGTCGTCCGAGGCCTGGCCCAGCAACTGCGGTGTGGGCGCGCGGGGGGTCGCACCCGCACAAGCAGCCGTGTCAGCGGTGCCTCCGGCATGTCGCATTTTCGTTCTGCTACAGCAGGCGGCGCACCTTGTCGCGGACCCAGCCGCCGCTGATGCGCAGCGTGGTGTTCAGGTTCCGCTCGCGGACGACGCGCTTGAGCAGGTCGACGATCTGCCGCTCGTTCTCGGTGAAACGCACGCCCTGCGCGATGGCGTCGAGCCGCCGCCGCTTGACCGCCTCGGGCTCCATCGCCGCCGCCTGCCCCAGGGCCTTGCGGCCCGCTCCCACGCCTGCTGGCCACCGCCTGCCCGTCGACAGCAGGCGCGGCCCGCGCCCCGCCAGGGCCGCCGCCCCGCGCGCCGCCGTCGTGGCTGCTCCGGCCGCCTCGCCTTTGGCGCAAGCCGGCAGCCGCGGGGGGGACACCGCTCGACGGCCGTCGACGCACCGGGCTAGCGCCACTCAGACGGCCTTTTCGCGGTCCTCCGCCGCCTCGTAGGCCGCCTCCTCTGCCCCCGCCTCCACAGGCCGCCAAAGCACGTCGCACGCGCCGCCGTTGCCGCCGCCGCCCAGCGCCTGCGCGGCCGCCCCCGGGCGCCTCGGATGACGTCATCAGCTTATGACGTCATAAATATTTGCGCGGTGCCGTTTTCGTGTGGGCGTGCTCGTATGCGTCTCCGCACGGGGCCCGCTGGACTGCCACCACGAAAACGGCCCTCAGGCCACGTGCTGACACGTGCCTTCCATCACGTGACAGGGGTGGAATGGGGTGGAGTGGCGCCACGTGGTTGTATGAGAAGCGGCGGAGCGCGTCGTCATTCTGCCGCTGTTCTGCCGCGGAGTCTGCCGGTCGCAGGTGCGCGCACGCGGCAGGGGCAGCGGGCGGTGTGTGGGGCGCGTGGGGCGGCCGCCCGCGACGCCGACGGGCGGCGACACCGCGCGCCGGCGCTGCCCCGCCACGTGCCAGTTGGTAGAACACGTCCGGGGGGACCGCGGGCAAGGGCACGGTCGGGCAGGATCAAGAGCTGGCTCGGTGCGGACGACGGCCGGCGGCGTGGCCAGGGGCGGATGTTGTACCTGCTCAGCGGTGGGGCGCAGCGAAGCGGACATGGGCTGCGGGCCAAAGACAGGCGAATCGGACGCGGCGCAAAGAGACACTTCGTGCTGGCGCCGTCGATCGACGCTGGGTTTGAGCCAGAGCGCGTCAAGTGGTGGTGCTCACGACCTCTCAACGTGTCTCGCCAGCGCTGGGCCGACTGCAGGACGGCCGGACACATGTCTGCTGCGATGGCGCCCCGCGAAGCGGCTGCGCCCGCCCGGGCGTCGGGCCCGTTCGAGTGGATGGTGCCGCAGCGCGCGCTGGACAACCTCAAGTACTACAAGTACGGCGCGGTGGACAAGTCGCCCATCACCAAGTACATCATGAAGCCGTACTGGGACTGGGCCGTCACCCTCTTCCCCATGTGGATGGCGTACGCCTGGAGCCGCTGGGGCGGAACGACGGAGGCGAGTGCCGGCGCGACTGACCGGGGATATCTACCCCCGGCTGGTCGCCGCGGGTCGCAGGCCGAACTTGATCACGCTGACGGGCTTTGCGTTTGTGCTCGTCAACCTCGTTTGCGTCGCCTACTACCTGCCCGAGCTGGCCGGCCCGCGCCCGTTCTGGCTCGCGCTGAGGTGCGCCTCGCCGGCGGCGCGCACCCTCTGGGTGCATCGTACACTCACGCCCGCCCCGTGCGCTGTGCGCGGTGCTGGGGGGCTTTGGCGCTCGCAGCTTCCCCATCGGCCTGCACCTCTACCAGACGTTCGACAACGTCGATGGCCGCCAGGCGCGGCGCACCGGCAGCTCGTCCCCGCTGGGCGAGCTCTTTGATCACGGTAGGAAGCTGGCATCACCGCAGGCAGCGCGCTGCCCTCGGGGCCTAACGTGGCCGCGCCGCGTTATTGGCTGGGGCTCCGGCATGAGCTAGGCTGCGACGCGCTCAACTGCATGGTACGTGGCCGCATAGCCCTGCCGGGGCCGCCGCGCTGCAACTCTGACGGTTCGATGAGCGAGTGCGGCTTTTTCCTCGCACACGCGCAGGTCGGGGGCCTCATCCAAGCGGCGGCGCTGGACTTTGGCTTCAGCTGGCGGACGGTCGCGATGTTTGCCATCAGTACGCATGCGGGAGCACGAGCCGTACGGCGGATGCCACGGCCGCGGTCCTTACCGGCGGCGCAACCCGCATTGCACCCGTCGCCGGCCCGCCGCCAGCCATGGTGCCCTTCTACCTGAGCACTTGGGAAGAGTACCACACGGGCGTGCTGTACCTCGGCTACTTCAACGGCCCGACGGAGGGCATCCTTCTCGGGCAGTTCCTCATGCTGGTTGCCGCCCTCTACGGTACGCCCATCGACCACGGCTACCCTTGACAGCGAAGCGGAACGGCTCAGCCGGGGCCCGCGGCGATAGTTCCGATGGCCTGGCCGCTTAGGCCCGCACATCGTCCACACCAACCTGGGCGTGGCGCTCAATCTCTGGGGCTTCACCCGCCCGGCGTTCATCCCCAAGTGGATGTCGGTGGCCGACGTGATGGTCGTGGTCATGCTGTTCCTCGCCGTCGCGGTGCAGTTTGTCCTGAGGTACGCCGCCCTTGTCGCCCCCCGAATAGCTCTGCTCGGCCACTCACACCGCGCATCGATCCGCCTACGGATGCGGCCGCCCAGCGCCTACAACGTGTACGCCGCGCGCCGGCAGCGCGGCGAGGCGTTTGCGCCGGCGCTCTTCCAGATCCTGCCGATGGCCGTGCTGGTCCTGGCGACGTACACCTGGCTGGCGGCGCCGGGCTCGGCGGTTTTCCAAAAGCACATGTTTGTGTTCTTTGTCTTTGTCGGCGTCGTCTTTGGCCGCTTGGTGGTGCGTGGCGCCGCGACCCTGCCTGCTGGCCGGTTCGCTGGCGGCGAGCCGCTCACACGGGCGCCGTCGCCTGCGCCTTGACCGCCCGGGATCAGGCCAAGATCATCTATGCCTACGTGACCAAGACGGCGTTCCCGTCCGGCACGGTCCTGCTGCTGCCGCTCCTGTTCGGCGCCCTCAACGCCAACCTGCCCACCCTGTTTGGGATGTACGTCCGCAATCGGCCCCGCCCCTGCGAGCGGTGTGCATTTCGCGCCTTACCGCCGCCGCCGCTCGCTTGTGCGGGGTGGTGCGCCCCTCCACGCCAGCGCGCCGATCATGCCGCTGGAGCACGAGGGCCAGTACCTGCTGACGTGGGCCTTCCTGGCCGCGGTGCACTACCTGGTGTGGTCGAGCGTGATCATCCACACCTTTTGCCGGCAGCTCAACATCAAGCCGTTCTCGATCCCCTACAAGGCCGCGCAGGCCAAGTCGGCATGACAGCGCGCAAACACGGGGTTGCGCACACGTTTTCTTTTTTGGGACGCGTCTCAAAGCGCACCATCGCATGTACTTTTTCACCGCATCGCACCCATGAAAATACACAATTAGGCCACCCAGCACATTTAAGCTTCGCCGTGCACCTCCTCCTCCACGCGGGGTGACTCGGGCGGTGCGGGCGTCGGCCCGTACTTGAGAGCTGCCACGGCGGCCGCCGCGCTGACCAGGTCGGCCATCGGGCCGGCGCTCGTGGCGGCGGCGGCGGTGGCGTCGCCGCCGGGCACCGCCTGGTCGGTCGGGAAGGGCGGCGGCGCGTGCACGTAGGCGCCCGGCGGCCAGATCGGCACCGGCACCGCGTGCATCGCCGCCTCGTGCGAGGCCATGTAGAGCGCCGCGCGGCTGGGGATCCCGCACCAACCGCGCGCCCAGACGTGAAGGCCGCGTCAGGCGCCGCGGGCCCGACGCGCACCCTGGCACAGGGTCGTCTCCTTACCGGGCACGCAGCATCTCCACCTCGTGGCGCAGGTACTGGATGTTGTACGCCGACCGCGCGCGGGCCACTTGCAGCTGCTCGATGTACTGTGCAACTGCGGCGGCGCCCCAGGCAACTTGTCGCGGCATGACGCCCTCGTTGGCCCCAGCGCGTCCCACGCCCGCCAGCGCATATGGCCAGCACCAACGTACTGCGATTGAGCAGGTCGACCTTGCTGTGCTTCTCACGCTGGCTGAGCGGGATCAGCGTCCGCAGCGCCGCAAAGCCCATCTTGATGCTGTTGCGGCGGCGGCGCTCCGAGACGTTGTGCACCAGCCGGCGGTTCTCCGCCGACTGCGGGCGCGTCTCCTTGCCGCTGCCCGCCGTACCGGCCGCCGCTCCTGCCGCGCCCGGCGTGCTGCTGCATGAAACGGCAGGGCGCGAAAAAAGGCACGCAAGCCGTTGGCGTCAGGTGTGCGTCCGGAGCGCGCGATCGCGCGCCCCTCGCGTCAAGGTCCTACTCTCGGCGCGGCGTGGACGGCACCACGGCGGCGGCCGGCGAGGCCAGCGGCCGCGTGGAGCTGGGCTCGGTGGGCACGGCGAGGCTCGGCAGCGACGGCCGCCGCAGGTTCAGCAGGTCCGCGGCCACCGCCACGGGCGACGCCCCATCCAGCGGCTCGGATTTGGTGGGCGGCAGGCCGGGCAGCAGGCCGCCGGGCGCGGCGGGCGGGCGGCCGACCGGCGACGGCAGCGGATCAAACGCGCCCAGCGACCGCAGGCGCATGTACTCGCTCAGCGACGGGCCCGGCGCGCCCGTCGGCAGCGCGCTCAGCGGCGGCGGCGCCGACCGGAAGATGGTCGACGGCGGCGGGTACGTCGTGTACAGCAGGCCTCCCGGTGGCGGCGGCGTGCCGCAGGTGGTGAGAAGGTCGCCGGCCGACAACGGCGCCGACAACGGCGCCAGCAACGGGCCACCGTCGCGGTCGGCGGGCTTGGCGTCGCCCCACGGGAACGGCACGGCGGCCGTCGACCACCGGCGGGCGGTCTCCGACCGCGGGGTCAGCGGCGTCGGCGCGGGGGTGGGCGCCGCCTTGGCCGCCATGGGCGTCTCGGCGCTCGCGAGGTCCGCGGCGGTCGAGAGCTGCCGCAGGGCGTCCATGGCCACGATCACGTCGCCGCGGTCGGCGGTGGCCGGCGCGTCCTGCGGCGGCTCCAGCGGCTGCATGGTCGGCTTCGGGTCGGCCACCGTCACGGTGTCTGCGTCGCGTCGCATGGCTGCGGGACGCCGGCCAGCCGTGCTGCGCCGGCTCCCCATACGAGGAGATGAAACGCCCGGGCGGTGCCAGCTGGCGCGGTCGGTGGCTGATCGCTGGCGGTGCGGCCGCGGCTCGGCGGGTGGGTCAGTCGCGGTGCGGCGCGCTGTCGGGATGCTCCCGGCGGCGGCGAGGCGGCGGCGAGGCGGCGTAGCACAGCGGTCCGACGTGGCACGCAGGGCGCACGGCGCGGGGGCGTGGGCGCGAGTGCCGGCAGGTGCGCCGCCCTTATCGGGAGCCGTGGGCGGGGTGCGGGTGGTCGGGCGTTCTCAGGCGGCACACGGGGCACGCGACGACGTCGTGTCAGCCGCGCCGTGCCGGGCGTCAGGGCGGGGCCTCGCCGTGGGTGCACTCCCTCGTGTCGGGCACGAGCGAGCGGCCGGGCGGGGCGGGGCGGGGGCCGGCTTGTGCTCCAGGGCGGTCCAGGGCAGGCGGTGGCACGGGGGGCACGCCGCCCGCCGCCCACGCCGCTCCACCGTCAGGCGCCGCGACCCCGTCGCCCGCGCCCGTCCGCGCGTTGTCCACGTCGTCCACGCAGGCGCCGGCGTGCCGCCCATGGCGTCATCGTGCCGTCCACGGCGCACGCCGCTCCACTCGACGGTGCGGAGGAGGCAACGGCGAGTGAACGGGACCACGTCCGGCCTGCTTCGCTCGCAGCTGCTCCTCGTCCGTGTCCGCGCCCGTGGGCACACGCCGACGACGCCGACGCCGGCATCGGCACTGTGGGTGCATGCGCTGGATGGAAGAACGGTCTTTGGGATGCATGCATGCACGCATGCACCGCGCATGCCGCCGCATGCACGCCGGCATGCGACCGCGGCCGTACGACCGCACGCATCCACCACCACCACCACCAGCGCGCCGCTGGACAAGGCCGCAGGGCTCCTGCGACGTGCACACGGTCGCTCTATGCTGGATGCATGCGGGGGGGGGTGCGTCGAACTGTACATAGCTCAACATGCCTAGGGTCGCACTGGCGCTACTGCGTCTTCTTTTCCAGCGCGCTGGTCGCCCCGTTGGCGGCGGCGGCGGTGGCGGCGGCGGCGGGCGCTGGCTCGGTCGCCTCGTCCTCGTCCTCGTCGTCGGCGCCGCCCTGCCCAAACTCGTTCACGCGCGTGGTGTCCACCGGGTACTTCCAGCGCTGGTACAGGTAAATCACAAAGATGATATCTGCAGCGCCGAGCGCGCGCGTGCGCGGCATCCCCGGAAAACGTTGAGTCCGCATGTCCCCCACACGGGGCCCCGCCGTGCGCGCTGGCCGCTGCGCACCGTCGCGGAAGCAGGCGAGGCGGTGCAGCGTCGGCATGCGGATGATGAAGGCAAAGAGGTCGTCCACGACGGTGTTGAGCGCTTTGTACATGAACGTCTTCCACGGCATGTGCGCCACGGACTTGAGCTTGTAGTTGATGAACAGCTGCGGCGTCATCATGATGAAGCCTGCGCACGCGGCCGCCGGCAGAGACGCCTATCGCGTTAGGCCACAGAGCAGGCGCGCAGGATCTCGACGGCGCCAAACCTACCAAAGGTGTATACAAAGCCGACGAGCGTGTTGATGATGTACGAGTACCAGCTCTTGTGCGACTCGTACAGGAGCGAGTAGATCGAGTAGGCGACCACCAGCGGCACCGTCGCGATGGCCAGGTAGCGGAACGCGGTCTGCGCGGCGGCACCAAGCAGGACGGAACGCCTCCCCGCTTCCGCCCCCGTCAACAATTAAGTCCGCGTACGTCGTGCGCCAGGCACATCCGCCCGCCTCAGCCGACCTCGTCGTGCTCCTTGGTCCGGCTCGTGTACGACTGGCGCTCCTTGAACGACAGGCGCGGCACGCCCCCGCTCCAGTCCACCTGCCGTCACCGCGCACGAATGGTGCGTTGCGCCGCCTCGTCAGCGGCGCGGTCGCGATCGCCGACACCGGCCAGGCCCGCGCGCACCTTGACGATGAGCGCCTTTTGGATCTTCCAGATCTCGATGAGCAGGCCCACGCCGGACGAGACCAGAATGAGCATGGACGTGTCGTTGTCCAGCAGGTACAGGAAGATGATCGCCTGGATGACCACGTTCACGAGAATCGTCCGCACCGACAGGCCCTCCATGGACTTGCGCTTCCGCCAGAATTGGATGTCTGGGAACGCGCGCCGCGCACAGACCGCAGGCGCGCGGCGTCAGCCAAGCGGGCCGGCAAGGTCGATTTCGTTGGGGGACGAACCGTTCTTGAAGGCGAGAAAGTCAAAGATCGAGTGCAGCGTGGACACAATGAACGTCACGCCCAGCAGCCACGGGTTCGTGTTGAGCAGCATGTGCTGCGGCCGGCACCACCGGACGGTGGTTTGCGCCGCGCGGCGTGAGCTTGCTACGCGCGCGGGCACGCGCGCTAGTCGCCTCATTCGCTTGCGCGCACCTTGATATCGTCCATGTTGTCCTCGACGACGCCGAGCTCGCGCTGGGCCTGGAGCGACATGTCGAACTGCGTCTGGATCTGCCACTTTTGCAGCGAGATGGGCGAGAAATCCAGGTGGAGCGTGATGGCCCTGCCCGGCCAGACGGCCACGTACGGCAGGCTCGCCCGGTTAGCCAACGTCAAGCAGGCGGGGGGTGTGCGCGTGCCCGGCATACTTGACGGTGTCGTTGATGGGCACCTCGTCCTCGCGCAGCAGCCAAAACTCGTTGCGGTACAGGTTCGGGCGGTAGTTGCCGGTCTCCTTATCCAGCGTGATCCCTAATCCAGGCGTGCGTGCTGCTCAGCGGGGGCCGTCTGGTTAGCGGCAGCAACAAAACACGAGCGCCCTCGTGCGCGCCGCCAAGCGCACGGTTCACGTTGGGGGCGGGGTACTGGTTGTGCGGGAACGCCATCTGGTCGGTCACCAGCGCGATGCTCACGTTCGGGTGGATGTACGCCACAATCTCGCCGGCCGGTGTGGCGGCAGCGGTCGCCGTCTGCTGCGTCGCCGGTTCGGCATCGCCCGCCAGCAGGTTGTGCAGCACCTTCTCCTTGCGGCGCGGCCGGTACTTGGTGAGCGTAAAGTGCGCCTCCGTGAGGGCGTCCGTCTTGAAGTTGTCGTCGAGCTCGTTCGGCGAGTGGCCCTGCTTCACCGCGTACGCGTGCAGGTACAGCGTGCCGTTGTGCTGTACTGACTGGGGCGGGCCCGCGCAAGCACTTGCACGCCTGCGCGTTCCAACGGTCAGCGGTCGCATCGTCTCGGCCGGCCGCGGGGCGGGGCCGCCGCCTACCTCGGACAGCGGCACGGTGACGCTGCGGGAACGGGCCACGGTCCAGTCGCCGTACACGATGCCGGTCTCTTTCCAGAGCAGCGTGTCGGGCTGGTCAAACTCGTAAAACTCGGGCGACTCGGACTGGTACACGTACAGGTCCTGCAGGACGGCGCCACGCGAGGGAGTGCGTGCGCCAAGCGTGAGGCCGCTAGTGCGGCGATTGCCCCGGCGCTTCATGCGGCCCTAGCCGTACCAGGACGGTCCGGTCCGGGAAAATGTTGCGGCAGATGCCCTTGAATTGGCTTGCAGGGCCCGCAGCACCGGGCGGCGCGACCGCGGCCTGCTGCGTGCCCGATTGCCCTGCCACCGCGCGGCCCCACCGGCGAAGCAGCAAGCCCCTTGCCCCGTCACAACCAGGGTCGCTGCTCGTGCTGTCCGGTAGAGGCGCGGGCGTACCGAAGAAGAAGCGGAAGACCATGTAGAACAGCATCATCCGGCTGATCGAGTGCAGGAACGCCGCGAACCGATTCTGGCCCTGAGGCGCCCGCAGCCGCGTCCACGACCTGCCCCACGCGCCCGCCGTCGTTAGCCCTGGCTGTAGGGCACCCGTCTGCGTGCACGAGGCCGCTGCCCGACCTGCGGCTGGCCGCCCGCCGGCCCCGCGGGCGCCGCGGGCGCCGCCGCCGCCGCCGTCGCGTCCGCCATCGCTCGATTCGCGGGGCACTTGGCGCCAAATCATCAAAATGCCCCTCCAATTGGGAGGAGCATGCTGGGCTTGTCCGCGGCCGCATGTAGTGCAGGCGCACACACTGGCGACGCCGTACTGAGCGTGCATTTCAGAGACGCCCGTCCTTGCCACAAGCATCCTTGGGCGGTTCTTCCACTTTCCAATGTTCCTCGATTTCACGATGCACGGCGGCGGGCAGCCGCGGCCCTGCCTGCTCCACCTGCCGCCCTGCCGCCCTGATGCCCAGGCGCTTGTCCTCGCCCACGCGCCTGTCAGCATCGATGTTTGGGCGTTTTTTGTGGATGGCGCCTCGTCACCATGCTCCTGCCCTTTGCCTCGGCATGCTCCTGCCCTTTGCCTCGGCGTGCTCCCGCGCTTTCCTTCAGCATGCCGAACTGCCCCGCCAGTCATGCCCCGCCAGAAGATGACGTCATTTGCTTGCGGGGCACGAGCGTCCGCGAAGGAAAAAACGCGCGGCGGCCGACGACGCCGACGCAGCCGCCGCGGACGAGAGAGACACACGCCTGCTGCGGGCCACAGCACTGCTGGTGGCCGCGGGGGGTGGGGTGGCGCAGTGGGCGACGTGGGTTGCAGCGAATGCGCATCGCGGTTCTGTGGTGGAGTGCCGGCTGGTGGTGTCAGCATTGAGCGGGCGCCGCGACGCGCACGCGGGCGCAGCAGCGTCGGGCCAAGATGACGTCCCAGCTGGACGAGTGGCTCTCCATCGCCCAGGAGTGCAAGTACCTGCCGGAGCCGGACCTGCGGAAGCTCTGCGACTATGTACGCGCGCCGCCCACGCCCGCGCCACCCGCCGACGCCGCGCAGGATCGCCGACACTGACGGTTCCAGTCCGCTACCCGGCGCCCGCGGGTCTGCCGAACAGGTGCGCGAGCTGCTGATGGAAGAGTCCAACGTGCAGCCCGTGTCGGCGCCGGTCGTCGTCTGCGGCGATATCCATGGCCAGTTCTACGACCTGCTGGAGCTGTTCCGCACGGGCGGGCCGCTGCCGGAGACGAGCTACGTCTTCATGGTGCGCGCCGCGGCATCCCGCACGTGGCCGCGCGCGCGTGCGGGCGATAAGGCGCTGACGCGCCTTCGCGAGCACGCGGGCGACCACGGCCAACGCGATAGGGCGACTTTGTCGACCGCGGCTACTACAGCCTGGAGACCTTCACGTACCTCATGTGCCTGAAGGCGCGGTACCCCGATAAGATCACCCTGCTGCGCGGCAACCACGAGACACGACAGATCACGCAGGTCTACGGCTTCTA
>Ga0180216_1003999_pt1 | contig 11337 bp, 6 predicted proteins | sample eDN3rd37CBELigMG_FD_128879 | JGI IMG/M metagenome (GOLD analysis project Ga0180216, IMG submission 128879) | Enriched Miracle-Growth compost microbial communities from Emeryville, California, USA - eDNA 3rd pass 37_C BE-Lig MG (version 2)... ...
CGACTTCTGCAACCCCCGGACGTCGCTGGTCGACGTCTTCCAGGTCCAGACATTGGCGCCGGCGACCGAGACCGACGCGCCGGCGGGAAGCTTCGTCGCGTCGCCGGCGATCTTGTATCCTTCGGCGCCGTAAACGCCCTTCCACGAGCCCTTGGTCTGAGCGTCTTGACCCTGGAAAACAACCGACGCGTCACCGCCATCACCACCGCCGCCATCACCATCGCCACCGCCGCCGCCGTCGGTCCGCATCTCCAGGGCGATGTTGCGCGAGGCCGTGTTGCCATGTCGATCGGTCGCCTGAACGACCACGACGTATTCGCCGGCGCCCGCGGGAGTGAAGACGAAGGAGTCGGAGTCGGCCCCCGTGATCCTCGACCCGTTTTTGGTCACGGTCCATTTGAGTTGGATGGGCGGGGCGCCGCCGGAGGAGGAGCGCGCGTCGACGAAGCGCGCCATCGCCCAGTCGGCCGGGACCGACTGATTCGACCCCGCCGGCGCGGTTACGACGAGGCGGAGCGTTGACACGCCTCGAACGTCGACGTCGACGGGGATGGCCGCGTCGCCGCCGCGCATCGCCGGCGAGACGTACAGCACGCGACCGTCGCCGATAACCTGGAAGGTCGCCTGGCCCTTGCCCGTCCCCGCTCGATCGTCGATGCCGATGATGGAGCTGAACGTCGTGAAGTTCCCGCTCAAATTGAAGCTGATGCTCGACGCGCTGGAGACCCCCAGCCCTCGGTCGTAGGCGACGCCGTTGAGGGTCAGCGGCCCGCCGCCGCCGGTCTGTCCATTGAAGACCCCGTCCTTGGCGATGGGACCACCCGAATTGCTCGACGCGGCGAAGGCGTACGCGCTCGCGAACCGGCGGTCGAACAGCCCCATTTCGATCGGCCGATCCGCGGTGGTCGCCCCCATCGTCGAGAAGGCGACGATCTGGACCGCCTGGTCCGCCGTGAGCGAATCGACGTCGAGGTTCGAGATCAAGGCGCCGTAGTCCGCCTCGTCAACAACCCCGTCGTGGTTGAAATCACCCTGCTCCCACCACCTGTCCTTTTGGTGGAAATTCGCCGCGAGAATCTGAAAATCGGCGAAGTCGACCACGCCGTCGAGGCTCGCGTCGCCCGGCTGAAGGAGCGTGCTCATGACCGCGTCCCAGCGATGGGCGCCGGGACTCGTCACCACCGGCTTCAGCCCCCAGGTCGGCCCGTCCAGCGTGAAGTACGTCATCTGACGCCCCCCCGCCTCCCGCCACGCGGCCTCGTATCGCCGGAAAAGGTCGTACACCCGCGGGTCGTTGACCACGGCTTGCACCTTGTCGGACTTGGCGCCGCGCAACGAGATGTCGAGCCCCCCCTCGTAGGCGTCCAGGGGAAGCCCGTAGGCGGCGGCGACCTCGACGTTCTGCCGAACGTTGTTGAACAGCTGGTCAAAGCCCTTGTCGAGCGCGTCGAAGATCCCGGAGACGCTCAGGGTGTTGCCGTTGGTTCCCGACGGCATCGCCGCGTAGGGCCCGATCGCCGTGGTTTTGACGTACAGCGAGGGGTCGCCGTAGAGTTCATTGATTCGATCCAGGCCCGACTTGAGGAAGCCCGGATTCACCCGCCAGCCGGAGAGAACCGGAATGACCCGATCGAAGGCGGAGCCGAACTCGTCGCGGAAGACGTCGGAGATCCATTTGATCTTCAGCGCCGATTCCTGGGCGACCTTGCTCAAATCGGAGTTCGCCGTCACCCGCGGGTCTTCCTTGGCCAGCCTCAAGACCTGCGCGTACTGCCAGAAGCCTGAGTTCCAGGTCTCGTTGCTGTACTCGATGTAAACCTTGAGGTTCGGCGAGAGCCGCTCGCGAACCAGCCGCGCCAGGTTCTCGACGAACTGTTGGTTGGCCAGCGCGGGGACGTTGAGCCACATGTCCTTGCCGGCCTCGTTGGCCAGCTCGATCATGTCCTCATAAGGGATCTTGGAGTCCTTGGAGTTGGTCCTGGGAAACGCGTCCTCGGGACGGAGCTCCGACCAGTCGGAGATGGTCGTGTTGTTGGCGAACGACCAGTTCAAGAAACGGATGTAGTCGAACGGCTGGAGGGAATGCAGAAACTCATTCGTGTAGATCTGTCCCCCCGGTTCGTATCCAGGCGACCAAATCTGAAGGTCGGACATCGGATCGTTGACGTCGACCGCCGAAACGGTCATCACCAACTGCCGGCGCCCTTCGATGTGCTGGTTGTTTTCGCTGACAAGGACGCGCCCGCGCGTGACGCCGTCGGCCCCCTTGACCATCGGCTCCATCAGCGTGCCGATGCCCCAGAAGTCGACCGTCGCCGTTCCCTTGTAGCTGACCTCATAAATCCCGTCGGGATAGTTGGTGAGCATCACGTTCGCGGACGCGTCGCTCAGCGCGTACCCTTCGGGCGTTCTGGGGATGTTCGGGTCCTGCTGCCAGTACAGCGACCTGTCGGGGCTGTTCCAGGCCATCATCGCGTTGCTGACGTCGCCCCACAGGGAGTCGCCGAAATAGGACCAGTTGAACTCGAGATTCACCCCCGCCCCGCTTAGAAGGGTGCGCGACTCAACGGTTTCGAAATTCAAGGCGCGGCGAGGACGCCGATTGCGCTTGATCATGTCGACCTCGAAAAATCAAGTTGTGAAATCGTGATGACTCCGCCGACATCCCAATAGCCCGAGAATGATCCCGCGCGGACTCGGGGGGCCAATCATCGTCGGTGTGGCGTGGACTCGCGGCGCCCCTTGCAACCACCAATGCCACAAGGCATCCGGAGATCCACGAGCGGTTAAACAAGGAACACACAAGAAAGCCTGACTAAGCAATATATGCGCCTAAAAAACGAGCGCTCGGCGAAAATTCTCCACCCGATCGTCGATCGACCTGGAACTCCGCGAGGCTCGACTTGCGTTTCGAAATGGGGCGTACGGTTCGCGCGTGGAACACGTGCGGTCATTGGGGCCTCGGAAAATCAAAGAGGCGGAATCGTGGCGGCGTCGCCAGCGGCTGAAGGTCCGGGACGGGGTCTCGGAGGGGCCGATCGGCAAATCGTTGTCGATGAAAACAACCCGCAACGCTCCTCGAAACGTCGAGCGCGTCGGGGTGTCCCGAGAAGGGAAAACAGGCAACAGAGAAGCATACGACGGGGACAAGTTGAGCAGGGCTTCTCATGAAAAGCAAGGATCCGACGAATTTTTTCATGTCATGCATTCATTAATGGATATATACACGCAATAACGCGAACCCAAGCTCGTCGAGCCCCGCCGCGCCGAGGATGGGAGTCCGGATCGCGCCGCCTCGGCGGCTGGAATTCGAAGACCGACCAGGGCCGCGAGCTTCGGGCGGATCCGCCCCACGCGCCCCGAGAGGGGGCTTCTCGACTTGGACGCGGCCACGCGATAATGGAGGGAGAGAACGGTCGCCGTGGGCGTCCCGGGCTCGCCCACGAACCTCGTCGGCGCGGCGAGCGAGGGCGGCGGCGACGCCCACGACGGCCCCGGAGCATCGACCCGGCGCCGCGACGATCCGATTTCAAGGGAACTCCGACGCGGGCGGGAGCGTCTAAAATCGCAATGACGTGGAACACCGACGACCTCAGTCTTGTGCGGGCCTGCCGCGCGGGCCAAACCGAGGCCTATGGCGAGTTGGTCCGTCGTCACCAGAACCGGCTCTACCCGACCGTCGTTCGGCTCCTCGGCTCCCACGAAGACGCGCAAGACGCGCTCCAGGACGCCTTCATCCGGGGTTTCGAGAAGCTCGACCAGTACCAGGGAGACAGTTCGTTCCACACGTGGATCTACCGCATCGCCGTCAACATGGCCCTCAGCAGGCTTCGAGCAAGACGTCCGCGAACGATGCTCCGGCTCCTGGGATCGCGGTGGGAGTCGGCGGCGGTCGACCCGCCGGACGAGTCGCCCGAGAGCGACCCGTCGCACTCCATCGAACAGGCCGAAAGGGAGGCTCGGATCGCCGCGGCCCTCAACACCCTGGGGGAGGAGCAGCGGACGGTGGTGATTCTCAAAGACTTCGACGGCCGCCGGTACGAGGAGATTGGTGAAATCCTGAAAATTCCGGTGGGCACGGTGCGGAGCCGTCTCCATCGGGCCCGCGCTCAATTGCGTTCCCAGCTTCAATCTTTAATCAGCGCCGACGAAGACCAAGGGGCGGAGCCCCCCGAAGCCGACGTGGAGCAAACCGTTTCCTGACCCGACCCGCGAATTGGCCTCATACACGGCCTCGCCAACCGGCAACAATCATGCATAAAACGACGAAAATCGAGCGCGAATCGCTGTTGTCGGCCCACCTCGACGGCGAACTCTCTCCCAAGGAGCGCCAGGAGGCGGAAGCGGCCGTCGCGGCCGATCCGATCGCGGCCGATGAGTTTCGGTCACTCGCCGGCGTCCGCGACCTGATCGCCGGATTGTCCCGCCCGACCGGTCCCGACCTGGCCCCCGGCGTCATGGAACGACTGAAGAACCGAAGGCTGGAGTCTCGCCGAGACCGCTCGACGGCCCGGAGGCCGCGAATCGGCGCGCTGGTGGGAGGCGTCGCCGCGTCCATCGCGTGCCTCGTCCTTTTTGGAGATCGTCCCCAGCCGCCGCGACCGGAACTCCCCAACATCACGTCGGCGGCTCCCGCCCCCCCGCCGACCAACATCGAGATCGTGGGCCCGCCGGCTCCGATCCGACCGGAATCCCCGGCCGGCGAGACGTTGGTCGGCCCGCCCGCCGAACTCGCCCTGGCCGGACGACCGACCGCGGATTCCTCCGCCGCCGAGCCGGCCCGTCCAATCCTCCCTGAGCTTCTCGCCGACGCCGACCCCCTGGTCTTCTCGGTCGCCGATCTTGACGAAACGTCAACGCGGGAACAGGTCGCCGCGTTGCTTGGCCTCTCCTCGCATCGCGACTTCCACCAGATAGACCTTCCTCCCGCGGACTCGAACGGCGACGCCGAGGCGGCGACGAGCCCGACCCGGGCGACGGTCGTTTTCGCGGCCACCCTCGACCCCAAGGAGTTGGCGACGTTTCGAGAGCGTCTGGCGACCGCGTTTCCCGAAGAGCTCGAAGAGGGGGGCCCCGCCCCAACGCTCACCGCCGAGTTGATGGGGGACGCCCGGGTCACAACCCTCCCGGCCAACCCCGCGGGCGATGTCTCCTTCCCCCAAACCAAGCTCGCGATCCAGTTTCGCACGGGTGAGCGGCGGAATTGGCCGGGCCTCCCCCGAGACGCCGACCGACCCGACGATGGCGCCAGGCCCGATCAAGAGGCCGACGCGCCGGTGGCCGACGCGGAAAGTCCGCGGGCCGACGCGCCGGAACCCGCCGACGCCGGCCAACCGCGGTCGATCCTGGTCTGGATCGTGGACACCCCGATGGACTGAACACGACGCTTCCGCCCCCGACGCGGCTCGACTTCGCCAATTTTGGGGATTCAACCGCTCGAGCCGCCCCCTGATGGGGCGAACCGCTTGAGAGTTGATCTCCCCAGGGCTGATAAATTGGGGCATACTGGAGAAGCCCGGCGCTGTTCGGCGATGCCGCCGCGCGCGAACCGTCCTCGGGGATTGAATTACCGTGTCCACTCATGACGAGGCTCCCGCGACCAGCCCCCCCCCCAAGGTCGTCGTCTCGCTGGCGACCTACAACGAGGCGGGGAACATCGAGCCGCTGATCGCCGGCATCCGCCAATTCGCGCCCGACGCCGCGGTGCTCGTCATTGACGACAACTCCCCCGACGGCACCGGCGGGATCGCCGACGAGTTGGCCGCGCGGCTCAAGGATGTGACCGTCATCCACCGCCCGGGCAAACTCGGCCTGGGCACGGCGACCCTGGAGGCGATGGATTACGCGATCCGCAACGATTTTGACTACCTGCTGAACATGGACGCCGACTTCAGCCACCCCCCCCGCTTCATCCCCGCCCTGCTGGCCGGGATGGCCGATCACGACGTGATGATCGGCTCGCGCTACGTGCCCGGAGGAGGCGTGGAGGGAGAGTTCAACCTCAAGCGCAAGATCATGAGCACGGGCATCAACATGTACGCCCGCGCCTTTCTCGGACTGAAGAGTCGAGACAACAGCGGCGCCTTCCGGTGTTACCGCGTCTCCAAGCTCGCCCAGATTGATTTTTCCAAGGTCCGGTCGCGGGGCTACTCGTTTCAAGAAGAGATTCTATTCTGGTGCAAGCAAGTGGGCTGTAGATTCGGCGAAACCCCGATCCTGTTTGAAAACCGGCGATCGGGGATGTCGAAGATCAACTCGCGCGAGGCGGTCGCCGCGATCTGGATCATCTTCCGGATCGGCGTGGCTCGGCTCGTCGGCCGGGTTTGAGAGGTCTAACTTCAAGAGGTATGGATCGCCCGATGATCGAGGCGCGGCGGCTATCGAAAATGTATGGCCCGGTGACGGCCGTCGACCGGATCTCGTTTGAGATGGGACGGGGCGAGGTCGTCGGCCTGCTCGGACCCAACGGGGCGGGCAAGACGACGACGATGCGGCTGTTGACCACCTACCTGCCCCCCACCAGTGGTCGAGCCTCCCTGTGCGGCCACGACGTGCTCGACGACCCGCTCGCGGCGCGGCGGTGCGTGGGCTATCTTCCCGAGAACGCGCCGCTTTACGGCGAGATGAGGGTCCGCGAATATCTGGATTTCCGGGCCAAACTTAAGGATGTGCCGCGATCGAAGCGGCGGCGGTCGATCGCCGAGGCGGTCGCGCGGTGCGGGTTGTCGGACGTGGAGAACCGGGTCGTCGGCCACCTGTCGCGCGGGTACCGCCAGCGGGTCGGGCTGGCCGACGCGATCGTCCACGAACCGCCGATCCTGATCCTCGACGAGCCGACCGCGGGCCTTGACCCGATCCAGGTCCGCGAGGTCCGGACCTTGATCCGCGAGTTGGGCGAGCGGCACGCCGTCTTGCTCTCGACGCACATTATGTCCGAAGTCGAGGCCGTTTGCGGCCGGGTGGTCATCATCGCCAGGGGCCGAATCGCTCTGGATGATCGGCTCGACAACCTCCGGGTTGACGGCGCCTTGTTCGTCGAGGCGCGCGGTCCCGCCGAGGCGATTCGCAAGACTCTGGCGGCGACGCCCGGCGTGGCGAGCGCGCGGACGCTCGGCGAGGCGGACGGCGTCGCCTCGTTCGAGGTCCGCCCCAAGCCGGGCGAGGATCCCCGCGAGGAGGTCGCGACGCGGCTGGTCGCCAACGGCTGGCCTCCCCGGACGCTCGACGCCCGGCGAGGCTCGCTCGAGGATCGGTTCGTCGACGCCGTCAGCCGCGCCGGGCTCGTGGCGACCGAAGCGGAGGCCGGTTAATCCGATGCGACACGTTCCCACCCTCCTCGCCCGCGAGCTAAACGCCTACTTCCTGGGGCCGATGGCCTACCTGGTCCTCCTGGCCTTCCAGTTCATCGCCTTTCTGAACTTCTGGGAATTGGTCGAGGCTCTCAGCCGCCCGCAGGGCGAGTATTCCAGCCTTCGCGATCCCATGAACCGCTACATCGCCGAGAGCACGCCGTTTTGGTTGGCGATCCTCATCGCGATCCCAGCGCTCACCATGCGGCTGCTGGCCGAGGAGAAGCGCTCGGGGACCATCGAGCCTCTGTTGACCGCCCCGGTGACGGAGGGGGAGATCGTCGTCTCGAAATGGCTCGCCGGAATGATCATGTACGGGGCCTTGTTGATCCCGTTCGCCCTCTACCTGCCGTTCCTCTATTATCAGGCCGATTTTCATTTTGATCCGGGACCGATATTGAGCCTCGGCGTCGGCCTGACGACGATGGGGATGATGTTCGTGGCGGTCGGCGTCTTCTTCAGCGCGGTGACGCGCAACCAGGTGGTCGCGGCGATCTGGACCTTCGTCGCGCTCTTCCTGATGGTCGTGGTCACGCACCTGCTCGCCTTCTACTTCGCGGGCCGCCGGCAAACCAGCCTGGTCGACGCCGCGCGGCACGTCGCGATTCTCGACCAGATGCGGAGCTTCGCGCTGGGGCGGTTCGATCTGCGGACGATCGCCCTTCACCTGTCCGTCTGCGTCTTCGTGCTCTTCGCGACGACGACGATCTTCGCCGCGCGGCGGGGGCGTTGATCCGAATCGCCTCGACGGAGGAATGATCGAGCCGCAATGTTTCCAAGCCTCTCGACGTTTTGGGATAGTCCGGCGCTCTGGATCGTCGGCACGACGGTCGTCGGCTTCCTGACCCTGTTCTGGGTCCTAAAAGGACTCCCCCCGGGTCGGGCCGCGACCGGAGAAATCGACGACGAAGCCCCCAGCGCCGGCCACCGCGACCGCGTGGTGGCGGCCGTCGCCGTGGGCCTGCTGCTGATCGTTCTGGGGGCGTATCTCGCGGTCGCCCGCGGCGCGCTCTGGTCGCTGCCGGTCTTCGCGCTCGGCTTTGGCCTGGTGCTGACGCTGGTGGCCGTCAACCGGCGGTATCGACACTCCAGCCCCAGCCTCCGGCGCGCCGTCGAGTTCTCAAGCGCGATCCTCAACATCGTGCTGGTCGCGGGCGTCTTGATCGTGGCCAACGTGATCGCCTTCCGCTACGGCGGCCGAGAGATCGACCTGACGCGCGAGCGGACCCACTCGCTCGCGCCTTTGACCTTGAACCAACTCGCGAGCCTCGACCGCCCGGTGACCTTCCACCTGGTTTATGGCCGGGGAACGCGCGCGTTCCGGCAGCTCGACCGCATCGGCCAACTGCTCGAACTGTATCGCGGCGCGCGGCCCGACCTGATCCGCATCGAGAGCGTCGACCCCTTCACCGAACTCTCTCGGTTGGAGGACCTGGCCCGCCGCGCGCCGGATCTCGGGGCGATGCGGGGCGGCGGCGTCTTGATCGAATACGGCGAGGGCTACGACGCCCGGTTCGTCGGCGTGGGCGGTCCCGAGATGTTCGACAAACCGCTCGTCGAGCGCGCCGGCGAGAACCTCGGCCGGTTCGAGACGACCTTCCGGGGCGAGGACGCCATCACGTCGGCCTTGATCCGGATCCGGGAGGGCCGCGCGGCCAAGGTCGCGTTCACGACCGGCCACGGCGAGTCGAAGCTCGACGACCTTGACCCCAACAGTTCGGGCCTGGGCGTCTGGAGGGCCCGGCTGGCGGCCAACGGCTGGGAGGTCGTCGAGACGAACCTCCTGCGCGAGGCCGTCCCCGAAGACGCCGAACTGCTGGTGATCGCCGGCCCCAAAGAGGCCTTCAAACCCCAGGAGGTCACCCGGCTCAAAGCGTACGCCGACCAGGGGAAACCCGTCCTCGCTCTTCTGGGCAACACCGAGCCGACGGGACTTGATGACTTCCTGCGTTCGTTCAACCTGGAGATCGGCCCGGGCCTGGTGATCGACCCTCAAATCAACTTCAACCGCAACGTCCAGCTCGTCTTCTGCATGCTAGGCGAGGGAGTGAATCACCCGATCATCGACGCCCTTGGCTCCAGCCGGGCGGTCCTGGTCCCCAACGGCGCGCCCATCGAGATCCTGGGGCTCAAGGCGAACCCCAACCGCGAGGCGCCGGCCCAACCGATCAATCGGGACCTGGTCCCCTTCCCGATCCTCAAATCGGGGCCGCGATCCTGGGCCGAGACGAACCTGGACGACCCCCGGCCTCGATTCGAACAGGGGGTGGATTGGCCGGGCCCGGTCGTCGTCGGCGCGGCCGTCACCGAGCGGCCCGCGGAGCCGGCGCCCGGCGCGGGCGCCGAAGCTCTCAAGCCGAGGCTGGTCCTCATTTCGAGCCGATCCTTCGCCGAGAACCTCGTTCAGGGGATCGAGCCGGCGAACCTCGACCTGGTGATGAGCGCCGCGAGCTGGCTACGCGGCCGGCCCGACGCCATCGGCATCGCTCCGAAAACCCACGCGGCGCTAACGCTGACGGCCGACCCCCAGCTTCGCCGACGGCTGGTCGTCGCGCCGACGATCGTCTCAATGCTGACGATCATCGGCTTCGGAGCGTTGGTCTACTACATCAGGCGCGATTGACCGTCCGCGAACGACCGAGCCAACCATGAAGACATCTCGCGCAACGTATGTTTTGCTTGGCCTGTTCTTCGCCGGCCTGCTTCTTCTGTGGGGCCTCGACCGCGCGGGGGTGCTCACGGAAGCCGAGCGCAACCGCCGCGCCGACCGAGTCTTGCCCGACTTGATCGACGCGAGCCCCGACGACGTCCACAAGATCGAGATCGACCGCGGCGGAGAGCGCCTCGTTTTCGAGAAGCTCGGCCGGCGGAACTGGCGAATGCGGGCGCCGCTCGACGTAGCCGCCGATCCCGGAGCGCTCCGGAACGTCTTCGCCAACCTGAAGAACCTCCGGAAATCGCCCGACGCGGGGACGATCCAGGGTTCCGCCCAGGACTTCGGCCTCGATCCGCCGACCGCGACGGTTCGCGTCTGGGTCGGAACCTCCGAGAGCCCCAACGAGCCGCCGTCGGCCACGCTCGCGCTCGGCGAAACGGCGGGCGGGAACCGCTACGTTCGAGCCGGCGATGGCGCGGGGATCGAGGTCGTCGACAAGCGGGCCCTGGACGTGATCGACCGACCCGCCGTCGAATGGCGGGAGACTCGGCCCATCCCCCTCTCGACATTCCAGATTGAGGGCCTGGCGATCCATCGGCCGGGCCTGGACATCAAAGCCGAGCGCGGCGCCGGCGGCCGATGGCGGCTGACCTCCCCCGTCCGGTTCCCGGCCGACGACGCCAAGGTCGAAGGCGCCCTCGCTTCGCTCTGCTCCATCCGGATCAAGGCGGCCGAGGGAGGCTTCGCCGCCGACGGCGTGACCGACTTCGCCCCCTTCGGGCTCGACCAGCCCGCCGTCACGATCGAACTGACTCCCTCCTCGGACGATCCGGCCGGGCCGCTGGTCTTGCTGGTGGGCTCCTCGCCGAAGAACGACCCAAAACGGGTCTACGTCCGTCGGAGCGACCAGAACGAGGTCGCGCTGGTGGACGGCGGGTTCCTGGCGGAGATCCCGACGGCGCTCGAGGCCTTCCGAGACCGGCACGTCGCCGAAGTCGTCCCGCCGGCCGTCGACCGGATCGAAATCAAGGCGCCCGAGGGTCTATTCCAGATCGTCCGCGCGCGGGAGGGCTGGGAGTTGAAGTCGCCCCGCCCCGGCAAGGCCGACCCGATCCTCGTCGAAGCGCTTTTGGGCTCGATCGACGCCCTCCAAACGAGCGAGTTCCTGGATGCGAAGCACCTTGCCGACATGGGGCTCGATCCTCCGTTGACGACGCTGAAGGTCTGGCAGCGCGAACCCGACGGGGCCGCGGCCGAGCCCGTTGTTGCCCTGAACTTCGGCCTCCACGACGTGCTCAAGAAGACGATCTACGCCCAGGTTCCAGGCGATTC
>Ga0180216_1004000_pt1 | contig 11336 bp, 9 predicted proteins | sample eDN3rd37CBELigMG_FD_128879 | JGI IMG/M metagenome (GOLD analysis project Ga0180216, IMG submission 128879) | Enriched Miracle-Growth compost microbial communities from Emeryville, California, USA - eDNA 3rd pass 37_C BE-Lig MG (version 2)... ...
CAGCGCATCAACCTCACGACGGCCCTGGGCACCTCGCTGGTGAACACGCTGTTCGTGCTGGACGAGCCCTCGATCGGCCTGCACCCGCGCGACATCCACCGCATCGTGCAGGTCATGCTGCGCCTGCGCACCCACGGCAACACGCTGGTGGTGGTCGAGCACGACCCGCAGGTGATGGTGGCCGCCGACCGCGTCCTGGACATCGGCCCGGGGCCGGGCGAGCGCGGCGGCCGGATCATGTTCGACGGCACGCCCGAGGCGCTCGCCCGCTCGGGCACGCTGACGGGCCGCTACCTGAGCGGCGAGACACGGATCGAGGCGCCGCGCCCCATGCCGGTGGCCGACGCCACGCCGCGCCTGATCCTGCAGGGCGCGCAGGCCAACAACCTCAAGAACATCTCGGTCTCCATCCCGCTGGGCCGCCTGGTATGCCTGACCGGCGTGTCGGGCTCGGGCAAGTCGACGCTGGTCCAGGACGTGCTGCACCCCGCGATGCTCAAGCACCTGGGCCGACCGACCGAGGCGCCGGGCGCGCACGACGCCCTGCTGGGCGCCGAGCAGCTCGCCGACATCGTGCTGGTGGATCAGACGCCGATCGGCAAGACCGCGCGCTCCAATCCGGCCAGCTACGTCGGCGCATTCGATGCGATCCGCAAGCTGTTCGCCGCCGCGCCCCTGGCGCGCGAGCGCGGCTACACGGCGGGCACCTTCAGCTTCAACACGGGCGACGGACGCTGCCCGGGCTGCGGCGGCACGGGCTTCGAGCACGTCGAGATGCAGTTCCTCTCGGACGTGTACCTGCGCTGCCCGGACTGCGACGGCCGGCGCTTCCGGCCGCAGATCCTCGAGGTCCGCATCGAGCACATGGGCCGCGACGCCTCGATCGACGAGGTGCTCGACATGACGGTCAGCGAGGCGCTGGATTTCTTCAAGGGCCTGCGCGACGTGCAATGGGCGCTGGCGCCGCTGGCCGACGTGGGCCTGGAGTACCTGCGGCTGGGCCAGCCCGTGCCCACGCTGTCGGGCGGCGAGGCCCAGCGCCTGAAGCTCGCCGGCCACCTCGCCCAGGCCGCGCAGTCGCAGGCCTCGAGCCGCGGGCCGGCGGCCAAGGGCAGCCTGTTCCTGTTCGACGAGCCGACCACGGGCCTGCATTTCGACGACATCGCGCGCCTGATGCGCGCGTTCCGCAAGCTGTTGGCCGCCGGCCACTCGCTGCTGATCATCGAGCACAACCTGGACGTGATCCGCGCCGCCGACTGGCTGATCGACCTCGGCCCCGAGGGCGGCGACCAGGGCGGCCGGATCGTCGCCGAGGGCACCCCCGAAACGCTGATGGCGCGCGCCGATTCGCACACCGGGCGCGCGCTGGCGGACTACGTCCGCGGCCTCGAGTCGCGCCGCAGCCTGCTGGCCGAGCCGCCCGCCGCCTACGCGGCCGCGGCGCCGCGCGCCGAGGCCTCGCGCGACATCCACATCGTCAACGCCCGCGAGCACAACCTCAAGGGCATCGACGTGCACATCCCGCGCGACGCCTTCACGGTGATCACCGGCGTCTCGGGCTCGGGCAAGTCGACGCTGGCCTTCGACATCCTGTTCAACGAGGGGCAGCGCCGCTACCTGGAATCCCTGAACGCCTATGCGCGCGCGATCGTGCAGCCCGCGGGCAAGCCCGACGTGGACGCAATCTACGGCATCCCGCCCACGGTGGCGATCGAGCAGCGCACCAGCCGCGGCGGCCGCAAGTCGACCGTGGCGACGATGACCGAGATCCATCATTTCCTGCGCCTGCTCTACGTCAAGCTGGGCACCCAGATGTGCCCGGACTGCCAGGTCCCCGTCGAGCCCCAGACGCCGGAGCAGATTGTCGCGCAACTGCTGCGCGACCACGCGGGCGAGCACGTCGGCCTGCTGGCGCCCCTGGTCGTGGCGCGCAAGGGCTACTACACCGACCTCGCGAAATGGGCGGCATCGCACGGCCACACGCACCTGCGGGTGGACGGCGAGTTCATCCCGGTGGCCCCCTGGCCGCGCCTGGACCGCTACCGCGAGCACACGATCGAGCTGCCGGTGCGCGACCTGATCGTGGACGTGCGCGACGAGGGGACGCTGCGCGAGGCGGTGCGCGAGGCCCTGGCGCTGGGGCGCGGGCGCTTCAGCCTGCTGGCCGGACTGACGCCGGGGGCTGGCGGCGGCCTCGAGGCGCGCCGCGCGGCGGGCCTCGCCCCCAAGCCCGAAACCCTGACCTTCTCGATCAAGCGCGCCTGCCCGAGCTGCGGCACGAGCTTCCCCGAGCCCGATCCCCGGCTGTTCTCGTACAACTCGCGCCATGGCTGGTGCACGCATTGCTTCGGCACCGGCCTGCAGCTCGCGGGCTTCACCGAGGACCAGAGCGGCGAGGAGGCGGCCTGGAACGAATGGGCCGACGGCGATACGCTGGCGCCCTGCCCGCACTGCAAGGGCCAGCGCCTCAATCGCGTGGCCCTGGCCTTCCGCTGGCGCGGCCGCTCGATCGCCGAGCTGGCCTCGATGGCGGTCAGCGACGCCCAGCGATTCTTCCTCGGCATCGGCGGCCAGGGCCGCGAGGGCGAGATCGCGCGCGACGTGCTCGCCGAGATCCGCAGCCGCCTGAACTTCATGGAGTCCGTGGGCCTGGGCTACCTGGCGCTGGACCGCGCCTCGCCCACGCTGTCGGGCGGCGAGGCGCAGCGCATCCGCCTGGCCGCGCAACTGGGCTCGAACCTGCAAGGCGTGTGCTATGTGCTGGACGAGCCCACCATCGGCCTGCATCCGCGCGACAACCGCATCCTGCTCGACGCCCTGGCGCGGCTGGAGGGCAACGGCAACACCCTGGTGGTGGTCGAGCACGACGAGGACACCATCCGCCGGGCCGGCCACGTCATCGACTTCGGGCCGGGCGCGGGCGTGCGCGGCGGCATGGTGGTCGCGCAAGGCAGCGTCGGCGACATCATGGACAACCCCGCCTCCCTCACGGGCCGCTACCTGCGCGAGCCGCTGCGCCACCCCATGGCCGGGCGCCGGACGGTCGAGGACGGCACGCCGATGATCGAGATCGTGGACGCCGACCTACACAATCTGCAAAAGGTGCGCGCGCGCATTCCGGTGGGGCGGCTGAGCGTCGTGACCGGCGTGTCGGGCTCGGGCAAGTCGACCCTGGCGCGCGACGTGCTGCTGGACAACCTGGCGCGCGCGGTGTCCGCCCGCAAGGCGCCCGCGTGGCGCGGCTGCGCCTCGATCACGGGATGGCAGGCGATCGACCGCGTGCTCGAGGTGGACCAGACGCCGATCGGCAAGACGCCGCGGTCCTGCCCGGCGACCTACGTGGGCTTCTGGGACGACGTGCGCAAGCTGTTCGCCAGCACCCGCGAGGCGCGCATGCGGGGCTGGACGAGTTCGCGATTTTCATTCAACACGGGCGAGGGCCGCTGTCCCGAATGCGAGGGCCAGGGCATGCGCACCATCGAGATGAGCTTCCTGCCCGACGTCAAGGTGCCCTGCGACGCCTGCCACGGCGCGCGCTTCAACCAAGAGACCCTGGGCGTGCGCTGGCGCGATCGCAGCGCGGGCGAGCTGCTGCGCATGGAGGTGGACGAGGCGGTCGGCCATTTCGCCGCGCACCGCAAGATCTCGCGCGCGCTGCAGCTCATGCAGGACGTGGGCCTGGGCTACCTGACGCTCGGCCAACCCTCGCCCACGCTGTCCGGCGGCGAGGCCCAGCGCATCAAGCTGGTCACCGAGCTCACCAAGGCGCACCTGGACGAGGGCCTGACGCGCACCGGCCGCGCCTCGCGCGCGCCGCACACGCTGTACGTGCTGGACGAGCCCACCGTGGGCCTGTCGACCGCCGACGTGGAAAAGCTGATCCACGTGCTGCACCGCCTGGTCGACGCGGGCAACACCGTGGTGGTGATCGAGCACAACCTGGACGTCATCGCCGAGGCCGACTGGATCCTGGACCTGGGCCCGGAAGGCGGCGACGGCGGCGGGCGGCTGGTCGCCGAGGGCAGCCCCGAGCATCTCGCGGACGCCGCCACCCACACCGGCCGGGTCCTGGCCGAGTTCCTCGCCCGCCAGGCGAGCCAGGCCGCATGATGCGCCGGGGGCCGCTCGATGAGCCCAGCCATGCGAATGCCCGTCGCGCCGGAGGCCTCCCGATGAGCGCCGCCACATGGGTGCCGGACGCACTGGAGGCCGCCATGCGGGCGCCGGACACGCCGGGGGCCGCTCGATGAGCGCCGCGCGCGTGCCGGGTACGTCGCCCGAGCTGATCGAGACCATGCGCTTGGAGGATGGGGCGGTCGCGCTGTGGCCGGGGCACCGCGCGCGCCTCGCGCGCTCGGCCGCGGCGCTGGGGTATCCCCTGGACCTGGCCGCGGTGGACGGCCTGCTCGCGCACGCCCGTGCGGCCGCGCCGGCCGGCGCCTTCCGCCTGCGCCTGCTGGTGGGCCCGGACGGCGCGGGCCGCATCGCGCGCCATCCCCTGCCCGGCACCCCCCAGCCCGTGCGCCTGCGCCTGACCCCCGAGCCCCTGGACGCGGACGCCTTCTGGCTGGCGCACAAGACCACGCATCGGCCGTGGTTCGCGGCGGCCGAGACCTGGCTGCACGCGCACCCCGGCGTGTTCGACGTGATCCATGGCAACGCGCGCGGCGAGCTGTGCGAAGGCAGCCGCTGCAATGTGTACGTACGCGACGCGCACGGCGCCTGGCTGACGCCGCCGCTGGCCAGCGGCCTGCTGCCGGGCGTGCAGCGCCAGGCCCTGCTGGAGGCGGGGCTGGCGCGCGAGGCGCCGCTGTCGCTCGCCGACCTGCGCGCGGCGCCCGCGCTGCGGGTCTCGAACGCCCTGCGCGGCTGGCTGGATGCCCGCCTGGATACGGAGGACGTCCCGGCGCCAAGGGCCGCCTAGACGCGGGGACCAAGGCCGGCGCGGCCCGGCAACGCCATGGCATGGCCGGCCGGACGCCGACAATGCCGTGGCAGGGAATCTACCCGACCGCGGCACGGCCGGGAGGCAACCCCGTGCGACGGATCTACCCGGCCCCGCCGTGGCCGGCCAGGGCCAGGCCCTGGCGCAGGGCGCGGTCGGCGGCGGCCATCCCCATGGTGGCCGTGACGGTGACGGCCGAGCCGTAGCCGGCGCAGGACAGGCCCTGGGGCCCGGCGCCCTCGCGCGGCGCCCGCCAGGCCTCGGGCAGGATCGCCGGCTGGTCGAACCACAGGCAGGAAACACCCATCCGGGCCGGACGCCGGCTGGGCTTGCCGCCCGCCTCGCCGCCGCGGGGATAGCCGTGGTGCCGCCGCAGGACCTGGCGCACGCGCCCGAGCAGCGCATCGTGCACGGCCTGCGACAGGTCGCCAGCCCGCAGGGCCAGCGGATCGGTCTTGCCGCCCGCCCCGCCGCACACGACCACCGGCCAGCCCGCGGCGCGGGCCGCGAGGATCATCGCGACCTTGGCCGGCACCTGGTCGGTGCAGTCCACGAGGACGCCCGGCCCCGGCCCGGCAGCCAGGATCCCGGCGGCGTTGCCGGCGCCGATGAAATCGTCGACCGGCCGCACGACGCAGCCGGGATTGATGTCGCGCACGCGCTCGGCCATGGCCTCGACCTTGGCGCGGCCCAGGGTGCTGTCCAGGGCGTGCGCCTGGCGATTGATGTTGGATTCGGCGATGTGGTCCAGGTCGACCAGGGTCAGGGCACCGATCCCGGACCGCGCCAGGGCCTCGACGCACCAGGTGCCGACCCCGCCGATGCCCGCGACCACGACGCGCAGGCCCGCCAGGGCCGCGAGCGCGCCCGGGCCGTAGAGCCGGTCTATCCCGCCAAAGCGCCGCGCCGCGTCGATATCGGGACGATGCGCGAGGGTCGCGGGCGCGGCGCCGGGCGCCGTCGCCGGGGGGAGGTCCGGGGTCATGGGAGGTCTGGGGAGAGGATGCCGATAGCCGGCCATTTTACCGGACAGTCCTCGGCGCCGGACAAGTCCTCTACAATAGGGGCTCGATTCCAGCGGCCCCAGGCAATGGGGTCGATTCCCGCAGCCCCGGATTGCAAGCGCCCGTGAACACCCCAACGTCGTCCCTCCGCCAAGCCCCGCCCACCGTCCGGGGCTTCAGGCTGCTGGACGCCGCCGAGCACCAGGCCTCGATCGAGCGCACGCTGCACGGCTGGGACGGCCGCAGCGACCTGTGGGTGTTCGGCTACGGCTCGCTGGTCTGGCGCCCCGAATTCGATCACGTCGAGGCGCGCCTGGGGCGCATCCACGGCTACCATCGCGCGCTGTGCCTGTGGTCGCGCGTCAACCGCGGGACGCCCGAGGTGCCCGGCCTGGTGTTCGGCCTGGACGTCGGCGGCTCGTGCCAGGGCCGGGTCTACCGGATCGCCGCCAGCCTCGTCCCGGACACCATGACCGCGCTGTGGCGCCGCGAGATGCCCACCGGGGCCTACATCCCGCGCTGGCTGGCCTGCCGGACCGGCCAGGGCGCCGTCCGCGCGCTGGTGTTCACCATGGACCGCAGCGACGACGGCTACGCCCCCGACCTCTCGCTGGACCAGATCGTGCCCATCGTGCGCCAGGGCCACGGCCGCTACGGCCCCTGCGTCGAATACGTGCTGCAAACCGCCCAGGCCCTCGAGGCCGCCGGCATCCAGGACCGCAGGCTGCGCGCCATCGCGCGCGCCGTCGCGGCCGACCAGGCATCCGCCGCGCACCCGCGCTAAAGGCTCCCCACCCGCCATGTCCATCGCCGATATCCGCCAGACCTACCAGAAATTCGAATTGCTGGAATCCTCCGCCGCCGGTGACCCCTTCGATCAGTTCGGGATCTGGTTCGAGCAGGCCCTGCACAGCGAGGTGCGCGAGCCCACGGCGATGACCCTGGCGACGGCGACGCCCGAGGGCCGGCCATCGGCGCGCATCGTGCTGCTCAAGGGCTACGACACGCAGGGCTTCGTGTTCTACACCAACTACGAATCGCGCAAGGGGCGCGAACTCGAGGCCAACGCCTGGGCCAGCCTGCTGTTCTTCTGGCCCGAGCTCGAGCGCCAGGTGCGCATCGAGGGCCGCGTGGCGCGGGTTTCCGCCGAGGAATCCGACGTCTATTTCCACAGCCGCCCGCTGGGGTCGCGCATCGGCGCCTGGGCCTCGCCGCAGAGCCGGCCGACGACCCGCGAGGCGCTGGCCGCGCGCGTGCGCGAGCTCACGCAGACCCTGGGCGAGGACCCCGCCCGCCCGCCGCACTGGGGGGGCTTCCGGCTGGTCCCCGAGACCATCGAATTCTGGCAGGGCCGGCCCTCGCGGCTGCACGATCGCCTGGCCTATGCGCGCGAGGGCGACGGCTGGACCCTGCGGCGCCTCGCTCCCTGAGCGCTCATCCATGTCCACTCTCCCCTCCAGCGCCGATTTTCCCGACCTGTATTTCCGGTCCGCCCTGGGCCGCTTTCCCAGCGGCGTCACCGTGGTCACGGCCGAGCATCCCGACACCGGCGCCCCGCTGGGGCTGACCATCAGCTCGTTCAGCTCGGTGTCGCTCAACCCGCCCATGGTGCTGTGGACGCTGACGCATTCGGCCTCGTCGCTGCCCGCCTTCATGCGCGTCGAGCGCTACGTCGTCCACATCCTGTCGGCCTCGCAGATCGACCTCGCGCGGCGGTTTTCGCGCGGCCCGCAGGCCGAGCGCTTTCTCGGCGTCGAGCTCGACCGCGCGCCCAACGGCACGCTGATGCTGGGCGATTCCCGCTGCGCCGCCTGGTTCGAATGCCACAACACCCAGCGGCACCCGGCGGGCGACCACACCATCCTCGTCGGCCAGGTCGAACATTGCCAGCGGCAGCTCATCGCGCCGCTGATCTACCATGCCGGCGATTTCGACCTGACGCCCGCGAGCGAACCCCTCTCACGCAACTGACAAGCGAACGCGGCGGCCCACGCAGGGGCGATTCCGCCTCCGGCGTCCGCCGCCAAGCGCCCGTACCATCATGCACGACTACATCCTGACCCTGTCCTGCCCCGACCGCATGGGGATCGTCCACCACGTCTCGGGCTGGCTGCTGACGCGGCACGGCAACATCCTGCATTCCCAGCAATTCGGCGACCCGGACACCGAGCGCTTCTTTCTGCGCATCCATTTCTCGCTGCCCGTGGAAGCCGGCATCGACGAGCTGTCGCGGGATTTCTCGGGGGTGGCGGAGCGCTTTTCGATGCGGTTCCAGATCCATGACAGGCGCCGCAAGGCCCGCCTGCTGATCCTGGTCAGCCGCCAGGGCCACTGCCTCAACGACCTGCTGTTCCGCACGCAGAGCGGCCAACTGCCGGTCGAGATCGCCGGGGTCGCGTCCAACCATCCGGATTTCCGGCCGCTGGCCGAGGCCCACGGCGTGCCCTTCCATCATCTGCCGGTGACCCCCGAGACACGTGCCGAGCAAGAGGGCCGCATCCTGGCGCTGGTCGAGCGCGAGCGCGTCGACCTGGTGGTCCTGGCGCGCTACATGCAGATCCTGTCGCGCGACATGTGCCGCGCGCTGGAGGGCCGCGCGATCAACATCCACCACAGCTTCCTGCCGAGCTTCAAGGGCGCGCGCCCCTATCACCAGGCGCACGAGCGCGGCGTCAAGATCATCGGGGCGACCGCCCACTACGTCACCCAGGACCTGGACGAGGGGCCGATCATCGAGCAGGACATTGAGCGCGTCGACCATTCGATGGACGCCGGGACCCTGGGCCGGATCGGCAGCGACGTGGAATCCGTGGTGCTCTCGCGCGCCGTGCGCTGGCACGTCGAGCACCGCATCCTGCTCAACGGCCGGCGCACGGTGGTGTTCCGCTAGCCGGCGCGCCGGCCTTCAGCCGCCCAGGGCCAGCCCCTCGCGGCGCGGATCGGCGCCGCCGCTCAGGCGCCCGTCGGGCAGGCGCATGACGCCCTGCAAGCCGCTGGGAAACTCGTCCACCCGGACCTCGTGGCCCATGGCGCGCAGGGGCCCGGCCAGCGCCTCGGCGGGCGTGCCGGCCTCGAGCTCGGTGGCCTTGTTGCGGCTGCCGTAGTGCGGCAGGTCGACGGCCTGCTGGATGTCCAGCCCCCAGTCGAACACGCCCAGCAGGGCCTGGGCCACGTAGTTGATGATGGCGCTGCCGCCCGGCGAGCCGATGGCCAGCGCCACGCGGCCCTCGCGCAGCGCCAGCATGGGCGCCATCGAACTGCGCGGCCGCTTGCCGGCCTCGACCCGGTTGGCGACCGGCCGGCCCCGCGCATCCCGCGCCAGGAAGGAAAAGTCCGTCAATTGGTTGTTCAGCAGGAAGCCGCGCACGAGGATCTTGCTGCCGAAGGCCCCCTCGACCGAGCTGGTCATCGACACCGCGCCGCCCTCGGCGTCGACGATCGAGACCTGGGTGGTGGACGGCGGCTCGAGGCCCTCGCCCGCGCCGGGGCGCGGCGGCCCCGCGGGCGGATCGCCCGCCTCGGCGCGGCCCATGCTGCGGTCCGGACGGATCAGCGCCGCGCGGGCCGCCAGGTAGGCGGGATCGAGCATGCCCGCCACCGGCACCTGGACGAAGGCCGGATCGGCCACGTAGGCGTCGCGATCGGCGAAGGCCAGGCGGCCCGCCTCGGCGAACAGGTGCGCCGCCCGCGGGGACTCGGGGGCCGCCTGCGCGATCGGCGTGTGCGCCAGGATGCCGAGGATCTGCAGCACCGCCAGCGGTCCGGAACTGGGCGGCGGCGCGCCGCACAGGCGGTAGACGCGGTACGGCATGCACACGGGCTCGCGCTCGAGGGCGCGGTAGTCGCGCAGGTCCTCGAGCGACAGGTCGCCCGGCACGGGATGCGCGGCCACCGCGGCGACGATGTCGCGGGCGATCGGCCCCTCGTAGAACGCATCCGGGCCCTCGCGCGCGATGCGCGCGAGCGTGTCGGCCAGTTCGGGATTGCGCAGCACGTGGCCGACCGGCCAGGGCCGGCCGTCCGGATCGTAGAAATAGCGCGCCGCCGCGGGCTGCCGGCGCAGGTCGCGGTCGCCCGCCAGCAAGGCATGCAGGCGCGGCGACACCGGGAAGCCCTCGCGCGCCAGGCGGATCGCCGGCTCGAACAGCTCGGCCCAGGGCAGGCGGCCCTGCGCATCGTGCAGCAGGCGCAGCGCGCGCAGCACGCCCGGCACCCCGACGGAGCGGCCGCTGTTCACCGCCTCGCGGAAATCCATGGCCTGGCCGTCGCGCATGAAGCGCGTGGCCTGCGCCGCGGCCGGGGCGGTCTCCCGACCGTCGTAGCTGCGCACCCGGCCGTCACGCGGATCAAAGGCCACGATGAAGGCGCCGCCGCCGATGCCCGAGGACTGTGGCTCGACCAGGTTGAGCACCATTTGCGCGGCGACCGTCGCGTCGGCGGCGGAGCCGCCGCGCGCCAGGATGTCGGCCGCGCTGCGGGTTGCCCAGGGATTGGCGGTGCTCGCCATGTAGTGGGCGGCGTGGGCCGCCGCGCGCGCCACGCGGCCGCTGGCGGCCTCGGGATTGAGGTCCTCGTGGCCGGCGGCGGCCAGCGCGCCCGCGCAGAACAGGCCGCCGATCAGCAGCGCCGCGAGGCGTGCGCCCATCCCATGCAGGACTTCCTTCATGCCACACCCCCGTGCGCCCGGCCGCGCCCCGCCGGGGGCAGGAAACGCGGCCCGCGGCCGGGCGGCGGCGGACCGCGCCCGCTCAGGCGCCGATATCCAGCTCGAACAGGCTGGTCACCTCGGTATCGAGCACCTGGACGTCGTTCTGGTTGTAGACCCGCCAGGTCCAGCGCATGATCCCCAGGTCGGCGCGGCTGGCGGACACGCGCAGGGTATCGACCGTGGCCTCGAGCCGCAGCCGGTCGCCGGGGCGCACGGGCGCCATCCAGCGCAGGCGCTCGAGGCCGGGCGAGCCGAAGGATTCCGAGCCCTCGAGCGCCGCCTCGGTCGCCATGCGCATCGCCAGGCCGCAGGTCAGCCAGCCGCTGGCGATCAGGCCTCCCCAGCGCCCCTCGCGCGCGCGCTCGGCATCGACGTGGAACCACTGAGGGTCGTAGGCTTTGGCGAAAGCCAGCATTTCCGCCTCGGTCACCTCGATGGGCGGATGGGTGATGACCATGCCGGCTTTGAAATCCTTGAACTTCATGGCGATAATCCAGGGCAAACGATCGTTCGACAATCCAGCAGTTTAACCGCTCATGGCTTTTGCGCATCTCCCTTCATCGCTCGACGATCCGGCGTCCGCGGATTCCTTGCCTGCTCGCCTCTCGCCTGCTGGTTTGTCGCCTTTGCCGCCTGCTGGTTCGCCGCCTGCTGGTTCGCCGTCTTTGCCGTCTGCTGG
>Ga0180216_1004002_pt1 | contig 11335 bp, 11 predicted proteins | sample eDN3rd37CBELigMG_FD_128879 | JGI IMG/M metagenome (GOLD analysis project Ga0180216, IMG submission 128879) | Enriched Miracle-Growth compost microbial communities from Emeryville, California, USA - eDNA 3rd pass 37_C BE-Lig MG (version 2)... ...
TCATGCGCGCCTTGTCCATCATCGATGTCGCGCTGTGGGATCGTAATGCACAGGCAGCCAATAAACCGCTCCACAAGCTGCTCGGCGGCTATGCCGGCGAGACGGTCAAGGCCTATGCCAGCGGCGGCTATTATGTAGACGGAAAAACGCCGGAAGCGCTCGCAGAGGAAGTCAGCGGCTATGTCGAGGACGGCTTCGAGGCCGTGAAGATCAAGGTCGGCCGCTTTTCTCCCAGAGAGGAAGAAGCACGCGTTGCCGCGGCACGGGAAGCGATCGGTCCCGACATCCTTCTCATGCTTGACGCCAACAACGCCTGGTCCGATCTGCAAACCGCGCTGCAACATCTGCAACGCTACGAACCCTACGGACCCTATTGGATCGAGGAGCCGTTCAGTCCGGACGATGTCGACAACCACGCCCGCCTGGCGCAACGCACGCCGGTCACAGTGGCGACCGGCGAGATCGAGGCGGGCCGCTGGCGCTTCAAGGAGCTGCTTGAGAAGGAAGCAGCCGCCATCCTCCAGACGGATGCGGCGGTGTGCGGCGGCATCACCGAGTGGCGGCGCATCGCGGCAACAGCGGCAAGCTATGGCGCCACGGTCGCTCCCCATTGGTTCCACGATCTCCATGTGCATCTGGTCGCGGGCACTCCGAATGCCACTTGGGTGGAATATTTCCCTGACGATCAGGTGCTGAATTTCAGGCGTCTGGTCGATCGTCAGCTCGATCTGCGCGGGGGCCGCCTGGTCCTCCCTCACGACCCCGGCCTGGGCTTCCGCTTCGACGATGCAGCGGTCGATCGCTACTGTGAGGACGGCTGGGCATGAGTGGCCAGCCGATCGTGGGAAACGCAGCGGCGGGCATGGACGATACCAGCCTCTATGCCTTCTATCGCAATATGAACCAGCCCGAGCGCCGAACCTTCTGGGCGTGCTTTTTTGGTTGGGCATGCGATGGGCTGGACTTCACGATCTTTCCGCTCGTGGTGGGCACGATCATGCTCATGTGGGGAATCAATCCCGGTCTGGCGGGGCTAGCCACCACCACGACATTGCTGGCGTCTGCCCTCGGCGGCTGGTCGATCGGCTTTCTATCGGATCGGATCGGCCGCGTCAGGACGCTGCAAATCACCATCATCTGGTTCGGCGTCTGCACACTGCTCTGCGGGATCGCGCAGAACTTCACCCAACTCCTCATCTTCCGCACGCTGCTGGGCTTCGGTTTCGGCGGCGAATGGGCAGCAGGCGCGGTGCTGATGAGCGAGACCATCCGTGCCCAGTATCGGGGCCGGGCTATGGGTTCCGTCCAGTCGGCTTGGGCCGTCGGCTGGGGCGCCGCCGTCCTGCTACAGGCCGGCACACTCCTCCTTTTCGAGCCCGAAACGGCGTGGCGGGCGATGTTCTTCTTCGGCTGCCTGCCGGCGTTCCTGTTGCTGTTTTACATCGGCAAATATGTCCCCGAGCCGGCGATCGCCGCGCGGGCTCGCACCCTCATGCCCGCGCGGGAACGTCCCAAGCCATGGGAGATCTTCGCTCCCGGCATCCGCCGCACCACCTTGCTCGCAGCACTGGCCCTGACAGGGGCTCAGGGCGGCTATTATGCGATCACGGCCTGGGTTCCGACCTTTCTGACGAACGAGCGAGGGCTGACCATCATTAATTCGGGAGCCTATCTCGCCTCGCTCATCCTCGGCAGCTTCACAGGTTATCTCGCAGGCGCGTGGCTCGCGGACCGAATCGGTCGACGCAAGCTGTTCCTCGTCTTTTCGCTCGGCGCGATCGCGATGGTGCTGATTTACACGCAGCTGAACATCAGCGGCCCGCTCCTGCTGATCCTCGGCTTTCCTCTCGGCTTCTTTTCTTCAGGTTATTATTCGGGGACGGGAGCCTTCCTCGCCGAACTCTATCCTACCCGACTCCGTGGCTCCGGTCAGGGGTTCACCTATAATTTCGGGCGCGGTGTCGGCGCTTTGTTTCCGACACTGGTCGGCTATCTCTCACTATTGATGCCGCTGGGGCAAGCCATGGCACTGTTCGCAGTAGCCGCCTACTCGATCTTCTTCGCAACGGCTTTCGCGCTACCAGAGACGCGCGGCCGGATATTCGAGCCCTGATCATCATTGCAAGAGATCAGAACACGGGATGGAACGGATGAGCCGGACGATCAAAGAGGCGTCAAGCGCTACCATTGCAACAGCCATATCCAGCTGACTGACCACCTGCACAACCTTCCCTGCGCGGCTTCACACCTTGCGAATACATCTGCAAAAATCTGGTCAGCCGAACCTGCACGGTTTACCCTCAACCGCACCATCAATCGCCGGGACCAAACAGGTAGATATTGAGCTGCTCGATCCCCTTCCCTCAAGCCGGGTCGAGCTGCTCCAATGCTTCGCCCGCGGCCATCCAGCTTTCTTCGGCGGCCGCGATGGCATCCTCCAGCCGGGCGCGGCGCTGCATCAACTCGCTCATCGTGCAGTCCCTTTCCTCCGGCCCGGCGGAAGCGGGATCGAACATGGCGCGGTCGATGCGCGAGCGGGCCGCGGTCAAGTCGGCGAGCGTCTTTTCCGCCTTCTTCACATCCGCCTGCAAGCTCTTGTAGCGCTCGCGGAGCTGCGCGGCAGCGCGGCGGTCGGCCTTGCGGTCGGTCTTGCCGGCACCATCGCGCACGGGCGCACTGGCGCCGCGCCCCAGCACGAAGTCGGTATAATCCTCCAGCGAACCGTCATAAGGCAACGCGCGGCCGCCATCGACCAGCACCAGCCGATCGGCGACGAGGCCGATCATGTGGCGGTCGTGGCTGACGATCACCACCGCGCCGCTATAGCTGTTGAGCGCCTGCACCAGCGCCTCGCGCGCGTCGACGTCGAGGTGGTTGGTCGGCTCGTCGAGGATGAGCAGATGCGGCGCGTCGCGAGTGATGAGCGCCAGCGCCAGTCGGGCACGCTCGCCGCCGGAGAGCGAGCCGACCTTCTGCGTCGCCCGCTCGCCCGAGAAGCCGAAGCGGCCGAGCTGCGCACGCACCGCGCCGGGCGTCGCGCCCTTCATCGTCCGCGTCATATGCTCCAGCGGCGTATCGCCGACGTCCAGCTCCTCCACCTGATATTGGGTGAAATAGCCGACATTCATCTTACCCGAGGCGGTCATCGCCCCCTCCAGCGCCGGGAGCTGGCCGGCGAGCAGCCGGGCAAGCGTAGTCTTGCCATTGCCGTTGCGGCCAAGCAGCGCGACGCGGTCGTCCGGGTCGATGCGCAGGTTGAGGCGCTGGAGCACCGGCATGCCCTCATAGCCGACCGCCGCCATGTCCAGCGTGATGAGCGGTGGGCGCAGCGGCTGCGGATCGGGGAAGTCGAACGCCAGGCTGGGATCCTCCACCGCCGCCGCGATCGGCTGCATGCGGGCCAGCGCCTTGGCGCGCGACTGGGCCTGCTTGGCGGTGCTCGCCCGCGCGCTGTTGCGGGCGATATAGTCCTGCAACTTGGCGCGCTGCGCCGCCTGCTTCTCACGCGCCGCCTCAAGCTGGGCGAGGCGCTCGCCGCGCTGCCGCTCGAAGGCATCGTAGCCGCCCGGATAGAGGGCGATCCGGCCATTCTCCAAATGCAGGATATGGTCGACCACATTGTTGAGCAGGTCGCGCTCGTGGCTGATGATGAGCACGGTGGCGCGATAATCCTTGAGGAAATTCTCCAGCCACAAGGTCGCTTCCAAGTCGAGGTGGTTGGAGGGTTCGTCGAGCAGCAGCAGGTCGGGCGCGGAAAAGAGCAGGGCACCGAGCGCCACGCGCATCTTCCAGCCGCCCGAGTAGCTGTCCAGCGGCCGGTTCTGCATGTCCTCATCAAAGCCGAGGCCGGCGAGGATGCGGCCCGCGCGCGCCGGTGCGCTATAGGCATCGATGGCGATCAGCCGGTCGTGCAGGTCGCCGAGGCGGTGTGGATCCTCGCAGGTTTCGCTCTCGGCGAGCAGCGCCGCGCGTTCGGTATCGGCGGCCAGCACCGTCTCGAACGGCGTCGCCGCACCGCTCGGCGCTTCCTGCGCGATATAGCCCAGCCGTGTGTCGCGCGGCATCTCGATCGCGCCGCCATCCGGCTCGATCTGGCCGATGATCGCCTTCAACAGCGTGGACTTGCCTGCGCCGTTGCGGCCGATGAGGCCGATGCGTCCGCGCGGTGGTAGCGCCGCGCTCGCGCGGTCCAGGATCGTGCGGCCGCCGAGGCGCACGGTGATATCGGTGATCGTCAGCATGGCGCGCCGTTAGAGCATTTTGCCCGCGGGCGGAACCGTTGCTCTCAATCCGGCTTGCCGCCGATCCAACCGGGCGGATCGCTCGCCGGGAAGGACTCGTCGGATGCCTGGTCGATCTCGTCCCAGTCGGGGGCGGGCTCGCGCTGGTCCGCCAGCACCGCCCGCGCCTGTTCGAGCACCAGCTCGATCACCGCCGCGTGCGTGCCGGAGAGCTGGCCTTCCACACCGTCCTGAATATCGCCGATGCAGGCGCACAGATGCCGGCGAACCGCCTCGGCGCCATGCGTCTCCAGCGGAATGTCCGGCTGCTGCCGATAGAGGGCAAGCGTGAGATTGGTCGCGGCCGCGATTGCCGCGGGGTCTAACGGATCGTCATATTCATGGGGCATGGCGGTTCCCCTTCCACTGTCCGATCATCCTAAGCCTTTTGACGCCGCTACAGCAACAGCCAGCCATGGCTGCCGGCCACCGCGCCAAAGATGGTGACGTAGCTCAGGACGAGCAGCACGACATGCACGCGGTGCAGGAAGCTGAATGCCTGCTCGGGGTTGCGCGCCACCCATTTCGGAAAGATCCGGTGGAGAATGAACGGCTCGCCGATGAACAGCAGGAAGGCGAACAGAGTCCACACGCAGACCATGGCGTGCATCCACCAGAAGCGGATGTCCGCGAACCGGTCCCACAGGTCCAGCCGCTCGACCATGTAGAAGCCGGTCAGCCCCGCGAGGATCACCGCCCCACGCGCCTGCCAGACGAAGCGCCCCTCGAACGCCTCGAACACGCGCAGCCGGTCGGGACCGAAAGCGCCGCGCCGCACTGCCGGCAGGGCCACGGTGGTCGCCATGGAGACGCCGCCGATCCACAGCACCACGGCCAGCACATGCAGCACGCGGGCGAGAGCTATGTCATCCATGGTCTGGCCTCCTTGTTGTCGGCGTTGCCCGGCCGGTTGATAGCATGTTCCTCCGCGGATTCATCGCGCGGCCTGCGCGGCGGCCTCGGGCGCCAGCGTGCCATCGCCGATCATCACGACCTGCAACAGCACATCGTCGCCACGGGCAGCCGCCCAATGCGCGCCGCCCTGGGTCGGAACCACGATGACGCTGCCGGGGCCGAAGCGGCGCTCGGCGGCACGGTCGACCTGGATGCCGTCGCCCCATGAGAGCGTGCCCGAGAGAATGGTGAGCAACCTCACGCCGCCCCCCTCGCCGTGCGGTGCCAACTCCCTGCCCTTGGCGATGCGGAGGAGTGTAACCAGCGGCTGGCCGGTCTTGCCGGTGGCGAGAATCGTCCGACGAGCCCCGTCATGCACCACCTCATAACGCAGCGCATCGAGATCGAGCGGTGTCGTGCGAGCGGCCAGTGCGGCCGGGACTGCGAGCGCGGTCAGCGCCCCGATGGCCATGAGGCAGGTTTTCATGTCGAGCCTCCCGAACGTGAGGATGGGAAGGGACATGGCGCCCCCCGCGCCATGCCCCCGTGCCCGGCCGGGACCGACACTGACGATGGAAACGCGCCCGGTGTGGAGGAGTGGGCGGGTCTTCATCGTCCGGCCGCGGGGAGACCGGGGTGGGAGCGAGTAAGCGGTGAGCCTTTGCCGGGATGCTGTCGATGGGCATGGATAAGGCGATCCCCGCTTGCGTGCCGTGATCGACTCGCGAAATAACATGCGTCCTGAATTCATCATTTGTGCCAGCGCAATTCGGCAGCTATTTTCCATGCTGTCGACGCGGCCGGATCGCGGCCATTTGGTCGGAGGGATTATGCGGATCGAAGCGAAGGACGCATCTGCATGGGCGGCACGAGTCGGTGCGCTCGATCTGTTCCGCGCCCTTCCGGACGAGGCGCTTGCGGCCGCGTGCAGCGCCATGCGAGTCGAGCGGATCGAAAGGAACCGCGCCATATTCGAGCAGGGCGAGCCGGCCGAGCGCGCTTATGCGCTCTGCTCGGGCAGCGTGCGCATCGCCCAGACCGGTGGCGACGGCGGCCAGGCGGTGATCCGCTTCATCGCACCCGGCGAGATGTTCGGCGCAGTGCCGCTGTTCACCGATCACCGTTTCCCGGCCGATGCCATCGCCATCGACGACTCGCTGGTGCTGAGCTGGAGCGAGCGCGACCTCATCGCGCTGATCGGCGCCCATCCGGCCATCGCCATCAATCTGATCGGCATCCTCGGCGCGCGGCTGGCCGAACTGCAGGAGCGCGTGCGTGAACTCGCCACGCAGCGTATCGAGCAACGCATCGCGCAGGCGGTGCTGCGGCTGGCGACGCAGGCGGGGCAGGACACGCGCGATGGCGTCAAGATCGAGTTTCCGCTACGCCGCAAGGACCTGGCCGACTATGCCGGCACCACCCTGCATACCGCGAGCCGCACACTGGCCGCCTGGGAGAAGGCCGGCCTGCTGACCAGCCACGACCGCCGCCTGACCGTACATGATATCGTCGACATCCGCCGGATCGCAGCCCTGCCGCCGGGATGAGACGCAGGGATTGTCGATGCAGATAATGGCGGCGCCGGGATGCGCGATCGCGAAGGCTATCGCCATATGCGTCAGCGACAGGCCCGCTTCCTCGGCGAGCGGGACCAGTTGCTCGACCGCGTCGAGCCTGCGTTCGTCGGTCATCTGCCGGGCGAACAGCGCAGTGCGGCGGCTCTCGACCTCGCGGCCCTTGCGATAGCGCCCCGTCAGCATGCCCATCGCCAGCGGGCTCCACACCATCACCCCCATCCCGTAGCGCTGGCAGGTGGGCAGGACGTCACGCTCGATGCCCCGGTTGAGGATCGAATAGGGCGGCTGCTCGGTCCGCAGGGCGGGCCAGGCCCCGCCGCTCGGAACCCAGTGCGCCTCGACGATCTCCGCCGCCGGAAGACCCGATGCCCCGATCGCTCGGACCTTGCCGGCGCGCATCAGGCCGGTGAGCGCCGACAGCGTCTCCTCGATATCGGTCTCGGGATCAGGACGGTGGACCTGGTAGAGGTCGATATGGTCGGTGCCGAGCCGGCGCAGTGAATCCTCCACCGCGCGGGTTAACCAGCGCCGCGAGTTGCCGCGCATGTTGGGATCGTCGCCCATCGGCAGGTGCGCCTTGGTGGCGACGACCACATTGTCGCGACGGCCCTTCAGCGCCTTGCCGACGATCTCCTCGGATTCGCCCCGGCTATAGGCATCGGCGGTGTCGATGAAGTTGATGCCGGCATCCAGCGCCTTGTGGATAATACGGACGGATTCTTCGTGGTCGGCATTGCCGACATGTCCGAACATCATCGCGCCCAAGCAATAGGGGGCTCACCTTGATGCCGGTCTTTCCAGCGTGCGGTGCATGGGACCAATCCTTCCAATCTGTCGCTCAGCTTGTGAAATAGGCTTCGCGGTCGAGGTCGGCGAGCAAGCCCAGCCGGCCGGGAAGCCAGCCCAGCGCTGCTTTCGTCCGTTCGGCGCTCGCTTGGCAGTCGAGCGCCGCGAAGTGCGCAAACCAGCCGAAATGGGCCTCGGCTTCGTTGCGAGCGAGCGCGACGAGCGGGACGCCGAGCCGCCGCGAGATCACCTCGGCGATGCGGCTAAAGGGCACGCCGGGTTCTGCAACCGCGTGATATCGCGCGTCCGAAGCGCCGCTTTCCAGTGCCAGCCGGAACACGCGCGCCGCATCCAGCCGGTGCACTGCAGACCACTGGTTCTGCCGGTCGCCGCAATAGGCGGAGAGGCCCTTCTCGCGCGCGATGCGGATCAGCATCGGCACGAAGCCGTGGTCGCCGTCGCCGTGCACCGACGGCGGCAGGCGGACGATCGCCACCTTTCCGCCGCGCGCGGCTACCGCGCCGGCCGCCTGTTCGGTGGCGGCGCGCGGATTGGGCCTTTCCGCCGGCGGCAGGTCGTCTTCGCTTGCCGGGCGGCCATTACCGGCGAGCACGCCGATCGCCGAGGTGACGACGAGCAGCCTGTCGGTTCCGGCAAGCGTGTCACCCAGCGTCTCGATCACGCGCCGGTCGAGTTCGCAGTTTTCGGCAAAACGCGAGAAGTCGTGGTTGAACGCGGTGTGGATCACGCCTTCGGCCATCATAGCACCGCTGCGCAGGGTTTCCGCATCCTCGAGATCGCCCCGGTGAGCCTCAGCGCCGACGGCCGACAGCGACGCGGCCGCGGCGTCCGACCGGGCAAGGCCGACGACCCGGTGGCCGGCGTCAAGCAGTTCCCTGACCACCGCGGAGCCGACGAAGCCGGTCGCCCCGGTAACGAACACATGCATGACGTGTCTCCTAGAACTCGTCGATCCTTGCTCAGGCGTCGGCGGTCCGTGCGCCGATACCGTCCAGCGCCGCCATGGCGGACGCGGGAAGCTCGATCGCCGCGGCGGCGACGTTCTCCCGCAGGTGCGCCACTGACGAGGTGCCGGGGATCGGCAGGATGTTGGGCGCGCGGCGCAGCAGCCAGGCGAGCGCCACCTGCATCGGCGTCGCGCCGAGCCCGGCCGCCACCTCGGACAAGGCGGAGGACTGCAGCGGACTGAAGCCGCCCAGCGGGAAGTAGGGGACATAGGCAATCCCCCGCTCCGCCAGGTCGTCGACCAGCGCATCGTCCTGGCGATGCGCCAGGTTGTACTGGTTCTGGACGCACACGATCTCACAGATGCCGCGCGCTTCCTCGATCTGGGCGGGGGTGACGTTGCTTAGGCCGATGTGGCGGATCAGGCCCTCCGATTGCAGCTCGGCGAGCACCGCCAGCTCGGGTTCAACGCTGCCTTCGTCCGGGCCATGGCCCTCATCGCCCCAGAAGCGCAAGTTGACGACGTCGAGCACCTCGAGGCCGAGGTTGCGCAGGTTGTCGTCGACGGCCTGCCGCAGCTCGTCCGGGGACGCGGCCGGCAACCACGACCCGTCGCTTCCGCGCCGCGCGCCGATCTTGGTGACGATCACCAGATCGTCGGGATAGGGTGCGAGCGCTTCGCGGATCAGCAAGTTGGTGACGTGCGGGCCATAGAAGTCGCTGGTATCGATGTGGTTCACGCCGAGCGACACTGCCTCCCGCAGCACGGCGACAGCGGCGTCATGGTCCTTGGGCGGCCCGAACACGCCGGGGCCCGCGAGTTGCATCGCGCCGTAGCCGAGCCGCTTAACGCGGCGGCCGCCGAGGTCGAAGGTTCCGGATTGGTCGATCATGGACATGGGGCTTCTCCTCGTCACATCACATTGCTGGCGGTGGGGCGGACGACGATCTCGTTGACGTCGACCTCGGACGGTTGCTCGACGGCGAAACGGATCGCCCGGGCGATGGCATCCGCGCCGACCATCCCGGCGGCACGGAATTTCGCGATCGCCTCCTGCGTCGCCGGATCGGTGATCGTGTCGGCGAGCTCGGATTCGGTGGGGCCGGGCGAAATGACCGTCGCGCGGATGTCCCGGTGCTCCTGCCGGATGCCGTCGGTGATCGCCCAGACCGCGTATTTGGTGGCGCAATAGACGGCGGCGGTCGGCACCACGCGGTGCGCCGCGATCGAGGCGACGTTGACCACATGGCCGGCACCCTGCGCCTGGAAGCACGGCAGCACCGCGGCAATCCCGTTGAGCACGCCCCGGATGTTGACGTCGATCATCCAGTCCCACTGATCGACGAGCAGCGCGGCAAGCGGCGAGAGCGGCATCACGCCGGCATTGTTGACCAGCGCGTCGATGCGCCCGAACCGTTCCTCGGCAGCGGCCGCGAAGGCCGCGAAGCTTTTGCGCTCGGTCACGTCGAGCCGCGCCCAGGCGACGTTATCGCCCAGTTCCGCGGCGAGCGCCTCGAGCCGCTCGACGCGCCGGGCGCCGATCATCACTTTCGCGCCGGCCACCGCCAACTCGCGCGCGGTCGCTTCGCCAATGCCGCTCGATGCGCCGGTAATCAGGGCAACCTTGTTCGAAATGTCGATCATAGGACGGTCTCCTTCCGAGTCCCGCCCAATGTGAGGCACGCGTGCGCCGAAGCGTTAGACCGATACGCCGGGATTATTGCCTGATCCTCCAGACCGGCTGGATTCGGCTTGCCGGCGTCTCGCGTGCGTGCAAGTTTCCTCGCATGGAGACACTTGCCGAAATCGCAGCGCTGATTGCCCGGCACACGCCGGCCGACGGCATGCACCGCACGCTGCTCGACCGGCTTACCCTTGTGCGATCCTCCACGCCGACGATGCCGATGCCGAATGTCTATCGCCCGCTGCTGTGCCTCGTGGTGCAGGGCATCAAGCAGGTGGAGCTGGGCGACCGGTTGTTCACTTACGCTCCGGCGCGCTATGCCATCGTCACGCAGGACCTGCCCGTGACCGGCCGCATTATCGAAGCGACGCCGGACAAGCCCTATCTCTGCCTGGTGCTGGATTTCGATCCCGTGACCCTGGGCGAGCTGGCGCTCAAGGTGCCGCCGCCTCCCGGCGCGCCGCCGCCGCCGCTTGGTAAGATCGTGGCCGACGCCTGCTCCGATCTGCTCGGCGCAGCGCTTCGCATGCTCAGGCTGCTCGACGATCCGCAGGCGTTGCCCGTGCTTGCCCCGCTCGCCGAGCAGGAGATGCTCTACCGGCTGCTCACCGGGCCCTATGGCGCGACGATGCGCCAGATCACCTCCAGCCACGGCCGCGTCGCCCAGATCGGCCGCGCGATCGCCTGGATCCGGCAGAATTATCGCGAGCGCCTCAGCATAGAGCAGCTCGCTTCTGCCGTAGGCATGAGCCCGTCGAGCCTGCACGAGCATTTCCGCGCCGTCACCGCGCTGACCCCGTTGCAATTCCAGAAGCAGCTCCGCCTCCAGGACGCGCGCAGTTTGATGCTGGCCGACGGCCTCGACGCCACTACAGCCGCTTTCCAGGTAGGCTACGAAAGCCCCTCGCAGTTCAGCCGCGAGTACCGCCGCCATTTCGGCGAGCCGCCGGCGCGCGACATCACCCGCCTGCGCGCGTCGCCGGAAATGGCGCTGGTTGCCTGAGCGATCCCGCTTGTTCGCAGTGGCCTAGGGCCGATCGACATTCAGGATTCCCAAGGGGCGTAAGTGCTGATTCATAGGGTTCTGTGATTGAGCGGAGGCTATGGATGGGCGTGAAGCGTTATGAGTTGAGCGAGGCGCAATGGA
>Ga0180216_1004003_pt1 | contig 11335 bp, 9 predicted proteins | sample eDN3rd37CBELigMG_FD_128879 | JGI IMG/M metagenome (GOLD analysis project Ga0180216, IMG submission 128879) | Enriched Miracle-Growth compost microbial communities from Emeryville, California, USA - eDNA 3rd pass 37_C BE-Lig MG (version 2)... ...
TATATCCAATTGAACCATCTAGGTACTCCCGCACAACCATCAGTTTAAAACCATTGCTATATTTAGCCAAACAAAACACCCCAAAATTAGATTTTTACCTCTAACTTTTGGGGTGCAGTTCAAATAAGGGCTTTTTATATTTTACTTCGTAAAACTAACGCTTTAGTTTAGTGATGGGGTCAGACCCCTTTGCCGAGCTAAAGCGTAGCTTTAGCGTCTTCGATCACGTGCCGAAGTGGTAACCGTGTTAAATCACGTTTTTGAAATTCCTCGTTTAACCAAAGAGCAGATTCAGTATAAATGGAAGGATGTTTCTAAAAATCACTGGGCTATCCTAGATATTGAATCAGCAAGTAGTAATTAGTAGACTGCATAATGAATAGAAAGAAAAGAACAAAGGCTAGTTACCATGACTAGCCTTTTGTATTTTAACCTTACCAGTAAAACGATCGGGCAAGTAGATCTCGAATTCTTCGTTCATCCACAGTAGGCTGAGCATTAAAGTCAAATTCACTTAATGTTCAACTTCGCCAAGCTAACGCTTTAGCTCAGTTATGGGGTCAGACCCCTTCGCCGTCGACGATTGGCTGCCCAATAATGCGAAAAACTTTTCCGGCAGGTCTTAAGCTATTAAAAATTCTCCACTTCATCGTATGAGGGCAGAGCAGTTATAGCGCCTATCCTCGTGCAAACCAACGCTGCTGCTTTATTAGAGAAGGCAGCTATTCTTTTAAACTCTTCAAAATCGTAAATCACCTTACCTGGAAACTCCTTTTGGGATAACTGAAACAGGGTTGCCCCAACAAATGCATCTCCAGCTCCAGTTGTATCAACCGTATTCACTCGAATACTGCTCACAATCTTGCTTTGGTCACCATTTGATATTAGGGAACCTTGTTTACCCAGTGTGACTACAATCATTTTTGAACCGTATTGGTGTAGAATGTTTACCCCGTGGTTGATATCTTCTGTCCCACTAATCAATTTTAGTTCATCTTCACTTACTTTTACGAAGTCTGCAATAGATATAGCCTTCAAGGCCCGTTCCCTAAATTCTTCTCTTCTTCCCCGCCATAAGAACTCCCTAAAGTTTGGATCAAAGGATACAAAGATTCCATTCTCCCTTGCCAATGCCATGACTTTAAAGTAGGTCGTAAAAGCAGGCCCTCCCAACATTGATGTAGCCGAACCAAAATGGATGATCTTCGCTTGCATCATTCTATTAATATCTAATTCATCAACAGTTAATAAGAGATCGGCGCCTTGGTGAAAAGTAAAATCCCTTTCCCCATCTGATTTCAGCGATACAAAAGCTAGTGTTGTACTCGAATTGGGGTCATGTGAAAGCATGGAAGTATCCACTTGGAAACCTTGTAATGTTTCTTTTAAATAGTGTCCAAAGGGGTCATCCCCTACCTTCCCCGCAAAAAGAGCCCGTCCCCCTAGCTTAGATATAGCAATGGAAACATTGGCTGGAGCCCCACCCGCCTGTTTTACAAAGTGAGTTCCAAGTTTTAAATCAATATCAAAATCCGTACAAAAAAAATCTATAAGAATCTCACCAACACATACAACAATGTTACTGCTTTTCAAATTCAACCCCCCCATGTAATCCCTCTAAAAACTTCCTTTTATTCTGTTCCACTCTTAAAAACGCTTTTTTGGAAAACCACATTAACAAAAGAGCTAGGATGCTGGGACCAAAAAATGGAATAAGGACTGGATAGGATACACCAATGTAATATACAAAAATTAAGGCTGTTATCATGAGAAAGGTTTGTTTTGGATATAGGATTGCCATTAAAAGGGAATTCTTCAAGTACCCGATTACACTAAGTTCATAATGAACAAAAATAGGAAAAAAGTATAAGAGCATAACAAAATACAAACACGCCATAAAAAGGATAATAAAAGACAAAATGTTTAACATAGGGTGCTGCCCTGCCTGTAAAAACTGATAGTCAAAATATAGAACAAAACCTATAATGAACAACAAAATGCCAGCTAAATTTGCTTTAAGAAAGTTTTCCCTAAAAGATAACCAAAAGAATCGAGATAACGATAAAGTCTCCCCGTTAATCCATTTTCTAACAACAGAAAACAAAGCTATCGTTGCCGGCATAGCCCCTAGTACAATGAACCCGAGGATGGTGTATAGGATCCAAAGGAAGTTTAGCATTGCCAAACGAACTATCCATTCACAAATAAGTATCACTCTACCTAAGTTACCCTTCATATAAGCCCCTCTGCCCTTAATATGCAATGCCGATGGGTTTCATCGGCATTGGCAAGATCATTGTCACTTCCAAATAGAACTCATCTTCCAGACTTCTAAAGAATTAAGTCTCACTGTTCCTCCCTTCGAATAGAGATCCATCCCTAAACTGCTAGGAGATGAATATATTCGATTGGACATCACTCGTAGCCCATCATTAACAAATATTTCAACAGAGGACCGATCAAGAAAAATATGCAATTTTATAGGATTGTCTGGTTTAATTGACACCGCGCACTGACTTGATCTGATATTATTGACCTGATCCGATTTGCTCCTATCCATAATTAAGTGATTGGTTTCGGTCATGTATTGAATGAGAGTCTCCTCTTTTCCATCCTCCGAAACACGAAGCTTAATTCCAAATTCACTTGCATTACATGATTGTAGATCAAATTCAGCTACGATTTCTAAGGAATCACCCTGTAAGCTACTGAGCAAACCACTTGAGTCAGGTGAAACAACAACATCTTTAAAATGCTGAGGTTCAGATCGAAGGCGTTTTAATTCTGGGACCGGTTGTATAATTAACTGCCCTGCTTCATTTAGGGTCAAAAAACGCGGGATTGTCAGGGCACCTGCCCAACCATTCATTTTAGTGGGCATCTCAACATCCCAGCAATCCATCCATCCAATTGCGATCCTTCTCCCTTGTTGATCTACCAATGTTTGTGCTGCATAATAATCAATCCCATAATCCATTTCTCCGAAATATTCGGGAATAAATTTTCCCTTATCATAATCCATTTCCCCAAGGAAATATACAGTCTTTCTCCGTTCTAATCCCATGGGAGACACGATTAGTACGTATTTATTTCCAAGAGGGAACAAATCCGGGCATTCCCACATATACCCCTGTGTACCATCACTTTCTGCAACAACTCCTTTATAAGTCCATTGAATGAGATCCGCCGACTCATACAAGAGAACCTTACCTATTTGATCTTTGGTAGAGCCTACTACCATATACCAAAGGTTTCTGTGCTTCCAAACCTTGGGATCCCGAAAGTCCTTGGAGCCATCTGGAGGGGGAGTTGGTATGACAGGATTCTTCGGGTGCTTCACAAAATTAACCCCGTCACGGCTTGTGGCTATACATTGTACCTCTATCCTGTTCTCCCTGTTTGCTCGGTTTACTTCTCCTCGATAGGCGACACCCGTGTATACCAAGTAGAGCATTCCATTATGCTCAATAGCACTTCCGGAAAAACAGCCTCCTTTGTCATACGGTTCGCTCGGTGCTAACGCTATAGGCTGATGTTCCCAATGAATTAAATCCTGGCTTGTTGCGTGACCCCAGTGCATTGGGCCCCAATCTACACTGAACGGATGATGTTGATAAAAGAAATGATATACTCCTTTGAATTGGATAAGACCGTTAGGATCGTTGATCCAATTGGCTGGAGCCATTACATGATAATTAAGTCGATGATGATCCTTTTCAGCAATCGGTCGGACTCTATTTACTTCAGCATCCGCAGCTGCCACCAATTGTTCATGAGTTAATTTTTGATTGTTTATATCCATAAGTTCCTCCTTTTATCCTTTAATACCGGAAAGCGCGATACCTTCTATAAAATATTTTTGTGCAAACAAATAAACGAGGATAACTGGACCTAAGGCCATGGTAGCTGCTGCCATCAACAAGGTATACTCCACCTGATAAAAGTCGGAGAAGAAAGCTAGACCGACAGGTAATGTCCTCATCTCTGGACTGCTTAGAAAAATCAGCGGATGAAGCAGGTTATTCCATGATCCCATGAATACGAAAATGGCTAGTGCAGATATAGCTGGTTTGGATAACGGAAGCATGATGTTCCAAAAGATTCGAAACGGACTGCAACCGTCTATGATCGCTGCTTCTTCTAATTCTCTTGGGATGGTCATAAAAAATTGCCTTAGTAGGAATACCCCGAAAGCCTCTACCAATTTAGGAATGATTAGGGCTTTGTGGGTATCCAGCCAATCCAAATAATTAATTAGCACAAACTGCGGGATCAACGTGACATGCTCAGGGACCATCATAGTGGCAAGATAAATAAAAAATAAAAGATCCCTTCCTGGAAATTTCAGACGAGCAAAAGCGTATGCAGCTGTTGCAGAAGTAATGACTTGCCCAATAGTAATTAATCCTGCTACCTTAATACTGTTAATCATTTGCTGAAATAGCGGAACAAGATCAAGCGCATTCGGATAATTAGTGAAATCGAAGGAATCTGGGATCCACTTCGGTGGAAAGACAAATTCTGTCCCTGGTTGCTTTAAGGATGTAGAGAGCATCCATACAAAAGGGATAATCATAATTAACGCACCAAAGATCAGGATGGTATGTAAAATGAGAGGTTTCAGTTTTTGAGTTAAAAGATTAGTATTCATAAACTTCCCTCCGTTTAACGATAGAAGACCCATTTTTTCTGAAGCTTCATTTGTATCAAGGTAATAACAAGGATAATCACGAACAATACCCACGCCACGGATGATGCATAACCCAATTTAAAAAATTCAAAAGCATTGGTGTAAATATAGTAGACTAATACTTGAGTGGAATATCCAGGCCCGCCTTTTGTAAGAATGTACATTTGATCAAAAATCTGAAAAGATCGGATAATCGCCATAATGAGAACAAAAAAGGTACTATAAGATATCATCGGTAATGTGATGTGGCGGATCTTATGCCACGCTTTGGCCCCATCAATTTCTGCCGCTTCATAGAGATCTTTTGGCACTCCCTGTAAGGCTGCTAAAAAAATGACCATATCGAATCCGATGTACTTCCAAATGGACATGATGATAACTGAAGTCATAGACCATTCCGAACTGGTTAGCCAGCCGGGTCCTACAATCCCGAAGAAACTTAACAAATAGTTTAGAAGCCCGAAGTCCTTTTCGAAAATCCATTTCCAAACGACGGCACTTCCAGCTGCAGAAGCCATAACCGGAAGAAAAAATATTGTTCGATAAATATTTGTTCCTTTCAATCCCTGATTAAGCAGAACCGCAATTAAGAATGATATGGCCATCCCAATCGGGATTGTAAAAATAGAAAAAACAAACGTATTCTTTAAAATCGTAGCAAATACATCGTCTTTTGCCAGGGATTCAAAGTTACCCAAACCGACGAACTTAGGCGCGGTGAGCAAATCCCACTCTACAAAACTTAACACGAAGGAACCTACGGTCGGAATGATAATAAAAAGCATAAAGCCAATGAGACTTGGCATTAAAAACAGGTAAGCATATAGTATCTCCTGACGTTCCCTCTTGCTTTTTCTGATTTTTTTCTTTTCCGCAACATGAACTTGACCTTCAAGTTCTGCAGAATGGATGTTCATTACTTTATTCCTCCTCACTTCAAGGGATCGTTCTAAGAAAATGACAAAGGAGGAGTTCCCCCTTTGTCCCCATGGTTACTTTAAGATATCATTGAATTTACCCTCTAAATACTGCAGACCTTCATCAACACTTTTCTTACCTTCAAACATTAAGCCAAGTTCTGAATTGAATGCTGCTTCGATTTCCGAGAATGCTGGCGGCGTTTCTAATAGGGTCGCATACTGGGAATCATCATAATAAATACTTGCATGCTTAGGGTATTCAAGAATATTACTGGACGTTGCCACCGATTTCCGACCCGGAACTGATGCTCCAGTAGATGTCATTCTTGTCTGTTGTTCCTTTGAAGCAAGCCATTTCATAAATGTCCAGGCTTCCTCCGGATGTTTGGTATTGCTCATAATCGCATAACCTCCAATACCAAACACTCCGCCAATACCTTTTGGCCCCTTTGGATTATGAGCGATGTCAAACTCCATTTTACCAAGGAGATTCACAATGCTTGCCCGGGGCATGGAGACCATCGCTGCCTGTCCGCTAATGAATGCATCAAATTGATTGGCTGGGTTTGCACCCGGGAGATGTAGCGCTACCTTATGCTTTTGAACTAGGTCCACATAGAATTGAAGAGCCTCTTTCGATTCAGAACTATTGATTAAAGCCTGGCTGTAATCATCTGACATGAACTTACCGCCTGCGCCATAAACGAACGGAGCAGCACTAAATAAACGGTCTGTAACCAAAAAACCATATTGATCAATTTTTCCATCTCCATTTTTATCGACGGTTAACTTTTTAGCTGTTTCAAGAAAATCATCCCAGGTCCAATTTTCCTCCGGATATGGTATTCCCATTTCATCAAATACCTTTGTATTATAGTGAATCACCGTACTATTCCAATCTGTCGGCAAGATATAAAGCTTACCCTCATCTGAGAATGCTTCCAAAAGGTTAGGCGCAAAATCATCCATATCTAGTTCAGCACTGTCCCTTTTGGCAAATTCATCAATACTCAAGAATGCGTTGGATTGGACAAAATTGGGGAACTCTTCAATGGTGATTCTCATAAGGTCAGGATTTTTATTTGTTGCAAACTGAGTTTTCATTCTTTGATAGAAGGCAATTTTATCCGGGTCCGAATTCATTTCAATTTTAATATTCGGATGCTCTTCCTCAAACGCAGGAATCCATTCCTCTTCGAATTTCTTTACAACAGGTGCACTATGCTGAACTGAAAACTTAAGCGTAACGACTTCGTCTCCCTTGCTCGGAGCTACCTTTTCATTGGGTGTAGATGTTTCCGTACCGGAGGAACACCCAACCAATCCGGTTAACAGGGTCGATATCAAAGCAATAGAAATTAACTTCCTCATGATGACCTCCTAATCTACCATTTATTTTTTTAGCAAAAATCCATGTGAGTTCTCTTTGAACCTTCGCCCCCTTATCTATTTATTCCTTACATGGGTGATGTGATAACGTTGTCATATTCTGAATTATAAAAACACATTTATGAAATGTAAAGAGTTTTTTAATTATTTTTAAGTATTTTTTTTTACCGAATTTTCATTTACATTTATAGATTTATCCTCTACAATTGATAGGTATAGATATGATAACGTTATCAGATTAATTCTGATCTAATATATAAAATTTTTTTTGAGGTGCACTATGGTAACCAGTCGTGATGTAGCTAAACTTGCAAATGTGTCCGTTTCTACAGTATCAAGAGCATTTAGGGAGGATTGTTATATTAGTGAAGAATTGAAAAAAAAAGTATTAGATGCTGCAGATAAGCTAGGTTATACCCCTAACCTAGTGGCGAGAAGTTTAAAAAACAACCGGAGCGGTGTAATCGGCCTTGTTCTATCGGATATGGATAACGTCTTCTACTCTATCGTAAGCAGGGTGATTGAATCTGACTTAAAGAAGCTAGGTTATCGGCTAATAATCACCTATAACAATGAAAATCAAGAAGAAGAACTAGCCAATCTGAACCTCCTGGCTGCTTCGAGAGCGGATGGCATTATCTTCACGCCAAAATCCGCTAAAAACCATAGTTTGATTAAGAGGCTTAAAAAGCAAAACATCTCATTAGTGCAAATGTTTCGCGTAGGCTACCCGGATATCGACTCCGTCTTAGTTGATGATGAACAGGGCGCTTATATGGCGACAAAGCATTTGGTGAAAAATGGGCATACTGATATTTTATTGTTAAGTGTAGATTATAAAATACACCTAACATTTGACTCCAAAACAAATGAATTCTGTGACCCTCGATCAAAAGGGTATAAACGGGCGCTACTAGAAGAGAAGATTCTAATCCGTGAATCAAATATCATGCATTTACCCTATCACACCGACTTAAAAAGCATGATTATTCATAAGATCAAAGAGTCCAAACCCACAGCAATCATTGCAGGGACTAACATCATTGCAAAAGATGTGATTAGGGCCTGTAAGGAAATGAAATTAACTATTCCAAATGATATAAGTCTAGTTATGTTTGATGATGTTGATTGGGCTTCTCTGTTGGATGTCACAACTATTTCACAGCCAATTAATGAGATTGGCCATATTGCAAGCCGAACGATTCTAACCCAAATAGAAAATCAAAATGCTAAATCAACACCTGTTCACTCTACTTTAGAGCCTGTTCTCATATCTCGTTACTCTGTTAAAAATCTATACGCAAACTAACATTACACACAATCAAACAGGGTCAATAACCTGGAGCTATAGAATCACGACCAGATATTTTTCTGTATTTAACTTCGCAAAGCTAACGCTTTAGCTAGGTGATGCGGCCGAGTAATAAGAAGTTATAAAGGGGTCAGATCTTGTCTGACCCCCGTTTATCAACCCCATTAAATAAAGAGGGAAACCGGTGGAAGCATTCGATCCCATCCCACTGATCAGCAACCTAGGTTTCCCCATCTTTGTTTCCTGGTACCTGCTAACGCGAGTGGAAAGCAAAATGGAGGCCTTAACCAACTCTATTACTGAGATGACAAAGGCTATTCATGGTTGGCAGAAGGAAGTTTAGGAGGGGGAATCTGGGGAAAAGAATATAAACCCCTGATTCACCTTATGTAAATCAGGGGTTTATGTATTTTGGCATTCGACATATTCCCAAAGGTCGGACCCGTGTCGAGGAAGTACGGGAGCGCTTCGACGTCTACAATTTAAATATAATCAATCAATGGTATAGCAATCATCTGTTTAATATATTTCCTTATATCACGGGCATTATTAATAGATGACAGATGCTGTTTTAATAAATATGGAATGTTACTGTCCACCTTCGCCAAGTTAACGCTTTAGCTCAGTTACGGGGTCAGACCCCATTAGTGAGGTGAAGCTCGGGAGCGCTTCGCCGTCTGCGATCACAATAACGGGGAAAGCAGGCGCGCTACTTGATCGAGAATGCGCTGTGACCGGGAGCGATGCCGTAAATCTTCGATGCTTAACGGTACAGAATCAGTAAGATCGAGCTCGAATTGCTCCGTGAGTTCCCGTGCCATATCGGAACTGTAAAAGACTTCACACACCTCATAATCCAAACGAAAACTTCTCATATCATAATTTGCAGCACCTACCTCGACAATCTCCCCATCGATGACCATCAGCTTTGCGTGCAACATGCCTTTATTGTACTGGTAGATACGGACCCCCGCTTCCACTAATTCTCCATAGTAGGTGCGGCTTGCAGCCCCTGTGATCATCGTTGAGTAATCCAATTGGCGAGGAACCAGCAATCTTACGCGCACACCTCGTGCCACGGCTGTTTTTATCGCCATAATGATATCTGCATCGGGAACAAAGTAAGGAGTAGTGATGTCAATTGTCTGGGTCGCTTGCGTCAGACAAATAAAGTAAGCCTCACGGATGACTTGAGTAGGAATTCCAGGATTACCTTCGAACGTCTGCACGTACGTTTTATGTAACCCCTCTGCACTCGGAACAGTATCCTTGCTGGTGCCATCTATGGTGCCCAACTCATCCCCCCATTCTGTCGACCATCCAGAATGAGCCTCCCTGCCGAGTGGATTGGCGCTCTTCGATAAATAACTTGGACTCTGAATAGGCTTTCGCGTATCTTCAGCTTTGGTACTCCAGTTTGTTCTCGTTTTCACCCGTTCTGGCGTAGCGATGTTCCAATGGTTCTCAAAGACTGCCTGCAAATCGTCTGCAGCTTCACCTGCGATTCGCACATGGGTATCACGCCAGAACCCTACATTAGGCTTCAATCCGGTATACTCATACCCGACGTTGATACCGCCTGTAAAGGCTTCTTTTCCATCGATCACCACGATTTTACAATGATCCCGGTAATTCCAATTAGACAATAACCATGGGAATCGCATGGGAAAAAATGTACGACATTCAATCCCTGCATCCATCATCCGAATGATCTGAGTTCGCGGAAATTGTCGGCTTCCCCAACCGTCTCTGACAAAGCGGATCAGCACACCAGCCGCGGCCCGTTCGATCAGAAGATCTGTGATACGTCCACCAATTTGGTCATCCCGGTATATGAAATATTCCAGATCAATCGTTCTTTTCGCGTTCTTTATCGACTCTATAAGTTTTTCAAAAGTTTCAATGCCATTCGTAAGCACCTGGACTCGGCTAGTCCGAAGACCATGGACGGAAAGATTCCGCAAAGCGTGAGCGATAAGCTTGGCTGAGCGGCTGAATGAATCAGGCAACGTGTCCGAGTCATTGTGCGGAGATGTCAGTCTTTCTCGACGAATGCAAACGGGATCCGATGTACTAAGATAGAGTACAAAACCGATGACAGGCAAAATGAGGCTGACAGTTAGCCAATATAAAGCCTTGGCTGGCCTGCGTACCTCGCGGATCGCTAAGATTAACATAAAGAACGTATTTAAGAAGTATATCCAAAAAATCCAAACCAACTAAAATTCCTCCTTATCCATCCATATCATGTCTGAACTTTGACGAATGTATACGATTGGAATTCCAAATAATGCGCTAGGGGAGTACAGCTTGAATCATGTACTCGGTGAGATTGCGAGTGTTTTTTACTTTATCCAGTTCTTAAATCTTGATGTTTAGATAAAGAGACTAATTTTAGTATTAAAGCTCGAGTTCCAAACCCAACGATAAGGTAATATACAAATGAATATATATATTTCCACTTTATATAATAAACAAGTTGGACCCATTCACAAAAAGGTTCACCGAGAAAAGCATATATTATTGCCATAATTATCTGGGCAAGTATAAAGGATTTCCAGGTTCTGAAATATTGATATAATAACATAAAAGCTACAGGTACCATTGAAAAATCAAAAGGAAACCCCCTTGGAATAATAGGAAGAAATGAAATGGGATAATCCCAAAAATGATATTGCAAACCAACAATATCCAATAACATTGTTATTATGATAATGATGGCTCCAAAAAATAGCGTTTCTAAAATGATTTCCCGTTTAACAAGTTTTGCCAATATGACCCAAGGTAAAACTAAAAAACCTACTAATACCCACCATTCCCAAGTTAAAAACTCATTGTCCAGCCATCCATTTAGTTCTAAAAAATATATCTTATCTTCAGACAAACGTATTTCCAAAAGATTTTTAAATTTATCATCCATTGATTAACCTCCCTAAAATGAATTTCTAAATTATTTCAACTGAATTTATCGGGTTCTGTTCGTCTCTGAATACCGCCAAAGCTGCTTAGAATAAGAGCAAAACA
>Ga0180216_1004004_pt1 | contig 11334 bp, 15 predicted proteins | sample eDN3rd37CBELigMG_FD_128879 | JGI IMG/M metagenome (GOLD analysis project Ga0180216, IMG submission 128879) | Enriched Miracle-Growth compost microbial communities from Emeryville, California, USA - eDNA 3rd pass 37_C BE-Lig MG (version 2)... ...
ACCGTTATGGTCGACGAAACCGAGATGAAGTTCCGCAGGAAGGACGACGCGCTCGAGCGCACGAAAGGCGAACCTGACGCCGACAAGATCATGATCGCTGGCGCCGTCGAGTGCTACGAGGACGGCACGATGGGCCGCATCCGGCTGAACGTGATCAAGGGCCGCGGCCGCCTTCCGCTCCATGCGTTCCTGGCGGCGACGACTGCGCCGGGGACGCTGATCGTGACCGACGGCAACACCGCCTACCGCAACATGCCAGACCGCGGACACCTTGAGGTCCCGATTCCCAAGAACGTCCCGGCTCACATCGTCCTGAGGCAGATACACCGCGCGTTCTCGCTCCTGAAGCGGTGGGCCATGGGCGTCTATCACGGCATCCGGAAGAGGCACGCTGACGTCTATCTCCAGGAGTATGTGTACCGCTTCAACCGTCGGCGGCACTATCGGTCATCGTTCGAGCGGCTGCTCGGGATCGGCGTCAAGGTCGGCCGCGGCGCCTACTGGGATATCACCGGGAAGAAGCCCGTGTTTCGTGATCTCAAAAAGGCGATCTGCGGGGAGCCCTATGACGAGGAAGCCCGGGAGGACGCGTATCTGCGGGCGCGTTTGGCCCATGTGCCGCTCAAATACGCCAAGCTGCTGCTGGATCCCGAATACCCGCCGGAGGCGCGGCCCTACCATCGCAAGAAGCCGCAGCGGCCCGTCCTCGCAAAGCGCCGGACGGCGTTCGTGTTCGACACGCACTGAGCCACCGTTCCCACTTCCGCCGGCAGGAGATCCAGTCATCATGGTTCTCAGGCACAGCAAGGAGGAAGGGAAAGCGATGAGGAAAGTGATTGTTGCGAGCGTAGTTGCGCTCCTATTGGCGACGGCGACATCTCAAGCGGCCGAAGTCGATGTCGTCGATCTGAAACTCGACATCGACAGCATGCTTGGACAGGACGTTACGGTCGAAGGAAACGTCACCATCATGGGCGACATGGCGTCGATCTCCGATCCGCTGGTCCCCTTTGACATGAGCCCCGTGATGCTGAGCATCGAAGAGCTTTCGCGCGACGACAGAAAATTCCTCCTTACGCAATGCGCTCCGACCTGCAAGGTGAAGGTCACGGGGACAATCGGCATGGTCCTCTTTCAGCCGGGCGTTATCGCCAGCAAGCTGGAGACAGGCAATTGAGCGGCTCCGTGGTTGTTCGCCGGGAAGTCCGGAAGCGTGGCTTCTTCGGAAAGCTGGTGAAATACGGCTTCATCCTCTTCAACGTAGTGATGCTCATGTTCCTGCTCGGGAGCTGCGGCAACATCGCTGAGGTCAGCCAGACAGCCGTATCGGACGCCGAAAAGGCTGGTGTGGCTATTGGCGCGACACTCGCCACGGGCATGATCCTCGCAGTGTGGACCTTCGGAAGCTTGATTCTCGGGATTCTGACGCTCCCGTGGCTCAACGACGATCGTCGAGGAGCGCCCGAGCTAAATTACCTCAGACATGTAGGAGCCAACGAAGGCTGGGAAACCCCATCATCCGACCCCTACATTTTGCGGTACCGGAGCGAACGGGATAAGCCTTACTTTGGGACGGTTTTACAGCACATTTTACAACTATGTTCTCCGTTTGGCCTTCCGCAGCTTGCGGATGGTGTCGAGTGTCGCTGCCTTGCGAGCGACGTAGCGGCGAATAATGCTGTCCACAGTAGTCTCTTCCCAGGCCATGATTTGCTCGATACCGCGGGTTGAAAGGCCGGCGATGTAGAAGCGGGTGACGGCTGTTCCTCGCAGGTCGTGAAAATGCAGGTCGCGCTTGTCGAGTCTTGCATCGATCTTGGCTTTATTGAATGAACTGCCGAGGCCGTTTTCGGTCCACGGGTGCTCGAGCGACGATGTCAGCACGGTGGTGGAGCAGCGCGGGATGCGCTTCAGCAAGGCGCGCAGGTGTCGTGTAGCGGGATCATCGCCTCACGTTTGTGGCGATTCTTGCCGGTTGTGAGAATGATTTTGTGCTCGTGGATATGCGACCATGACAGGCGTACCAGATCGCCCATCCACAGGCCAGTGTTTGCCGCAAGCTGGACTGCCAATTTGATTTCTTCCGAAGCGATTGTCCCAAATTGAGCGATGTCCGGTTCGGTCTAGATGATCTCCGACCGGGAGGCATCGTAGAGATGCTTGATGCCTTCGCAGGGATTCGTGACCAGCTTGCCTGGACGCCGCCGCTACACATAGCTGATCCCGTCGTCTCCGGAACGGTGGAGAAACGAGGGCATCTATTCGTGGATTCTGCCTGACGAAGGCTGGCAGCGTATGGCAGATCGCAACACGGTCGATGATCTGCCCGTCTACGTTGCAGCGGCTATTGCAGATGGTGCGTCAAAGCCGGCGCCTGTCGATGCCGACAAGTTCGGCTATCTCAACAGCGCCGCTAGCGATGCCATGATGGTGCAGCTTCAGGAGGCGATCAAGCAGGCGATCGCGGTGTTCAACACAGCACCGAAGCCGCGCGATGGCATCCTATATTCGTGGCTGGTGAAGGACGCTGCCGGCAAAATCGGCCTTGCGATCCAGAACGACCGCCGCGTCATCCTCCATGCGCTGCAGATGGGCGCGACGATACCGTCAGGCGCAGCTGTTCCATGACAGGCGAGGCAAGGGCGGCATCGGCGTCGATCAGCAAGCGCGTATCGATTTCGTGCCGCGCCGGCACTGCTGGCGCGGCGACGGCGGTGCAAATTTCAACTTCGTCTGCCCCGACGTGCTCGTCCTCGATACGGATATCGACGCCTCGCGCCCGTTCGTTCGTGGCGATGGCGGCTATCTGTTCGATGTCAACGAAATGGGCCGGCGCTTCACTGCGCGACGGCTTTCCAGCGGCATGCCATGGACAGGCTTCGTCAGCACGAATGGCGCGGTGCATGCCTACATCTTTTAAGGCCTGTCGAATGTCGGCGCCAATGCCGATGCTTCGGCCCCGGCTATGGCGCAGAATTACAAGTCCGGTGTTTGAGGTGGTCCCGGCTTTTGAGACAGGGGCATAAGGTGGATCGCCTGATGAAAAGGACGATCCAGCATGAAGACACGCAGACGGTTCTCGGCCGAGTTCAAGGCCAAGGTCGCGCTTGAGGCGATCCGCGGCGAGCGGACGATTTCGGAACTGGCCACGAAGCATCAGCTTCATCCGAACCAGATCACGCAATGGAAACGTCAGGCGATCGAGAATCTGGCCAAGGCGTTTGACGACAGGGCTTCGGATGCGCAGGTCGGTCGGGAGGCCGAGGTGACGAAGCTGCACGCCAAGATCGGCCAGCTCGTCGTCGAGCGCGATTTTTTGGCCAAAGCCTTCGATCGCTGAGCCTGGATCGGAGGAGAATGATGATTGATCCCGATCACAAACGGCTTTCGATCCGCCGCCAGTGCGAACTGGTCTCGATCTCGCGGGCGTCGTTCTATCGCCAGCCCGCCGGCGAGAACCCCGAGAACCTTGAACTGATGCGCGTCATCGATGAGGCCTTCATGGAAATGCCGTGGTATGGCTCCCGGCAGATGGCGCGACATCTGCGTCGCCAAGGCTGGGGCGTGGGCCGCAAGCGGGTCCGGCGACTGATGCGCAAGATCGGTCTGTCGCCGATCTACCAGGCTCCGAGGACCAGCGCGCCGCATCCGCAGCACCGCATCTACCCCTACCTGCTGCGGCATCTGACGATCGAGCGGCCGGATCAGGTCTGGTGCGCCGACGTGACCTACATCCCGATGCGACGCGGCTTCCTCTACCTGATTGCCATCATGGACTGGTTCAGCCGCAAGGTGCTGGCCTGGCGTCTGTCGAACACGATGGACGCCGACTTCTGCGTCGCCGCCCTCGAAGAGGCGATCGCCCGCCACGGCAGGCCCGACATCTTCAACACCGATCAGGGAAGCCAGTTCACCAGCTTCGCCTTCACGACGACGCTGAAGGACGCGGGCATTCGCATCTCCATGGACGGGCGCGGCCGCTGGATGGACAACGTCTTTATCGAGCGGCTGTGGCGCAGCCTCAAATACGAATGCGTCTTCCTCAGCGCGTTCGAGACGGGAAGCGAGGCCCGCAGCGGCATCGGTTCATGGATCGAATACTACAACCGGCGACGCCCGCACTCGACCTTCGCCGGCAGGACACCTGACGAGGTCTATGCTACGGCAGAGATGACGGAGCAACTGGCGGCGTAGAAACAACCCCGATCCACCTTAGCCAAGCCGCCAGGCTGTCTCACCGGCCGGGACCAGCTCACTTGTCAGTTTCTCCAGCCAGCATTTCGTGTATGGCGAGAATGCACTGAACCCGGCCAACCTGACCGCCGTCGCTCCGCCGTCCGATGTCGGCTTGCCAGGCGACATGCTGGATCGCCTGACAATGTATGCGCTGCAGCAGTTTCAGGCGGATGACCTCGCCAAGCTGCCGGGCCACTTCGCCTTCACGGTCTACCATGGCGACGAGCCGTTGGAGACGTTCGAGAAGGGCGGCGATCAATACGCCAAGGTTATCACGGCCACCGACCGCGCTGCGGCCGTCTTCGACCAACAGTTCGCGCGCGACGTGTCGGTGTGGGCGGTGCACTTCACCCAAGGAGAGACGCCCGGCACTATGCCACGCGCGAAGCCTATGCAGATCTGCGCCTTCAACTCTGGCAATTCACTGGTGCAGCTGTGGGCGGACGGGGTGCGTGTCGCCGATCAGGCCGCCGCGGGATCTGCGACCACCTCCATAGACAGCGTCATGTTCGGCAGTTCGACCTCAGGCGGTGGAAGCAGCGGTACCGGCTTCACAGGCGACCTGTTCGACCTGATGATGTTCGAGGGCGAGGACGTCTTCGCCACCGGCAATGACGCGCTGCTGAAGAAGTATTTCGCGACGGTCTACGGCACGGCGGAGTGATTATCAGCCGGTTGCCGGCATGTTTTCGTACGCTTCTTGATCGCTAAGCTGCCTGTACTCCCACGCGCGACCGTTCCAGCGTCGCATGCAAGTAACGCCTGTTCCTCGAAGGTGTAGGTGCCACTCGCCATTCTTGTCACGCCTCCGACCTTGAAGGTTCACAAACACGAGGCCGCCGATCAGAAGCATCGGCAGTAAATAGAAGACGATAATGTCCAATTGAATAGCTCCCCAGCCGATCGGGAAGCTATCACGACGTTTTGCAGTTCGCAACATGCTCTCGTTGGGGCAAGGTCCGGGGTTCATTGTTGTGAGCAAAACCGTTACTGCCGTCGGTAGCGTAGTAAATGATGAACTCGACCGTGCGAAGCGCGGCGAACGCGTCAGTGAACCGAGACCAACCGACAAGGGCAACCTTTCGGGTTCCCATCTTCACATCTTCGTAGTGGGCAACAGTCAAGTCGGTGTTGAAAAAGTCGCGATGATAACTTCCTGATTTTGCAATGTATAACGGCGGGGTCTTACCCCCGTTTTTTGGGTGACGAACCAATAATTGGTTCCGGCAGTGCGCCATTTCCACAGGGTCGAATGGGGTCTTTACGGCAAAGAACTGAGCATAGGTGGTGACATCGTATGCCGGGGTGTCGCCAGAATTCTCAAACTTCACAGTCGATTGCGCATGAAGAAACCCAGGCCGAGTTGGGTTGGAAGAGATTGATATTGTGCTAGCGGACGCAGCTGAGACGAAGGCGGCAAGCTGCAGTCTTGTGTTTCTTTCTGCTAATGAAACCGCATCGACAGCAGCGTCGCTCGCCCTCTGATTGGCTCGGAGCGTCCTGTTGACCAAGATGACAGCCCAAATGCTCACGACTGTTGCGGTTGCTGATAGGCCGACCTCTGCGAACTTCAGATAGGAGTCGGCACATACACCCTGTCCAAAGCACTCTCTCATCACGCCGCCATGATGAGTAATAAGTGCCACGAGAATAATAGCCAACAGGGCCGCGATTAGAGCAACGACCGCATATCTGTCACTGGGATCTCTCGCCTTCATCGCCCCTCCACTGCGCGCCAATCTGCTTGGAAGACGGGCAACCCCGCAAGCCCCTCATCTGAAATCTGGAGACCGCTGCATATCGGCCGTAGCGAAACGGTTTCTCCAGCGACCCTTTGATATGGTCATCGGCGCGATGCAGCAATTCGAGTGGCTGGAATAACCCTCAAGCTGCGGCAGCAACCTTTGCTGCAGCTTCGCCTTCTGCGTGCTTCGAGGCTCTTGCTCGCCGGACCGACTCGATAGGCAATTCGACGGCATAGTAGAGGGCGACGCTGGCCAGTATGGTCACGCAGAAGATCGCCGCCAGCCGCCATTCGACCTGGAGCGCATCCACGATCGAAATGGCGAGGATGTGGACTAGGTATATTGGATAGCTCAGGTCGCCGATGCGCCGATCTGCTGCCGACGATTTGAAGCGCAGGAAGAGGAACGGAAGCGCAATTGCGACGGCGGCATAGAGGAGCGCCCAGGTCACCTGCTCGTTGACCGGCAGATGCGGGTGGGCCAGCAGGAGGCCGATCAGGCAGACAAGCGCCGGTATGCCGAACTTCGAAATGTCATCCGGCATCGCGCGCATGGCGCGGAAAGAGATCATGCCGAACAGGAAGAGGCAGAGCTCGCCGGGAAACAGGCGGCGGGGCCAGAGCCAGTAGCCCATTCCGACATCCATCGTGCGGACCGCGACGCTGGCGACAGCAATGGCGATCAGCCATCGCGTCCTGAGCAAGGCCAGAAACGGTGCCATCGCGTAGAACATCAGCTCGAGCGATATCGACCATGCCTGCGGTATGAGCATGAACCGCCATGCCGGCGTGGCGTCGGGAACAGTGCCGACTAAGGCCAGATCGCCGCTTGGTGCCACATCGAACCAGCACAGGATGTCCTGGCCGAGGATCACCAGATTGGCGCCGAGGAGAGCGATCATCGCGCCGAAACTCGGAGCGCTTATCTGCCCCGACCAGTCGAAGCCGAGCAGCGCGTTTCCCGCGAAAACGAAAGCGAGCGTGGCGGCGAGCGCCACGAAGTAGCTCGGGAAAAGGCGAAGCAGGCGGTTTGAGTAGAACAGCGTGTTCGCTCGGTATTTGTCGGTCAGGATGAGGCTCATATAGAAGCCGGAGATGATGTAGAAGCACTGGACGGCCAGCCCCGGATTCAGAAACCCACGAGAACTGTATCCCGCATGCCCCAGCATGACGGCGAGCGCCAATAGTGTCCTGATCAAGCCCATCGTCGCCCCCATCACTTAGCCCGCGGACAATAACCGGGCGGCGCAGATAGTCCAGCCGCGTGCATGCATGGCGCGGGGCTCATCAGAAAAGGATGTCCGTCAAGCTGGCGGAACGCAGCGTACCGGCCACCATCTCAAGGGGCGTGCGGGTGCGGGCGCAGGCGGAGGCGTCCAGGCCGCTGAACAAGCAGCTCTGGCAATGCAACGTGGCCGCGAAGATCGCCATGCAAGGCCGCGCTCGATCTGCTGCGCGCACCGTCTCCACTGGCGCTGGCCATGCTGGGGCGCCATGGCGAATGACCACGCTCGTGACGCAAACAGAGGGAGGCGAAGCGACGCACCTGTCCGGCTATAGCTGATGTGGCTGCTGGCGACGTTCGACCTGCCTGTGGAAACAGCTCGGTTCTTATGTCCGTAAGATCGAGAGCAACCTCTCGGCCCGCGGCGACGTCTTCGTGTTTAAGTTTACCGACAGGCAATATGAAAACATCGTGCGTTTCTCCGACCAGATGCGGCGAAGACGCCAGAAAAACCCCGAACAACTGGCCCTTTTCTGAAACAATGCAACATTTCCTGCCACCCGACAGTGCCCAAAATCCCTTTGAAACCAGGATTTTGAGCGCTGATCGAGCTTAGCAGTTCAGAAAACGCGGTCCAGCCGCAGCCGCGCCGCCTAGCGGTACTGCGCGATTGTTTCAACTCCGTCCGCTCTCTACGCCGATCGGCGGAATTGCCTGGCGAGCCGGGTGATGTGATCTTGGCTGCGCGGAGGGAACGCATGCGCGCGCTGGTGGCCATGATTGCATGTTGCTTTGCTGCGCTGCCGGTGGCGGCGGGCGAGCGCGAGCAGCGGATGAACGAGCATTTCAGGCGCATGGGTCTGCCGCCGCCCGACTGGGAGAAGATTGCTCGGGCCGAGAAGCAGCGCGGCGTCGAGGCGGTTGTCGTCCGCATCATGATCGCGGTGGAAGACTGCCCGGGCTATGTCATCGACGACAGAAACCTGGTGCAGGCGCTGATGCAGGCGGGCTCGGCCATGCTCCCGACGCAATTGCTTCAGTTGCACGAGCAGTCCATGGCGCAGGCGGCTACCGCCGACGAGCCGGCGCGGACCGACTGCTCGACCATATTCACCCGTTTCGGCCATCCTGGCCTGGAGTTTGCGGGGGCGATCGTGCCGGTGCCCGGCCTGCTTGCCGCGGCACCTGCCCGTGTCGCCGAGCCGCAGCCCTCGAAAGTTGGCGCGCGGGCAGCGAGCAGGCCGGATTTTGCACGTTAAGGCCATTTCCCCGCAAATATGCGATCGTCTCATATCAAATGATGTTGACGGCTGTGGCCATCGCCATAAACCCTTCCGGACACGTTGCTGATCGAGGGGAAAGCGGCATTGTCTGGTCCATTCAAGGGCGTCATTTCGGGCGCTGATATCGCCATGCTGGAAAAAGTGCTCAGGCGCCTTTCCGCGCATGGAGAGACGGACGATGTCGTGCAGGAGCGCGGCAGCCGCCTGATAATCCTCTTCCAGTCGGGGGTCACCGACCCCGAAGAGCTTTACAAACAGATGCGGCCGCATAATTCATAGCCGCAACGAGGCGGCACATCATGACACCAGCCATAGACCTGCTTTGCCGCGTCCTGGGCCGGCGCGACACTCTTTGTGATGCTGAGAGGCATATGCTTTCGGCGCTGGTCCAGCGCAAGGCCCGCTATGCCAAGGGGGCGGAGATCATCGCCGAAGGGTCGCGCCCTGGCTGGAGCTGCCTGCTGCAAACCGGGTGGGCGGCGCGGGCGCTTCACACCGCAAGCGGCGCGCGCCAGATCACCGCGCTTCACGTTCCCGGCGATTTTGTCGATCTCCACGGCTTCCTGCTCAAGCGGATGGACCACAGCATCGTCGCGCTGAGCGATTGCGAGGTCATTTTCATTCCGCATCCCAATATACAGCAGATCACCGAGCAGGCGCCGCATCTGGCGCGGCTGCTGTGGCTGGTCACGACGATCGATGCCGCGGTCCAGCGGAAGATGACGGCGCTCATCGGCCGGCATACGCCGGTGCAGCGGCTGGCCCATCTCTTTTGCGAACTCTATCTGAGGCTGGACGTGGTCGGCCTGGCCGCGGACGGGCGCTTCCGCTTTCCGCTGACGCAGCCGGAACTCGCCGACATTCTGGGTCTTTCGGTCGTCCACACCAATCGCACGGTACAGGACCTGCGCGCGACCAATCTGGCGATGTGGACGGAATCAGAGGCCTTCATCCCCAATTTCGACAGGCTGGCGGACTTCGCCCAGTTCGATCCCGCCTATCTCAATCTCCTGGCCGAGGAGCGGTGATCGGCACCGCAGGCGCAGTTTTGGCCTTTCCAAGCTGGCGAACAGTGCCTACACGGATTTTCCACTCCACAGGTCGCCAAGGCATGACCTACCAGTCTCCCATCTCGCCCGGCGTCTCATGGTATGAGGCAACGGTCGGCGAACGGCCGCAATATGAGCCGCTGGACGGCGACACCACCGCCGATGTGGTGATCGTGGGCGGCGGCTATACGGGGCTTTCGGCCGCGGCGCATCTGGCGAAAGCGGGCGTCGATGTCGTTCTGGTCGAGGCGCACCGCCTCGGCGATGGCGCTTCCGGCCGCAATGGCGGCCAGATGGGAACCGGCCAGCGGGCATGGGCGGAAGAGCTGGAGGCCGAACTGGGCCTGGAGCGCGCCAGGGCGCTGTTCGACCTTGCGGAGGAGGCAAAGACACACCTTCTGGACTTCGCCGCTGCCAACGGCATCGAAACCGACTTCCGGCCGGGCCAGATCTCCGCCGCGCACAAGGCGCGCTATGTCGCGGCCTATCGCGCCCATGCGGACATCATGGCCGAGCGCTTCGGCTATGCGAAACTGACCTTCCTCGACCGGGAGGCGACGGCGGCCGCGCTGGGCACCGATGCTTATTTCGGCGCGGTGCGCGATTCCGGCACCGGCCATATCCATCCGCTCAAGCTTGCGGTCGGCACCGCGAGGGCGGCTGCGGCGGCCGGTGCGCGCCTGCATGAAAGGACGGCCGCCACCCGCATCGCCAAGCGCACCGGCAAGGTCGTCGTGGAAACGGCGCGCGGCACGGTCACGGCCGACCGGGCGCTGATCGCCGTCAATGCGCATGGCGGCGATCTCGAGCCGCAGACGGCAGCTCATGTCATGCCGATCGGCTCCTTCATCGGCGCGACGGTGCCGCTCGGCGATGAGAGCCCGGTGCTGCCGGGCGGCGAGTCGGTCGACGATTCCCGCTTCGTGGTGCGCTATTTCCGGCGCTCGCCGGATGGACGCCTGCTGTTCGGCGGGCGCGAGGTCTATGGCGCGAAGAACCCGCAGGACATTGCCGACCAGATCCGCCGCCAGATCGCCGAACTTTATCCGGCGCTGAAGGATGTGGAGATCACCCATGCATGGGGCGGGTCGGTGGGCATCACCATGCCGCGCAAGCCTTTCGTGCGCGAGGTCATGCCGGGTGTCATCTCTGCCGGAGGCTATTCGGGCCATGGCGTGATGCTGGCCAACTATGTCGGCCGGCTCTATGCCGAGACCATTACCGGCAATCGCGACCGGCTGCGCCTGTTCCAGGAACTGCGCGTGCCGGCCTTTCCCGGAGGGCGCGCCTTGCGCGCGCCGCTCCTGTTCCTCGCGCTCAACTGGTTCGCGCTGCGCGACAGGATTTGAGGACGGCTATTTCGCCTTGCCCAGCGCCCGGTCGATGTCGGCGATCAGGTCGTCCACATCTTCCAATCCCACCGAAAGGCGCAGCGTTCCGCCGGAAATGCCCAGCTCTGCGCGGGCCTCGTCCGTCAGGTTCTTGTGCGTCGTCGTGGCCGGATGGGTGATCAGGCTCTTTGCATCGCCCAGATTGTTGGAGATCTTGACGATGTCCAGCGCATTGGAGAAGCCGAAGGCGCCCTGCTTGCCGCCCTTCACGTCGAGGCAGATCAGCGTCGAGCCGCCCTTCATCTGGCGCGCGATGATGTCGGCCTGCGGATGGTCGCTGCGGCCGGGATAGATCACCCGCTCCACCGCCGGATGGCCGGCGAGATGATCGGCGATGCGCGCCGCCGTCTCGGTCTGCTGGCGCACGCGAAGGGGGAGCGTCTCCAGCCCCTTCAGCAGCGTCCAG
>Ga0180216_1004005_pt1 | contig 11333 bp, 13 predicted proteins | sample eDN3rd37CBELigMG_FD_128879 | JGI IMG/M metagenome (GOLD analysis project Ga0180216, IMG submission 128879) | Enriched Miracle-Growth compost microbial communities from Emeryville, California, USA - eDNA 3rd pass 37_C BE-Lig MG (version 2)... ...
GTCCGCCTCGGCCTGCAGCAGCAGCGACGCCGCCTGCGGGCGCACCGACGCCAGCCGCTTGCGCTCGCGCTCATCGCCGTCCGCGCCCTCGTAGTCCGGGTCCGACATGAAGTGGCCGTCCGACGACTCGGAGTACTCCCACAGCGTGTCGTCGGAGCCGGGCGGATCCGAGAAGCCTGGCGGGGCGCGGTCTTAGGGGGCATGCGGGCACCACGGCGTCAGCGGAAGCACGGCCTCGCGGGCGGGGATGGGCGGCGTCGCAGCGCACCGAGCCCGCCGCCAAAGTGGTGGTGCGGGTACGCCAGGTCCAGCGGGTCGCCGCCGTCCTCGACGGCCGCCTCCGCGTCGGGGTGCGCCGACGGCGGCACCGCCGCGCCCGACGACCGCACGAAAAAGTCGCGCACCGTGCTCAGCAGCGACGTAACGTACGACAGCCACTTGGAGCCGCTCTGTGGCCAACTCCAGAACCGTGCGCGGCACGCCGCGGGGCAGTCAGCGTTTTCCAACCCAGCTGGTGCGCGCGCGCGCGCCGCACCTCGTGTTGCGGCTGCTGCCGTGCGGCGAGCGTGGGCCGGACGGCGCGGTGCTGCAGGACGTCGTCGATCGTGGGCCGTGCGGCCGGGTCCGGCGTGAGCATGCGGACCACGAGGTCCGCGAGGTCCTCGGGGAGGTCGGCGAGCGGCAGGCCGCTAAAGTCGGCCTGGCGCAACTGTTCCCACTGGCTGCCCTCGGTCGGCAGCGGCCAGGTCGCCGCCATTTCCACGACGACGAGGCCCAGGCTGAAGATGTCGATGGCCAGGCTGAAGCGCGACTTGAGCAGTTCCGGCGCCATGTACACCTTGTCGCCCTCGACGGGCACCTGGCTGTGCGGCTCGTCCAGGATGACGGCGATGCCGAGGTCGGCGATCTTGACGCGGCCGTCGTCGCCAAGGAGCAGGTTGGCCGGCTTCAAGTCAAAGTGCACCACGCGGTGGCTGTGCAAATGTTGGACGCCCTACGTGCAGCGTTAGGGGTAGGGCGATCGCGGGGCGCTACGAGGGTTAGGACAGCGTGAGGACAACGCGGCGCAGGGCTCGCAACCGACGGCGCGGACCAAGAAGATGTCGACGAGCATGTGCCGCAGGGTGTCGTCGTCGAATCGCGTCTCGGTCCGCAGCATCTCGTCCAGCAGCCGGCGCATGCTAAGTTGGGGGAGGAGACCGTGGCGGCGGGACGGACCCGGGCGAGCTCTGTGAGCGTCACCGGTAGGAACAGAACGGTTCGGGGTCCCAGGTCGACGTCGCACCTGCCCTTGGAGCAAAAGGCGGTGCGCAGGTACAGGTAGCCCCGCTGCTCCCAGGCCTCCAGCAGCTCGATCAGGTGCGGGTGCGGCCCGACCCGCTGGAACACGCGCACTTCGCTCAGCTTGGCCTCCCTGGACGTCGCAGAGCATGCTACTCGACGCACACCCGCGTCAGGCCGGCCGCCTCACCTGGCGCATTTGCGTTAGTCCCCCGCACGCACGCACCGGTCCTTGGCGCCGCGGTACGGCTCGCGGAGCTTCTTGACGGCCGAGAGCGTGCCATCGACGCGGTTGCGCACGAGGTACACTTCGCTGAAGGAACCTCGGTCCATGCGGTCCAGCCGGCGCTCGCGCTCAAAGTGCGCGTCCAGGTAGTCCGCCGCCGGATCCGGCGCCGGCGCTCCGCTGCTGCCCGCCGCAGGCGATGGGCCGGTGGCGGGCGACACGCCCGCTGCGCCGGGCGGCGTCGCGTCCGTCGCCGGGCTCAGCACGTTGACGACCGGCGACCGCAGCGTGTCGGCAAAGCCGAAGCGCGAGTAGTTGGACGATCGCACGCGCTTCGACGGCGTGACCGGCGGGTGCTGCAGGTCCCGGAACATGAACCGCCCGCCGCCGGGCGACCCGCGGAAGGCACGCGCGTCCGGCCGCGGCATCGTGGCCGGCGGCACCGGCAGCGGCGGGCTCGTCAGGACGGAGACGCCGCCGGCGGCCGCGCCGCCGCCCATTGCGCTAGGGTGCGGCGCCGTCGACGCGAGGCCGCCGGGGTCGCTCCGGTGGTGCGGCGGCGGCGGCTGGCCGGTTCGCCAGGGCGTCGTCTCGCCAAACCGCGCAGCGTCGAGCGGCCTCGGCGTGGCGAAGCCCATGGCGGGTCCCGTGGGGCTGTCGGTCCCCGGCGCCGCCGCCATGGGCGGCGTGTCGGGCCCGCGGGCCTGCATGCGTCACGAGGCACGCTCGGCCAGCAGGGTCCGACCTCCGGGTGCTTATCCGGGCGGTCGTCCGCGGTCTGGTTGGCACCTGGGCTCGCGCACAGTGATCGCAGCGCGGAAACTCCCGCTGCAGCGCCGCCGAACGGTTTCCTCCCCCCTGGCGTTTTGCCGTCACGCGTCGCTCTCGGAACGGCCGCGTCCCGCATGGGCTGCCACGTCGATTCGCGCTCTCAATCCGCTGGCGCCGCGACGACCCCCAAAAAGTTGCAGACGTCGCACGCCAATCGCAGTGCGCGCGCACCAAACACCCGCGCCATGCCGTGCACGTCGTCGTCTCTCGTCCCGCAGCGGTACTGTCCAGCGGCGTCGTCCAACAGCGTCCTGCCGCGTCGTCGTCGTCGTCGTCGTCGTTCGCCGCCGTTGCGTTTTCTGGCGCGATGAAAAAAAATCGCGTTCAAAAAGAAAGTTTTGGCGCGCTTTTTCTTTCAGCGCACGTGCACCACGCGGCAGAATCGCGACAGAATCGCGGCAGAATCGCGGCAGAATCGCGGTAGAGCAACCCTCGCCCTCGCCCTAACCCTAGCCCGAGTGCGTTCTCGTAACCCTAGCCCTAGCCGGTTCTTATTATCAGCCCTAACCCTAGTGAGTCTGGTCCATGGCCCTAGCCCTACGAGTCTGGTTCACAGCCCTAGCCCTACTAGGAAGTGTCAATAGTAACCCTAACCCTAGTGAGCATAACCCTTAGCCCTAGCCCTAGTGGGGCTGGTTAATAGCCCTAGCCCTAGCTTGTGACGTCATGTGAAAGGATTGACGTCATCGCAGGTGCGTCGGCGGCGGCGGCGCAGGCGGCGGGCGGCGGGCGGGCGGCCCGGCCTGCTGCTGCCAGCGCCCCGGCCCGTGACGTATGGCCGGGGAGGCGGGGAGGAGAGCAGGCCAAGTGACGTCGATATCCGCGTCTCTTTTTGTGTTGTTCGCTTTGCTGCGGGGTTTGGTGGCATTCCCCAGGCGGCGTTCCACCATCGTCCCGTTTCGGGTACCGATAACGACCAGAGGCCACGTCAGGGACGGCTGCCGCCACCATGGCCGACATTGAGCAGCGCGTCCCGGACGCGGCGGCCACCACACCGACCGAGGAGGTACCGCCGGCCTGCCCTGCGGACGCTCCGAGACCGGAAACGCGGCGCATCTCACCCAGCCTGCGCTGGCGTGCTCTGACCGGGTTTCACATAGCTGCCGGAGGAGCCGGCGACCGTCGTGAAGCCGCGCGCGCCGCCGTCCGCCGGCAAGGCGACGCCGACCGAGGCTAAGGACACGGCCCGCCGCAAGAAGGACGACGCCAGCGCCGCCCGGACGGACGCGACCGTCCGGGCCAGCGGGCCGCGGCTGCCCGTGCACCTCCTGACCGGCGAGCGTACGCGAGGGCGACCGCGGGAGCCTAGGCGGTCGGCGACGAACGGGTGGCTGACGCGGCCCGTCGCCTGTCCCTCCCGACTCCGTTGGGCGCGGCGGCAGTGCGCCGCGTCGTCCTGTGGGAGGACTCGGTCAAGTCGTCGTCGTGGCTGGCTGGCCTGTCGGCCGCCACGTACTTCCTGTTCTTCCACCAGGGCTCGCTCCTTTCGGTGGTCGCGTACGCCCTGTTGGCCGCGACGCTGGCCAACCTGGTGTACGTCAACGCGTACGCCGCCTACTGCAACTTCAAGCACCAGCCCTACGAGCACCCGAACCGGTACCGACTTGGCCCACTGCGGCAGGCTGATCCAAGAGGAAGGTGGTCTTCGCGGCGCTGACCGTGGGTCGCTCGGCCCGTTTCACCTTGTTTTCTTTCGTACGCGCCAGGCGCACCCTGGAGCGCGGCGGCCTCGTGGTGCTGAACAAGGACTGGCTCCTGGAGCGCGCCGGCCAGCTGATCGACGAGGCGAACCGCCAGCTCGGCGTGCTGTCCCGCATTGTGTACTGCGAAGACAACCTCACGTCCTTCAAGGCGGCCGGCGCGCTCTACGCCCTGGCTGTCGCCGCCAACTGGTTCTCGCCGGGCGCGCTCGCCGTGATGCGTACGCCGCCGATGCGGTCACGCTCCCTCGGCGCTGCCGTTCCGAGGCTGACCGATGCGCCACGCCGCTACCTGCGGGGGTCGTTGGCACTGGCAGTGTTGGTCTCCGTCTTTGTGCTGCCCATCCTGTACCTCAACTTCCACCCGGCCGTCGACAAGGTCCTGAATACCGCCGAGGAGCACGCGACCCGGCTGCTGCAGGCGTAGGTGGCGCGGACGCTGGGCGCGCCTTGCTGCCTGCGCGCATGCACTCACCGTGCGGTGTCGGCACGTGCAACACGATGGTTTGCTTGGCATGCAGTGCGACGGAGAAGGCCAAGCAGCTGCTGCGGCACGTGCCCTTCCTCAAGCTCAAGCTGGACTAAGTGAACCCGCGGCGCCCGCGTTCAGCCCCCCTTGTCCATAGTCCTCTTTGGTAGGATCGGCCCCTGCGTCACCAAACTACGTCCTGTGCGTGAACTGTACACTGTGCATGCCGCATCTATACACCGCCGTATAGTACAGTGTTTCATCGATATTCGTCCTTGAGGGTCCAGCGCGGCGGCGACGCCCCGTTCGGGCGGCGCTGCAACGTGGCCACCTGCCGCAGCATCTGCTTGAACACCGGAATGTGCTCCTTCGGCACGCGGTCCCGGAAGGCCGCCACGATCTGTGACGGCCCACGACCGCGGAACGAGCAACCAGCGCAGCGTCAGCACCTATCCCCGATTCCTCCCCACCCGCCCACCCCGTGATGCAGCGCGGTGACCTGGTCCGAGGTCGCGTCGCCGTGCTGGGTGAGAAAATCGACGAGGTGCACGATCAGCTCGTAGCGCGCGTCGTCGCCCAGCTGCACGGGGGCCGCCGCCGGTGGCGGCCGGGCACCGCCGCCGCCGCTGCTGCTGTACCCGCCGCGTTCCTCCTCGTCGCCCTCGTCGCTGCTGCCGCCGCTCTCGCCGCCTGCCGCCCGGCGGCGCCGTGCGCTTGCAGTGCATGCACTCCGTCAGTGACCCCAGACCAACACCAGTGGCTCAGCCCGATCGCCGGCCGCACCAGGTCGGAGGAGCGGCACGGGCGAAGCCCGGCCGCTGCCGGCCGCCGGCTCGGCGGCCACGGCGCGCTGCCGCAGCGCGTTGAGCAACGTGCGCGACGACGGCGGCACGACGCCGCTGGCGACGCGCACCGGCGCCCGCGTTGGCGCCGGCGTTGGCCGCGTCGGCTGGCCCGCGTGGCCGGACCGCCCCGTCCACGTCGGCTCATAGAGGCCGCTGCGCTGGCGCGCCTCGCGCGACGCCTTGAGGGCGATCGCCGCTTCGCGCGCGACGCGTTCGGCTGCCGTGTTCAACGTAGGGGGGAAATCACGCACCACCCGGTTGGGTGTCAGTGCGGTGAGGGCGCAGGCTCGGTTGCCATCGCGTGCCGGGCACCTTCGTGCTCGATGATCTGCCGCTCAACGCGGTCGGCCTCCATGATCACGTCGTGCTTGAGAGCGCTGTGCACGCCGCCGTGGTCGAACAGGCCTGGCGCACCGCGCGCCCTGCGATACCTGCGACTTACGGCGTGAGCGATCACAGCTGCGTCCCTCTAGTTGGCATTGTGCCCCGCCGTACTGCGTAAGATGGCCGTGTCGTCGTCCTCGCGGTCCGGGCCGTCGCCGTCGGCCCAGGCGTCGTCCTCTTCGTCGCTGGCGCCTGTGCCACCGCCGCCACGCCGGCCACGCCGCCGGCCGCGCCGCACGGGGGAGCCGCCCGCGCCGTCCCGGACGCCCTGGCGGGTGTCGGTGGCGACCTCGGTGTGGTGCACCCACGGCGTGGCCGACGCGGCATCGTCCGCGGCGGGCGCGCCACCGGCCGCACCGGCGTCGGCGTCGGCGTCGGCGTCGGCGTCGGCGTCGGCGCGCGCCTGCTTGCGCGGCGGCGGCCGCGGCATCGCCTCTTCGGCGCCGGTGCCCGCAAAGAGGTCGCCGGTCTCGGTGGAGCCCGTTGCGTCGCCATGGTACGTGAACAGCTCCTTCAAGTCGTTGGCCTTGAAGAACCGCCGCTGCTTGGGGTCCTTCAGGATTTTGTTGGTCAAGTAGTGCTTGTAAATTTGCCGGTGGTAAATCTTCTCCTCGATCGTGCCCGCCGTCATCAACCTGTCCAGCCCCTCCACAGGGCAGACGCAGCAGCTGCTTACTTTGTCAGGGCGGCCATTTCCCACCGAGCGCGACGGTCCCCACAGCGTACCGGTAGATGGTCACTTCCCGCGTCTGGCCATACCGCCACGCCCGCTCCCGCGCCTGCAAGTCCGTCGTCGGGTTCTGTGCCGCGACGCAGCGAGCCCGCGACGTTCCCCGCACGCCGCGTGAGCGGTGCCGGTGACCGCATCGCGCGCTACTCCGTGCCGCCTACCCAGTCCGGGTCAAAGATGACCACGCGGTCGGCGCCGGTGAGGTTCACGCCGAGGCCGCCGACTTTGGTGGTGAGGAGAAACACGAAGATGTCGGCGTTGCTGTTGAACTCGTCGATCAGCCGCAGCCGCGACGACACGGCCATGTCGCCATCCATGCGGACGTAGCGCATGCCTGCCGCGCAGGAGGCACCCACCACCCTCGGCTGCTCCCCTTGGTTGGCGCTACCGTCCATCGCGCTACCGCGCGCATGCGTGCCTCGTACCCAAGCGGTGCACGGTGCGCTGCACAATGTCCAGCATCTGCCGCGTCTGGCAGAACAGCAGCGCGCGGTGGCCCTGCTTGTGCCACAGCGGCAGCAGCGCCGCGAGCACCTGCAGCTTGCCGGAGCGCCGAGGGTCGCCGTAGTTTTCGACGTCCTAGCGGCCCCGCAACGCCGCTGCGGGCCGCTGGGCGTTGCCCGTCAGGCATCCACCAGGAATGAGCGCGGTCGCCTGGCTGGCGGGGGCGCCCGCACCTTGTCGGCCTCGATGCCGCCGCGCAGGGTGAGCAGGTCGGGGTGGTTGCAAATCTTGCGCAGCACGTCGATGCCCGCGAGCGCGTGCTTCCGCCCCGCCAGGATCTGCACGGCCGCAGCGCGGGCCAGCGCCGCTAGCGCCCGAGATCAAATGCGCTCTCGCTGCGCTGGTCGGTCCCCACAACCGCTGCGGCCCGCACCTTGTTCACGTCGTCCGAGTGGATGTAGCTCTCGTACGCCTCCTGCTGGTCCGGGGTGAGCCGGCAAAACAGCACCTGCTCGGTCTTCTTGGGCAGGTCGCGCGCGACGTCCACCTTGAGCCGGCGCAGCAGGTACGGCCCGATGAGGTCGCGGAGGACCACCGCGCAGCGGTAGGCCGTGTGCAGCTGCACGTTGCTCGCTGGCAAGTGCCATGCACACACGGTGGACCGCGCGCCGGTGTCAGCGCTGCTGCGCGCCGCGTCGTTCAGTTGCGCACCGCACCCGTCTCTGACCGTTGGCGTAGTTGCCGATCCGGATGGGCACCTCAAACTGCGTTTGAAACACCGGCAGCGTCTGCGTTCCCACCCGACCTTGGGAACCCGCTTGCCAGTCCGTCAGCCGCCGCAGTGCAGACGCGCGCCGACTAGGTGCCCCTTTGCATACGCCCAGCTTGCCGGGGAAGACAAAATCGAAGAGCGACCACAGCTCGGTGAGGCTGTTTTGGATGGGCGACCCGGACAGGATAATCCGGTGCGGCGTCTGTCATCGCCATCGTCGCACGCACCGAAGCCGGGCCACACTGAGTAGGGGGCCACCGCGTCGACGCCGGCCCGGCCAGCAGCACACCCTGAGGCGCTTGGCCACGAGCGTGATCTCGGCGTCGGGGTTCTTGATCTTGTGCCCTTCGTCCAAGATGGCGTACGCCCAGTCCACCGCCAGCATCAGGTCCTGGTGGATCTTGAGCGCCTCGTACGTGGTGATGACGACGCCGCCTGCCGACCGAACGGCGCTCCGAGGCGCAGAATCCGCCGCTCAGTGCTCCCAGTGGCACCGTTGTTCGCAGGTCTTCGCCGCGCGCGCGTGCCGTACAGGCGTTTGAGATCACGCGCAGCGTTCGCTCGGGACTCGCCCCGCCGTCCCCCGCCGCGGTCGAGCGGTGCAGCACGCCCACGCGGAACGGCGGCCACCACCGGTGGCACTCGCGCACCCACTGCCACAGCAGCGTCGCGGGGCACACAATGACGGAGGGCGCGTCGTGCAGGCCCGAGTACGCCAGCCCGCCCAAAAATGTCGCGGCCTGCACGCTCTTGCCCAAGCCCTGCGGCCGTCGCGCTCAGTCACGGTGGCGGCGGCAAGCCGTCGTCGCGGAATGAGCCTGGCACCGTCCTACGCCAATTCCTTGGCTGCAGTGCGTACCATTTCGTCGCCGATGATGCCGCCGGCCTTTTGGCCATGCAGCTCCCAAAGCCATCGCACGCCTGTGGCACCTCGCGCAAACAGAAAACCTCTATGGCTGGCGTCAGAGCTCGGCCTGCAACGCGCTCGGGCCATGCCGGTCCGTTCGCGGTCGCACCGGTCTGTTGGTATGGGAAGAGGCGCTCGTGCACGTACGCCGGCAGCCGGTAGCCGCCCTCCAGCACCACGTCGTCCGCGGCGGGGGTGCGGCACTCCTCCCGCCAATCCCACGACGCGCTCGGCTCGGGAACGGGCGCGTCGGGGTTGCCCACGTCCTGCTGTTGTGACCAAACTCCCCAACGCCACGGGGGACGACGCATTAGACAGCACGATCCCCCTCAACGGCCAGCCCGTTTGACGGCGCCGCGGCCCGCACCTGCTCCGCGCGCATGCGGTGCACGTAGTGCGCGTGGGCCCACTCGCGGGCGCGCCGCTGTGCAAACGGCACAGGACGAAGCTGGATGCGCCTGATGTTAGCGGCCCCCGCTTCACCGCGGTTCGACCCGCAAGGTACGCCGTCAGACCGACCTCGTAGTGCGCCCAGTCCAGATCGTGGCCGCGCTTCTCCGCCTTGCTCTGGCGACGACGCTCGGCGGGCCCCGCGGGCTCCATCTCCGCCATGATGTCGATCTCCTCCTCGTCCTCGTCCTCGTCCACGCTCTCGTCTTCTACGTCGGTCACGCTCTCACTGTCGCTGCTGTCCGGCACGGCCCGTGCTGCCGGCCGGCGGCGCGCCACGCGCCGTGGACCCGTCGTCGCTGCGCCCGGCGCCCGCGCCGCGGACGCCGCACGGCGCACGGGGCTCGGCGATCGCGATGACGGCGGTGGCGGCGCGGGCGCCGCGCTCGCCCCGGACCGGCCGGGCTTGTCCAGGTACACCACGGTCGGCCGCTCCGCGGCCACAAGTGGGCCGGGCGCATGCGTGGGCGGCGCGCGGGCGGCCGGCGCCAGCCGCGGCCGCGCGAGGCTGCTATCGCTGAACGGAGTGATCTCGCCCATGCGGATGCGGCGCTCGCGCTCCGTCTCGGCCGAGCCCGCGGCGCTCCCTGCCAAAGCGGACCAGCACGCGATAAAGACGGCTGCGTTATGACGCCGGTGCTGGCGGTCGCCCCGCGCCGCTCGCGCGGAACGCACCGGCGCCGAGCTGGCTGGCGTCAGCAGCGGCGCCGGCGGGCGGCGCCGTCGCACGGTGCTCGCGCTCGCGCATGCGTTCGCGGATCTGCTTCTCCTGCTCCTGCAAGTCGTTCAGTTGCGAGGCCTGGCGAACGGTCACGCGGTTGCCGTACAGCGGCTGCCGTTAGCGTCGCGCTCGGACGGTTGTGCTGTGCGCAGCCCCGATAGCGGACCAGCTTCACGGCCATCCTGCGTTCCGCGTCCGTGGCGTCGAGGTTGGCGATGGCCTGTTTGATGGCCGCCAGGCCGCTCCGCGTACGCCTGGCGTGGCCAGCCGCGGCTGAGCATCAGTGCAAACGGCCACGGGTTAGGGCGGCGCAGGCCGTGCCCGACCAGGTGCAGCTACCCCGCCACGTACGCAATCTCGGCCTGCACGCGCTGCAGTCGCCGCTGGTCGTTCTCCTGGTCACGCTTGGCGAGGTCGCTATCCAGCTGCACGCCGACACCATGCGGAGAAGGCGGCGGACGGACGGCGCATGCACCACGTGAGCTGTTGAAGGGCCGCGCGGCTGCGCCTCGCCTCACTGGGCACGTACCCGTGCCATGAGCGCGCTCTCCAGCTGCACCGAATTGACGACGCTTACGCCCAGCGCGCTTGGGAGCGCGCCCAGGTCCTCCAGAGCGTCATGTGTCCCAGCGGAGGCTGCCGCAGCCGGCGGCGGTGCAGGCGCAGGCGCCGCCGGCTGGGCGTCGGGCGGCGGCTGGTTCGGTGCCGGCGCCAGCGCTGCGGGCTCGCCGCCCGTGGGCGTCGCCGGACGGCTGTCGTCGCCGCCAGAGCCCAGGTCAACCGGCGTGGCCAGCGGCGCATCTGTGGCGGCCAGACGCAGGGAAGCATGCGTTGCGGCCATAAGCGTCAGCTGGCGAACGTCGCCAACGCCAGCCTGGGCGCAGTGTCCGCACCGGTGCGCTTGCGGCGGCGGTAGAACGTCTTGCGGGGCTCGCCGTCCGCCAACGGCCCCACGGTGGTTGCGGCCGCGGCAGGCTCCGGCGGCTGACCGGCGGTCGCGTCCGCCATGACCACGTCGCTGGGCTGCGGCGCCGGCCCGTCCGCGTCCGCCATGGCGCCTCCTGGCCAGCGGCGCGTAGCCACCAACCTCGCGTCCAGGCCGTCGGGCCGATTTCTACCGCATTTCCACAAACGCGGCTTGCTTCTCTAGCAGTCCCCGCTCGCAGTGCAAGTCTGGAAGCAGTCCAGGACGCCGTCGACGCTGCCCTGGGCCGCTTCCGCCGCCTTCCACAGGCCGCCGCCGCCGCCGCCGCCGCCGGCGCTTCGCCGCCGCCGCCGTCGCGCCACGCGAGCGATGACGTCATTGAAATTGCGCAATTGTTGCGCCACCAAGTGGCCACGTGGTCGATGGCCGTTTGTAGGGCAAACCCTAACGCGCCACTTTTGGCGCGAAACGATTTGAACCACACGCAGCGGACTGGGGACACGGACAGCAGCGGACGACGCAGCGGACTGGGGACACGGACAGCAGCGGACGACGCAGCGGACTGGGGGACACGGACAGCAGCGGACGACGCAGCGGACTGGGGACACGGACAGCAGCGGACGACGCAGCGGACTGGGGGACACGGAC